>OGCM01000270.1_pt1 | contig 86118 bp, 75 predicted proteins | sample 1570151 | NCBI WGS metagenome assembly OGCM01 (sample SAMEA4370582, study PRJEB24528) | human gut metagenome
AGTACTCCAACCTGACCACCGGCAAGGTGTACTGGAACGTGCTGAACAAGGAGCGCCAGGGCGCTTATCTGGGTCAGACCGTCCAGATCATCCCCCACATCACCAACGAGATCAAGAATTACATCTACAACATGGCATCCTCTACCGATGCCGATGTGGTCATTACCGAGATTGGCGGCACCACCGGCGATATTGAGAGCCAGCCCTTCCTGGAGGCCATCCGTCAGGTGGGCCTGGAGCAGGGCCGCGACAACTGCTGCTACATCCATGTTGTGCTGGTGCCCTATATTTCCGGCTCCGACGAGTACAAGTCCAAGCCGGCCCAGCATTCCGTCAAGGAGCTGCAGGGCATGGGCGTGAACCCCGATATCATCATCCTGCGTGCTGACGGCAGCGTGGGCGGCGATATCCGCCGCAAGATCAGCACCTTCTGCAATGTCAAGCCTGAGTGCGTCATTGAGAACCTGACCATGCCCAGCCTGTACCAGTGCCCGCTGATGCTCCACACCAACGGTCTGGATGATGTGGTGGTGGAAAAGCTCAAGCTGGACGTGCCCCCCGCCGACCTGACCGAGTGGAAGGGTGTGGTCTCCCGCATTGCCACCCGCAGCAAGACCTGCACCATTGCGCTGGTGGGCAAGTACGTCAAACTGCACGACGCTTATCTTTCCGTGATGGAGAGCCTGTACCACGCCGGTTTTGAGAACGACAGTCAGGTAGACATCAAGTGGGTGGAGAGCGAAGACCTGATCGATCAGGATGCCTGCAAAGAAGTGTTTGCTGACGTGGACGGCATCATTGTGCCCGGCGGCTTTGGTGACCGCGGCATCGAGGGTATGATCCAGGCTGCACAGTATGCCCGTGAGAACCAGATCCCCTACTTTGGCATCTGCCTGGGAATGCAGATCATGGTGATGGAGTTCGCACGCGGCGTGCTGGGCTATGCCGATGCCAATTCCAGCGAGTTCACCCCCGATGGTGCCCACAATGTCATTGCCCTGATGGCCGACCAGCAGGGCAACATCCCCAAGGGCGGCACCATGCGTCTGGGCAAGTACCCCTGCACCGTCAAGCCCGGCACCAAGATGGCCGAGTGCTACGGCGAGGCTGAGATCTGGGAGCGTCACCGCCACCGCTACGAGTTCAACAACGCGTTCCGTCAGGAGATGGAGGATGCCGGACTGGTCATTTCCGGCACCAGCCCTGACGGCCGTCTGGTGGAGACCGTGGAGCTGCCCGGCCGTGACTTCCATCTGGGTGCACAGTTCCACCCCGAGTTCAAGAGCCGCCCCAACCGCGCTCATCCCCTGTTCAAGGGCTTTATCGCCGCCGCACTCAAATTCCGCATCAAAGCACAGCGCGGCATGATGCACGTCTGACCTTCTCAGGCGTTTCGTTCCAGTTCTCCTCGCAGGAGAGACCTGTAAGATCGCAACAAAAAAGCAGCTGCACTCCGTGTTTTTACGGAATGCAGCTGCTTTTTGCTTGTATTACTTACTTTTTAGCGGCAGCGGCCTTTTTGCGGGCGGCGCGGCTGGTCTTTTTGGCGGCGGGCTTCTTTGCGGGAGCCTTGGCAGCGGGAGCAGCGGCCTTGACAGGCTCCGCCTTCACCTCTTCGGCCTTAACAGGCTCAGCGGGCTTCTCCTCAGCCTTTACAGGCTCCTCCACGGGCTTTTCCTCCACAACGGGCTCTTCCTTGACCTCCGGCTTTGCCTCCTCTGCAGGAGCGCTCTCGACCACAGGTGCAGCCTCTGCAACGGGCTCCTCTGCCTTCTTGGCAGGGGCACGCTTTGCACGGTCCTTCACCTCGGAGATGGTCCACAGCTGGTCATCGCCTGCGGCCTCCTGCCAGATCTGCAGGATGGCACCATCGTTGGCACCCATGCCCACGGTATCGATGCACTTGCCGCTGGCCCAGGAAGAGCGCAGACGGACGGTGCCGGCGGGGGTGGGCTCCACGGCCCACATCTGAGAGGTGCCGCCCACATCCTCCCACAGGTGCAGCCAGGTGCCATTGGCGGTGCCGGTCATCATCAGATCGATCAGCTTGCCGGATGCGCGGTTGCGGATGCGGTACACGCCGTCACCCTCGCGCACAAAGGCCCACTCCTGCTCGGGCTTGTGCTCGTACTTGCCCAGGCGGATATCGCCGCCGTTGGTGGCCTTCTCCACGGCCTGAATGACACTGCCGCCCTTGGCAGCGATGGTATAGAAGCGATCTGCCTCGATCACGGTCTGCGCTACAGTTTTCATGTAAATCCCTCCAAGTTTGTTTCTTTTGAGCCAATCATTTTCGTTTTACAGGTAAATTATACCACCTGCTGTTATTTTTTACAAGGATTCCGCCATTTCTTTAGCACTATTCACAAAAGGCCCCCGCTTTTCAGCCCGTTTTGCACCGTTTGCGAAAACTTTTCGCCCCGTTTCGCCCCATAAAGCAGCAGCACCCCGCCATTTCTGGTGAGGTGCTGCTGTCGTTTTGGAAAATATCAAAAGGGTTCTGGCAGAGCTCCCTTACTGCTTTGCCTGACTGGGATGCGGCTGCACAGGCATTTTGGTGAACAGCGCTTTCAAGACCAGCGGAGTGGCCACACTGGACACGACGATGAGCAGGATGACGGCGGTGAAGTAGACGGAATCCACCACGCCGATGTCCAGACCCTTCTGGGCCACGATCAGGGCCACCTCGCCGCGGGTCATCATGCCAACACCCACCTTGAGGGAATCACCCCAGCTGAACCTGCAAATCTTGGCCGCCAGCCCGCAGCCGATGATCTTGGTGATCAGGGCCACCACCACGAAGCACACGCTGAACAGCAGGATCTCCGGGGTCAGGCCGCTGATATCTGTCTTCAGGCCGATGCTGGCGAAGAAGATGGGAGCAAACAGCACATAGTTGCTGATGTCCACCCGGCGCTCCACATAGGGGGCATCCTCCAGAGTGCACAGGACGATGCCCGCGATGTAGGCACCGGTGATGTCTGCAATGCCGAAGTAGGCCTCAGCAATGTAGGCCATGGCAAAGCAGAACGCCATACTGACGATGGTGATACGCTGGGTGTGGGGGTTGCGCTTGTCCAGCCACTTCATGGCGAAATGGGCAATGAGGCCCACGCCGATGGCGGTGGCGAAGAACAGCACGGTGTTCATCAGCACCTTACCCAGCCCGGTGCCGGTGCCGGAGCTTGCTCCCAGCACACAGGTCAGCACCACGATGCCGATGACATCATCGATAACGGCGGCACTGACGATGGTGGTGCCAAGGAAGCTCTTCAGGTGACCCAGCTCCTGCAAGGTAGCCACGGTGATGGACACGCTGGTGGCGGTCATAATGGTACCGATGAAGAGGGCACGGTAAAACTCCTGGCTGCCCAGCGCTGAGAAGCCGTAGAATAAACTATAAAGGAGCGTGCCCCCTGCCAGCGGCACCGCCACGCCCACACAGGCGATCAAGGTGGCGATGGGACCAGCCTTGATCAGCTCCTTCAGGTTGGTGCCAAGGCCCGTGGAGAACATCAGCAGCACCACGCCGATCTCTGCGAAGATCGAGATGGTATCGCTGATATGCACAAGGTTCAGCAGGCAGGGCCCAATGATCAGGCCCGCGATGATCTCGCCCACCACCTGCGGCGCTTTGAACTTGCGGGCCACCAGCCCGAAGAACTTGGCACTGAGGATGATGATGGCAAGGTTCCTAAAAACAGAATACATAAATTTACCTTCCTCCGTTTTATTTCATTTAATAGGGCTGTCGGCCGCGCCCGACCCCCTATTCTTTTATTATATCGCCGCTCAGAACCAAAATCAAAATACTTTTCAAACTTTCTCGTTAAAAAAACAGACAAAGTTCGCCAAAGCTTCAGCACAAATTTTAGTGCGGATTTTTGGTCCGCAGGGCTTGACAAAACAGCAGGGACTTGCTATAATAAATTGCTGTCTGAACAGACACGCCGCACACGGCAGGCGATGCCGCATGTCGTGTGTACCCTTGGCCTCATAACCTTGAGGCCCTTAAGTCCAAAAGGAGGTGCTACAAAATGGCAAAGTACGAAACCATGCTGATTACCAGCGCCGCTCTCGACGAGGAGGCTACCGCCGCTCTGGTTGGTAAGTTCAAGACCCTGATCGAGAACAACGGTACGATCGATTCCATCGACGAGTGGGGCAAGCGCCGTCTGGCCTACCCCATCAACGACGAGGAGGAAGGCGTCTACACCGTGATCAACTTCACCAGCGAGCCCAGCTTCCCCGCTGAGCTGGACCGTGTGTACAAGATCACTGAAGGTGTTATGCGCAGCCTGATCGTTGCCCACGAGGAGTAATCTTTTCGTGACAGAAAGGGAGACCGTAAAATGTTGAATGTTGTTGCTATCATGGGCCGTCTTGTGGCGGATCCTGAACTCCGCACCACGCCCCAGGGCACCAATGTGTGCAGCTTCCGCATTGCCTGCGACCGCAATTTTGTGCGTCAGGGTGAGCAGCGTCAGGCTGACTTCATTGATATCGTTGCCTGGCGTTCTCAGGCCGAGTTTGTTTCTAAGTATTTCCAGAAAGGCAGTCTGATCGCCATTGAAGGCTCTCTTCAGACCCGCCAGTATCAGGATAAGAACGGCAACAATCGCACGGCTGTGGAAGTCGTAGCCAACAGCATCAGCTTTGCAGGCCCCAAGAGCAGCAATCAGGGCGGTGGAGCAAATTATCAGAATTCTGCTCCCGCCTACCAGAACGCAGCCCCTGCCCGTCCGGCTGCTGTGGAGGCAGCTCCCAGCTATTCCGCCGGCAGTGCAGATGATTTTGCTGTCATCGATGACAGTGATGACCTGCCGTTCTGATTCCGTAACGGTCTGACCGTTCAATTCTTATAGGAGGTAATAAGCAATGGCTTTTGAAAGAACCGAAGGCTCTCGCCCCGCACGCCCCATGCGTCGCGGCCGCAAGAAGGTTTGCAGCTTCTGTGTCGATCGCATCGACACCATCGATTACAAGGACGTGCCCCGTCTGCGTAAGTACGTCTCTGAGCGTGCAAAGATCATTCCCCGCCGTGTGACCGGCACCTGCGCTTATCATCAGCGCGCACTGACCACCGCCATCAAGCGTGCTCGTCACGTTGCTCTGATGCCCTACGTCAGCGACTAATCAGAACTTTATCAACCCATTCAAAATAATCAGCAATCAGCAAAGCGCTTTCACCGATGACAAGGTGAAAGCGCTTTTTTGTTGTGTCTTTCGTTTGTGCAGTGCTCCCGGCACTCAGTAGTCTGCCTGTTTCTTTTTGCTGCATTCTGGGAACGCCTTATGGAACCGTTCCCGCAGTTTCCGGGCAGATCTCCCTCGTCCATAAAATTGCATCATCCGGTCAAAAAGTTACAAACCGGTACGGTTTTTCCGGTATTTCCTGAAATGTTACCGGGAATTTCCGAAATCAACCGGTGTTTTGATGTGTTGGCAAATCAATCTGCACAAATGCAAGTTGATTCTTTGTACACCTTTTACGAAATTACTTCCACACGATTGATTTTTTGAACAAAATGTGCCATACTATAGCCACTGGAAACGTTCCCGACACCGTTCCCGATAATCCAACCGAAAGCGAGGGCACGCGATATGACGATCAAGGACATTGCCCGCATCAGCGGCTGTTCTGTCAGCACCATTTCGCGCGTCATCAATGATCGGCCGGATGTCCGGCCCGAGACCAAGGAGCATGTGCTCAAGGTCATGCGGGAGGCAGGCTTCACCCCCAACACCAACGCGCGGCAGCTGAAGATTCAGCAATCCCGTAGCCTGGTGTTCGTGGTCAAGGGGACCCGGAACATCTTCTTCTCCGACTTCCTCGTTCAGCTGCAGCGGGCCGCTACCCTGTATGGGTACAACGGCATCGTCTCCTACCTGGACGAGAACGCCAACGAGATCGATGCTGCCGAGAAGATCCTGCGGGAGATCAAGCCCAAGGGTATGATCTTTCTGGGCGGCAGTGTCACGAACTTCCAGAACGGTTTTGCAAACATCTCCGTTCCCTCCGTGCTGGCCACACTGGTCTCCAATGAATTGGACTTCCCCAATCTCTCGATGGTGGGTGTGGATGACCGGGCCGCAGCAAAAGCGGCAGTCTCCCATCTCATCGCACAGGGGCACCGCAAGATTGCGGTGCTGGGCGGCCCGGCCACCAGCTTTCCCAGCCGGATGCGCCGTTTGGGTGCGCAGGATGCCATGGAGGACGCAGGGCTTGTCTTTGACGATAAACTCTATGGCCTGTGCAACTACGATTTCGAGTCCGCCTACCACGCCATGAACAGTCTGCTGGCCCGCCGGGCCGAGTTCACTGCCCTGTTTGCCATGAGCGATGTGATCGCCTTTGGTGCGATCCGGGCGCTGGTAAGTGCAGGTATGCGGGTGCCGGAGGATGTCTCAGTGATCGGTTTTGATGGCATCACGATGTCCCGCTACTGCGTGCCGGTGATGACCACCATCGTCCAGCCCAGTGAACAGATCGCACTGCAGAGCATCGAGCTGTTGGTGCGGCAGATCGAACACGGAGCCCCGGCCCAGACCGTCACGCTCCAGCCGGAATTGCAGCAGGGCGAAAGCGTTTGCCCCTGCCGCCGGAACGATTCAGTCTAACTTCCGTCCTCATGCTGTGGACGGTGGCAGATATTAACCAAAAGAAGAAGGAGTACTACTATGAAAAAGATGATCTCTCGTCGTAATTTCCTGAAAGTGGCCGGTGCATCCGCCGCTGCTCTGGGTCTGGCTGCCTGTGGCGGTTCTTCCAGCTCCACCGCTTCCTCCACTGCCAGCTCTGCTGCCGGTTCTTCGACCGCTGCAAAGGCTGACGGCAAGGTCTACTACCTGAACTTCAAGCCGGAGCAGGATCAGGATTGGCAGGATCTGGCCGCTGAGTACACCAAGGAGACCGGCGTGCCTGTGACCGTTGTCACCGCCGCTTCCGGCCAGTATGAGACCACTCTGATGAGCGAGATGGAAAAGAGCGAGGCTCCCACCCTGTTCCAGGTCAACGGCCCTGTGGGTCTGGCCAACTGGAAGGATTACTGCTACGACCTGTCCGGCAGCAAGCTGTACGGCGAGCTGACCAGCGACTCCTTCGCCCTGAAGGACGGCGACGCTGTCACCAGCATTGCATACGTCATTGAGACCTACGGCATCATCTACAACAAGGAGCTGCTGAGCGCCGCTGGTTACACCCAGGACGACATCAAGGGCTTTGCCGATCTGAAGAAGGTCGCTGACGATATCCAGGCACGCAAGGCCGAGCTGGGCGTGGACGGTGCTTTCACCTCCGCTGGCATGGACGGTTCTTCTGACTGGCGCTTCAAGACCCATCTGGCAAACCTGCCCATCTACTACGAGTACAAGGCAGACGGCATCGGCTCCACCGACGCCATCAAGGGCACCTATCTGGACAACTACAAGCAGATTTGGGATCTGTACATCACCGATTCCACCTGCGATCCTACCCTGCTGGCTTCCAAGACCGGCAACGACGCTGTGGCTGAGTTTGTGGGCAAGAAGGCTGTGTTCTACCAGAACGGCACCTGGGCTTACAATGACGTGAAGGATCTGGGCGACGACAACCTGGGTATGCTGCCCATCTACATCGGCGTGGATGGCGAGGAGAATCAGGGTCTGTGCACCGGTTCCGAGAACTTCTGGTGCGTCAACAACACCTCTTCCGAGGCTGACATTCAGGCTACTCTGGACTTCCTGTACTGGTGTGTCACCTCTGAGGCCGGCACCAGCGCGATGGCTGACAAGATGGGCTTCGTCATCCCCTTCAAGAAGGCTAAGGACTCCACCAACCCCCTGATCGCCATTGCAAACGACTATGTTGCCTCCGGCAAGACCAGTGTTGACTGGTGCTTCTCCACCATGCCTTCCGAGGAGTGGAAGAACGGCGTTGGTTCCGCTCTGACCGCTTACGCAGCAGGCACCGGCGACTGGAACGGCGTTGTGACCGCTTTCGTCGATGGCTGGGCTAAGGAGTACAAGCTGGCAAACGGCTAAGCATTCTCGGTTTTCTCTTTCCCCTTTTATTTGTGTAAACCGTAATGGGAGGCGGGCGAGCTGTTCGTCCGCCTCCTTTTGTTTTGGAGGTATATCATGCAAAAGGCCATCAGCAAATATTGGCCGGTGTTCGTGCTTCCTACGCTGATCGCGTTCATCATCGGCTTTATCTGGCCCTTTATCTGGGGCATCTTCCTTTCCTTCCAGCGCTTCACCACGGTGAGCAAGGCCACCTTTGTGGGCATCCAGAACTACATCTCGGTGTTCCAGGATTCCACGTTCCTGCATGCGTTCGGCTTTACGGCAGCGTTTACCGTGATCTCCACTGTGCTTATCAATGTCTGTGCCTTTGCCATTGCGATCGTGCTGACCCGCGGCATCAAGGGCACCAACATTTTCCGTACCGTTTACTTTATGCCCAACCTGATCGGCGGCATCCTGCTGGGCTACATCTGGCAGATCCTGCTCAACGGCGTTCTGGCCAACCTGCAGAAGCCCCTGCTGGCGCTGGATGCCAAGGCCGGTTTTGTCGGTCTGGTCATTCTGATGTGCTGGCAGCAGATCGGCTACATGATGATCATCTACGTTGCCGGTCTGCAGAGCGTGCCCGGCGACCTGATCGAGGCTGCCAAGATCGACGGTGCTTCTGACCGCGAGATCCTGTTCAAGATCAAGCTGCCCATGGTCATGCCCAGCATCACCATCTGCACCTTCCTGACCCTGACCAACAGCTTCAAGCTGTTCGACCAGAACGTTGCCCTGACCGCAGGCGAGCCTGCCAACGCCAGTGAAATGCTGGCCCTGAACATCTACAACACCTTCTATGGCCGCTCCGGTGCTCAGTGGAAGGGCATCGGCCAGGCAAAGGCTGTGGTATTCTTCCTGATTGTTGTGGTCATCTCTCTGGCGCAGCTCCACTTCACCCGTTCTAAGGAGGTCCAGCAGTAATGATTAAACAGAAAAAGTTGTGGGATAACATTCTCACCGTCATCATGGCCCTGCTTTGCCTGCTGTGGATCTACCCCATCGTCCTGATCCTGCTGAACAGCCTGAAAAAAGAGGGTACCTTTACCACCTCTACCGTGTTCCAGCTGCCCACCAGTGAGACCTTTGCTGGCCTTTCCAACTACGTCTACGGCGTGATCAAAATGGGCTTCCTTTCCAGTCTGGGCTACAGCCTCGTCATTACCGTTTCCAGTGTGGCCCTCATCCTGCTGTGCTGCTCCATGACAGGCTGGTACCTGACCCGCGTGAACAACAAGCTCAGCAAGTTTATGAACCTGCTCATCGTGTTCTCGATGGTCGTCCCCTTCCAGATGGTCATGTTCACTCTGTCCAAGACCGCAGATACCCTCAACCTGAACACTCCCTGGAACATCTGCATCATCTACCTGGGCTTTGGTGCCGGTCTGGCCGTGTTCATGTTCACCGGCTTTATGAAGAGCGTTCCCATGGAGATTGAGGAAGCCGCCATGATCGATGGCTGCAACCCCATCCAGATCTTCTTCAAGGTCGTGTTCCCCATCCTGAAGCCTACCATGATCTCCACCGCCATTCTGGAAACCATGTGGGTCTGGAACGACTACCTGCTGCCCACTCTGGTGCTGGATATCAAGAAGTACCGCACCATCCCCATGGCAATCCAGTATTTCCGCGGCGGCTATGGCCGTGTGGAGCTGGCTCCCATGATGGCCTGCATCATCATCGCCATCATCCCCATCATCATCCTGTACATGACCTGCCAGAAATACATCATTGAGGGTGTTGTTGCAGGCGCTGTCAAGGGTTAAGGAGGAGTTCACCATGCGAGCATGCGGCATTCTGATGCCCGTTTTTAGTCTGCCGGGGCCTTTTGGCATCGGCACGCTGGGGGAAGAAGCCTTTGCGTTCGTGGATTTTCTGGCCCGTGCAAAGCAGACCTATTGGCAGATCCTGCCCATTGGCCCCACCGGCTACGGTGACAGCCCCTACCAGAGCTTTTCCGCCTTTGCCGGGAACCCCTACTTTATCGATTTCCGTGTCCTGCACGAGCAAGGCTATCTGACCGCTGATGAGATTCCCGCTGAGGTTCCGGTTGGACCGGTGGACTACGGCGTGCTCTACCAGCAGCGCCCGGTGGTGCTGCAAAAAGCCGCTGACCGTCTGCTGGCTGCAGCCAGCGTGGAGTACAAAGACTTCTGCACGGCACAGAGCTTCTGGCTGGACGATTACGCCCTGTTCATGGCCGTCAAGGCCGAACAGGGACAGGCAGGCCTGTGTGACTGGCCGGATGACCTGCGCACCCGCCAGCCCGCTGCCGTAGCCGCTGCCAGGGAGCGTCTGGCCGGGCAGGTGGATTATTTCAAGGCGGTGCAGTTCTTCTTCTACACCCAGTGGAACGCCCTGAAAGCCTATGCCAACGGCAAGGGCATTCAGCTGGTGGGAGATATCCCCATCTACGTCAGCCCGGATTCCAGCGATCTGTGGACGCGGCCGGAGCTCTTCCAGACCGACGGCCAGACCCACCTGACGCAGGTGGCAGGCTGTCCCCCGGATGCCTTTGCGGCAGACGGTCAGCTGTGGGGCAATCCGCTCTACGACTGGTCCCGCCACAAGGCCGAGGATTTTGCCTGGTGGAAGCGCCGGATGCAGCACGCTACTTCGATTTATGATGTCGTGCGCATCGACCACTTCCGTGGTTTTGAGAGCTACTACGCCATCCCTGCCGGAAACAAGACGGCGGCAGGCGGCCACTGGGAAAAGGGGCCGGATCGCGCCTTCATCGATGCCATCCACGAGACCCTGGGTCAGGGCGGCATCATTGCAGAGGATCTGGGATACCTGACCCCTGAGGTCAAGACCATGCTGGCTGCCAGCGGCTATCCGGGCATGAAGATCATGCAGTTTGCCTTTGACAGCCGGGAACCGGGCAACTATCTTCCCTACACCTACACCCCCAACAGCGTAGTCTACACCGGCACCCATGACAATGTGACCACCGAAGGCTGGCGGCAGTCTGCCAGCCCCGAGGATGTCCACTATGCCTGCCGTTACCTGCGCTGCCTGCCCGAGGATCTGACAGAGGCCATGATCTGCGCCTGCCTTGCCAGTGTTTCGGATATGGCCATCATCCCCATGGCCGACTGGCTGCATCTGGGCGCGGAGGCCCGCATCAACACCCCCAGCACCCAGGGAGCCAACTGGCAGTGGCGGCTGGATACCCCGCTTACCAGTCTGCTGGCCGAGCATATTGCCGATCTGACAGCCCTGTATGACCGGGCTCCGGCTGCGGCAGACCGCTAAAGCGTTCCTTCTTCTTTTCTCCCCATACAAAGACGGCAGGCTCTGGCCCCTCCTTTCCGGAGGAACTGGTGCCCGCCGTCTCTTTTTGCATTATTTTCAATTTTCACACAACATTTTTTCGCCGCATCCCGCACAGGACGTTCCACATATTTCCACGCAGAACCGTTTCTTTTTTACAAAACGGCCACAGTATCTTCACAATTCTTTCGCATTTTGGGTTTCATCGCTCTCTTGTTGTTTTTGGGCAATTATGCTATAATCCAATTAGCTTCACGTCCGCCTTTGCGCGGATTTTACGAACGAAAGGAGTTTTCCACCATGGAATTTACCTATCAGAGCACGATGCAGCTGCCCGCGTCCTATGCGGTTCTCTCCGAAGATGAAATGGTCTACACCGTTGGCGGCGCTTTTGAGCTGAATATCAACGCGCAGGATGTCCTGAATTTCACCGTCAATGTCGGTGTCAACCTGGTCCGTATGCTGGGTCAGGCTGCCATCAGCAACACCATTGCCGGTATCATTGACATGCGGAACGATGGTCTGACCACGATGGGTGCCATTGAGCATTATTGGGGCCGCCAGACTCCCGTGGGCAAGACCATGACTGTGGTTGCTGCCGGTTTTGCAGGCGTTTATGTCTACTACTGGGCTAGGTCTGCTATTGAGAGCTTCCTGTCCATCTACAACGATATGCGGAATATCTACAACGAGAGCGAAGCCAAAAATCAGGCACAGGCCGCAGGTACAGCAGCTCTGGCCGCCTGAGTAAATCTTTGAAAGGAGCCTTTTATGGAAAACTTGCGTATGCCTGCATCTTATGCAACGCTTCCGGAAGAAGAGCTGCCGGAGATCTTTGGCGGCGGAGAACTGGGAGATGCATTGGACAGCTTTACGGATAACCTCCACCTGGACGATTTCTTCTTTCAGGGGGGTATCCTCTCCATCTCCATCTCGTTTGTGCCTCTGCTCCTGTTCAATGTTGTTGTTTCCGGCTACCGGTTTGTAGAAAACATTTACAAGAACCTGTCCAACTGGTTCGGTTATCACGATGATACCTTCTCTGCCGTTTCTAATTTCACGGATGAAATGCGCCAAAAACAGCAGCAGCGCGGTATCTGAGTCCTTTTTCCTGTAACATGAAGGAGCTTCACGTTTCCGACTTCTGCCGGAGTGTGAAGCTCTTTTTGTTTGGCTGCATCCAGATGCTCAAATGACCCGCAGGGCCCCCTGCTCCCGCAGACGGAGCAGATAGCAGCTGCCCGCACCGAACACCTTTTCTATCGCGTCGTGATACTTTGCCGTCAGCATACCGGGTACAAACGCCTGAATGGTCCCTGCAAAGCCGCCGCCCTGCATCCGCCAGGCTCCCCCCTGCCCCTCCAGCAGAGTCTGACTGAGGGCAAGCGCCACCGAGAGTCCCTGATGCCGCACATCGGTGGAGCAGTAAACGTTCTGGCACAGGGCAAAAGAGGCGTGTCCACTTTCCAGAATGAGCTGCAGGAAAGCATTGAAATCCCCGCTGACCAGGGCATTCCGCTGGGCCAATGCGCGAGCATTCTCCTCAAAATAATGGACCGCACGCAGAACAGCACGATCCCCGCAAGCCCTGCGCAGGCGTGGCAGAGCCGTCCAGAACTCCTGCTCCTTGACCTGCCCCAACACCTTACCGCCCAGACAGGCCGCCACCGATTCCATTTCATGCCGGATGGCCGCAAATTCACCGGTCAGCTCGCTGTGACTGCCCCGGGTATCGGTCACACAAAGGGTCATGTCCGCCGGGAGCAACCCTGCGGTGTGGATCTTTTCTATCCGGGGCTTCTTTGGGTCGGCAAAATCCGCAAAGATGACCCCGCCCACGGCGCTGGTCAGCTGATCCAACAGGCCGCTGGGTTTTCCGAAATATGTATTTTCCGCATACTGGCAGATCTTCGCCAGCTCCGGCACTGTCAGCCTGCAGCCATATTCCCCGTTCAGGATGGCCGCCATTCCCATCTCGAAGGCCGCCGAGCTGGAAAGCCCGCTGCCCCGGAGCACGTCGCTGGCGGTATAGGCATCGAAGCCACCCACCGTCTTTCCCTGTGCCCGGAAACCTTCCGCAATGCCCCGGATCAGGCTGGCCGAATGGGTGCTCTCGCCCTGCTGAGGCTCGGCCTCGCTCAGATCAATGACATCCAGCTTGTTGAAGCCCCGGGATTTGACCCGGATAAAACCGTCGTCACTGGGGGATGCCACTGCGACCAGATCCAGCGTCACCGCTGCCGCAAGACCATACCCGTGCTGATGATCGGTATGGTTGCCGCCCAGCTCCGCCCGGCCCGGAGCCGAGTAGACATGCACCTGCCGCCCGGGGCCATAGTAAAGCTCAAACTGTTCCAGCGCGGCGGCATACCGCTGCCGCTGGCGGGCCAGCACCGCCGGTTCTGTGCCATAGAGCGTGCAGAGCGCTTCGTCCCACTGCCCCGCAAGGATCTCCCGTCTGAGTTGTGCACTGGTCGCCATGGCCGTTCCTCCTCCACAAGCGTTCTCCGCAAAGTCCGTGCATGAAGGCTCCATGCACTTGGGTTAGCCTTATTGTACTTCATTCCGCCCTCTTTTGCAATTTGAATCCGCAAAAAATCCAATTTCGGCGCGAAAAACAAAGTTTCGGATGTACTTTTGTTGAATTTGCAGATACAGTTATGATATACTGGAATCAAGAATGCGGTCAACTGGAGGAAACGATCATGGCAGATGTCTACAAGCAGTCCTTCAAGCAGAATTACACCAATAATATTGAATTATCCATCTTCAACTGTGGTCTGGAACGCTGTGCCCCGGGCCAGACCTGGGGCCCCGGTATTCGGGATCACTACCTGATCCATCTGGTGGTCTCGGGCAAGGGCACCTTTGAAGTGGGCGGCAAGACCTTTGAGGTCGTGCCGGGAGATCTGTTCTTTGCCCGGCCCAGTCAGCTCATCCGCTACTCTGCCGACGAGCAGCAGCCCTGGGAGTACAGCTGGGTCGGCTTCAACGGTGCCTGCGCTCACAAACTGGCGGCACAGCTGCCCTTTACCGACACTGCTCCTGTGCACCACACGCAGGACCCGGAAGGAATGCGGGCAGCTCTGACCAACATCTATTCTTCTCGTGGGTTAGAGCCTCAGGACGAGGCTGCCATGGTGGGGTACCTCTACCTGTTCATCTCTGCCCTGATGAAGGAGACCAGCGAGACACGCCCCCACAACGCTTCCTCCTCCAATCAATATGTACTGAATGCCATCAAGTACATCCAATTCAACTATTCGCACGACATCTCCATTGATGATGTCGCTAAGAGCGTGGGCGTTTCCCGCAGTCATCTGTACCGGGTGTTTATGCTCAATGTGGGCAAGAGCCCCATCGATTATCTGACCGAATACCGCATCAACGAAGCCTGCAAGCTGCTGAGGGCCGGCAACCTTTCCATTGCAGAGGTCGCCATCTCGGTAGGCTTCTTTGACCAGTTCTATTTTTCCCGGGTCTTCAAGCGGGCCAAGGGGATGCCGCCCAGCAAATACATTGCCGCCCAGAGCGAAAATGCAGATGCCCCCGCTTCAGAAGAAGCCTGACCCAATCCCATTCCAAAGGAGAATTTCCATGCCCTTACAAAAAAATCAGGTGCTGACCCTGACCATTGAGCGCCTGTCCAACGATGGCAGCGGCGTTGCTCACAGCCCGGACGGCGAGGCTGTGTTCATACCCGGCACCGCCCCCGGTGACGTTGCCGCCATCCGCATCGTTAAAGATTGCGGCCGCTACGCTTTCGGTATTCTGGATGCCATTCAGATTCCCTCGCCTGACCGTATCCCGGTAGATTGTGCAGTGGCCGGCCCCTGCGGTGGCTGCAGCCTGCGGCATCTGGATTATGCAGCTGAACTGCGCGCCAAGGGCGAAAGTGTTACCGATGCTTTCCGCCGCATTGGCGGGCTGGATGTACCCGTGCTGCCGCCCCTCCCCTCCCCCGAGATCGACCGCTACCGCAATAAGGTTCAATTCCCGGTGGGCTGTGATAAGAATGGCAAGCCCTGCATCGGTTTCTACGCCGGGCGCACCCACCGCATTGTACCCTGCCCCGACTGCAAGCTGCAGCCGGATGTGCTGAACGAGATCGGCAATACCCTCTGCGATTTCTTTGCCGCCCACAACATTCAGCCCTACGATGAGCAGACAGGCAAGGGGCTGGTGCGTCATGTGTTTCTGCGCCGGGGTGTCCACAGCGGCCAGATCATGGTCTGTCTGGTCTGCACCCGGGCAAAGCTGCCCCACGCAGAGGAGCTTTGCCGCGCACTGACTGCGCAGTTTTCCGATATCGCCACCATCCTGATCAATGTCAACGCCAGAAACACCAATGTGATTCTGGGCAGCGAGACCCACACCCTGTACGGCCCCGGGTTCATCGAGGACACCCTCTGCGGCGTTCCGGTGCAGCTGGGCCCCTTGTCGTTCTATCAGGTCAACACCCTGGCCGCTGAGCAGCTCTATGGCATTGCCGCAGAATATGCTCAGTTGACCCCGGATGACCTGCTGCTGGATCTCTACTGCGGCATGGGCACCATTGGCCTGTCCATGGCAGACCATTGCCGGGAGCTCATCGGCGTGGAGATCGTGCCTGAGGCCATCGAAAGCGCCAAGGCCAATGCTGCCCGCATGGGTGATGCCATAGCCGCAAAGAGCCGCTTCTTCTGCGCCGATGCTGGTAAGGCGGCCTCTCAGCTTGCCGCCGAGGGCCTGCACCCGGATGTTGTGATGCTCGACCCGCCCCGCAAAGGCTGTGACGAAGCAACTCTTTCCGCTGTCGTCACCATGTCCCCCCGCCGGGTGGTCTATGTCAGCTGCAACCCCTCCACCGCCGCCCGGGATGCCAAGTGGCTGGAAGAACATGGGTATCGGGCAGAAAAGGTGCAGCCGGTGGACCTTTTCCCGAGGACGAGGCATGTGGAGTGCGTACTCTTGATGTCAAAAGTCCAGTAATATAGTGCGGTGATTTGTTCAATATCGTTTGGACATCATTTTACAGTCTGAACCGTTTTCGTCCTTGGAAACAGGTCGAGGGCGGTTTTTGAGAATTTGGGCAATATCTAAATCGTAGCCACAGGGGTAGCAGATAATTGAGTTTCTTGATTAGATGTTTGTGCTAACAGCGAATCCGGCAACTCAGGTATCTGGGGGTATCCAGTGTAGGATTTGGATGTTATTAATCTAGGAGGCATCTATGTACTACTTAGTAGACATGTATAATGACAAGACGAACTTTATTGATGGCATCGACAGTGATACTTGTCAGAAAATACTTAATTCATCTACTATAATCAGTGAGACTTTAGAGTTTTACTACTTGGGCAAATGTGTTAGTGATTCTTTCGACACTTTGATTCAGTGGAGTTACAGTGCCAACCCAAGTAGCAATTATATTATGAGAAACTTACATACCGCAGAGCGTCTAGTTCGGGGATTTTTGTTCGAGTTGAGAACTTGCCTTGACCACATGGAAACTAAAATCAAACAAGACTATGGTAAAACATCTGAGTTCTTAAAAGTTTTTGAAGATAGCACCCATGCTACTTATAATGCACATCCAGAGTATGCTTTTACATATCATCTGCGAAATGTTTCCCAGCATTGTCAAAATATCGTTCACGGATTCAACTCTCCTACTGGAATCGGTATATCTTGTAATGTACAAAAGCTCCTCAATGAATACGATAAATGGAAGCCTGTTGACAAAGACTATATGATCAATTCTGGGGAAAACGTTGATTTATTGAAAACTTTTTCCGTTGCTTTTCAGGCTTTTAACGAAGCTCTCATTCCTGTAATTCGTTATCTTTTAAATACAAAAAACGTTGGGAAAGAGTTATTATATCTCCGGAAATGGGGCGATTCTTTGCAAAAACAGTTCCATCATGATGTACACTGCTATCACATTTTTGATCTTAAATTTCAAAACGGAAACGATGCCACCCATGAAGATTTAGATACCGGAGATGTTATTATTAACGGAACTCTAATCGACTGGGATATGGTTTATGAATTGTCAGATTCCGTTATAGCCATGCCTATCGCAAACACCTCCACAAATAATTTTCCGCTTTGATTCTGCAGCAAAAATGCCGCCAGCGTATCATGTGTCAAAATCACACGGTACACTGGCGGCTTATCTTTTATCCTTATTCTCTTCTCTCACATCATTTTTCACGCAGGCACATCAATACTCAGTCCAGACTTCAGCTCCACGGTGTAGTGGTCATCCCAGACTGTGATTTGCCGGAGCCAGCGTTTAACCAGTTTTTCATCAAACTTGGTCAGCTCATTGCTCTGCTGTCCGATAAAATCTTGCAACTCCTTGATTCGCTCCATCTGAATGGCCTTAGTGGTCTCATCGGAATCGGTCTGCTGTTGCAGTTCACGCAGATGGAAAATCTCCTCGGCAACATCATCGTAGGCTTCCCGGTTGTTGGCACGGTTCAACAATTCCTGTTGAAGAACCAGCAGCCGCTCTGCAATGCGGTCTTTCTGGGCAGAAGTGTCATTCCGAAGGACCTGCATCAGATTTTTCTGGAGTTGCTCCTTGTATGTAGACTTTGAACCAAGCATTTCGTTCAAGGCTTTCAAAACGACCTGTTCCAGTTCTTTTTCATTGACTGTCCGAGCATTGCAGACTGTACCGTTCTGTTCCAGCCTGCTGGCGCACCGCCAGACAATGGAGCGGCAACCATGGTTGTTCCAGTGAATACGTCGAAAAACTTCACCGCAACTTCCGCAGACCACCATCTGCGAAAAGCAGTGTGTGCAACTGTACATCCGCTTTTTACCGCTGGGGCTTGCCTGCACATTCCTGCGGCGTACCAGTTCTTCCTGCACCTTCATGTAGATTTCCTTGGGGATAATGGCCTCATGGTCATCTTCTACATAATACTGAGGTGCGATGCCGTTATTGGCCACACGGATCTTGTTCAGGATATCGATGGTGCAGGTCTTCTGGAGCAGTGCATCCCCGATGTATTTCTCATTGGTAAGGATTTTCTTAACTGTGCTGGTGTACCACTTCTTATTTCCTGCCCCGGTCAGGATGCCATCCGCTTCCAGTCCATGGCAGATCATATCCATGCTGGCACCTTCCAGATATTTCCGATAGATGCGCTTTACCACTTCTGCCTGCTCCGGGTCAATGATGAGGTGCCCCTCGGCATCCTTGGTGTACCCCAGAAAGCGGTTATGGTTCACCTGCACCTTTCCCTGCTTATTGCGGAAGTCGATGCCCAGTTTCACATTCTTGCTGATGGATTCCGATTCCTGCTGAGCAAGAGATGCCATGATGGTGATCATCACCTCGCCCTTGGCGTCCAGCGTGTTGATGTTCTCTTTCTGGAAATAGACCGCGATGCCCTTTTCCTTCAGCATACGGATGTATTTCAGGCAATCCAGCGTATTCCGGGCAAACCGACTGATGGATTTCGTCAGCACCATGTCGATATGCGGTGGGTTTCCAGAAAGTCTTTAGCATTCTCCCACGCAGTGTTTCTTTTTTCCCGAAGTTCATTGACTGTCATAAAAATCTCCTTATGGTGTAGATATTTTGATTCAAAAGGTGTACTATAAAGTCAGCACTTACGCACTGTCCTTTTCTCTGGGGTTCGTGACGGCATCCGTCATCTTGATCATGTTGCCATTGACCAGATAAAGGTTGCCGCCCTGTTCAGCAGAAATTTTTTCCATATTTTCAAGTTCACGCACGTCGTTCGCCGAGAGGAATCCATTCTGCCGCCCAACCGCATAGCCGTTCATCCGGCTCTGGTAATCGCCGCGCAGCAGGCCGTCCACATTGAACTTGATGCTGTATTCCAGTTTTTCCTTTGGGCTGAGCAACGATCTCGTCAAAGCCTGTTCCCAGCGGCAGACCCACGGGTTCAGAGTGTACTTCACAAATTCCAGTGACTGCTGCTCGATGTTGCTGAAGGTGCTGCGCTCCAGGTCGCCGATCATGTGCGGCGGCACATGGAAGATACGAGCGATCTCGTCTACCTGGAACTTTCTCGTTTCAAGGAACTGTGCCTCATTTGGAGAGATGGAAATCGGAGAATAGTGCATACCCTCTTCCAAAATTGCAACTTTTCCAGCGTTTTTACTGCCACCATAGATAGCGTTCCAGCTTTCTCGCAGCCGGGTGATATCTTTGATGGTACCGGGATGCTCCAGCACACCGCTGGGTGCTGCACCGTTTGCGAAAAACTTTGCACCGTATTCTTCACAAGCAAGCCCTACACCGATGCTGTTTTTTGCCATGGCGATGGGGCTGTATCCGACAAGCCCATCAAATCCGAGGGCCGGAATGTGCAGTACATCCTCCGGCAGTAGATAAACAGTGCCTTTTTTCATAGTGTCGGCTTCTTCGCCGCTGCGCAGATAAGTTTAGTAAAGTTGGCCTTTTTCATCTCGGTCGACCGATATCTGATTTGGCATCAGGGGATATAACGCTGTTACCTGCCCTCGGCCATCACGGATGATCTGGCAGTAACAGTTGCCATACAACAGCAAGTGCGTCATAAGCGTTTCCCGGAAAACAAAACTGGTCATCTCCGAGTTCGGCTCACTATGCAGCAGGAAGTACAGCGGATGGTCTAACGCCTTTTCCCTGCTGCCGTTTTTACCGCACTTGTACAGATGCAGCGGCACTCCTGCAATGCCCTCTGCAAGGATGCGCACGCAGGCATACACAGCGGTCAACTGCATGGCAGAACGCTCGTTTACGGTCTTTCCTGCAGCGGTAGGACCCATCAGAAACCGATACCGGCTGCTGATGGAATAATCTTCAACTTTCGGCTTGAACAGCCGATTCAAAAACCCCATTTTCCCCCCCCCCCCCCCTTTTTTTACAAATACAGCAATCCACGGTCTTCATAGATAGAAGTTGTACTGGTGCCGCCGCAGCGCAGAGCACGGTCAAGAGCCATGACCAGAGCGACTGCGCCATCGATGCGCTCTACCGCACGGGACTTGTCCATCTTGATGTTGCCAGCTGGGTCTGTGCGCACCACCACATTGTCCATGCACCAGCGCAGCACCGGATGCTCCCCATGCGCCAGTTCGCCGCTCAGCACCAACCGCATCAGCTGCTTGGTCGGCTCGCTCATGCTGCCGAAGCCCTGTCCAAAGGGAACCATTGTGAAGCCAAGGTCTGTCAGATGGGATACCATCATGGAGGAATTCCAGCGGTCATATGCTACTTCCCGGATATCGTACTTTTCGGACAAGTCACTCATGAACCGGATTATCGCATCGTAATCCACCACATTGCCCTCTGTGGTTTTGATAAAGTCCTGCCGTGCCCAGAGGTCATAGTTCACATGATCCCGGCGCACACGGAGATCCAGCGTTTCATCCGGCACCCAGAAGTACGGCAGCACCTGATACGGCTCATCATCTTCCTGCGGAGGAAATACCAGCACCAGCGAGGTCAAGTCGGTTGTACTGGACAAGTCCAGTCCTGCATAGCAGGGACGACCTTCCAACGCCCTTTCATCTACGGGTACTGCGCAGGCGTCCCACTTTTCCATGGGCATCCACCGCACAGTCTGCTTCGTCCACTGGCACAGGCGCAGCTGCCGGAATACATTCTCCTCTGCCGGATTCTGCTTTGCCGAGTTGCAGGCGGCTTCCAGCTTTTCGATGTCAATGGTGACACCCAGCGATGGATTCGCTTTCTTCCAGACTTCCGGGTCTGTCCAGTCAGCATCCATGGGTGCACCGTAGATAACTGGATAAAAAGTCGGGTCATGCTGACGGCCATCCAGAATATCCTGTGCTTTCTGGTGCTGCTGGTAGCAGACCGAATGGATGTCATTTCCGGCAGTCGTGATGATGAACATCAGTGGCTGTTTCCGGGCATCACCAGAGCCTTTTGTCAGGACATTGAATAACTTATCGTTCGGCTGATTGTGCAACTCATCAAAGCACAGGCAGTGGATGGAAAAGCCGTGCTTGGTCGGCGCATCTGCGGACAGTACCTGATAGAAGCTGTTCGTTGGCTTGTAAATGATTCTTTTCTGGGAATAAAGAATCTTACACCGTGCATCCAATGCAGGGCACAGCTTTACCATATCTGCCGCCACCATGAAGATGATACTGGCCTGCTGGCGGTCTGCGGCGGCGCTGAACACCTCTGCACGCTGCTCACCATCTCCGCAGGTCATGAGTAGAGCTACCGCAGCAGCCAGTTCGGTTTTTCCCTGCTTCTTCGGACATTCGATATACGCTGTATTGAACTGCCGATAACCGTTTGGCTTTATAATACCAAACAGATCCCGGATGATGCGCTCCTGCCAGCCCAGCAGCTTGAATGGCGCGTTATAGAAGCTGCCTTTTGTGTGTTTCAGGCATTCGATAAAACTGACCGCATAGTCAGCTTTCCGCTCATCGTAATGCGAGGTTTGTGCCATTAGGGGTGTCAGGGTATAATTCTGCAAAACTTATCACCTTCCTGTATCTCCGTCCCGTGCCTTCAGCAGGCGCTCCATCAGGTCATCCTGCGGCGTACCGTCAAAAGTCGTGGAGCAGTTCTCCTTGACGATCTGATAAATCTGATACCACAGCTGGTTGGTCTGCTTCATATAAGCCTGTGCCTGTGCCTGTGCCACAAAGGGCGATGCTGTTACAACACCCTGCGCAGTCTTGGTAATGAAACCGTACTGTGAGTTGATACCTTCCAGCTGCACCCACCGGGATGCGCTCATGGCGTACTGCTCCAGCAGCATCGGGTTGATGAGGGATGCACAGCTGCGCTCATTTAACCATTGCCACGTTTCTTCGTAAATTTCAGCGGCATACAGCTCTCCCATCCGCTGCTTGGCCTTGAAATAATCCTTTATCTTCGGCATCTGCGCTGTTTCCACTTCCGGTATTTTCAGCACCGTTGCCTTCTGCCCGGCTTCAATGCGCTCAGACAGCGGTTTCTTCTTGCGGCCTGCACCCGGTCGGGCACCGCCACGGTTAGCACCGTTTCGGTCTGGCATCTTCTCACCCTCATTCCTGTTTAATTTCTTTGATTTTGATTGATTTTTTCGGGCAGGAAATCAAACAATTCGCAAAAATCAAACGCCAGTTTTTACGCATACCTGCGCGGCTTTATAGCATTTTCAGTTCCGTTTTTGAATCATTCCCGGACTTTTTGAAATCCAATTTTTGTGTGCGTGACTGGACCGCCGTTTTTCAATCGTACCCACGTAGAGATTTGCACTCCCCCTTGGGTAAAACTGACGTTTGAAAAGAGACGGTTTTTCAAAGAAAATCAAAGGATTTCAAAAGATTCAAATCAATCAAACGAATTCAAAACTTTCATTCTGCTGCACCGTTCCCACCAGCATCTCGCCGCATTTTGTTGTGCAGCGCAGTATGATGGGATGCACAAAGGTTGCACAGGTTCTCTGGCGCATTCGTGCCACCTTCCGCCAGCGGCACACGATGATGCACCAGCGTTGCTTTGATATACCGGCCTTCTGCCATGCACATCTCACAGAGCGGATACCGCACCAGCTGCACCGCACGGATCGTATGCCATGCGGCGGTATGGTACCGCTCCTTGTGCGCAGGGTCACGGTAGAAACGGTTGTAGTCCCTGTCTGCTTTCTTCCGGTGCTCCGGGCAGAATTGGCTATCCGTCAGGTTTGGGCAGCCGGGATACTTGCAGGGCTTTAACGTTTTTCTGGGCATACCTCTCACCTCTCCTATGCTCACATACTTCCGGGCAATAGAAAAGCCCTCACAGGTTTTACCCTGCAAAGGCTTCGTTGTTGTGTTCTGTTTTTGTGGACTGTTCTTTTCTCTTTGTCCAGTATAATAATACCACGCCGAAAACGCTTGTGCAACCATTTCAGTCGTAACATCGTTGAACATTCGTGAATATCTGCTCTCCACTTTTTGAGAAAGCTCAATCGTTGCACATTACCCTCAGAACATTAAATCCCCACATCCCGTTTCCTTTTTGCTCTATTTTCTTGTTGCTGGTGTGTTGCCAGTTAGTTTCTCACGGAGCAATCGGAAACAATCCAGAAGTCCATTTGCAATTCGATGATTTTCCCTCTTTTCATATCCATCTATTTCTTCTCGTTGCTATTGTTGCTACTAAAAAGTAAATAGTATATAAAAGATAGGGTATTGACTGGCAACATTGGCAACAGTTCATTTTTAATCGTTCTATCATCATATTTATGTTGCTGCTTTGTTGCCGGTTCACTGGTCTTCGCTGTGTTTCTCCGCAATATTTAGGCTGGAATCACCTCGTCCTCCGGAAGTTGTACCATCTCAAGACCTTTATTCATGAGACGATTGACATGCTGAACTGTGTAATTCATCTTCTCAGCAACTTCTTTCGTACTGAGGTTTTCAAGATAATACAGCTTCAGCACTCGGCGCATTTTCGGATCTGGCACTGTATCGATTGCAGCATCTGCATGTGCAATCAGCTCGGCAAGATGATTCTTCTCAAAATCCAGCTTCTGCTGCTTTGCATCTTTCCGTTCCACAAGGAGCACAAACCCTGCCTGTGGACTTCCGGAATGTCCATCTGTCTTGCAAAATGACGTACTCCCAATGCTGGCCATGCCGTCGTCAAGATATTGGATATCCTGCTTCAGGTCTTCCACACGATCTGCCTGCTTTCTGACCTGCTCCAGATATTCTTTTGCACTTCTCATCGCATTTTCCTTTCTGCCTTTACTGGCCAACACTGTATTCTCCGATTTTCCATCAGGGCTTGCCCGTTAGGGGAATGTTAGAGTAGTTTCCTATTCTTTCTATATTTCTTATAGTATAGTAGTACCACTACTTTATCAGCTTTTTCTGCTATATAGATTTTCAACCTAATATAACCTAATACTCTCTTAACTCGCCTTCGGCGCACTGGCGTCTTCCAGCGTGTCCACATCTGCCAAGGCCGGCCTGAAATTATCGACATGGCGATAAAATCTCACATTCTTATCCATCGGTGGCAGATAATAACAACTCTTGTTGCTGGGCTTTTTGGTCATGATCCGCTCATCTCTTTCGGCCAGTTTCTTAAGCACCTTTCCGATTTGCGATGTTGTAATCGGCTTCAGCATAAGGTTATCTCGCACTTCAGTTACTGTATACCAATCCCACTGGCACACCGGACTATCCCACGCCAGCTTATCAAGGATCTCCGTTTCACCCGGCAGCGGCTTATTGTACTTTTCATTGTCTGCCTGTAGCTTAGTGCGTTCCTCTTCCGTCAGCTGGAATCCCTGCGGATTCGGCAGATACAGTTCCGTGTACACCTGTGCCCACATCTGCTGGAACCAGCATTCCGGGAGTTCTTTCAGCTTCTGGCAATCGATTTTTGTCGGCTCAACTACCCACCAGCGTCTGCTGCCAGTTTCATCGTTCAGAAACTCCTGCGGATTGACCGTTGCACAAAAACTGGTACGGCGTGGCTTGGTAGTAGCAACACGGGCATAAGGCTGGCGGTAGGTATCGCAGCATGCCGTAACAAACGCTTTCAACGCAAGCTGTTCACGCTTCAAGGTGCTGTCCAGCTCACCCATCTCCGCGATCCAAACGCTGGTTGCCTGGATCACTGTGTCCTTTTTGTCAAGGTCGATGCTGACACCCTCTGCGAACCACTCTGCCTTCATCGCGATTCTGGAGCAGAACAGCGTTTTGCCTGCGCCCTGCGGCCCACGAATGACCAGAACACCATCTGCACCGTAAGGGCTCATTTCATCATTCAGTGCCATTGCAACACACTGATGCAGCCATTTTCTCAGATACAGGACATACGTCTTGTTTCCTTCGACGCCCAGAATCTCTGCCAGTTCTTTAAGGCGGTCGATTCCATCATATTGGGTGGACTCGAACATCTTCTCGACCGGATTATAACGGTTTTCATCCTCGATCAGCACCAGACAGTCATCCAGTGTCTGCTTAGCGCAGGGCATCCGCCGCTTTGTCAGATAATCGTTGACCAGTACCGGCAGCACATTTGCAGCATTTCCCTTAGAGTGCTGCGGCGGCATGCCCTCGATTTCCACCTTTCCGGTGATCTGATTCAGCCGTACACAAACGCTCATCTTTTGCAAAATCTGTTTGATGGTATCGCTGGTAACAGGCTTCTTTCCTGCGTCATCTGCTTCTTCATACTCATCCGGGCTCAGATAGTCCGCTGATTTTTCAATCGTGCCATGGTAGAAAGCCCTCGCACTGCCCAGAATCGTTTTCAACTCGTCATCTTCCAGCGAATCTTCGCAGCGTTCCGATGCTTTGTAAAAGAGTGCTTCCGCCTCTGCCGTATCTCCATGCCGCTTCAGAATTTTTGCAGCATACTTGGAAAGCGTACTGTTCCGCTCACCAGTTGGAATCGTCTCTGGCAAGACGGTTCGCTGCTCCATGAAGGTATCCAACGGTGTATCTCCGTCATAAAACTCCACCTTGGGGTTCTCTACGCCATAAAGGAATCGTTCCATATCAAGAGCCGCCGGGTCGAAAGCCGGGAAATACTTCTGAACATCCTTTTTCAGCTTTGCAAGCCGCTTTTCACTCGTCATATCGTTGATAATGAAATACACATGGAACTTCGGCCGAGCGGTCTTTCCGTTCTTTTCCTTCATGTGGTTACGAGAATAGACCACATAAAACGGAACATCCGGAAACGCCGCCCGAACATCTGCCGGTGTTTTCCACTCGCTCGCCGGAATGTCTTCTGCAAGCGGATCCGGATTCGTGTTGTCGCAGTCCACGGGCAGGCAGTCAGCTTTTCGGAAAGTCTTTTTGCTGCGGTATCCCTTAATTGCATTTTTGCGAGTGTTGGTTCCATCCGCATACTCGCCACAGACATGGTCGAACTGCGCGATCTTTTCCAAGTCATCCACCGTTTTGACCTCAGCCTTGAACGGATAGCTAGTGTTCTTTTCTTTCCCTCTTACACTGCTGTACTGCAGCGTGATGGTCGACAAACTCATAGACGTCCTCCTTCTTTTCTTGTGGTGTATTCATGCCGCCAGATTTATCAGCTGCTCTTTCTGCATGATTTCAGCTTGTGTATACAATAAACTTTTCCTCTACATATCCGTACCTCCATTCTATTATTTTGCATTCAAAACCACTGAACTCCTGGAGTTCACATCCCCCTTTCCACTGCCAAAAATTAAGGGCCTTCATAAAGCGAACGATTTTCTGGCAAAAGTTGACTATTTTTGCTGATTCTTTCACACACTTCTCACATTTGCAGTCATTTCAATTGCTTTTATGTGAACTACAAAGCCGGCAACCTTTGCAGTTGCCCACGGGTTCGGCATCTGCAAAAGCCGCCTGCTATGTTTCACTGGTCACTGGATTATGCTGCTCAGTGTTCTACCGCATGTAGATAATGGTCAGCCGCAGTCTTCTCTGAACTGCAACAATTTCCTGACTCCTACCTCTCCTTTCATCTGGCGCAGAAATAAAAGCCTTCACTATGTACACCGAAATCGGGCAAAAAACAGGTACTTTTCGTCATTATTTCACAAAAGCATCACATTTCTGATCCTATCCGTACCAATCTAGTCTGTCTTTTATTATGTATAGTAGCCTGTGAGATAGCATGAAAAAAAGCCGATAGGCTTTCGACCTACCGGCTGTTCGTCTGCTTATATTCAGCTTTTGACAGTTTATATTATAGCACCGATTCACTTACGATGCAATGCGCTTTTTCTCCAATATAAGCCATTTTCTCCATTTATGCGATTATTCACACTACTATCCCAACAACCATATTTCAGATAAACCCAACTGCCGACTTCATCAAACGTAAGTCAAGGCATAAAAGATTCCGCAAGATAACACTACAGAGAAAATCTAACAAAGGATATCGTGTTTCGCTACGCCCTTTGTATTTTTGAGGGAGCTTGATATTACTGAATTTCATTTATACTTTTGACCGCTGCCACCACCGCCCTACATCCGCCATCTGCTATAGCAGCATTGCGCCATACAAACCGTTGGTTTAGAGTTCCGGCAGTGCATCCCACACCGGCAGATGGTGCAGCGCACGCACAATGTTGCACTTTTCCAGCAAAGCACCATCTCCATCGCAGACGGTGGCATACCACATGGGGTTGTGCAGTTTCTGGGTCTCCGGATCCACAAGCAGGTTTCGCTGGCTGGCATACTGGAAGTGCAGGTGGCTCAGCAGGCCGCCGGTCTGGCGGGCCGTGCGGGGCGGCATGGGTTCCATGGCCAACAGGCAACGGAAGGGCCAGTTTTCCGGCATATCTTCTGCCACAAACAGTGCGTTCTGCTTGCCTTCCAGACCTTTTTCCAACACGCTTTCCAGATGATACACCGCCTTGCCCAGACTTGCGCCATCTTCGTCCAGCCACTCGATGCAAAGCTTCTCCCCTGCCGCCATAGTGATGTTCCAACCGCCGAGAGTATGCGGATTTTCCGAGCTGGTGGTTACGCAGGCTCTCTGCCAGAAGGCCTTTACACCGCCGCAGAACATGGGCATTGCTGCGGCAGCTGTCTCGGCATCCTGCCATGCACGGGTCAGATACGGATCACTGCTCGTGAGATAGGCTTCAAAATTCTGCCACCGGCCCAGCCAGTCATTTGCATGGTATTCCATTTTCCATTCTCCTTTATATCGCAAATCAAAAAATAGTGCAGCATTCAAGCAACATCTTTGCGACATACAATTCAGCGTTATTGCCGTTGCACGAAAAAGCCAACTTGCCATCAATCCTGCAGGGCTATAATACGGTCGCACCAGTCGGCGGCCAGTTCTTCATCGTGTGTAATGACCACAATGGTCTTGCCCTGTGTTTTGAGTTGCTGCAATAGCCGCCCGACCTGTTCCATATTGCCTCGGTCCAGACCGCTGGTTGGTTCGTCCAGCAGGATGAGTGGTTTGTCGCTCAGCATGGCTGCTGCCACTACGACCCGCTGCTTCTGCCCGCCAGAAAGGCTCATGGGGTGGCGGTCGGCAAGGCCGTTCAGACCAAGCGCCTGCATTACGGTATCCGCCAGTTTCGGGTGGGCTGCTCCCAGCAGAATTTCTTCCCGCACGCTGTCACTGAACAGCTGGTAATTCACATCCTGCATGACCAGAAAGCTTTTGTGCAGGCGGGTCCTTGCGTTGGCCGTCTTGCCCTCCCACAGGATCTGCCCGCCCAGCGGCTCCATCAGGCCGCAGAGAGTTTTGGCCAGGGTGCTTTTACCAATGCCGTTATGCCCCATCAGGCCCACGATCTCCCCGGCGGCGAAGCTCATATCTGGAAGCGTCCGGATGAGGCTGCGCCTGTGGTAACCAAGGGTCATGTTCTGCACTTCCAGTATCGGCACCCCAGTGCATTGCATCGTCATTTTTTGCTGCAATCTTTCCCGACACGCAGTCAGGTTCCGGGCGCGCAGACCTGCGTTCTGCAAGGTCGTTTCAGGCAGGGCGGCAAAGTCCGCAGCCGTCCAAACGGCTGTCAGCTGCCCCGCATCAAAAAAGAAGTAGCGGTCCACCACATCCTGCACCCAGGCCAACCGGTGTTCGGCCAGCACAATGGTCATGCCCACCTGCTTCATTGCGGCGATCATATCGTGCAGCTGCCGGATGGCCCCGGCATCCAAATTGCTGGTGGGTTCGTCCAGCACCAACAGCTTCGGACCAAGCATACAGGCCGCTGCAAAGGCCACCCGCTGCTTTTCGCCGCCGGAGAGCTTGAACACACTGCGATCCATGAGAGCTTCCAGATGGAACTGTGCCACCACTTCCTGTACTCTCTGACGGATGGCTGTGGGCGGCATCCCGCTGTTTTCACAGGGGAAGGCCAATTCTGCTGTGGTGTCCACATTGAAATACTGCGTTTTGGGGTTCTGAAACACGCTGCCCACCAGTGGTACATACTGCTCAATGGCTGCGCTCCCTGCCAGCAAACCGCTCACCGTACAGCTGCCGGTCAGTTCTCCGGGATAAAACATCGGGGCAAGGCCATTCAGCAGGCGGGAAAAGGTCGTTTTACCGCAGCCGCTTCGACCACAGAACAACACGCACTCACCGGGCCGAATCCGCAGTGAGATATCCTGCAACGCCGGTTCTGTGCTGTTCTGATAAGCAAAGGAAACATTGTTGCTTTCCACCAGTGTTCTCACAGCAGTATACCCCCCTTCCACAGCAGCGGCAGCGTACACAGTGCCGGGTAGATGAAATCCCACACAGTCAGGTGCAGCTCGGTCATGCAGGTATGGGTGCCCGGCAGGCCGATGCCTTTAGTCAGTGCCGCTACCGAGAGGTCCTGCGCGACATTGTTGCCGTTCATCAGCAGCGGCATGAGGATGTATTCCAATGACTGCATCGGGTGCAGCAACAGAGCCCCCTTGCCCTCAGCGATGCCGCGCAGGGCCATGGCGTTGCGAATCTGGTGGTAGTCCTCCTGTACAGTAGGGAAGAACCGCACCACAACGGCGCACGGGATGATGACGCTTTCCGGCACATGCATCCGCCGCAGGGCACTGGTCAGTTCCCCTACCGTGGTGGTGGAAAAGGCATACGCACCGGTAATGATGCAGGGCAGCATCATGCGGATGCCCACCGACACCAGCGACAGCAGATTGAGTAGAATGCCCTCCCCTGCCAGCGGCACCACAAACAGATCAATGGCCAGCAGGCCAAAGTAGACCACACTCAACCGGATGCCGGTGCGAGTGTGTCTGGAGAGGAAAAACAGCAGCAGGAACAACCCGGTCGCTACCGCCTCGGCCCCAGTCCCAACATGGAAAAAGAGCATCAGGTTGGCCAGCAGCAGCAAATACAGCTTGGCACGTGGGTCCATGCGGAATCTCATGCCACGATCCCCGCTTTCTCAAAGTGCTTTTTCATCATGCGCTGGCCGAACAGCCCGCCCAGCACGGCGCAGACCAAAATCGCCGCCATAGCCGCAACGAAACTGCCGTTGTTGATGGGCGCAAACAGCGTATCGATGTAGGCGGCATCCTTGCCGCGGGCGGTCAGGTTAGCAATGTAGGCATCCTTCATGAACCACAGCGGCAGGATCGGGCCGGTGAGACCATACGAAAAGATGACATAGCTGGCCAGCAGCACCTTTTTGCTGCGGTACTGGCTGCGGCTTGCCACCCAGTCTGCCAGCACGCCGCAAACGATGTTGGCGGCAAAGGACAACACAAAGTGACCAGACACAAAAAAGAACAGGCCCATGACAAGACCCATGATGCTGATGCCGCCAAACTTCTGCAGCTTGGCGGCCAGCAGCATATACACGCTGCCGGAGATCAACGCCGCCACTGCCGGCAGCAAAATGTTGCCAACACCCGGCAGCAGCGCACAGCTGAAGGTGGCAATAGTCACCAGCACAAAATAGATGGCGGTGAACACACCAACAGAAATCAGATCCGGGATGGTTAGTTTTTTGGAATTCAGGTTCATAGAGTACCTCCGTTTATTGTTAGCTATTTCTAACTTTCAGGTGCATAAAAATGCCATGATTCCTCATGGCACACTTCAACCAAAAATCTGTGCACAGATGCCCTGGGCCATCCATAGCAGTATCTGCGGATAATCCTCGCCCAGCTTTTTACGCATAGGTACGGTCAAAATCAGGCTGCGCAGGGCGTTCATGGCCTGTTCCTCCGGGATATCCGCCGCTTTGTTCTGCGCCAGGAACCGGCGGAACACCGCATATTCCTGCTCCTGTTGCGCCCTGCGTTCTTCTGACGGGATGGCGCACAGAATTTCCGGCGCATCCTGCTCCCAGAAACGGCACAGTCCGCTTTCATCCAGCGCACGGCAGCCTTCCAGAATGGCGCAAGTCAGCTGCTGTGCGGGCGTGCCCTTAGGCTGTTCCAGCAGCTCCATGGCCGGGCCATACAATTCGGTGTGCATCTGGCGCAGCAGCGCATAAAACAGGTGTTCCTTGGACGGATAAAACAGGTAGAACGCTCCTTTGGAAATGCCGACGCTGTCTGTCAGCTGTTCGACCGTGACCTTGCGCGCGCTCTGCTCTTTGACAAAGCGGCGAGCGCTCTCCAACAATTGTCCGGTCAGAACTGTGCGTTCCTCCGCAGTAAACGCAATTGGCATGTGCTTCCTCCTTGTGACTCGTTTTTTAATCCAGTCACAGCATGGTTAGAATAGCACAACCATTGATTTCTGTCAAGTGGAAGGGGTTGCTAACTTTTTTGCGCATCCAACTGTTCTCTCTTTGCTGACTGCTATTTTCAGATTCTTCTGCAATTTCACCGGTGCAATTGTTCCATATGTAAGAATTCAGCGCGCCGCACGGCGGTGTTCCCCGCTTTTCGTACATCCTGATGCCCCCTTTGTATCAGAGTATACCATGGCGGCTGGACGGCTTCAACAAAATCTCGTGCAATTCTTATGGTGTAATTGATGTTTGTATCAGCCTATGCAGATTCCCTGTATGCCACCCAGCTGCAGGCCAGCACCCAGGCCACCGGAAGCTCCCGCTGCCGCCTGCTGGGCGATTGTGAGCGCCAGCTGCTCAACGATGCCGTGGCGGCCCCTCTGTTTACCCAGCAGAAGCGCCTGCTGATTGCACCCGACATCCGGAACATCATCTTTGACCCCTTTGGCCCGGTGCTGGATCTGACCTATACCACAAAAAATGATGTAAAAAAGACCCTAAAAAGCCGCTGTCCGGCGCTCTCTGGCAGAAGCACTCCGGTCAGCGGCTTTTGTATGGGAGATTTTTAAGAGAGAAAACACTGTTTTTGTGCGCAGAACTCAGTCCTTTGCAGCCTGCGCCGCCTCAAAATTGCAGAACTGTTTCCAATCCCACGCAGTCATATCGTGGGGGCCCTCTCGCAGGGCATAGCCCACATCACCGGTGCAGCAGGCAGTCTGCGGTGCTGGGTACTCAGTCTGGGTGCAGGTTTTTTTGCCCAGCGCAGCGTAGACATGCCCAGCCGAAACAACACTACGAAACTCAGCCTCCGGATCACTCCAATAGTCACGATTGCCAGAGGTTACAAACACCGGCCTAGGTGCCATAGCAGCCAGCAGCTCATCCTGGTCAAAGGGCATCTGCTCCACCGGCATCGCACTATATTTCAGAAAGTTCTTGCAGAACCAGCGGGGCATCATCTGGCACATGCTGGCCACACGCTCACCCAGCTTCCCCACATTCATGGCAACACCACAGCAACCGGAGTTGTTAGCCAGCACCGTTGCAAAACGCTCGTCCTGCACAGCGGCCCAAAGAGCAGCCTTTCCAGCACGGGAGTGGCCCGCCACAGAAATACGCTTAGGGTCGATCTCCGGGCAGGTCAGTAATGCATCCAGCACACGCTGGGCACCAAAACCCCAGGCAGTCAGACAGCCAAAGCCATCTGCCGGGCGTTCTCCCGCCCCATAAAACAGCGGATACAGTCCCTCCTGCTTCCAGCTATCCCCCTCATCGGGAGCCAAACTGGATGCATAGATAGCGGCAGCAGCATAGCCGTCGGCCAGCAGTTGGCGCACCGGCCAGTAGCCTTTTTCCACATCGCAAGTGATATCCAGTGTGTTTGGTTCCTTCGGAGCCATCATATCGTCGATCATAACGTTGAAATGATCTTCGTTTCCAATGAGCTCCTTCATCATACCCATAAACTTCTCCCGCATGGCCGGGTCAATGCCCTTCATCTGGTCGTGGACCACAGGATCATGACAGCTGATCTGAATCGCGCAGGGCACGGGTTCACTGGTCTTCTCAGGCAGCCAGAGTGCAAAAGGAAAGCTCATGCTCCGACCCTTGTATTCCACCGTAACACAGCCTAATCTACCGTGCAGCCCGTCCTTCTCCAGTTCCTTTTCCCAGACAAAGCTGCTCGTCCAGCCCGCGGGGACCACGCCGTATTCCTCCTGCCCAAACAGCTTGACCAATGCTTCGCGCCGGGCAGGCCATGTCTCTGGGGTGAGTCGCGCGATATCTATATTTTTCATTGCATGGACCTCTTTTCTCAATTTTATGCCTCTTGCTGTTCCTCCGGGATATAACTGCGAAATACAGGAACCAACATCAGTGCGTTGACATAGGCAATGCTGCCCGGGCCAAACAGCAGAAAAACACCTTCCAGTGATTCCACCCATTCTAGGTGGGCGTAAATCAGCCAAAATGGGATGAAATGCATGGCTGTCACAGCCACCACTGTCAGTGGGTGCTGGAGCAATAGCAGCAGGACATTGCGTATCAGTTGACGCAGAGTGCAGCGAAACTTTGCCAGCACCGGGAAGGTCAGGCCTGCAATGGCTGCGTACAGCACCAGCACCATGATACACAATCCATGGAACACTGGACTGCTCCCCAGTCTACCTGCCAACAGGTTGAAATCCACCACCAACGCATAACCGATCACAAGTAGCAACAGGGTCACAGGAAGCGACGATCTGATATTTTCCTTGAACGCATGGAAAAACATCGAAATAGTGCTGTTCCCTCTCTGACGCACTAGCTTCATTGCTGTGTAATACAGTGCCGAGGTCGAAGCGCCAATGGTGATGACCGGAAGACTGCACAGTAGCCATAAAAGGCTCAGTGCCACCAAATCAGAAACGCGCAGCAGCAGCTGAAACAATTTGCTGTCATAATCGAACAATCCACCCATACAGGTCGCCTCCCTGATGTATCAGTACTCTGTTTTGGGCATCCGCCACGAGAAATGCGAACAGAACTCCCGCCAGTCTGCGCCCGGGATTTCATTCATTTGGCTCTTAGCATCCTGCGTGCGGCACTGGATGTTCTTGCTGGGTGAGGTTCCATAGAACATGGTATCACAAAATTCAATCACATGCACCCAGTCCAGCTTCTGATATTCATGCGGTCCGTCCCTCATGGCAATGGCATTCTTCCCTGCCGCACCAAGGAACTGGTACACCTCATCGGCGGCACGCCATGTAATCTGACTGCCGTAGGGGTTGGCCCATGTATCACTCAATCCTTCGGTAGTAATGACCGGACGGGGTGCGATACAGGCGCGCAAAAAATGCAGATCAAAAGGCAGATAATCTTCATCCCCTGTCTCACCAATAGATTCGGACTGCAACATTGCCACTGCATCCTGGAACTCTATTTTGGGCGCATTGCTGCGGGTATAGGTCTTGACCCGTTTACCAAACTCGCCAAAATTGTCACTCCACCAGAACGGGAACACATCTTCAATACTGCCTGCAGTCTCGCAGGTTCCAAGACCTTCGCCCAACCGGCCGCCCAGATAGCGCAGACAGCCCGCACCGCAGCAACCGCTGCCGCTGGCGGCACAGAGCGCAAAACGCTCATCATAGATAGTAGCGCACAAGGCAACCTTGCCTCCCCGGCTATGGCCGGTGGCAACGATTCGATTCATATCCGCATAATCTGTGGTCGCAAGATAATCCACCACACGGCTCTGAGCCCAAGCCCACATGGCAATGGCACCCCAAGTATAACCGGGATAGGTCGTAGCCAGCGGACCATGGATGGCATCGGCACTGTCCGCTGCCAGTTGCTCCTTTTCAAACTCGATAATGGCATAGCCGTGATTCAGCACAGCATCTTCTTCATCGGGGCTGCCATGACGGCCCTTGAACTGGTTCCAAGTAATAACCGGTACCTTTCCTTCTTTTGCCGGGCGAATGAGCTCACAGTCGAACTGCACGGCATCCTTCGGCCCGCAGGTAATGTGTACAGTCTCGGCAATGGCACGGCCATTGTAGACCTTACGGCTGAAGATCACTTTACCGCGGGTATTGCCCGGCGGCGGTGGCATAGTGCCATAGAGGTAATGGGTCAGCATCGCCTTAAGGTATTCCCGCTGCTCCGGCCATTCCTCCCTAGTCTGAACACGGGTACCATCAGGTTTAAGGAAAGGATCCGGTAGCTCATGGATGGCTTTCAACTCACTTTTGGGAGAAAAATCATATTTATTCATTATTCTTTCACGCCTCCAATCATAACTCCGGTAACAAAATAACGCTGGATGAAGGGATAGATGCAGAGGATGGGAGCTGTAGAGATGACGATGGTGGCATACTTGATGGTCTCGGCCAAAGCCACGGTGTTGGTACTGCCGCCAGAAGTGCTGATAATGTTGTCTGCACTGCTGGTCAGCAGGATCTCGCGCAGGAAGATCTGCAAAGGATACAGGTCAGCCGTGCGCAGGAAGATGGTTGCGCTCATCCAATCATTCCAGCGAGACACAGCGTAGAACAGCAGTACAACGGCAATCGTTGCCTGACTCAGCGGGATAACAATGCGGAATAAGCAGGTAAACTCACTGGCACCATCCAGCCGTGCCGCTTCGATCAAACTTTCCGGTACATTGGCAAAGGCTGTACGCATAACAATGAGGTTATAGGTGCTCAGGGCAGTGGGCAGCAGAATTGCCCAGACCGTATCAATCATGTGGAGCTGCTGTACCCACAGGTAAATGGCAATGATACCACCGCTGAAATACATAGTAAACATGATCATCAATGTTACCAAGCGCTTGCCCATCCAGCCCTTACGGCTCAAGGCGTAGGCCCCCAGGAAGGTCAGGAACATGCTGATGGCAGTACCGGCCACTACATAGAATAGAGTGTTGCGGTAGCCCACCAAAATGCGATCTGTAATGCAGTACTGGTAAGCCTCCAAGCTGAATTTCAAGGGTTTAAGCAGCAGGACAAAATCATGCCGCAGAAATTCATTGGCATCACTGAAGGAAGCACAGACAACATACCAAAACGGATACAGACAGGCCAAACCGATCAGAATCAACAGTGCCGTGTTTAGAATGTCCAGCACCCAGTCAAGTCCAGTTTTCTTTTCAACCATAGTGCGTTTTCCTCCTTACCACAGACTCGTCTCGCTGACCTTGGCGCTGATTTTGTTCACCACCACTACCAGCAGGAAATTGACCAACGAGTTCACAAGGCTGACCGCCATACTGTAACTGTAATTGGATTCAATCAGGCCCTTTCGGTAGACAAAGGAACCGATAATATCCGCCGTTTCATAAATATTCTCATTGTACAGCAGAATGATCTTGTCGTAGCCCACACTCATAAACTGACCGATACGCATGATGAACATGATAATAATGGTGGGCATCAGACAGGGGATGGTAATACTGAGGATGCGGCGGAAGCGACCCGCTCCGTCTACAGCAGCGGCATCGTAGAGTTCCTGATTGATGCCAGCCAGGGCGGCCAGATAGATGATGCTGTTCCAACCTATGGTCTGCCACAGTTCACTGACCACATAGATTGCACGGAACTTGGAGGGATCCATTAGCAGATTGGAGGCCATGCCCCCTGCTGCGAGCAGATTGCTGATCAGTCCAGTAGAGGAGACAAATTCCTTGATGATACCACAGACCACAACTAGGGAAATGAAGTGCGGCAAATAACTCACAGTCTGAATCGCACTTTTCAATTTTTTGAGCCGCAGTTCATTCAGCATCAGTGCAAACAAAATAGGGGCTGGGAAGCAGATAACGATAGTATAAAAGCTGATGTGCAGGGTATTGCGCAAAACACGCCAAAAATATGGGCCGGTGAAGAACTGCTTGAAATTCGCCAAACCGACCCATGCGCTGCCCCAGATGCCTCGACCGGGGCGATAGTTGCGGAATGCGATCTGCAAGCCCTGTAGCGGCGCATAGTTAAAAACAATATAGAATGCAAGCACCGGAATCAGCATCAGGTAAATGCCACGATATTGATAAAAGTTCTTTTTAATCTTATCCCAGGTCAGCCGGGTATCGATTCCATATTTCTCTGCCACAGCTTTTGCCTGACGGGACTGTTTGGACATAAGCGTTTTCCTCCGACTTCAAAAAATGCCGCAGGGCACCCCGCCCTGCGGCACGGATCTCAAAGATCCAGATTTACTTTACGCGGGCATTGTAGCGGTCCAAAGCTTCCTGCTGGATATCCAGGCAGTTCTGCATCCCCATGCTGTAGACATTTTTGACATAATCATCAAAGTTATCCAGGCTCTCGGTACCAGTAATGAACTTTGCGGTCATCTCGCCCACATACGTGCCAATTTCGTTGAAAGCTCCGCTGTAAGCAGCCTGCTCAGAATCCAACAATGTGGTGGCAGGCAAACCATTGTAGTGCTTGCCGTTCTCGTAGCTCCAGGTATTCAAAGACGCAATATTCTGGTCGATTTCTCCTTCAGCAAGAGAATAATCGGTCTTGGAGACCAGACGCTGCCAGTGGTCTTCGGGGAAGGGACCGTTCAGCTGGCGATACATAGAGTGAGCAGTAGAAGGAGCCTTGCCTTCCTTGTTGTGTATGATAGCATCGGTGAACTGAGGCCAGCCATCGACCATCTCATAGCTCTCGCCTTCAATGCCCCAGTTCAAAAGCATGTTACCTTCTTCGCCCCAGCCATAGTCAAGCAGCTCCATCGCAGTCTTTACATCCTTGCAACTTCCGGTAATGGCACCCACAGAACCGGTGAACGGCTGGTTTGCCTGATGATACCAATTCTCAGTACCAGCCGTCTTGACCATTTCATGGACACCCACGGCAGAAAACGTATTATTGGGATCATCCTTAAGGATCTGGCTCTTCAGATTGCCCAGACCAGTGGGCATCATCTCGATCCAAGCACCCACATCGCCCTGCAGGATTTTTGCCTGAACACTGGTACGATCCAGAACCATGTAGTCATTATCTAGTAAACCCTCGCTGTACAACTTGTTCAAGAAGGCCAGATAGTCCTTGTAGCCGTCCTTAACAGGGCCAAATTCGACCTTATTTTCCTCATTGATGCCGTAGCCGTAGGCTGCAGAGAAACCAGAAACAGGAACACAAACACCAAAACCTGCGCTGATAGCAACGGACATCTGTTCAAACATCTGCACAAAACACATAGGATACTTCAGGCCAAGTTTTTCCTTAAATGCCTTCAGCACATTATACCAGTCATCGTAGGTCACCGGAACATCCATTCCCACCTGCTCGAGGTAATCAGTACGAATGACCAGACCGATGAAGCTTTCAGCAAAAGGTTCACGATCAAACACCCCCTGCCACTCCTTGCTACCCTCTGCAGTGGAGGTGTAGATAGCGGGGAATCCGTAGATATTGCCGCTGTCGGTGGTAATATCGGCCAACATATCCGGGTGCAACTCAAAGTAATGGGTCATATTGGGAGCATATTCTTCCATATAATCCTGCAGAGGAATGATCTTGCCATCTTCGATGGCTGCGTCAGCACCACCGGAGTAATTGGTAGCCCAGCTGTAATACATGATGTCTGGCATTTCGTTTCCTGCAACCACCAAGTTAAATTGCTCAGCAGCCTGACCACTGGCCGGATGCTGGAATTCTACGTTGATACCAGTGTTGGCCTCAATAGCCTTCCAGCAGTACAGGTCGCCCATGCTCTTGACATCGGCACCGGATGTATTTGCCAAGTCAATCCAGTAACTGACAGTACGGGGGCCGCTCTCGGCAGAGCTAGTTGATGTTGCAGTGGAAGCTGTGCTACTGCCAGAACTGCCGCAAGCAGTCAGCAGGGCACCACCGGAGGTAGCGGCGCTTGCCTTCAGAAAATCGCGGCGAGAGATTTTTTTCATGTTGTTCTTCTCCTTTTCTTCGTGTTTCTGAGGATTCGATTCGGCGCTCTCCTAAGCGCCCTTGATGGTTCTATCATACTGTGTTTTTGGAGCAAAAACCATCCTCAAAATTTTATATTCCGGCCGTTTCTATCCCTATTTTTCGTCAAGAATACAACATCCTGTGCACTTTTGCTATACATGTTACATTGTTTTATTGCAATATGCACAAAGCCCCGCCTTTTGTTAGAAAGGCAGGACTTTGCAGTTTTTTCTGTAGAGATCAGTGTTTATTATAGTTGCCCGGGGTATCACCAGCATACTTTTTGAACAAGCGTATAAACGTGTTGGCACTTTCGTAACCCGCACGATCTGCCGCTTCGGCTACTGTGATTTGTTCCTCATCCATCAGCTTCTTAGCGTAATCAATACGCAGACTGTTCAGGTAGTTCAGTAGGTTGACTCCAGTTTGCTGCTTGAAGTACTTTGAGAGATAGGCCACACTCAGCCCCAGCAGATCGGCGGCACGGGAAACATTGAAATCGTGTTCGCAAAAGTGATCCTGCACACACTGTAAAATACGAGACAGCAGCTCGGGCTGATCAGTCTCTGCCGGGCTGGTATACTTTACCGCCATGGCACCGATCAGAGTATCCATCTGCTCCTCGGCTTCTGCATGGGTCATAGCTTTTTGCAGTGCACGGGAGGTGGCAACGATGGCCTGTTGCACCTCTGTTCCCTGTTCTCCAGACGGAACCGCGTTGAACATAGTCACCAACACATCGGTCAGGAGCATCCTCAGCAAAAACATATCCGGCGAACTGCTAAAATTGGTCTGCAACGTGTGGTGCAGAGCTCGGATAGCCTCCTCCGCATTGCCAGAAAAGGTCAGACGGGTAATCTCCGACCCCTGTGCCACTGTGATGCGCTGTGCAGGGCTCGGCGTGGGGGTTCCACTCCGTTCCGGCTGCTCCTGTGCAATCTCACTTCGTTCACATAGCGAAAGGAATGCCGGGTGGATTTGTTTCCATCCACAGCGGACACTGCCCGCGAAGTAGTCCACGCCATTTTCCTTGAGATAAGCCTCCATCATACCAAGGCTCTGACGCAGGTTGGTTTCTTCCCTAGCAAACATACAAAGGGTCGGAACGCCGTGCGGTTGTACCGGCAGCAATGTCACCTTTTCGGTCAGCGGCTCAGAGAAATCCAAACCTTCATCCTTGAGCAACAGCAAAACGAACCACTCACCCCAGCTGTCGATCCTGATCCAGGAAGCAATGTCTCCAGAAAGTGCCGATACATCGATGTCGTGCTCCAACAGGTTCTGCATCAGCTCTTTTTGCAGGGAAACGCGCTGATTTTCTTGGAAAATCCGCATCCTTTCCAAATCTCTTCGGTATGCCTGGAATGCGCCATCGATTTGTTGGTATTCGTTTTGGTCTTCTACACAGTCCGACTTTGTCGGCAGGCTGCGGGTCAGTTCCCGCAAGGGTTGATAATTCAACTGCACCATAGAAGCCGCTGCAACGATGCCCACTGCCAAGAACACCATCAGAAACACCATCGACTGCTGCCAGACCCAACTACTCTTCCGGGTAATGGCAGAGACCGGCACCAACGTGATGAGGGTCCAGTTTTCTTCTTCCAGCTGCTTCTGCAGCAGGTAATAGCTTTTATTTCCCAGCTCCACATGGCTTTCCAGCCTTTTTTCTGCTGCCATCTGCACCAGTTGCCCTGCAAGCGCTGGATTTCCACTTTCGCACAGAAGCTGACCGCTGCTGTCCATCAGCAAGGTCGTTGTCCCCTCCATTGTCGCCTGTCCAGCAACGATTTCACCCAACGCCTGCGGGTCCAACACCTGAATGATGAGTGCTGTTGGGGAACGGCCTTGCGTTGGAATGCTGGTTACTGCCATGACCTGCGTCCTCCCGTTAGTGGAATCACTTATTACACGGAACAGAGACGAAGTCGTGCGCAGAGAATCAAATCGTTTTTCCACCTCTCCGCCTGGACCAAACAGAATTGCAGCCAGTGTTTCCTTCTCATAGACAGTCTTGGAGGTCAGCGCTTTTTTCAAATTTCTGAAATAAATATAGGTCTCACTCACCGCACTATGGGTACTTCCCGGAGCTGCCAACAGACTTTGAATGGTGTAGAATGTGTAATTATCAGACGGCATCGGCGTGGAGAGCAACGAAAAACTACGGATCACATTGTTGCACGCCAGATTGATGGCATCTGTTTTGATCTGAGACATACTGTTATTCAGCGCAGTTTCAATTTTCTCCTGCTGCTGAATCGTAATTTCTGTGTATTCGTCCAGCAATTTTCTTCTGGCGGAAAGAGTCAGCGTAACACACATGGTTGCCATCAGGATCAGAAGAATTGAGAATTCAATGACCCATGTGTAGAGAACGCTTCGCTTTTTCATGCGGTTTCATCCTCTTTTCATTTCTTCGTATTCATTCATGTTATAGATATCTTCGCTGGTTTCAGGGCCATGCGTTCTGTGACGTATCGCATTCCTTTCTCCACGCACAGACGTTGGCGCAGCTGCATCCGATCGATCTGTGCTCCGGCAAGTCCCCGGGTTGCAGCACGGGCCGCGGCTTCCGTCTCCGCATCAGACACGGTCAGTCCCTCTTGACGGGCAACAGCCAAAAACACTGCCCGAAGTTTCATATCCTCTGCTGCATGTACTCGGATGCTTGCATCCAGTTTCTCCCGCGTTTTGTGCAGGCGGCACAGATGGCTTTCCAGTGAAATACCGCTCTTTTCCAGTCGATTTTCCAGCTGCCTCCACTGATATTCAGCTTCCAGCTCTACAGCAAGCTGCGGCAGCTCCACAATAGTCTCATCACTCAAGGCATGGAGCATCCGCTGAGAAATGATCCGCCTGGCCTCCCTCGCCTCTTGCTCCAGAAAGCTATCTCGAATTATTGCACGAAGAGCTGACATATTTTCTTGTCCAAAGCTTTGAGCAAAGGTATCATTCAGCTCGGGCATTCTCTGGTGCACAATTTTTTTCACCCAGCCGATGTATACCGCATTCTTTCCGGCCGCACGTTTATCCTCGTAGGTATAGGGCAACTGCACTCTGCATTGGAATCCGTCTCCTGCTTTTTTGCCTACAACGGCCTGCCAGACTCCTTCCGGCAACTCCTCACCTACAGCAAGATGGTATCTACCATCCCGGCCCATGCTACCGGAAAATCGTGTTCCATCCTCCAGCACCGCATCAAAGTCTAGCGTTGCAAGATCTCCTGCACGGGCCGGTTTTTCATCCTCCGATGTCTCCACCCTCGTTCGGGCCAAGGCTTGTAGTTGTTGTTCTACTTGCGCATCTGTTGGCGGTTTCAGACGGTACTCGGCTGTGCGACCTTCCAGCTGCGGCAGCTCCATAGCAGGTAGCACACAGGTCCGGACCAGAACTCTGTTTTCTTTTCTTTGGAGTGTTGCGCGTCCCAACAGCCAGATTTTTTCTGCTCCTGCCTGACGATCCACAAACTCCAGCACCTGCACTGTACTGGGTTTTTCCCCTGCGTCCAGCAGAACCACAGCATCCAATCGACCTGCTGAATCCTGCACCCATTTTTCGATCTTCATCCCATTCTCCTTCTGCCTGCCAAGAACAGGTCTTCTTACTCTTTACTTCTTTAATATACAAAATTTTTGTTTTCCTCTCAATCCTCAATTTTTTCCTTCCAGGAAATGCAATCTTCATTTTTTGCCTCAAAATTAGTTTCTGTTCTAAAATAGTGCAAAAATCGCGAGACCGTTGTAAAATAGCGCTATAAAAAAATGCTAGGCTTCCCCGCAATGAAGTGTGACCGCCCCAGAATTAATAGACATGAATAAAAAGCACCCTGTGTAGGGTGTGCGCTAACCGGACTGACGAAGCGAAAGCGGAAACAGTTCGATTTTTATAGCAGTTTTCAATAATATAGCACAGCTCTTTACCTTTTGAAAAAAAGTGGTATAACAGAAGCAAGGAAGTTGAGAGCCATGCTGCACAATGAAGCTCGAAAAATGATCTTAGAAGCATACGACAAGGGTGTCAGCGTAAAAGAACTGGCAAAATGTTTTTCTGTAAACACCTGTTCGATCTGCCGTTTGCTGAAGCGTCGACATGAAACAGGAAGCTATGAAACTCAGACGAATCTCCGTGGAAAGAAACCCAAATTGATCGATGCGGATTACCAGAGGATTCTTTCTCTTTTGAAGACACAGCCGGATATCACTTGCTGGAAATTATAGAAACACTGGATTTTCCTGTCAGCATTGATACTGTCTGGCGTTTTCTTCAGCGGGCAGGATATCACCGCAAGATGAAGTCTCTTCACTCCAGTGAACAGGAGCGTCCCCGATGTGGCACAGAAGAAAAAAGACTGGAACGGCCTTATGTCTGGATTCAAGGCAAGTGACCTTGTGTTTCTGGACGAAAGCGGCTTCAATACCGATATGACAAGGCGGTTTGCCTATTCGCTTAGCGGAAGCAGAGCGGTTAATTCTGCACTACTTTCCAAGCCGAAAAATACGACCATTCTGTCATCCATCCAGTTGAATGGAACACTACACTATACGACTTTCTCAGGTGGAACGACAGTAGACCATTTCAGACAATATTTGGAGGATATTTTGCCGCCTCATCTGAACGATGATTCTGTCCTCGCAATGGATAATATGAAGTCGTACCATGCAAAGGCGGTAAAAGAACTACTGGACAGTTCCGGTATTCGATACATTTATCTTCCGCCGTATAGTCCTATGACAGGAAAGCTGGCACTGCCCACTCTGATTGCACTGTGCAGCATTGCGCTTGGTCGGCCAACAGTCAGTACGCTTGCTGTTCTAGGTGAAATTAGTATCAGCGGTACAATTCTAAAAGTAGATGAGCTTGCAAACAGCTTACAGGTCTGTCTTGATAGTGGAGCAAAGAAAGTTCTGCTGCCGATTACAAGTGCCGCTGATCTTGGATCCGTACCTCCCGAATTGGTAGGAAGTTTTATTTTGATCTTCTATAGTAGCGCAGAGGATGCGGTGTTCAAGGCACTGGGTGTAGAGTAATATAAACGTACTATTGTGCTTTTTTCTCTCCAAAATCTTGTTGCCTCCCCTATTTTTCTATGCTATACTACGCCAACCTGCCAAAAGTCCTTATGGTTGTTCTTCTACTTCTTTTGGTTGAATTTTTCACCTACCCATGGTAATATTGAGTTACCATTACAAGGAGGATTTCTTATGAAACTCTCAAGTCTCTATGTACATGATTTCAAGGGCTATCGGGAACATCTATTTGATTTGCAGGGAAAAGTACTGTCCTTTTCGGTGTATCATCGGCACAGGTACAGTTGAAGTCATGCATCAGTCTGCCAATGTCAGAATCATCCCGGTACTCACCGTTCACATACAAAATATGTGAACCATCGTCGAATGGCTTGCCCAGCGTCAGGTTCATGTTCTGGATAACATATACCGGCTTACCAGCCTTATAATAGCCATTTTCCGTGATGAATATGACATAGGTATCCGGCAATTCTCGGTATTCCTGCTTTTCATCCAGATTTTCCACATCCATCATGCTGGAATGGTATCTTGCACGGTGTGGGTCTGTTCCAATATCGGAACGCTGCACCTCAATATCGTATTTCTTACCTGTACTGTCTGTTGCATAAGCATCCAAACAAATTGACCGCGCACCTGTAACACGCTTCATATCTGCTTGTGTTTCACATTTCATCAACACCAAATCAGGCTTTCCCGTGATGATTCGCAGTACGAACTCAGCCAAGGGAATGTTCTCTTTGAACAATCCACGCATAAAGGTATCATCAATTGGACGGAAACCACGCAGCCGCTGAAGGTCTTCCCGATGCCGCTATTCCCGTTTTTGTTCGTCCATATTGTTCATGTGTTCTTATCTCCTGTTCCGCAGATGGCACATTACATCTTCTGCATTTTTATCCTACCATAGGACTGCCGTTTTATCAAGCTGCCATCTGTAAACTTTTACATTCCGACGGATATACTCGGAGGGCTTCTGCTTCTCGCCGTCTTATCGCCCATCATTTTCACGCAGGTAAATCAATACTCAGTCCAGACTTCCGCTCCACGGTGTAGTGGTCATCCCAAACCGTGATTTGTCGGAGCCAGCGTTTGGCCAGTTTTTCGTCAAACTCGGTCAGCTCATTGCTCTGCTGTCCGATAAAATCCTGCAACTCCTTGATGCGCTCCATCTGGATGGCCTTGGTAGTTTCATCGGAATCCGTCTGCTGCTGCAACTCTCGCAGGAGGAAAATCTCCTCCGTAATATCGTCATAGGCTTCCCGGTTGTTGTCACGATTCAGCAGTTCCTATTGAAGCACCAGCAGCCGCTCCGCAATGCGGTCTTTCTGGGCAGAGGTGTCATTCCGCAGCACAAGCATCCTTGATCTATACGACAGACGTATTGTTTCATATTGTCTTCTTGACGGGATGCGGTTCAATTCGGCGGTGAAGTTGATTTACGTATCAATATCTATCGTAACCAACTGAATGCTGCCAGTGCTGCTCAGGACATTTCTCAGCATAATGTGAGTGCCGACAAAGTGCCGACAAATGAACAAGAGCGGCAAATTTACAATTATGTCCTCGAAAATCCATCCATTACAACTACCCAAGCTGCTACTTTGTTAAACATCGGGCAGCGTCGCGCACGAAACCTTTTAGTCAAGATGGTAGATGACCGCTGGTTGAATAAGGAAGGCGCTTCTCGCAGCACTGTTTATGTAATCAACCACGACCCTGTGTAATATTGCTCTGTTCCCCAGAACGACTGCCCTCTCTGCTCTCCCCTGCCCTTTCCCTCACGCCTGCATCGCATTGTTCCCAAGAACGAACCCGAAAAATGTACGATTATGACATCAATTTGCAGGTGTCGAGCCATTGCGAGTGTATCACGGCATTAACCCGCATGAAACCTTGATTTCTAGCACTTTCAAGGTTTGAAGAGCAGTAATTTTCCGCCTTTGAACCGGCTCCAGATCTGCCAGAACAATCTTCACCGTCTCATAGAACCGCAAACAAGAAAACCGCCCTGCCGTATAGCTACGACAGAGCGGTTTTCTATTGTATGGACTCGAAGGGAGTCGAACCCTCGACCTTTCGGATGCGAACCGAACGCTCATCCCAACTGAGCTACGAGCCCTCAACTGTCCTCTGACCACTAGAGCCAGAGGACATCGTTCATTTTGACTTTATTATTTTACTGCTTCTGGAATCATTTGTCAAGAGTTTCTACCTTCCGGCGAAGCAGACTCATGGGGGGCAGCTCCGGGGTGGGGATGGTGTACTTCTCCATGGCGTGGGGGGTGGATTCCACGCTCTCCCCTGCCTCGTTTTTGATCCACTCCGGGCGCAGCGGGATGCTGCGGCCATCCGGGCAGAGCACCTCCAACGTATCCCCAAGGCTCCATTTGCCGCGCTGCTGACAGGAGGCAGCACCATTCTCCCAGCTTTCCACAGTGCCCACAAACTCCCACTCACGGATATAAGTAGCGCTGTCGGTTGCCTGACGGGCCTGCTCACGGCCAAAGTAGAAGCCCGGGGAGTAGTGCCGGTGGCTGGTACGGGTCAGCTCGGCCAGAACGTCATCGCTCAGCTCAAAGTTATCGTTGAGCGGGTCGGCCAGATACTGATCCAGAGCCTTGCGGTAGGCGGCGGTGACGCTGGCGACATAGTAGAACGTCTTGGCGCGGCCCTCGATCTTCAGGCTGTCCACACCTGCCTTGCAGATGAGGTCGATGAAGGGAGCGGTGCACAGATCGTTTGCATTGAGGATATAGCTGCCGTTCTTATTTTCGCCGATCTCATACAGCTGACCCGGGCGGGTCTCCTCGCTCAGGTAATACTTCCAGCGGCAGGGCTGAGCGCACTGGCCCCGGTTGGCATCCCGGCCTGCCATGTAATTGGAGAGCAGGCACCGGCCCGAAATGCTCATGCACATGGCTCCGTGGACAAAGGCCTCGATCTCCAGCTCCGGCGGGGTCTTATCGCGCAGGGTGGCGATATCCTGCAGGCTCATCTCACGGGCCAGCACCACACGCTTTGCACCCATGTTGTAAGCGGCACGCGCAGCGGCCCAGTTGGTGATGCCGGTCTGGGTGGACATGTGGACATCGATCTCCGGGGCGAACTGCTTACAGGCTTCCAGCACGCCCAGATCGGCCACGATAAAGGCATCCACACCGGCGGCAGCAGCAGCCTTGATGGCTTCGGGCAGGCGGTCAGCTTCCTCATTGGTGGGCAGCGTGTTCATGGTCAGATAGACCTTGCGGCCACGGGCATGGGCATAGATCACGCCCTCGGCCAGCTGCTCCGGCGTAAAATTGGCAGGAGCCGACCGCATACCGAACTCCGGCAGGCTGCAATAAACAGCGTCTGCTCCATAGTTGATGGCATAACGCAGGCGTTCCAAGTCGCCTGCCGGGGCCAGCAGTTCCGGGATCTGTAACATAAAATCGTCCTCTCTTTTTAGCACCCTCTCTGTCATCGCTGACGCGATACCGCCTCACCGGATCGGTTTCTGCAAACCTGACTCCGGAGCCGCAATTGGCACTCCCCTTGGGAGAGCTTTCAGCATAGCGGACTGAGAGGGACTTACTTCTTCAAACTCTGATTGACTTCAGCCGCTTTCCGGCAGTTGGCCTGATGTTCAGCATAGGTCTTGGCGTAATAGTAGTGACCGGAAAGGTCCGTAACAAAGAAATAGCAGTCCCTGACTTCCTCATCACACTGAGGTGCCAGAGCAGCCTGGATCGCGGCAAGGCCCGGGTTCGAGATAGGCCCGGCGGGCAGGCCGGTGCAGGTGTAGGTATCGTAGGCATTCCGGATATTCTCGGGGATATCCTCCCAGCCGCCATAATACGGAGCCACCCAGTTCCAGAGGTAGTTGTTGTCCTCATCGCTCTGGACATAGCTGGATGTGTTGCTCTGGAGCTTGGGGTAAGGCGAACCCTCGGCCAGACGGTTGCGGAACACCTGCGCCACATTGGAATCCTGATCGTTGCCCGCTTCCTCTTGCACAAAAGAGGCCAGTGTAATGACCTCGGGCAGGGTCAGCTCCTGCTTTTCCAGTTCCTTGTACATCTCAGCTGTGAACTGCTTATCGAAGTGTGCATAGAACGTTGCGACGTAATGATGCACGGTATCGTCCGTCAAAAACTCATAGGTGTCCGGAAAGAGGTAGCCCTCGCACTTCATAAAGCGGTCGGGGGCATCGTCCGGGACATACTGCCAGAAGGTGTACTCGCTGAAATCTCCGGTGTTGGCTTCTTCCAGAAACTCCTCGGCAGTACACAGACCGGCTTCCTCCATTTTCCGGGCAATGGCAATGGCAGTGGTTCCCTCCGGGAAGGTCAGACGCACCGAATCCGCCTTGGCATACGTAGACAATTCTGCGATCAGACCATCGTAGGAATATCCGCCGGTTTGCAGCGTAAAATCACCGTACTGCAGTTTTCCGGCGGCACCCTTGTGCCCCACATACCAGCGGAACAGATAGGCCGAACGGATCACTCCAGCCTCCTTCAGCTCCTTTGCGATGGCAGCAACGCCGCTGCCCTGGGGGATGCTGACGGTCACCTCTGCACCGGGCCTTCCTCCATTGCCGTTGATCTCGTTATACGCAAACACGCCTGCCGCACCGACTGTCAGTACCAGCAGCAACAGCACGGCCAACAGGATCTTCAGCGCACTGCCTTTTTTCTTTTTCTGGTGTTTCTCTGCCATATCCACGTTCCTTTCAATCCATCATCAGGCGCATGTAGCTCTCCGAAACATCAAAAGGTTCTCCTTCAAAACGGATGAGGCCATACTCCTGCCGGGTTCCCTCGCCCAGGAACAGATTCTGGGCAGCTCCCACCGTGATGACAGCCTTTTCCACAATGACCTCTTTCTCCCGGGCGGCTTCCATCAGCACCTCGGCGGCACGGTCATTTTCCGCCATCATCTCCACAAAGTAAAGGGTATCCTCCCTGCGGAAATAGATGCCGTAGCCCTGCTCACTGGATACGATGGTCGCGCCACGGGAATACAGGTCCCGCAGAACTTCCCCCATCTGCTCCGGCGGCAGCTGAACGGTGTCGGGCCAGTATTTTGCCCGCAGCTCGCAGAGTTTTTTTGCCGTCACGGAATCGAATTCCGCCTGGCTCCACAGGTTGCGCTCCACCTCCCGGGGCAGGCAACGCAGGGCAAAGGCTTTCTGGAAGCCTTTATCCTGCAGCAGCGTTGATTGTTCCGGGCTGGCGGGCACTGCCACCACAAAGCCTGCGCCCCGCAGTTTCTGCTGGGCGCACAGGGTATCCACCAGGCCCGCAAGGAGCAGGCTGCCCTGCCCGCACAGACCGAACAGATAGCTGCCCGGGCGGCCCTGCAGGGTCACCGGCACAGCCAGTGCCACAGCCTCAATGTGGTCGTTTTCCTCCGCGACGTAGACATTCTGCACCCCGGCAAAGCGTTCCACAGCGCCACGGACAAACTCCTCCGTGTCGCCGCGCTGGGCCTGCCACAGGGCCAGCACCTCCGCCCAATCGGACGGCTGCATCAAACGGTACATGATATAGGATGCCTCCTTTTGTTTCAAATAACAGCGAGAGCAAGCGTTCTGACCTCTTCCTGAATATCCTCAATGCTCCGCATCTTCTCCCCTGCCGTGCAGTGGACGGTATCCCAGCCGAGGTGAGCGGCACAGTATTCTGCCGCCCGGCGGCTGCGGGCCAGATATTCGGTGTCCTTTTCATGGACATCCTTCCTGGTCTCGTCGCCATGGTAGCGGGCAGTCATCAGCCGCTGGCTCACCGCCGGGTCAACCTGCAGATAGATCACCTTGTCGGGCGCGGGCAGGCCCAGCAGGTGGTATTCATAGTCAAAGAGCCACTGCAGGAATGTGTCCCACTGCTCCGGCGGAAGCTTCGAGCACTGATGCACAGCATTGGAGGTGGTGTAGCGGTCAGCGATCAGGATGCCGCCTTCCTCGTAGAACTTGCCCCAATCCGACTTATACCCCGCATAGCGGTCCACAGCATAAAAGCTGGATGCCGCGTAGGCGTTGACATCGTCAGGCTTGTCACCAAACTGCCCAGCCAGATACATCTTGACCAGCGCACTGGAATCACTGTCATAATCCGGGAAGGTGATCTCTCTCACCAGATGATCCGTCACCGTCAGGTGCTTTGCCAGCAGCTTAGCCTGCGTGCCCTTGCCGCTGCCGTCCAGCCCTTCCAGAACAATCAGCTTGCCTTTGCTCATACACCAGCCTCCTGCTTAATGGCCTCATACTTTGCGCGGACTTCGGCAGTTCTGCCGCAGCACATCTTGCCCTCGGGGCAGGGGCCGCTGACACAGGCCGGGCCGGCCTTGGCAAAGATATGGGGTGCCACCGGGTAGACCAGCCGGAACATTTCCTCAGCCAGCTGACGGATCTCCCACTGAGCGCGGGAGCAGCAGCGCAGATGGAAGAAATTCTGCAGACTGCGGGCGTTCATGGTCACGACCATCTTCGTCTCGCAGGCGTTGGGCAGCACGAAGCGGGCATCCTCGTTGGCCTGTTTGGAGGCCTTGGCGCGGGCCTGCTTTTCCGGCATTCCCTCTGCCATCAGGCGGGCAGTGTGGCCGTCCTCCAGCTTTTTTGCAAGGTCCAGGTAGCGCTTCGCATCCTCATCCATGCTCTCAAGAAAGGCTGCCTTTGCCTCAGGGATGGCCTCGATCTCCGGCGGGATGACATAGTGGAAGTCGTCCAGCCGGACATACCGCTGGCTCTGGACACTGAAGGATGCGATGCGGTGCCGGGTGATCTGGGCCAGCAGGGTGCGGCTCACACCCTCAATGCCAAAGGTAAAGCTGGCATGTTCAATGGGGCTGGCATGGCCCAGGTCGCTGAGCATGGTCAGGAACTTGGCCGTTTTCTCCTCGGTCAGGCCGTCCAGCAGGTCGGTGATATGGGCATCGGAGTAGCAGAGCTTGGCCGCTGCCGCCACCACCTTTTCCGGTTCCGGGGTATGTGCAATCAATCGAACGGTCATCATAGTTTTCTCATTCCTCCGTGATTTTCGTCAGCGGCGCAAAATTTGCCATGGTTTTCTTCACGCCGACCTTTTCAAAGTTGATCTCCACGATCTGGTCTCCGGCAGCAGCCTTGACCGCCAGCACCCTGCCCCGGCCAAAGACCTTGTGCTCCACAATGTCGCCCACCTCGTAATGCTTTGGGCCGGTGGATGCCGGGCGGGAAGCTGCCGGGCTCCCCGGAAAGCTCACGGGTTTGGACGCTGCCTTGGGGGCCGCGGGGCGGCCATAGCCCACACCAAAACCGGAGGAGCCAGACGTGCGCGGGGCGCTGCTTCCGCTGCCAAACCCGGAAGCACTGCTACCGCGGCCTGCATAACCGGAGCCGAAACCGCCGCGCTCAGAGGCATTGTATTCACGATTGAGGTAGCTGCCGCCGGTGCGGCCGCCGAAGCTGCTGGAATTGCGGCCCCAGCCGGACGCGCCGGAGTAGCCCGAGGCCCCGCCGGGAACGGTATCACTGTAACTGGAACCCCAGCCCATGGAAGAACGGCGTTCCAACGCCGGGCTGCGGGTCTCTTCTATATACTCCGGCTCGATCTCGCGCAGGAAGCGGCTGGGCTCGTTGCGCTGGGTGCGGCCGTAGAGCATCCGGGAGACACTGTTGGAGATATACAGCTCCTTCTTGGCGCGGGTGATGCCGACATAGGCCAGACGGCGCTCTTCCTCCAGATCTGCCTCGGAGTATTTGCTCATCTCGCTGGGGAACACCCCCTCCTCCATGCCAATGAGGAACACATAGGGGAATTCCAGACCCTTTGCAGAGTGGATGGTCATCAGGACCACCTGGTCAGCGCTCTCGTTGTAGCTGTCAATGTCGCTGATGAGGGCGATATCCTCCAGGTAGCCTTCCAGTGAGGCATCCTCGCCGTGCTGGTCGCAGTAGTTTTTGACGTTGTTGACCAGCTGGCCCAGGTTCTGCAGGCGGTCTGCCGCATCCTCGTGGCCCTTGGCCACATCGGCTTCCAGCATGGCCTTGTAGCCGGTCATCTCAATGACATCCTGGGCAAATTCGTCCAGTGTCCTGGTTTCCAGCGATTCCTGCAGTTTTTCGTAGATCTGCCAGAATTTCAGCAGCGGCATAATGGCACGGCTGAGTTTGGCGTATGCATCCGCGTGGGAGATGACTTCCAGCATACTGATTCCCTGCTGGGCGGCAAGGTCAGCGATCACATCGACGGTGGTGTTGCCGATCTTCCGGGCAGGCTCGTTGATGATGCGGCGCAGGCGCACATCATCCCGGGCGTTCGCCACGATGGACATATAGGAGTGGATATCCTTGACCTCTTTGCGGTCGTTGAAGCGCTGGCCGCCCACGATCTTATGGGGAATGCCCGCGCGGGTAAAGTAGCTTTCGATGGGGGCCGACTGGGCATTCATGCGGTAGAGCACCGCATGGTCCGCCAAATGCCCGCCCTCTTTCAGATGCTCACCGATGACATCTGCAATGTGCATGGCTTCGTCCTGCTCATTCTCGGCAGTGTAGACCTGCACCTTGTCGCCCTCGTCATTCCGGGTCCACAGGGTCTTGCCCTTACGCTCGGTGTTGTGCTGGATGACGCAGTTGGCAGCATTCAAGATATTGGAGGTGGAGCGGTAATTCTGCTCCAGACGGATGGTCTTGGTGCCGGGGAAGATGCGCTCAAAGTTCAGAATGTTCTCAATGGTGGCACCGCGGAAACGGTAGATGCTCTGGTCATCGTCACCAACAACGCAGATGTTCTTTTCCGGGCCGGTGAGCAGGCTGACCAGCCGGAACTGGGCCACGCTGGTATCCTGATACTCGTCCACCAGCAGGTAGCGGTACTTGTTCTGGTAGAACTCCCGCACATCCTCGTGCTCCGCCAGCAGCTGAACGGTCTGATAGATCAGGTCGTCGAAGTCGAAGGCTCCTGCCTCCCTGAGCTTTTTCTCGTAGGCGGCGTAGACTTTGGCGGCAATGGCTCCCTTGGTGTCCCGGGCTGGGGTGCGCAGCGCCTCCTCCGGGCTGACCAGCTGATCCTTCCAGCGGCTCATCTGGTTGATGGCGCTCTTGATCGGGAAGAACTTATCGTCGATGCTCAGTTCCTTATAGACCGCCTTCATCACGCGCTGGGAGTCATCGGTATCATAGATGGTAAAGCTGCGGGGGTAGCCGATGGATTCTGCCCAGCGGCGCAGGATGCGCACACAGGCCGAATGGAAGGTGGAGGCAAACACCTCGTCCCCCTCTTCGCCGCCCAGCATATTGCGCAGGCGCTCCTTGAGCTCCCCTGCCGCCTTGTTGGTAAAGGTGATGGCCATCACGTTCCAACTGCGAACAGCATTTTGCCGCAGCATCCCGTCCAGCCAGGCGGGCGCATCGGTGCCGGTCATAATTGCCGTTTTCAGGGCCTTGACATCCTCCTCGGTCACCTCACGGGGGGTCCAGCTGGAACCGTGGGCCGAGCCAAACCGGATCAGGTTTGCGATGCGGTTGACCAGAACAGTGGTCTTGCCGCTGCCTGCACCGGCCAGAATGAGCAGCGGGCCGTCGGTGGTAAACACCGCCTGCCGCTGCATATCGTTCAGGCGGCCAAACTGCTTTTCAATATAGGTATCGCGCAGAGCGCAGAATTCCTGTTGGAGACTTGCTGCCATTGTTTCACCTGTTCTTCTATAAAATCACTTACTTTATAAGTATATCACAATTCAAGAGGGTTGTACATAAAAAACCGCCCTTCCTGTACAGCACAGGAGGGGCGGCAGTGTTCAGATAAAGCTTAGCCGAAGATGTTGATCAGGATACCGGCAGCAACTGCGGAACCGATAACGCCAGCGACGTTGGGGCCCATGGCGTGCATCAGCAGGAAGTTGGAGGGGTTCTCGCTCTGGCCGACCTTCTGAGAAACACGGGCGGCCATAGGAACAGCGGAAACACCAGCAGAGCCGATCAGGGGGTTGACCTGACCGCCGGTCAGGGCGTACATCACCTTGCCGCACAGAACGCCTGCAGCGGTACCAAAGGAGAATGCGATCAGACCCAGCACGATGATGAACAGGGTGCGGCTGTTCAGGAAGGTGTTTGCAGAGGTGGTGCAACCAACAGACAGAGCCAGGAAAATGGTGATGATGTTCATCAGCTCATTGCCGGCAGTCTTCTGGATACGATCCACAACGCCGGACTCTTTCATCAGGTTGCCCAGCATCAGCATACCGACCAGAACGGCTGCATCGGGAACGATCAGAGAAACAATGATGGTGACCATGATGGGGAAGATGATCCTCTCGGTCTTGGACACAGTGCGCAGCTGCTTCATTACGACTGTGCGCTCTTTCTTGGTGGTGAGCGCCTTCATAATGGGCGGCTGGATCACGGGCACCAGAGCCATGTAGCTGTACGCCGCAACGGCAATGCTGCCCAGCAGCTCAGGTGCCAGACGGGAGGTAACGAAGATGGCGGTGGGGCCGTCTGCACCGCCGATGATGGCGATTGCAGCGGACTGCTTCTGGGTGAAGTCCACAATGCCGGTAGCGGCCAGCAGACGAGCGCCCATGTAAGTACCAAAGATACCGAACTGAGCGGCAGCGCCCAGCAGCAGGCTCTTGGGGTTGGAGATCAGGGGGGCGAAGTCGGTCATGGTGCCGATGCCCAGGAAGATCAGCGGGGGGTAAATGCCCAGCTTGACACCCATGTAAAGCATATCGGCCAGACCGCCGTTGTTCAGGATCTCGACCCACATCGGGTGCTCGAGACCATCACCAACGAAGTACTGCATATGGATGATGCCGCTGCCAGGCAGGTTGGCAAGGATCATGCCAAATGCCATGGGCAGCAGGATCAGGGGCTCAAATTCCTTCACGATGGCCAGGTACAGCAGGAAGCAGCCCACGCAGATCATGATCGCGTAGAGGTAGCCGCCCGGCTCACCGAACCGTGCGAAGCCGGAACTCTGGAAAATACCGACCAGAGTATCGATAAACTGTGTCATGTTTTTCCTCCTGTGTTAAAAAGGTGCGGTGGTGTCGTTGACACCAGCCTTGCTCCAGCCATTTGCAGCACGGCGCACGGCCTTCAGGGTGTACTTGCCATTGCCCATGGCGTGGATGGCTGCCATAATCGCGGCAACCACATCGCCGGGGATGCCTTCCTCCACCACAGGGGCGGGAGCAGCCTGCTGCACGGGGGCGGCGGGCTTTGTGGCAGCCTTGGGAGCTGCAGGCTCCTTGGCTGCCTTCTTCTTGGCGGCCATACCGTCGAAGATCTTGCCTTCCAGCGTGATGATGAGCATCAGCAGGATGAGGATGGCAAACACCAGCACGATACCGGTAATGGTGATAACCACATCAGAACCCAGATTCATGGTCTTCCTCCTAATAATAATTTACTCCGCACTCCGGAGCAGGCCCCGGCGCGCAAAAAGCGATTTGACAATATTATACAATATTTCCCGACCCGATTCAACAAGTATGAACAAAATTTTGTTGCAACTTTTCCAATTTCTTAACGAGCCGGGTCAGGGCCCCGGTTAACGGCGGCCCATGCGGGGGGTCGCATCCAGGAAGCCGGTCTCCAGCTTATCGTTCAGGCCCAGGCTCATGGCGGTGCCCAACGCCACGCAGTTCACGGGATCGGGCGAGACGGTCACATCCACCTTGAGCTCCTGGCTCAGGTATTCGGGCAGGCCGTGCAGCTGTGCGCCGCCGCCGGTCAGCACCACACCATTGCGGAAGATATCGCCTGCCAGCTCGGGCGGGGTCTTTTCCAGCACCTGATGGGCGGCAGTGCCGATCTGCTCACTCAGCATCATCACAGGCTCGTAGAGGTCGCTGGTGGAAACATTCACCTTGATGGGCAGGCCGGTCAGCAGGCTGCGGCCCTTCACTTCCATCGTCTCGTCAAAATCAGCCTTCTGGGGGCAGCAGGCGACATTCTTTTTCAGCTGCTCTGCGGTACGCTGGCCGATGGCAATGCTGAACTTGTTGCGGACATGCTTCAGGATCTCGTCATCATAGTGGTTGCCCGCCACACGGACACTGGTGGCCTTGACCTTGCCGCCCAGAGACAGGACAGCGATATCGGTGGTGCCGCCGCCGATATCAATGATCATCCGGCCATCGGGCTGGGTGATGTCGATGCCGGAACCCAGTGCAGCGGCAATGGGCTCATCGATCAGGTAGACCTGACGGGCACCGGCGGCCATCACGGCCTCCACCACGGCATCGCTCTCAATGCCGGTGATGGCAGCGGGCACGCAGACAGCCACCCGGGGCTTGACCATGTGGGAGCTGTACACCTGATTCACAAACCGGCAGATCAGCTCCCGGGTCATGGTGTGGTCGCTGATGACACCGTCCTTCAGCGGGAAAATGGCGGAAATATAGTTGGGGGTGCGGCCTACCATGGCCAGGGCCTTGTCGCCCACCTCCAGCACGGAGTTCTTGCGGGTATCCATTGCCACCACGCTGGGCTGGTTGAGCACGACCCCCTGCCCTGCCTGTGCAATGATAATGGTCGTTGTGCCCAGATCGATGCCGATGTCATTCTGTGCCATAATGAAACGTTCCTTTCTCTGCTCCCCTGTTTTCTATCGTAAATGCCCGTTCGGGCGGGAAATCAAATCAATTTATATTGTAGCATAAGCCAGTAAAAAAGTATAGACCAAACCTCTCCTAGTAGGAGAGGCAAGCCAGCAGCCCGGCTCCCCTATTAGGAGAGCTGGCGCAAAGCGCCTGAGAGGTTATTCTGCCGCCATCTGTTCCGGCGGCAGATTCTCTTTCAGCAATTCGCACAGGCCGCTGTACCGCAGGTTCTGCCGGACATTGGACATCATCCGGTTCACCACATCCCGCCGCCCGGCCACGATGCACAATTTGCGGGCGCGGGTCACGCCGGTGTAGAAGAGGTTGCGGTAGCAGAGCCTTGGCGGCACCTGCGCCACCGGCAGCACCACCGCCGGGAACTCGCTGCCCTGGCTCTTGTGCACCGTGATAGCGTAGGCGATCTCCAGCTCGTTCAGGTTTTCCGCCGGGTAGAGCAGGCGGCGGTCATCCATCCGCACCACCATGGAGCGGTCGCGCATGTTGATGGATTCCACAATGCCGATATCACCGTTATAGGCTCCCACGCCCTGCTCCCCGCCAATGCGGTTCCAGACGATCTCGTAGTTGTTCCGCACCTGCATCACCTTATCGCCCACCCGGAACACCCGGGAGGCGCTTTGGAGCTGGGGTTTGCCCTTTTGCTCCGGGTTGAGCAGGTTCTGCAGCTCCACATTCAGCGCCTGGGTGCCGGTGGGTCCCAGCTTGGTGGGGCAGAGCACCTGAATATCCCGGACAGGGTCAAACCCATAGCTCCGGGGCAGACGGGTGGTGACAAGATCGCACACCAGTTTCTGCGCCGCATCGCCGTCCGATTCCAGAAAAAAGAAATCGTCTGTCTTACCGCCCTTCTGCAGCGGCTCACTGCTGATGATGTGGTGGGCGTTCTCCACAATGAGGCTGCGTTTAGCCTGCCGGAAGATCTCGTTCAGGCAGACGGTGGGCACCAGCCCGGAGCGGATGACCTCGCCCAGGATGTTGCCGGGCCCCACGCTGGGCAGCTGGTCGGCATCGCCCACCATAATAATGCGGCAGCTGTACCGCAGGGCTGCAATGAGCGCCTGAAACAGCTTCACATCCACCATACTCATCTCATCCAGAATGACCACATCGCATTTGAGCAGGTTCTTGTCATTGTGGATGAAGCTGACCACACCGCCGGAGTAGTCCACCTCCAGCAGGCGGTGGATGGTAGAGGCCTTGCGGCCGGTCAGTTCACTCAGCCGTTTGGCCGCACGGCCCGTGGGAGCACAAAGCGCCACCCGGTCGGCCTGATGTTCCAGCAGCTGCAGAATGGCGTTGACTGTGGTGGTCTTACCGGTGCCGGGGCCGCCGGTCAGCACAAGGCAGTTTTCGGTCATGGCCTTGCGGATGGCTTCCCGCTGCAGGGGCGCATAGGCAAAGCCCTGGGTCAGCTCCAGCACCTGAATGTTTTTATCAAGGTCCCGCACCGTCTGCTTTTCCCGCTTCGCCAGCAGGGCCAGCCGGTCGGCAATGGCCTGTTCTGCTTCCAGCAGGTCAGGCAGATAGATATACGGCACCGCCTCCAGCATCTTTACGCCAAGCTGCCCGGTCTCAATGCAGTGGTCCAGCGCACGGGCCAGCTTTTCGGGCGGCTGCTGGATGAAGTGGGATGCCGTGTCCAGCAGCTGCGCACGGGGCAGGCAGGTGTGGCCGTTACCCGCGTTGTGGCGCAGGGTACGCAGAAGCGCTGCTTCCAGCCGCTGAGTGCAGTCCCCTTCCATGTGGTAATACTGTGCAATGCTGTCCGCATGGCGGAAATCCAGCTGCAGGGGTTCCCCACAGAGCAGATAAGGGTTCTGGGAGATGGCCTGCATGGCACTGGGGCCAAAGACGCGGAACACCTCCATGGCGCGGCGGGGGCTGATCTCGAACTGCGCCAGATAGGCGATCAGTTCCCGCATTCCGAACATCCGCTTGAACTCCTGCTGGATGCGGTCAGCTTTGTCCGCCGAGATGCCGGGGATCAGGGTGAGCTGGGCAGGGTCGTTGGCGATCACCTCCAGCGCCGCCGCGCCGAATTTGTCGATGATCTTATTGGCCGTGCGCGCCCCGATGTAAGGCAGGGAGCCGCTGGCAAGAAAGGCGTATACCGCTTCCAGATCCTTCGGCATATCGGTCTCGCACTCCTGGGCGTGGAACTGGCGGCCATAGGTGGCGTGGTTCTCATATTTACCGCGGCAGACCACGCTCTCGCCCGCATGGAGCTCGCCCACGATCCCGCACACCACGGTGACCGTGCCGCCGCCGGAAATTTCAAACACCGTGTAGCCGTTATCCGGGTTCTCGTAGATAATGTCCTCCACCGTTCCCTCGATCTGTTCCAGCTCCATGCTCCTCACCCCCTTGTGACATAATTGTTTATAGTATAATCGTTTTGGTGTTATTTGTAAAGGAATCGGGCAGGCCCTGCTCTTTACAACCTCTCAGCTTTGGCGTTGCGTGAGGCCTTCCCTCTTCGCCAAGGCCTCCCCTACTAGGCAACAAAAGAGCCGCCCTTCTGCGGTTTCGCAAAAGAGCGGCTCAATTTTTACAAGTTTGCGTGCGGTCTTGCTTTTTCCCGTTTCAGCTTCCGGAACACAACGATATACGCCGGGATCAGGAAGAAGCAGGCAAAGAACCAGGCCACCGGGTTTGCAATACAGGCGGCAAAATAGCCCCACAGCGGCACGAACAGGAAGCCCACCAGAGCACGGGCGATCATCTCTGCCACACCGGCAAACATGGCCAGGCTGGAATAACCCAGCCCCTGAATGGTGTAGCGGTAAATGATAAGAACCGCCAGCGGGATATAGAACACGCTGTTCCAGAAGATGAAGCTCTGGGCGTTGGCCATAATCTCGGTCTGGCTGCTCTCAAGGAACAGGCCGATCAATGCCTTATCCAGCACGCGCAGGATCAGGAAAGATGCCACACTGTACACACAGCCGATGCCCAGAGCGGTGTTCACACCCTTGTTCACACGGTTCAGGTCGTGGGCACCCATGTTCTGGCTAGCGTAGGTGGTCATGGCCGTGCCAATACTCTCCAGCGGGACGGACAGGAACTGTGCCGCCTTGCCACCTGCAGTCTGTGCTGCCACGATGTCACTGCCCAGACCATTGACTGCACCCTGCAGCACAACGGAACCGATGGCCGTGATGCTGCACTGCAGACCCATGGGGATGCCCATGCCGCACAGTTTGACACAGTGCTGTCTGCTCAGGCGGCTTTCTTCTTTGTTCCAACGCAGCTCATTATAATGCTTGAGGATGTACCACAGGCTGCCCAGACCGGCTACTGCCTGGCTGAACACGGTGGCGAACGCCGCACCGAACACGCCCATCTTGAAGACGATGATACAGAGCAAGTCCAGCCCGATGTTCAGAAAACTTGCCACCAGCAGGAAGTACAGGGGCCGCTTGCTATCGCCCAGAGCGCGCATCAGGGCGCTGGTCATGTTGTACAGCAGGGTGAAGGGGATACCGATAAAGATGGTGCGGATGTAGATGTCCGCCAGATCAATGATGTTGTCCGGGGTATTGGTCCAGACCAGAATGGAACGGGTCATGGCCACCGTGACCACGGTAAGCACTGCGGCAAAAAAGACACTCAGCCAGACAGCATTGGCGGTGTAGCGGCGCATCTCCACATAGTCTTTTGCCCCGAATGTCCACGAGATGGGGATGGAGAAGCCGCAGGCAATGCCATTGACAAAGCCCAGCACCAGATAGTTCAGACCGCCCACACTGCCGACTGCCGCCAGCGCTTCCACGCCCACAAAGCGGCCCACAATGATGGTATCCGCCAGATTATAGAACTGCTGGAACAGGCTGCCCAGCATCAGCGGCACCGCAAAGGCAAGGATCAGCTTGAGCGGGCTGCCCTGCGTCATATCTTTCGTCATACGCATGTTCCTCCTTGGGAAAGCATCACAGACCTTATCACACGAATTTTTTCCGACAAAAACGCCCTGCCGCGCAATGGGCAGGACGTTTTTGTTCATGTGGGTATTATATCAGGTTGCGATGAATTTTCAAGAGGTTTTTTCAAATTTTTCAGTGCTTCCCGGCCAGATGCTTCAGCAGCTGGAACAGAATGCTCCAGAAACCTGTTCCGGCATTGCCCGAAGGTGGGGTCTCCTCATCCGGAATGCTCAGCGGTGTATCATCCTCCGAGATGATCGCCGCAGCCACACCATATTCGTCCTGAGCAGCCCCCTCATCCGAAGAGGAAGCCACCTGAACCACTGCCGCACTTTCGGTTTTCGCAGTCTCTGCGCCGCTGGCAGCCAGTGCGGGCAGACCCGCCGTAAGGACAACCCCTGCGATCAGTGCTGATGCAACACCACGTTGGAATGCATATTTCAACTTCATTTTTTGTTAAGCCTCCTCCAATTGGGAATGGGTCTGATTCGTGTTTCAATTATAGCACAAAATCCAAAATGATTATCACTGGTTTTTGCATAAAGCGTTATTTTTTCGCGGATGTGAAAAAAATTCAGATTTCTGTTCACAAAATGCAATGTAGTTATGCAGCCCAAACCTGCTCTGTACAGCAAAACCGCCCCGGCGTGCATCTCTGCATTCCGGAGCGGTTCGGGTCATTCTTCATTTTGGACGATTTTCTCAAATGCCTGTTGCAGCGGCGCTTCGGTTCCCTGCGCCGCATAAATCGTTGCGATCATCAACTCGTCCGGATCTACCGCAGTGAAATCCAAATCATACCCCGCATTTTCTGCTAACTGTGACAAAAAGACGCGCTGTGTCCGCCCATTGCCCTCCCGAAATGGGTGCAGCTCGTTGGTTCGTTGATAAAGATCCACCAATGCAGCGATAAAATCATTTCTTGCAAGCCCACAAAGAAGATTATTCTGCGCAAGACGCTTAAAAATCGCCGCACTCACCCGTGGGATTTCCTCCACCGGGCAGAACTGCGTTCCTTTTTTGGACAGGTTGACCATCCGTACCTGTCCCGCCCAATCATACAACTCACCGAATAAATGTCGATGGATTGCTTTATAGTGCTCAAAATCAAATGCTGCACATCGGGGGTTCTCTGACCATTGTATCGTTTTGGCCGTAACCAGAACCGATTCTACTGCATTCAGCTCTTTTTGCGTGTGCAGATCAAATTTATTGACCAGGACTGTCGTTCCCGGATAGCAGCCGTCCTGAGCCGCTTCGATGGTATAAGGCATTCGTCACCTCCGGGACAGCTCCTGCTTTTTCTGACGTTTCAATGCTTCTCTTACAAGGGTCGCAGTGTCGATTTTTCCATCCAGATAACGCAGGCAATCTCTCTTTTCCTGCTCTGAGATCTCCAGCCCCTCCATCCGGGCCGATGCCACTGCGTTTGCAAGTGCTCGTTTCCGTGCTACTGTCATTTTTCCGCCCCCCTGTTTTTATCAGTATACCAAAAAACACCCACAGAGTGCAAGAGATAAAACCGCCCCGGCGCGCGTTTCTGCACGCCGGGGCGGTTCGGGTCATTCTGAATAATGTGCGAGGAACTGTCTGGTACGCTCTTCCCGAGGGTGGTCGATGAGCTGTTTGGCCGGGCCCTCCTCCACGACCACGCCGCCATCCATGAACAGGATGCGGTCGGCCACATCGCGGGCAAAGTGCATCTCATGGGTGACAATGATCATCGTGGTCTTGCGGTCAGCAAGATCACGCAGGACCTTCAGCACCTCGCCGGTCAGCTCCGGGTCAAGGGCACTGGTGGGCTCATCAAAGCAGAGGATATCCGGGTGAAGCGCCAGCGCACGGGCAATGGCCACACGCTGCTGCTGGCCGCCGGAGAGCTGATGCGGATAGTGGCCGGCCCGCTCCGAAAGGCCCATCTGCGCCAGCAGTTCTCTCGCCTGCTGTTCCAGCTCCGCGTGGATGGCCTTTTTATTCGCCTGATACTCCGGGCGTTCCTTTGCCAGCAGTTCCCCTGCCAGCATCACGTTCTGTAAAGCCGTGTACTGCGGGAACAGGTTGAAGTTCTGGAACACCAGACCAAAATGGAGCCGCTTTTTACGGATCTCGCTTTCCTTCTGGGTGGCAGGGTCGGCGGCATCCCACATGGTCTCGCCGTTCACCTTGATCACACCCGTGTCAGGCCGTTCCAGAAAGTTCAGGCAGCGCAGCAGAGTTGTTTTGCCGGAACCGGACGAGCCGATGATCGCCAGCGCTTCACCCTGTTCCAGATCCAGGGAGATGTCCTTCAACACATGGGTCTCGCCAAAATTTTTCCCGATACCGGAAGCTTCGAGCAACGCCATAATCTATCTGCCTCCTTAGCAGCGGAAATAATCGAGCTTTTTTTCAGCCCAGTTGAACAGGATGGTCAGTGCGCCCACAAACACCAGGAAGAAGAGCGCGGTGGAGAACAGCGGCCAGATCAGGCCCTTTGCGCTGTACTCCTTGGCCATCATAATGATTTCCTTGTTGGCAATGGTGTTTGCCAGCGAGGTATCCTTGACCAGCGTGATGATCTCGTTGCCCATGGGGGGCAGGATGCGCTTGACGACCTGAAGCAAGGTCACCTTGAAAAAGATCTGTGTTTTGGTCATGCCAAGCACCTGCCCGGCCTCAGTCTGCCCCTTGGGCACTGCTTCAATGCCGCCGCGGTAGATCTCAGAAAAATAGCAGGCATAGTTGATGGCAAAAGCCACCACCGCCGCCACCATCCGTCCGCCGGAGCCGGAGGGCCAGGGGTTGTTCATGCCCAGCAGGCCGGGGCCCAGATAAATCACAATGATCTGCAGCATCAGCGGGGTGCCGCGGATGATCCAGACAAAGGTCTTGACCAGCCCGGCCAGCGGCTTGCAGCGGCTCATGGAGCCAAACGAGACCACCAGCCCCAGCGGCAGTGCAAACAGCAGTGTCAGGGCAAAGAGTTCACAGTTGAGCAGGAACGCGCCGGACAGGCGCATAAGAATCACAGACACAAAAACACACCTTTTTTATTCAGAATCCATATTCCCCTTCCATCACAGCCGGTGAAAGTTCCCTCTGCTCGGAAGCCTTTCACGCATTGGCAACAAAAAGCCTCCCTCACCGAGGGAGGTTGCATCGCATAGCGATGACGGAAGGAGCTTTTCAACAAATTCAGTCAGCCAGTGCCAGATCGTACTTATCGGCCAGTGCCTGCATAGTACCATCGGCCTTCAGTGCATCAAAGGCCTCATCCACAGCGGCGGCAGCATCACTGCCCTTGCGGAATGCCACGCCGTACTCCTCGGCGTTCAGCTCGTCCACGATCTTCAGGTCGGCATAGTCAGTGCCCTCACCGATCATGGCGTTGGCCAGGGTCAGGTCAAGCACAGCGGCATCGGCAGTGCCTGCGGCAACTTCCATCAGGCAGTCGGTCTGAACGCTCTTGGAAACGTAATCAGCCTGTGCCAGGTTCTCGTCTCCCTCAATGGCGGCCTCACCGGCGGAACCAGCCTCGGCGACCACGGTCTTACCCACCAGGTCAGCGGTAGAGGTATAATCGGTGCCATCTTTCACAACGACCACCTGTGCATTCTTTGCATAAGCCTTGGTGGTAGCGGTGTTCTGCATGATGTCATCGGTCAGGGTCATGCCGTTCCAGATGCAGTCGATGCTCTTGGCATCCAGCTCCACGACCTTGGTATCCCAGTTGATCTCCACAAACTCCGGCTCCACGCCCAGCTTTTCGCAGACAGCTGTGGCCAGCTCAGTATCAAAACCGGTGAAGTTGCCATCGGCATCGGTGTAGTTCATGGGCTCGTAAACAGTGTAGCCGATGACCAGCTTGCCCTTGCCCTTGATGTAATCCAGGTCGCTGCCTGCAGCCTGGGATGCGGCAGCACTGCCGGAAGCAGAGGCCGAAGCAGATGCGGCAGTGGAAGTGGAAGCGGCACCGCCGCAGGCGGCAAGGCTCAGTGCCATGGCACCGGCCAGGAATGCGGATACAAGACGTTTCATATACGGTTCCTCCCTCAGTGGCAAGCAGCTTTGTTTTATTGCTTTACCATGCTAAATCGCTAAACTGTGGTTATAGAATAGCGCGTTTTCTGCCATTTGGCAAGGGGGAAAACTGATTTTTCGCAGTTTGCTCAAATCTTTACCGCTTTACCACGGCAAAGCGGTCATTTTGACAAAACAAAAACGCCGCGTCGGCAGCTGCCAGACGCGGCGAGAGGTTTCTCTCTGAAAACGCAGCGGAATGCCACCGCCCCCCTATCCGGGAGAGCCGGTGCGCGATTGTGAGACCGAAAAGGGTTTCCGCCTCAGCTCAGGGCATCCAGCGCCGCCTTTTGCAGATCGGTGATGTCGATGGTACACAGAGCCTTCAGGTCGGCATCGTCTCCGGAAAGCCCGGCGATCTCGGTGCGGGTCTTGCCCTTGAGGGCATCACAGAAGCCTTCGCTGTGCTCATACCACTCCTTACCCAGCGCCGATGCGCCGCGCATCCCATAGTCCTCGCCCAGCTCCAGCTTGGTCTTGACGAGGTCCGGAGCTGTCACACCGCCGTCTGACACCACTGTCAGGGCCGGCTCGGCCATATCCGCAATGGCACTGGTCACACGGCGGTCCGCATCGGTGGTCAGTGCCACGATGCTCACATCCACCTGCGCATTCACATCCTTGTCATCGGTGGCGGTAATGTCCGAAGTCCCGTTCACCGCTTCGATGCCCAGCGCGGCCCTGTCGCCCTTGGCGGCACCCAGTGCCCTGGCATTGGCGCAGGCCCGGGTCACGGCATCCCGGTAGCGATCCACAGCAATGGTGCAACCGCTCAGCAGGTCGGCATCCGTGGGCTTGCCATCCTTATCCACTTTGAGCATGGAGACCTGTTCCGGGGTCATGCCGATCAGGTAACTGGCAAAGGCATCCGCCTGTTCCGCCCATCCCTTTTTCAGAGAGGACACTGCCGCCAGCGGGTAATCGTCCCCCTTCTGCCGCTTGGTGCGCCAGTCGGTGGGCAGGGTCACATGGCCGGTGCTGTCCGCCGAAACAGACACTTCCAGCTCGTCCAGCAGAACACTCTCCAGTTTCCCCTCGCCATCCAGCAGGACAGCGGCCGCTGCCAGTTCAATTTTCCCTGCCCTGTCCTGATCGGTGGCCTCTGTCACCACACCCAGACCGGTTTTCCATGCCGCTGTCTGGGTCTGTGCGGAGGATGTGCCGCTGCTTCCGCTCATGCTGCCGGAGCTGCCCGACCCGGCGTTCGTTTTGCCGCAGGCAGTCAGCAGCAGCGCCGCCGCCATGGCACAGCTCCAAAGAGCCCGATAGTTCTGATTCATAGATACGCTCCCTTTCCACACGGCCCGTTGGGCCTTTGCCCCATAGTATGTCCAGAAGAGCGTAAGATTACGCAGCCGACGGGAGTTTTCCAAAGCAAGTGTCCGCTGGGGTGGGACCCTGTTGCCGCAGGCAATAGGGCGGGCGATGGAATGGCCCGTTTCACTTGCGTGGAAAAGCTCCCCGCGTGCTGCGCGCAGCCGCTTACATCAACGGACTCAGCAGCCGCAGCACGCTGTCCAGTGCTGTACCCGGCAGATTGGTGCGGCAGTCGGACCGCATGATCTCCCGGCACTGCGGCAGGGTGCGCTCCACATCCTTCCGCAGAGCGGCGATCTGGCTGTTATGGAAGAGCAGTGTTCCGCACTCAAAATGGAGAAACAGGCTCCGGTAATCCATATTGATGCTGCCCACCGCGGCCACACGGTCATCACTGACATAGCACTTGGCATGAAGGAAACCGGGCGTGAATTCATAAATGCGCACGCCCGCCCTGAGCAGGGGCAGATAGTAGGAACGGCTGAGCCGGAACACCAGCTTCTTATCCGGGATCCCGGGCAGGATGAGCCGCACATCCACCCCACGCTTGGCCGCATTTTTCAGAGCATCCAGCATCTCCTCGCCCACAGCCAGGTAGGGCGTGTAGATATAAACATATCTCTGGGCCTGAGAGAGGATGTCCAGATAGACCGTCTCGGCCAGCGGTTCCTCATCCAGCGGGCTGTCCGCGTAGGGCTGCACCACGCCATCCTGCACTGCGGGCAGGCGGGTGGGCGCAAAGGCGGTGTAATCGGTCTCCTGCGGGCGGAAGGCGTTCCATACATTGAGGAACATCACGGTAAAGTTCCAGACAGCGGCTCCTTCCAACCGGATGGCCGTATCCTTCCAGTAGCCGAAGCGCTGCTTGGCATTGATATACTCATCTGCCAGATTCACGCCGCCGGTGTAGGCCACATTGCCATCAACCACCACGATCTTGCGGTGGTCGCGGTGATTCATCACCAGCGAGACCAGCGGCACCACCGGGTTGAAAGGGATGCAGCGGATATGCGCCTTCTCCATGCGGATGACAAAATCACTGGGCAGGCCCAGCAGGCTGCCAAAATCATCGTAGATCAGCCGCACATCCACGCCCTGGGCGGCCTTGCGGCGGAGGATCTGCTCCACACCGTCCCACATTTTGCCGGAACGGAGGATAAAAAATTCCAGAAAGATAAATTTTTCCGCCTTGTCCAGATCCGCCAGCAGCTGGGGATACATCTCCTCCCCGCAGGAAAAGTAGTGAGCAGCCGTATCCCTCCAGGCCGGATACGGCCCGAACTTTGCCACGTAGCGGCTCAGGTTCCGGCTGGAGATATCCAGCGCATCGGTCTGACCCTCAGGCTGGGCAAGCTCGGTCTGATGGGCCTGTTCCACCTTCTGCATCCGCTCCCGCAGATACTTGGCGGGGGCCTTGTTGCCAAAAGCCAGATAAAGTGCGCCGCCCAGCAGGGGCAGAAGGCCGATCAGGACGATCCAGCCGATCTTATAAGCGCTGTTTTCATCCTTGCGCACCAGATACAGCACGATCAGGATGCTCAGCGCCTTCAGGGCACCGTTCAGCCAGACCCGCCCCGCCGTGAACGACCAGAACGCCCAGAGCAGCCAGAGCACCTGTAAAGCCACCAGCACCACTGTGATCGTGACACGGTTGAAGATGCGGTTGAAAAACTTGACGATGGGCAATCTGAACATGTGGTATCCCTCCCCTGCCGCCCACGGCGATTTTTGATGCTGTTAGTATAGCGCAGAGCGGAAGATTTTGCAAACAAAAAAGCACCCACAACGGCTTTTCCCGCTATGAGCGCCTATTCAATCGTGGGCAGAATTTTTCCGTGGGCCGTTCGTTTATGCTTCCGCGTCCTCATAACCAACCAGCAGGCCGCCCAGCTCTGCATAATAGCTGCACAGACCGCCGCATTCGCTGATGTCCACCTTTGCTCCATCAAACACAGCCTTTACCATGTGCTTCAGGCGCTCAGCGGCGGCGGGATTGCCGCAGTGAGAGATATGGAGCCTGCCGTTGGTGTAGCCGTGCTCCTTGAGTTCCAGCACGATGCGCTCCAGCGCACCATGCTCACCACGGGTCTTGCAGAGAACATCCAGCTCTCCGGCCTCACTTGCCTGTCCGATGACCCGGATGCCCAGCATCCGCGCCACAGCAGCAACAGCAGGCTTCACGCGGCCATTGCGGGCCAGATTGGCCAGCGACTCCAGCGAAAAGAGCAGATGGGTGTGCTTGTGGTAACGGAGCATCTCTTCACAGATCTCGTCAAACTCCTTGCCCTCAGCCAGCAGATCCCGCAGATGCTCGGCCAGCAGGCGCTGCTCCGGGCCGGTGGAAAGGCTGTCCAGCACAAACACCCGCTTGCCGGGGTTTTCCTGCTGGTATTCCTCGGCGGCCAGCTGGGCGGCATTGTAGCTGCCGGACAGAGTGCCCGTGATGGTGATGGCATACACCTCGTCGGCTCCCTCGTAGGCGGCCAGCCAATCGCTGACGTTGGGGCAGGAGGTCGAGGTCTTGCCCTTATAGGTGCGCAGGGTCTGGGCCATGCCCACGGCATCCATCGTGCCGTTGTCCAGATATTCGGCATCGTCGGTGATGATCTTCAGGGGAACGCATTCAAAATCCACGCCCTGCAAGGTGTACAGGCTGGCGGAGGAATCCACAACAATCTTGGTGTTCATAAGCATTTATCTCCATTCCGGCGGCAGAGGATGCCGCAGTTTTTCCTGTTGTTTGAATCACTATATCAGTTTTTCAAAAACCTGTCAACTGTTTTCTTGAATTATTTCAAAAGTTTTTAATTTCCTGTTGACCACATTTCCAAAACATGGTATACTGTCCGCATGAAATTAGAATCAAACCGCCGCGTTGCGGCCTGCGCCGCAGGGTTTGCCCTGCCCCGGTATGCAGAACTCCCCACCGTAGGGCTTTATCTGGATCAGAGTGTACAGTTTGTCAACGGGTGTTTCCGCACATTTCAGGGGGTGGAGCTCACCGCTTCCATGGTGAGCAACTACGTTAAGAAAGGGATCATCAGCCACCCCATCAAAAAGAAGTATACCCGGGATCAGCTGGCCTGCCTGATCTACATTGTAGTTTCTAAAAATGTCCTGTCCATGGAAAACATCGACAGCCTGTTCAAGATGCAGCAGGCGCATTATACCTCCGCGCAGGCGTATGATACCTTTTGCGATGAGCTGGAGAATTACCTGCCCTATGTGTTCGGCCTGACCAAAAGCTTTTCCGAGCTGGAGCCGAATGTTGATGATGCACGCAAGCTCCTGCGCAGCACCATCATCTCGGCTGTGAACAAGATCTATCTGGACTGCGTTTTCACCGACCTGCGGCAGGAGCAGGCCCTCTGGCCCGATATCCTGCCGGATCTGGCATAACAACAAAAATGGCCCTCTCCGTCATGCTTTGCAAAGCAATGATGGAGAGGGCCATTTTTTCTTAAAATGTAAGCGTGGGGCTGATCTCATTGCGGCGCTGGGCCTGCACGATGCAGTCCTTTTCCGGCACGACACCCGCCGCACCCAGGGTGTTGAACATGGTCTGCAAAGCAAGCGCTGGGGTGTTGTTCTCCTGCGAGAGATGGCAGAGGGCAAACTTTTTGCATCCCTCCTGGATCAGCTCCAGCAGCTTTGCCGAGCACTCATCGTTGGAAAGGTGGCCCCGGTTGGACTCGATGCGGGAGCGCAGGTAGTAGGGATACCGCCCGCTGCGGAGCATGTGGAGGTCGTAGTTGCTTTCCAGCGCCACCAGGTCACAGCCGCTCAGGGCCTGATGTACCGGCGGGGTCAGGACTCCCAGGTCGGTGGCAATGGTCATGGTCTTGTTGTCCGGGGTGTGGATGCGGTAGCCCACACAGGGCACGTCGTGGCTGGTGGGGAACATCGTCACGCCGAAATCTCCCACATCCTCTTCCCCGCCGGACAGGGTGCGCAGCTCACAGCTGGCGGGCACGATGCCGTTTGCATCCAGAAAATCCAGCGTATCATCTGCACCGTATACCGGCAGCGGATTCTTTTTGAGGAAGGTGGCCAGCCCCTTGACGTGGTCAGAGTGCTCATGGGTGACCAGAATGCCCGCACAATCGCTGATATTCAGGCCCAGCTCCTTGAGCGCCGCCGAGGTGGTGCGCACGCCCTTTCCCATATCGATGATGATGTACTTTTCCCCCGTGCGCACCACGCTGCAGTTGCCGGAGGAACCAGAGTATAACGAGATGAATTCAGACATTTCAAACCTCAAGAAACGAACCTCTCCGTCATGGTTTCACAAAAGCTCCCTGTCAGGGAAACTTCTGCAAAACAGACTGAGAGGTTCTGAATGATCACATTGCTGATTCCAGTGCGGCAGGCATCCGATCCACCTTGCTGATCTCAGCGCCCAGGCCGCGCAGCTTTTCCACGATGTTCTCGTAGCCGCGCTCAATGTGGCCGATCTCCTCGATCTCGCTGGTGCCGTCTGCCATCAGGGCAGCAACGACCATGGCCGCACCGGCACGCAGGTCAGAAGCGCGCAGGGGGGCGGGGTTCAGCTTGTCCACACCCTCAAACACGGCCACCTGACCGTCCACCTGCACCATTGCGCCCATCTTGCGCAGCTCGTCCACATAGCGGAAGCGGTTATCCCACACGCTCTCGGTGATGGTGGAGGTACCCTTTGCCACGCTGAGCAGCACACCCATCAGGGGCTGCATATCGGTGGGGAAGCCCGGGTGAGGCATGGTGTTGATCTTCAGCGGCAGGATATCGCCCTTGCGGGAGACGCGGACGGAATCATCGAATTCCTCCACATCCACACCGGCACGGCGGAGCTTTGCCGTGATGGGTTCCAGATGCTTGGGGGTGACATTTTTGATCAGAACGTCGCCGCCGGTGGCAGCAGCGGCAACCATGTAGCTGCCCGCCTCGATCTGGTCAGGGATGATGCTGTAAGTGCAGCCGTGCATCTTTTCCACGCCGCGCACCTTGATCACATCGGTGCCGGCACCGCGCACATCCGCGCCGCACATATTCAAAAAGTTTGCCAGATCAACAACATGGGGCTCCTTGGCGCAGTTTTCCAGAATGGTCTGGCCCTGTGCCATCACAGCGGAGAGCATACCGTTCATGGTAGCGCCCACGCTGACCTTATCAAAGAAGATATGGGCACCGTTCAGTTCCTTGGCACGGACAGTGATCATGCCATAGTCCACGCTGTCCTCTGCACCCAGCGCGCTGAACACCTTGATGTGCTGGTCGATGGGGCGGGGGCCCAGATTGCAGCCGCCGGGCATGGCCACCTGTGCCTTGCCAAAGCGGGAGAGCAGCGCACCCAGGAAGTAGTAGCTGGCACGCATCTGGCGGGACAGATCGTCCGGGACGTTGGTGCTGTTCAGGTGGGTGGTGTCGATCTCGTAGGTATTGCGGTTCAGCATCTTGATGCTGGCACCCAGGGTGCTCAGGATCTTCAGGCTGACTGCCACATCACTGATGTCCGGCAGGTTTTCGATCACACAGACATCTGCCGCCAGAATGGTGGCAGGCAGAATGCCCACAGCCGCATTTTTTGCACCGGAAATGGTAACTTCGCCATGCAGGGGCTTGCCGCCCGTAATAACAAACTTTTCCAATTTTATAATCTCCTTGTCGCAGGCCCGCCAGCGGCAGGGCCACTCAGGGTTCTTGCTTGATCTCTCCGCGCACCGCTGGGCACACACCCTCACGATACAACTATCTTATTATACACAACTTCGGGCAAAAAGCAAAGCCCCCTTTTCCCCTGCCGGATTATTTTCTGTTTTGCCCAGAATCTGCGGAGATATTCGACATTTTTGTTTCTTATTTCAAAAATTTTACAATCAGCGCCCCTTACCAGACGCAATCCTCGCTGCAAGTCTCCTTGATCCAGCCCAGCTGATAGGCCTTGACCAGCTGTTTCAGGTCGTGCACCCGCTCCCGCAGGGTCTCTCCCTCGTCCGTCTCTTCCACCAGAATGCGGTGGTTCTCCGTTTCCAGTATGTTCTTCTGCGACACGATGTCGATGTTTTCGTTCACGGCCTTTTCGGCACTGACAAAGGGCTGATGGGTCCGCAGGGACATGGTGCGGCTGGAGTACACCAGTGTGTACCCTGCAATGCCGGTCTTTTCATGGTAGGCGCGGCAGAACCCGCCGTCAATGACGACCAGACGGCCCCCGCCCTTGATGGGGCTCTCGCCGCTCTTCTCCCGCACCGGCACATGGCCGTTGACGATGTGGCTGGTGCCGGGCAGACCGAATTCCGCCAGGATACGGCGGCAGGCGGCCTCTTCATTGTACCATGTATAATAGGGGTCCTTGACTTCCTCATGGGTGGCGGGGTCGGCAATATACAGCCGCTCAAAGGTGGTCATGGCGCTGCGGCCGAACAACGGCGACAGCTTGCCGCACCACAGATACCACAAAAAGTCCTGACCGCTCCGCCGGGCAGCGCTGCCCTCGGGGGCAAAGTAGCCGCGGCGTGCCCGCTCGTCACAGTAGTCCATCAATCCGCGGCCCGAGTAGTTGTGTCCCTCGAACCGCTCCACGGCAAAGCTGCCGTTTTTGGTCATGGGCACCACCCCGTGGTAGAGCAGGTTGCCGTTCTCGATGTGGTAAACGCTGCCCTTGGCGTACAAAAATTCCACATGCTGCTGCAAACGCTCGCTCTGCCGGAAGGATTCCACCAGCTTGCGGAGCACCAGCCGCTCATCATCATTCAGGGCGGCGGGGTCTGCCGGATCCACGGTGGGAAAGCTGGTGTCCCGCAGGGGGTATGCCTGCCCGTTCAGGGTCACTGTTCCCTTTTTCCAATCGATGTGCCGCAGGAAATCCCGACCCTGCATCTTGAAATCCGGGTTGCGGTCGATGACCTTGCACTCCATCTTGAGCATCAGAATGGTCACGGCCTTGTGCATCACGGCACAGCGGTGGAGCATTCCTTCGGTGTAAGGGCCGCGCGCCGCGTCGGTGTGGGGCATCCAGAGGGTCAGGTCGTCATTTCCGTAGAACTGCTCGGCCATCCGCTGCAGGTGCCGCAGGTTGATGCCGTAGCAGTCCTCCAGCATGGCATGGTTGTGGTAGGCCAGTGTCGTTTTGAGCACAGTGCAGACGCAGATGGGACTTCCGGCGGCGGCACCCATCCAGACCACGTCATGGTTGCCCCACTGGATATCCACATGGTGGTGGCGCATGAGCCGGTCCAGTATGATATCAGGCCGGGGGCCGCGGTCAAACAGGTCCCCCACGATGTGCAGCTTGTCCACAGCCAGCCGCTTGATGAGCTCACACAGCCGGACGATGAACCGGTCGGCGCGGCCATTTTCGATGATGCTGCCCACGATCTGCCCATAATAAAGGTCCTTGTCGTGGTCCTCAAAGTGGGCATGGAGCAGCTCATCCAGAATATACCCGCAGCTGGACGGCAGGCAGGAGCGCACATGCTCCCGGGTATGCTTGGAGGACACCAACCGGCAGATATCAATAAGCTGAAGCAGGGTCTCCGTGTACCAGTGGTCAAGCGCTTCTTCATCCGCGCACCCAGCTTTGAGCTGGGGCAGCTTCTCGTTTGGGTAATAGATGAGCGTTGCCAGCTCGGCACGGGTCTGTTCCGGCACACTGTCCCCCAGCACGATATCCACCTTTTCCCGGATGACACCCGAAGCCGAGTTCAGGATGTGGACAAAGGCCTCGTTTTCACCGTGCAGGTCGCTCATAAAATGTTCGGTGCCCTTGGGCAGCTTGAGCAGGGCCTGGGTGCTGATGATCTCACTGGCGGCGGCTGCCTGCGAGGGGTAATCCCGTGCCAGCAGGGAGAGATATTTCAAATGATCCCGGATCTCCTCGTTTTCGGTGCGCATGACATCCTCCGTCTGATATGTAGTATTTTTGCATGATATATAATATTCTATCATAGTATACCACATTCCATGTCATAAATGGTATAATAAACAAGAGTAATTCTGTCAAATCTTTTGCAAAGGACTTGGATATTATGCCCAAAACCATTTCTGTTGCCGTGCCGGAAGCCTGTACTCTCTGCCCCAGGCAGTGCAAAGCCGACCGGGCCGCCGGGCAGACGGGCTTCTGCGGGGCGGGCCGCACCCTGAAAGCGGCCCGCGCTGCCCTGCACTTCTGGGAGGAGCCCTGCATCAGCGGCACCCGGGGCAGCGGCACGGTGTTTTTCTCTGGCTGCACACTCAAGTGCTGCTTCTGCCAGAACTACCCCATCAGCGCCGAGGGGCTGGGCAGGGAGATCACCGTAGAGCGCCTGGCCGAGATCTTTCTGGACCTGCAGGCGCAGGGAGCCCACAACATCAACCTTGTCACGCCTGGGCAGTGGCGGCCCTGGATCATCGCCGCCCTCGACCTGGCCCGGGCGCAGGGGCTGCATCTGCCCATCGTCTGCAACACCGGCGGCTACGAGACCGTGGAGAGCGTGCACGCCTGGCACGGCTTCATCGACATCTGGCTGGCCGACCTGAAATATGTTTCTCCTGCCCTTTCGGCAGAGCTTTCCGCCGCGCCGGACTACTTTGCGCAGGCCAGGCCCGCCATTGAAGCCATGATGGCTCAGGCCGGGCACCCTGTTTTTGACAGCGAGGGCATCCTGCAGCGGGGCGTGATCCTGCGCCACCTTGCCCTGCCCGGCCATGTGGACGACAGCTTTGCCGTGCTCGATCAGATGGCGGCTTGGAACAAGGCCGACCCCGGGTGCTTCCTGCCCAGCGTGATGAGCCAGTACACCCCCTTCTATCAGGCGGCAGACCACGGCATCGGGCGGCGCATCACCACCTACGAATACCGCCGGGTGGTCAACTACGCCATGGATCTGGGCCTCAGTTCTGGCTATATGCAGCAGAAGAGCAGTGCAAAGGAAGAGTATACGCCCAGCTTTGACCTGACGGGGGTGTAAACCCCACCGTCATCCCTGCGGGATGCCACCGTACGGGTTGCGGCACCCAGCGTCCGCTTCGTGCAAAGTTTTGCACTTGCGTCCTGCTGGCCGCTGCCCCAACAACTCCTCCCTGCTTCCGCCACTGGCGGCGGTCGTCGTTGTTGCCTACTAGGGGCGGCCTTGGCAAAACCATAAGGCTTTACGCAATGCCAAGGGCCCCACTATTAGGGGGGCTGTCACCGCAGGTGACTGAGGGGTTCTTTCGTCAAAACAACCAAAATTTCTTTTTCTTTTTCTCTCGGCCGAAACAGCATTTGCTTGCTATCCGGTGCGCAGTGCGGTATAATGGATACAACAATGTGTTCTCACATGAAATGGATCCCAGAAACGACTTTTTAGGAGGAGCGTTATGGAACACTACAATCCCATCCTCGGCAGCGAGCCCAATGGCCAGAAATTTATCACCTGCGGCGAGATCATGCTCCGTCTGACCCCGCCGAACTACGAAAAGATCCGCATGGCATCCAGCTTTGAAGCCAGCTACGGCGGCAGCGAGGCCAACATTGCACTGGCCCTGGCCAACCTGGGTGTGGACAGCACCTTCTTCAGCGTAGTGCCCAACAACAGCCTGGGCAAGAGCGCGGTGCGCTGGCTGCGCTCCAACGATGTGCATTGCACCCCCATGATCCTGACCGAGCCCAACGAGACCCCCTCCAACCGGCTGGGTACTTATTATCTGGAGACCGGATACGGCATCCGCGCTTCCAAGGTCATCTACGACCGCAAGCACAGTGCCATTACCGAGTATGACTTCTCTCAGGTCGATCTGGACGCTCTGCTGGACGGCTACGACTGGCTGCACCTGAGCGGCATTACCCCGGCACTGGGCCCCAACTGCCGCGGCCTCATCATCGATATGCTCAAGGTGGCCAAAAAGAAGGGCCTGACCGTCAGCTTTGACGGCAACTTCCGCTCTACCCTGTGGAGCTGGGAGGAAGCCCGCGATTTCTGCACCGAGTGCCTGCCTTACGTTGACGTTCTGCTGGGCATTGAGCCCTACCACCTGTGGAAGGACGACAACGATCACAGCAAGGGCGACTGGAAGGACGGCGTGCCCCTGCAGCCCAGCTATGAGCAGCAGGACGAGATCTTCCAGCATTTCATTGCCCGCTATCCCAACCTCAAGTGCATTGCCCGCCATGTGCGCTATGCCCACAGCGGCAGCGAGAACAGCCTCAAGGCCTTTATGTGGTACGACGGCCACACCTTTGAGAGCAAGCTCTACACCTTTAATATTCTGGACCGCGTGGGCGGCGGCGATGCCTTTGCCAGCGGCCTGATCTATGCCATGCTGCACAACTATAAGGCTATGGATATGGTCAACTTTGCCGTGGCAAGCAGCGCCATCAAGCACACCATCCACGGCGATGCCAACATCACCGATGATGTCAGCTCCATCCGCAACCTGATGAACATGAACTACGACATCAAGCGGTAACATTCCTTTATACGCAAAGATCCCCTCCGGTACGCGCACACCGGAGGGGATCTTCTTATTATGCTTCAATCTTACAGAAACACATCCAGCATCTTTTCCAGCGGGGTGCGGGTGTCAAGCTCCAACCCGGCTTTCTGTTTCAGCATCAGGATGCGGCGGACGCTCTCGTTGAGGCGTTCCTCGCTGATGGTTCCATTCTGCACAGCCTCCAGTACACCGTCAAAGGCTTCCGGCAGGTCGGGCGGCATCAGCAGAAGATCTGCCCCGGCGTTCAGCGCCGCTACAGCCGCTTCTGCTGCAGAATAGTGGTCACGAATGGCTTGCATGGACAGCGAATCGGTGCAGATGACCCCAGTAAAGCCCAGCTCCCCCCGCAGACGCTCGGTCAGCATAGTGTAGGAGAGCGACGCAGGCAGGCCGTCCTGCGTTGCATTGGGGGTGGTGATGTGGGCGGTCATTACTACGTCGGCCCCAGCTGCGATTCCAGCCGCAAAAGGCTTCAGCTCCGTCTCCCGCATCTCTGCCCAAGTCTTGGTGCTGCTGGCCGTGCCGTAGTGGCTGTCCTCTGCGGTATCTCCGTGGCCCGGGAAATGCTTGAGTGTGCAGAGTATGCCCGCATCGTGAAACCCTTGTACAGCGGAGGCCACCATCTGTGCCGCCACTGCCGGATCCGACGAAAATGCTCGGTTCCCGATCACGGTATTGGCCGGATTGGTGTTCACATCTGCCACTGGAGCAAAGTCAAGATTCAGGCCGTAGGTTTTGAGGTAGCCTCCGACAATCTGCCCCATGGCACGGGCATTGGCCGGGTCCCCTGTTGTACCTACTGCCTGGGCACTCTGGTATTGGGGCAGATCAAAGCCGGAAGCATTGGCCAACCGGGCCACGCTGCCGCCTTCCTCGTCCACGGCGGTTAACAGACCGGTCCCGGATGCTGCCTGAAAATCTGCCAGAAGCTTTTTCAACTGCTCCGGGCTTTTCACATTCTGCCGAAACACCACAATGCCGCCCACCGGATACTTTTTCAGCCCCTGCCGTTCTGCCCAGGTCAGCCTTGTGCTATCAGACTGTCCACTGGGGTCCAGTGCCTCGACCCGCACCACGAACAGCTGCCCCACCTTTTCCCGCAGAGACATGGCAGCAAGCCGTTCCTCTACCGGGTCAATCTGGGCTGCTGCCGAGGCCGTTCCCGTCAGCAGCAGAGCCGCAGACAACAGCACAGCAGCTGCCCGCCGGATGATTTTTCGCACGAGAAACACCTCCTTTTTCTCTCAGTGTAGCACACCCTGCAAAGGTGCACAAGATGCAAAAATCCCCTCCGGCACGCACACCGGAGGGGATTTTCCCTATCAGAAATGCATCAGGAAAGGATCATGCGGTCGTTGGCGAACTCGCCGCCGGACGCGATCTGGAACTTGGCCAGCAGGTCGGAGACATGCAGGTTCTTCTTCTCTTCCCCGGAGACATCATAGATGATGTGGCCCTCGTGCATCATGATCAGGCGGTTGCCGTACTTGATGGCATCCTTCATGTTGTGGGTGATCATCATGGTGGTCAGGTGGTTCTCCTCCACGATCTTGGCCGAGAGGGTCAGCACCTTGAGCGCCGTCTTGGGGTCCAGAGCGGCGGTGTGCTCATCCAGCAGCAGGAGCTTGGGCTTGTTCATGGTAGCCATGAGCAGAGTCAGTGCCTGACGCTGACCGCCGGACAGCAGGCCCACGCGGGCGGTCAGGCGATCCTCCAAGCCCAGGTCCAGGCTCTTGAGCAGTTCACGGTAGCGCTCCCGTTCGGCCTTGGTGATACCGATCCTCAGGCCGCGCCGCTTACCGCGCCGGGCGGCCAGGGCAAGGTTCTCCTCAATCTGCATGGTGGCGGCGGTGCCGGTCATGGGGTCCTGGAACACGCGGCCGATGTAGGCGGCGCGCTGGTGCTCCCCCAGTTTGGTCACGTCGGTGCCGTCAATGATGATCTTGCCGCTGTCCACGGGCCACACACCGGCCACAGCGTTCAGCATGGTGGATTTGCCCGCACCGTTGCCGCCGATGACGGTGACAAAATCACCTTCGTTCAATTTCAGGTTCAGACCGTTCAGGGCCGTTTTCTCGTTGACGGTACCGGCATTGAAGGTCTTGGAAACATTCTGGATCTCAAGCATTTTTTGCATCCTCCTTCTGTGCCTTCTTTGCCGCGGGCTTTGCGAAGTACTTGCTCTTCCAATAGGGCACGGCCAGGAACACGGCCACCACAGAGGCGCTCAGCAGCTTGAGCAGATTTGCGTCAAAGCCGAGGGTCAGCACCAGCTGGATGACGATGTAGTAGATGATGGCACCCAGCGAGACGGACACCAGCTTGAGAGCAAAGTTGTGGAAGATGCGGCTGAACAGGGCCTCGCCGATGATGACAGCGGCCAGACCGATGACGATGGCACCACGGCCCATGCTAACATCGGCAAAGCCCTGATACTGGCTCAGCAGTGCGCCGGACAGGGCCACCAGACCGTTGGAGACCGCCAGACCCAGCACCACATTGAAGCTGGTGTTGATGCCCTGGGCGCGGCTCATGGCGGGGTTGGAACCGGTGGCGCGGATGCCGCAGCCCAGCTCGGTGCCAAAGAACCAGTACAGCACACCGATGACCACGGTGCTGACCAGAATGACCATGATGATGGGGTTGTGCAGGGCAAGCTCCTTGACCCAGCGCAAGGAGATCAGCAGGTCGTACTTGTCCACGTTGATGGACTGGTTGGCCTTGCCCATGATCTTCAGATTGATGGAGTAGAGGGCCAGCTGGGTCAGAATACCAGCCAGAATGGCCGGGATGCCCATAAAGGTGTGGAGCAGGCCGGTGACAAGGCCGGTGGCCAGACCGGCCAGCAGGGCGATGAAGAGCGCTGCCCAGACGTTCATGCCGGAGAGCAGGCACATAACGCAGACCGCGCCGCCGGTGCCAAAGGAACCGTCCACGGTCAGGTCAGCCACATCCAGGATGCGGTAGGTCAGGTACACACCAATGGCCATGATGCCCCAGATGAGGCCCTGCGCACAGGCACCGGGCAAGGCACCGGGCAGGTTGGCAAGTCTTGCAAGAATATCCAAAACGTTTTCCTCCTGTAACTACACTTTTTTCTGATACGGGAAAGCGGAGAAGAGCAAAAATTCGCTCTTCTCCGCTGATTTTATTGTAAAGCCTCTCTGTTACTGCAGCGTGAACTCTGCGCCCCGATCAGGGGAGCTTTCTGCAAAACAGACAGAGCGCCTGTTATTCCTCAATGGCCTCGTAACCCTCGGGAACGGTCATGCCCAGGTCATCGCAGATGGTCTTGTTGTACTTCTTGGTCACGTCGGTGTACTCAACGGGCATGGTGGAGATATCGGCCTCACCGGTCAGGATCTTGGCGGCCATCTCACCGGTGGTGTAGCCCAGATCGTAGTAGCTGATGGACAGGGTCGCCACGCCGCAGCCGGAGCAGATGCCCTCCTCACCGGCGAACACGGGCTTCTTGGCCGGGCGGCAGATGCCGTCGATGATGCCGGTGTTGGCAGCGCAGGTGTTGTCGGTGGGGACATACACTGCGTCGTTCTCGTCGGCAGCCTTCTGGCAGACAGAAGCCAGATCGTTGGAATCAGAGAAAGCGTACTGGGTGGCGGTAACGCCCTTGGCCTCCAGGTACTTCTGGACCTCGTCTACCTGATACTGGCTGTTTGCCTCGGCAGAGCAGTAGAGCAGGCCCACCTTGGTGGCCTCGGGCAGCCACTCGGTGATCATATCCGCCTGCTGATCCAGCGGAGCCAGATCAGAGGTGCCGGAGACATTGCCGCCCACGGCGCCATCGAAATCGGTCAGGCCCAGAGCAACACCGTACTCGGTGACGGAGGTGCCCAGAATGGGGATGCTGTCGGTGGCAGCCTGTGCGGCCTGCAGGGCGGGGGTAGCGTTTGCCATGATCAGGTCAACGCCTGCGGAAACAAAGCCGTTGGCGATGGTGGCGCAGGTTGCGGAATCATTCTGAGCGTTCTGGAAGTCAAAGGTGACATTCTCGCCGAACTGTGCGGTCAGAGCATCCTCAAAGCCCTGGGTGGCGGCATCCAGAGCGGCGTGCTCCACCAGCTGGCAGATGCCAACGGTATACTTCTGGCCGTCAGCCGCTGCGGAAGAAGCCGCAGCAGAGGAAGCGGTGGAAGAAGCAGCCGTGGAGCCGGAGGAACCGCCGCAGGCAGTCAGGGCAGCAGCTGCGCCGCAGACAGCGGCGGCAGACAGGAACGAACGACGAGAAATTTTACGCATGATATTACTCCCTCAATTCTACTTTCGCGGCAACAGGACACCGCACGAAAGTCAGTATTCAAGCGGCCTGTCGCATCGCGCTGCCGCTTTACACTCGTGAAGTATATCACACTTTCCGCTCTAAAACAACCGGGAAACAGCCCGAATTATCAATCAAAGTAATTTTATCTATCACTTTTTTCGATGGTTCTGTGCCGCATCTGCATTCCTTCGAGCTTTTTCAGCTCACCGTCCAGCCAGAGCAGATTTTCTTCCAGCTGGGGGCGGTACTCTTTTGCAAAGTCGTACCGGTAATACAGCGCCTGCCACAGCTTTTCCTGCATCCGCCGGGCAAACACCGGCTCAAACAGAGCGTCCAGCCGCTCCACGGTATCCTCCAACTCCATGCACACCTGCGCCCAGCGCACATCGGTGGCCTCCCGGGCGGGCACATCGTACCGAGCCAGATAATCCCCCACCCTTGCCGCAATGACCTGCCCGCCGCACTGGGTGGGCTGCAAAAAGTAGGATACCTGACCGTCCTTCGTGATCTCCTGCGCCAGCGGGTAAAGGGCGCAGACCAGCGGCTCGGAATCGTGGATGGCGCAGTGGTTCCCGGTGAGGAAGGGGCAGTTGCCGCGCTCCTCCTTCAGCGGGGCCAGCCGCAGCACCGGCAGGTGGCTGACCCGCCCGATGCTTCCCCGGCAGAACGCCCGGGCCACGGTGCGGGGCGGCAGGCGCAGGCGGGCCGCAATGCGCCACAGGTCAAAGCCCGACAGCACGATATCCTCCCGCCCCCGGCAGCAGCCGCCGCAGCCCGCGCAGGCAAACGAAAACGCCTCGTCCCGGGCAAGCAGGGGCGCGGTGCGGGTAAAATCGGTACGGCCGCAGAGATCGACCTGTGAATCCTTGAGCATGATGGTTCTCCTGTTCTGTGAATGGTTTTGTTCTATTGTACCACAAAGCCGGGCACAGAAAAAGGGAGCGCATCCGCTCCCCTGTTCAGGACCCCCAGCTCACACGGCGGTAGACCGTTACGGCATCCTCGATATGGTAGGGCGCGGTGCTGTGGTTTCCCCCTGCCCCGGCCGTGACCAGAATGTATTCCCTGCCCTTCACCTCGGCCAGACTGGCAAGGCAGAGCCCTGCTTCTCCGGTGTAACCGGTCTTACCGCCCAGGATTCGGCCTCTGTGCAGCTCTGTGCCGTCCAGCTGGCTCAGCAGGGTGCTGTGCATCGTGAACCCCTGCGGGTGGCAGTTGGTGGCCGGAACGGTATACCGCTCCGTGGTAAACAGCTTGCGGAAGGTCTCGTTCTGCAGGGCTGCTTCTGTCAGCCGGGCCATATCCCGCACGGTGGAAACATGCTCCGGGTCGTGCAGGCCGGTGGGGTTGCAGAAATGTGTGCCGGTCATCCCCAGCTCTGCCGCTTTCTGGTTCATCCGGGCCGCAAAAGCTTCCTCGCTGCCGCTCACCTCCCGGGCCAGCGCTTCGCAGCACTCGGCCCCCGAGGGCAGCATGGCCCCGTACAGCAGATCCCGCACCGTGACCGTTTCCCCGGCCTGAAACCCTGCCAGCGAGGCATTCTGGGCCTGCAGAGCCGGAAAGATCTCCTCGGGCAGGGTCACGAGCGTGTCGAGGTCCGGGTTTGCTTCTATGGCCAGCAACGCCGTCATCATCTTGGTCATGGAAGCCGGATAGATCGTGCTGTCGGCATCCTTTTCGGCCAGCACCTCTCCGCTGTCGGCCCGCAGTAAAATGGCATGGGGACTGTTCAGCCCATCCAGCGTGACCCGCCGGGGCCACAGCAGCAGAAGCAGGGTCGCCAGCACCAGCAGCCAGAACAGCCGCCGGAAGGCTCTGCGCCGGTGCTTCCGGCGGCGCGGTGAAGTTTTCATTCTCGTTCTCATCCTTTTTTACAAAATCAAAAGCGCTTTCATCCCCTAATACGAGACAAGAGCGCCTTTTTCTGCAAAAAGTGGGGGCCGCCCCACAAAAATTTGTGCAGCGGCCCCAAGCCAGTTCAATATTTTACTATTTTACGTCATCTGCAAGAACGTGTTCAGTGCTGTGCCTTATGGAACATGCTCTTGCGCTTACGCTCCAGCAGATAGCCGGCAGCCAGCAGGACACCGCCTGCACGCACCAGAACATCTGCCATCCAGTTGGTGGTACCGGTCTGGATCAGCTTGCCGCTCTCCGGGCGGGCATCCTGTACCGGCGGGTTCACGGGGGTCTCCGGAGCGGGCGTGGTCTTAGCGACTGCCTGCTCCACGGCGGGAGTGGTGGGCCGTGCATCCTGCACTGCCGGGGTAGTCGGCGTAGTGGGAGCCGGAGGAGTAGGATTGGAGCCCTCGGGCGTTTCCGGTTTCGGGTTCGTGGGGATCACAGGGTCGGTCACTTCCCGCAGAGCGCCGTAAATGGTCACGGTGTACTGTGCGGAGTCGGTGCCATCGATGTTCTCGCCGGTGACCTTCACGTTGGAATCCGGGCCAAAGGCATCCAGCACTCCCGCTGCTGCGGTGGTGTTGGGGTTGTTCTGGCTCTCATAGCCCCAGACGATGGTATAGGTCTTGCCCTCATACTCGTACTCGGTGCCATAGACCATGTCACAAGCGCTAGGAGCACCCTCTGCCTGCTTTTCGTAGTTGCCCCAGATGAGCTTGGTGTTGCCCTCTGCATCGGTGGTCTTGGTGAAGTTCAGGCTCTTACCGTTCACCACCATATCCCGCAGAATAACGACCTGATCGCCATTCTCAGCGGTCTGGTAGGCAGTGTCGAATTTGTATCCGGCCTGCTTCAGCTCTTCCAGTACCTTGCCGATGATCTCCGGGTCATGGGAACCGTCCACATCCAGCATATAGTTCAATGCGGCGGCGGGCACCCACACGGAGAGATACTGCTTCCCGGTCTCCTTGTTCAGGTCAGAGAGGTAGGTATAGGTCTCGCCGTTATAGGAAAGGGCATCGAAGTTTGCGTGGGTATCATCCTTGGTCAGCAGGAAATTGGTCAGCTTGTCGCCCTGCTCGTTCACCGGCCACAGGGTGTTGTCGGCGCTGTAGTCATAGGTCAGCGTGCCGCCGGTAACGATGAGGTTCTGGCCCTCGTTTTTCGGATTGTGTACGATAGAGCTTACATCCACATGGGAACCGTTCTTAATGGTAGTGGTAGAATTGGAGCCAAAAGAATAGATGCCTTTGCTGAAATTACCTTCAGTGATAAGAGTGCCGTTCTCCATGGTAAGCGTCGTATTATTACCCATGCAGATGGCGCTGGCACCTTCTTTTCCCTCCCCCTCTGAGATGTGCAGAGTGCTGTTGTCGTCCACCAGAATGCTGTGCGAGCCGGGAAGAGCGTTGAGCTGCAGAGCGTGAGATTTGCCACTCATGTTCAGGTCATACAAACTATTACCGGTAATATGCAGTTTGGTGGCTCCGCTGGTGCCACCACGGAAAATCATCCCGTTAGCTACCGTGTTAGAGACAACTTTGCTCTGTCCACTGATCTCCACATTATTGAATCCAGCCTGAATACCGTAATTCGCATTGAGCGTAACATCGCTGCCGTTCTTGAAGGTCAGATCGCCGCTGCCTTTTTCCTCCGGGCCATAGATGGCAGTGCCATTCTTAGCACTGACGCTTCCGGTGGAGTGATCAAAGGTGATGTCAGTGCCGCCACCGGAAGCAACGGAGATGCCCATGCCATTGCCGCTGATATCCACCTGGGAATTATCGAAGGTGATGTCCCCGGCACCGCCCTCATAGTCGATGCCACGGCCATTGCTGTCGATGTTCAGCGTGCTGTCTTCTACGGTCAGGCTGGAACCGGTTCCACCGTAGATTGCAGAGCTCTGTGTTCCCTTGATCTCCAGTGTGCTGTCACCTTTTACCGTGATGTCATCGGTACTGTCAATGCCATAACCATTGTTGCCGTAGACTAAGCCTTCCTGATCATTATCGATCTTGTAAGCACCGCTGCCCACCGTGTCAATGGTCAGGCTGGAATTGTCCTCTATGGTCAAGTCGCCCCGCTGTACGATACCGCGTCCACCCTGCGTACTGGAACCTGCTTCTGTGTGCTTGATATCCACATCGGCATTGTCCGTCAAGGTCACCTCAGAATTGTTAGAGATCACCATTCCGGTAGAAGTATGATCAATGTTCAGAGAGCCTTGGTCGCTGGTCTCGTCTCCTTTGATGGTCAGGGACGCACCCTCGCCACTGCTGTCATCACCTGCGCTTTCGCCGCCCACGCGGATACCTTCCACATTGCGGTTGGGTGTTTTCCCGCTGCCGAGCTCTTCAGCTTCTTGAGCGGCAGCATTCAGGGCGTCCTGGCCATCAATGATGTTATTGCCCTTCAAGCTGATGTCAACTTCCGATTTATCCCGGGCGTCAATGCCGACGGTGTTGTCTTTTTCGGTCAGGTTGATGGTGGTATCTTCCAGGGTCAGATCGACCTTGGTATCCTTGTTTTCATCGCGGTCATCCAGGTTCACGCCGATGTCGATGCCGTTGCCGCCGGTGGTCAGGGTGGAATCCTTGACTGTCAGGTCAACATCTGCACCCTCGCCCACCTTGATGATGGTTTTATCTTCTTTGGTATCTGCATCTGCGGGCACCTCAGTCGGGGTGTCAGTCGGGGTGCTGGTATCGCTGGTATCTACATTCACGCCGTCAAGAATGATATCCACATCACGGTCGCCATCCTTGTTCGTGACATTTTCTTCCACAGTGACAGTATTGTCCGTTGTTGTACCTTCTGTCTGCGTGATGATGATTTGGCCATTGTTCTCGGTATCCGTGTCCACATAGACATCATTTGTTTTTCCGTTGGCCGTATTTTGATAACTGAATGCTCCGTTCTCATTCTCCGCAACAGTCACATCACCGTTTTCCAGTTGATACGTCACCGCAGAAGCACTGGGGCCAACTGCGCTCACTGCAACCGCAGTGGCCAGCGACATTGCTGCCAACTTGAATTTCTTGTTTGTCATTTTTCTTCTGCTCCTTTCCAGTTCATGCTCACATGATCGAAAAGTGGTGGTCAAACAGCAGGCCGATCCTTTGTCAACTGTTTTTTGCATTGGAACGCGTTTCTCCCAAAAGCATTTCCAACCCTATGATAGCACATTGTACGAAAAAATCAAGCAAAAATAGAAACTTTTGGCAATTTCTTTTCCGGTGAAAGAAAGTACCGTGCAAAAACAACAAACCCCCAAGGAACTTCTTCCTCAGGGGTTTCATGTAAGTCGGCGACTACCTATTTTCACGCGCCGTTTCCAGCGAACTATCTTGGGCACGAGTGAGCTTAACTTCTGTGTTCGGAATGGGAACAGGTGGAACCTCACCGTCATCGTCACCGACCAATATGACTGGTTCAGTATAACATTTCTGTTTTACTTTGTCCAGTGTTTTTAGAAGGACGTGCCTTCAAAACTGAATAATCACTGCTAACATTTTGTCATTGACTTGAGAATTCAAGCGAATTGTGGTCAAGCCCTCGATCTATTAGTACACACTTGCTGAATGGATCGCTCCACTTACACATCGTGCCTATCAACCTCGTAGTCTACAAGGGATCTTACCTGATTGAATCAGTGGGATATCTTATCTTTGGGTCGGCTTCACGCTTAGATGCTTTCAGCGT
>OGCM01000285.1_pt1 | contig 83194 bp, 69 predicted proteins | sample 1570151 | NCBI WGS metagenome assembly OGCM01 (sample SAMEA4370582, study PRJEB24528) | human gut metagenome
ATTATTGTACATAATTATTTTCCACTTTTTATACAAAAATATATTGACATTTACAATTTATATACTTTATTTGTTAAATCATTATCTAATATGGTATAATTTTTATTACATAAATACAATAAATGGAAAATTTGGTTTTGATCAATATATTTAATATAAAGTAATTGTAGGTGAAATATGAACAATAAAAAAGATGTGCATGTAGCATTGCAGGAAAGTTTTAAAAAGTTAATACTCAAGCATAACTTTGATAAGATAACAATTAAAATGATAACTGATGAAGCTGGTCTTATTAGGCCAACATTTTACAACCATTATGCAGATAAATATGAGGTTTTAGAAGAAATTTTTTATAATGATATCTTTAAGGGAAGTAAAATGCTTATTGAGAATAAAATGCCATATGAAGCTATATATTATATGTTTTCAAGAATAGAAAGCAATAAGAAATTTTACTTACAAGCAATAAAAATAACAGGACAAAATTCTTTTGAAGAAATTATAAATAATAATTTAATAAAAATTTTTAAGAATTTGTTTAATCAATATGATATTAATAATAGTAAAGAAAAGTTTTCAGTAAATGATATTGCAGAATATTATTCCAGGGGATTAACTTTTATAATTAAAAGGTGGATTGAACAAGGAATAAAAATATCATCAAGAGAACTAGCAAATAAATATAAGATTTTAGTAACTAATTCATTAGATGATATAATACATGATTTAACTTAATAATAATTTAAATTATAAAAACTCTAGTATGTAAATTGAATATTAGAGTTTTTTTATTTCAAAATATACAATTTAATGAATTTGTATTTTTAAAATTACAGAAAAATAAAATTGTTTATTTATTAAAACAAAATAAATAAATTATATATTCCAAAAGGTGGAATATGGTATTAAAATAAAAAGCATGAGGAGGGAAGTGGATGAATGAGGTTATGGGAAATAATTATAGTTTCAGTAGGGTTATCATTAGATGCATTCACCATAGCAGTATGTAGGGGATCTACACAGGGAAAATTGAATAAGCTAACGGCTACATTGGTTGGAATCATATTTGGTTTAATTCAAACATTGATGTTAGCTGCTGGAATGATTATTGCAATATACCCTATGTTAAATATACAAAATGAAAAAATTATATCTATTAATCAATGGTTTTCAGCAATCATACTAATTTATTTAGGTATAAAATTTTTAAAAAACTCATTTAAAATTAATAAGTATGAAGAAAAACGGCAAGAGTTTTTTGGATATAAATACAGTATGGCATTAGCATTTGCAACAAGTATAGATGCCTTTATTTTAGGTATTGGATTTGGATTATTAAGAACAAATCTTATAACAAATATGATAGTTTTATTTATTGTTACAAGCATATTAGTTGCATATGGGTTATGGGTTGGATACTGTATGGGAAACAAATACAAAAAACAAATAGATATATGTGGAGGAATCATTCTTTTAACTATTGGCATAAAGATTATATGTAATTATTTTAATATTATATGAAGGGGAGAGATATTTAAATGTTAAGTCCAAAGTATAAGATTCAACAATTTGCATTAAAACAAGTTTTGGGGTATTTGAAGAAAGATCCTCAAAAAAATTTACCTAAGATAATGGAATGGGTAAGAAAATTTGATACAGAAAATATATATGTAGATCAATATGATATGATTGAAGAATACTTAAGAGACCCTAATAACAACTGGACTCAGTTAATGTGTAACATAATCAATAATGTACATCCAAAAATAGTTCAAACAGTATTTACAAACTTTTTATTAAATGCATCAATTAGGGGTTGGGCTGAAATACAAAAAAATAAAGAAAAGTATGGTCATGAAATACCATTTACAATATTAGTAGATCCAACAACAGCTTGTAATAAACATTGTATTGGATGTTGGGCTGCAGATTATAATAAGGCATTAAATTTAAGTTATGAACAATTAGACAAGTTATTTACAGAAGGAAAAGAGTTAGGAATATACTTTTATATAATGACTGGTGGGGAACCATTGGTAAGGAAAAAAGATATATTAAAGCTTGCTAAAAAACATAATGATTGTGTATTTATGTTCTTTACAAATGGTACTTTAATAGATAAACAGTTCTGTGATGATTTAATTGAAGTTGGTAATTTAGTACCAACAATTAGTGTTGAGGGATTTGGTGATGCTACAGATGGAAGAAGAGGAGAAGGTTCTTGGAATGATATAATGAGAGCTATGGATCTTATGAAATCTAATAAAATACCATTTGGATTCTCAACTTGCTTTACAACAGCAAATTGTGATAGTGTTCTTTCAGAAAAATTTATTGATTTAATGATAGATAAGGGAGCTTATTTCTCTTGGTACTTTACATTTATGCCAATAGGATGTAAGACAGATACTTCATTAATGGCAAATCCAGATCAAAGAGAAAAGTTATATAGAACAATTAGAGCATGGCGTAACACTAAATCAATATTTAATATGGATTTTTGGCATGATGCAGAATATGTTGGAGGATGTGTTGCAGGTGGAAGAAGATATTGTCATATAAATGCAAATGGTGACGTAGAACCTTGTGTATTTTGTCATTATTCAAATGCAAATATAAAGGATGTTTCTTTAATTGAAGCTTTGGGTCAACCATTATTTATTGAATATCAAAAGAATCAACCATTTAATAAAAATCAATTTAGGCCATGTCCAATATTAGATAATGCTCCTAAGATAGCAGAAATGGTTAAGAATTCAGAAGCTAAGTCTACTGAGTTTATAGATCCTGAAAATGTAGATGACTTATGTAATAAAACTATAAATTATGGATTAACTTGGGCTAAGAGAGCAGAAACATTATGGGAAGAAAATATAGAAAATAAGAGAAAAGCCAAAGAAGAAAAGGAAAGAATAAAAAGGGAAAAAGAGGATTGTTTAATAAAAAATTAAATAGAATAAAATAAGCGGTAGGGAAAACTTACTGCTTATTTTATTGAATAAAAATTATAATAAATGGAATAATTTTAAATAAGGGGCTTATTATAGGCTATACTTTGCTGTTTATTAGTATAATCATAGCGCCATAAGAATTAAATAAGCAGCAAAGTTTAATTATTAAATAAAATAAAAGAATAGGAGTTTATTTATGGATTTAGAAAAGAACTTTTTAAAAACATTTTTAAATAAATTCAAGGGGGTTTGCTTTAATATAAGATTTTGGGATGGAGAAGATTTTAAGGTAGGAAATGAAGAAGTAAAATTTAATATTATTTTACATAAACCATTAAGAAAAAAGGATATGTTAACAAGTACCTCATTATCATTTGGAGAAGCTTATATGAGAGGAGATATAGAAATAGAAGGAGATTTATTTGTTGTATTTGATGAATTACTTAAATGTATTGATGAGTTTTCAACTAATTTTGGAGCATTAACAAAGATATTTGGAGGATCAACATCTAAGAAAAAGCAAAAAGAAGAAGTTTCATCACATTATGATATAGGAAATGATTTTTATAAGATATGGTTAGATGATACATTAAGCTATTCTTGTGCATATTTTAAAAATAATGATGATTCCTTATATGATGCTCAAATGAATAAAATTCATTATATTTTAAGGAAATTAAATCTATCTGAAGGATTATCATTACTTGATATTGGATGTGGATGGGGAGGGTTACTTATTGAAGCAGCAAAAATTTATAAAATAAGAGGATTAGGAATTACATTAAGTGAAGAACAATATAAGGCATTTAAAGAAAGAATAGAAAAAGAAAGTCTTCAAGAATACTTAGATGTAAAGCTAATGGATTATAGAGAATTAGAAAATAGTAAATTATCATTTGATAGAATAGTTAGCGTTGGTATGATAGAACATGTAGGAAGACCTAATTATGATTTATTTTTTAAAAATGTAAATGTTGTTTTAAAAGAAAGTGGATTATTTTTGCTTCATTATATTAGTGGGCTTAAAGAATCGGAAGGTGATGCATGGATTAAAAAATATATATTTCCAGGGGGAGTTATACCAAGTTTAAGAGAAATTATAAGTATTTCATCAGAATATAAATATCATATTTTAGATGTGGAAAGTTTAAGATTACATTATAAAAAGACATTATTAATGTGGGCTAAAAATTTTGATAATAATATAGATAAAATTAAAGCTATGTTTGATGATAAATTTATAAGAATGTGGAGAATGTATTTATATTCATGTGCAGCTTCATTTAATAATGGAGTTATAGATTTACATCAGATATTATTTGTAAAAGGTGTTAATAATAATTTACCTATGACTAGGAGTTATATGTATAAATAATATAAAAAAAGTGGCATAAGCCACTTTTTTTGTCCTAATATTTTAAAACACACTTAAATTATTGATTAATTTATTATTATTCACCAAGAATTTCGTTAATAGCATTTTTATAAGCATCAGCTTTTGCGCCAAATATTGCTTGAATTCCGTTTCCAACTTCGACAACACCAGCAGCTCCTAGAGATTTTAATTGATCCTTATCAACATTTGCCTTATCTTTAACTTCAACTCTTAATCTTGTAATACAAGCATCAACAGATATTATGTTTGCTTCTCCACCTAAAGCAGCTAATACTAAAGGAGCTTTTTCAGCTATTTCACCCTTAGCAGAAGTTTTTGTTGGAGCAGCTTCAGCAGCAGCACCTTTACCTTTTTGGTAATCAGCTTTTGTGAATAATTTAGTTTCTTCGTTATCCTCTTCTCTACCTGGAGTTTTTAAGTTTAACTTAGTAATTAAGAAGTAGAATACTACATAATATAATACTGCATATACAGCACCAACAGCTAAAACCCAATACCAGTTAGTTGGAACACCAGCACCAGCTGGAAGTAAACCAAATAATGCATAGTCAATTACACCACCAGAGAATGTCATACCTATGAATACATTTAATATATCCATTAAGAAGAATGCTAAACCTGAAAATACACAGTGTACAGCATATAAAGCTGGAGCAACGAATAAGAATGTAAATTCTAATGGTTCAGTTATACCAGTTAAGAATGACGTTAATGCAGCTGTAGCTAATAATGAACCAACAACTTGTTTCTTGTTTGGCTTAGCAGCTTTGTACATAGCAAATGCAGCACCAGGAAGACCAAACATCATGAATGGGAATTTACCAGCCATAAATCTAGTAGTTCCACTAATTACATCGCTCATAGTTGAAGCAGAAGCACCAACTAAGCTTGACATACTTGATAATTGAACGAAGTAAGCAGTATTTGCACCAGCAACAGTTTGAACAGCACCATTAACTAAAACATTACCTTCAACTAATGAACTATACCAGAATGGAGTATAGAATACGTGATGTAATCCAAATGGTATTAAGGCTCTTTCAATTAATCCGTAGAAGAATGTACCAATTGCACCAGCATTTTTAACTAAAGTAGATAATACACTAATACCATCTTGAACAACTGGCCATACAAATGCTAATATAGCACCAACAAATGCCATAGTAACAGCAGTAACTATAGGAACAAATCTTGATCCAGAGAAGAATCCTATAATAGCTGGTAATTGAATAGTATGGAATTTATTGTGTAATAAAGCTGTTATTAAACCAGTAATTATACCACCAAATACTGACATATTTAATGTAAATATACCAACATTAGTAGTAACATATGAACCGTAATTACCAACTGAATCAGGAGTAACAACTCCTAATTGAGTAACACCTAAAGATAAAAGTGTAGATATAACTTGGTTCATTACAAAGAATCCAAATACAGATGCTAAAGCAGCAGTACCTTTATCTTTTTTTGCTAAACCAACAGCAACACCAACAGCAAATAATATTGGTAAGTTACCAAATACGATATCTCCTACATTTTTCATAACTGTTAATACAGCAGTAACTGCAGGAATGTTAACAAAACTAATTAATCCTTTATAGATTGCAGGGGCATCTTGTAAAGTTGCGATACCTAAGAAAGCACCACCGATACCAAGTAATATACCTGCAATTGGAAGGGCAGCAATTGGAAGCATTATAGCTTTACCAATTCTTTGTAAAAATTGCATCATTGTGATTATTCCTCCTAGAATTTATATTTTAAATTAAATAAACATAATAGCATGAGCTTGATAGAATATTGTAATTAAACAATAAAAAAGGCTCAAATATCTATAAATTATATAATTATCCCTAAGTATCATTTTGGAATAAACAACAATTTATACATATTTAAGCCTTGCCTGCATTACCAGTAACACACTAATTATTAGATTACATTACATATAATAACATAATCTAAATTTAATGTAAAGTTTTTTTGAAAAATATAATAAGGAATTACTTAATAAGTGGATTTATAGGAATAAATATCTATTTTCATTATTATAAAAATAGATATTTAGTAAATTATAAGGAAAAGGTAAAATTTGCATTGAGATTTAACCTTAATGTGCGAAATTATCCCATCTTCTATAAGTGAGAGATGGATAGCACTTGACGATAGTCAACAAGAGTAGTATGTTGTAATCAACCGTAATTAATTACTGGTGGAGCACCTATTGAAGTGGTGAAAAAATACATTGAGAATCGATGGGTAAAATAATGCTTAAAGCTTATAAATATAGATTATATCTTAAGGAAAGTAACAATAGACACAAAGCAAGATTGAAGGTTGCTAAATTACATGAGAAGATAACTAATCAACGTAAAGATTTTTTACACAAATTATCTACTAAGCTAATAAGAGAAAACCAATCTATAGCTATAGAAGATTTGAGAGTAAAAAATATGCTTAAAAATAATAAATTATCAAAAGTGATTAGCGAAGTAGCATGGAGTGAATTTAGAACAATGTTAGAATACAAGGCTGATTGGTATGGAAGAAATATTGTAGTTGCTCCAACTAATTATGCTAGTAGGCAACTATGTTCAGAATGTGGATATAAGAATAATGTGGATATAAGAATATTGATGTAAAAAAACTTAGCATTGAGAGAGTGGACTTGTCCAGAATGTGGTACAAAACACGATAGAGATATAAATGCAAGTAAAAACTTACTAAAATTAGTAATATAATTTTGGTATTATCTTGAGGTAGGAACTACCTTGTAAGCTTGGGTAAACTTGTACCGTTAGGTATATTCACCAAGAAGCTCCCACTTCTATAAGTGGAGAGTAGTTCACACAAAAGTTATCCACAGATTGTGGATAAAATCTAAAAAATGTTGAAAACTTTTTTATAGTATTGACACAATATATTAGGTTATTATAAAAATAAACAACTATATAGTGGGTAATGTAAAAAATATGAAAAGTTTGTAGAACAAATAATGCGAACTTACATTCTAAAAAATAAAGTTATCAACAATATCCACAGAATTGTGGATAAAAGTTGTGGATAACTTGATAATAAGTTAAATATTCAAATAAAAATACGGTAATATGTAATTAAAGTTTGTGGATAACTTTTATTAAAAGATATAGAAAAATGTAATATACAAAAATTTTAAAGGGGTGAGTTATATAAAATGAAATATAATAAAAATGTAAAAAAAGCAGAGTTTATAAATAGACCCAATAGATTTAATGCAGTAGTTAAATTAGAAGAAGAAGAAATAACAGTACATGTACCTAATACTGGAAGGTGTGGAGAATTGCTTGTAGAGGGGTATACTGTATTTTTAAGAGAGGAAAATAATCCTACTAGGAAAACTCCATATGATTTAATTGCTGTTTATAAGGGAAATAAATTAATAAGTATGGATTCTCAAATACCTAATAAAGTTGTAGAAGAAGCTTTAAAAAATAAAAAAATAAAGAAACTTGTTAAATATACAAATATTTTAAGAGAGAAGACCTTTGGAAAAAGTAGATTTGATTTTAAGATTTCTAACGATTTAGGAGAAGAATACTATTTAGAAGTAAAGGGAGTTACATTAGAAAGTGATGGATATGCTAAATTTCCAGATGCACCTACAAAGAGGGGCGCAAAGCATCTATTAGAACTAGTTGAAGCTAAAAATAATGGATATGGTGCTGGTGTAATGTTTTTAATACAATTAGAAGATGTTAATAAGTTTTCGCCAAATAATGAAAGAGATAAGGAATTTGGAGAAGCATTGAGAATTGCAGCAAAAAATGATGTGGATATTTTTGCATATAATTGTATAGTAACGGAAGATGGAATAGAAATAAATGAAGAAGTAGAAATAATATTAACTTAAAGTTCTTTAAATATTAAATTTAAATAGTATAATTATATCTATAAAACTAGTGTTAGGAGTGTTTAGATGGAGAATAAGAGACATAAAAATGTGCCTGAAATAAAAGGACTTTTAAGAAGTCATGTTGTAGAAGTTCCTTCATGTATTAGGGATTGTTCAGGGATAAAAATTTTTGGCAAAAGAATAAAATCTTTACTATTTACAACAGATGTTGCAATAATTAGAAATACAAATGCAGATGCAATAATTGCAGTATATCCATTTACTCCTCAGCCGTTAATAACATCAGCATTAGTAATGGCAGCAGATGTGCCAGTCTTTTGTGGAGTTGGGGGAGGAATAACTCAAGGAAAGAGGGTAGTTAATTTAGCATTAGATGCAGAATTTAAAGGGGCTATGGGAGTAGTTGTAAATGCACCTACTTCAAATGAAGTTGTTTCAAGAATTAGGGAAACTATAGATATACCATTAATAGTTACAGTAGTATCTATTAATGAAGACATAAGAAAAAGAATAGAATCTGGAGCAACAATATTAAATGTTTCAGGTGGAAAAGATACTCCCAATATAGTTAGAAAAATAAAAGAAGAATTTCCAAACTTCCCAGTAATAGCTACAGGTGGACCAAATGAAGAAACGATAAGAAAAACAATAGAGGCAGGTGCAAATGCTATAACTTATACACCACCAACAAATGGAGATACTATGAGTAGTTTGATGGATAAATATAGAAGTTTATAGAAAAATTATCATAAAAAATAAAATATGGTTGAATAATTTAAATAATATGGTATCATATTAATAACAATGTACATATCATATATAATAGATTTATTATTGATGAAAATATGTTATTTTAATTATTTAAATAAAATTTTATAAAAAACCTATGTTAGAGGTGCTATTTATAAATAGTAATAAATTGGAGCTGACGGGCTATGATAATTTATGAAAGGTATAGTAGCCGAAGGAATATTTTATGTAAAGGGGTATTTCTGGGTATGTATATAACATATGCATAACTGTCACGAAAGTGGAGTGCTAAAAAGGTGCAATTATTCAATCAAAAAAATTGAGTTTATTTTGTGAATAAAACTTGCATTTTAATAAGTAAACTACCCTTATAGGTTTTTATATGGGTAGTTTTTTATCGTTATTTTAAATAAAAGTTAATAATTTGTAGATTAAATATAATTTTTAAATAGTTTATGAATGAGGTTTATAATAAATGGCTTCTAATTAAATAGATTATTGGAGGTATAATAATGAAATTATTTGGGGCAATGAAAGTTAAAAACAATGAATTATTAGTAGGAGGTGTTAGTTGTAGTCATTTAGTTAGAGAATTTGGATCTCCATTATATGTAATGGATGAGAAGTTATTGATAAATACTTGTAAAGATTACTATGATAATTTTAAATGTAAGGAAGAAAATAATAAGGTAGCTTATGCTGGAAAGGCTTTTTTGACAAAAGCAATGTGTAAATTAGTAGAAGAACAGGGTCTTTATTTAGATGTAGTATCAGGGGGAGAGTTATTTACTGCTTATAAAGCTGGATTTCCTTTAAATAAAGTATATTTCCATGGAAATAATAAAAGTAGGGGGGAAATTGAATTAGGTGTTAAACTTGGTGTTGGAAGATTTGTTGTAGATAATTTAAGTGAAATGAAAATGTTAAATAAAGAATCAAAAAGATATAATAAGATACAAGATATTTATTTAAGATTAACACCAGGAATAGAAGCTCATACTCATGAGTATATAAAGACAGGACAAATAGATTCTAAATTTGGATTTGCTCCAGTTGGAGAAACAATTATGGAGGCAGTAAAACATGCATTAGATTGTGAAAATTTAAATTTAAAGGGATTACACTGTCATATAGGATCCCAAATTTTTGAAACAGAACCTTATGAAGATGCTGTTGAAATTATGATGAAGTTTATAAAAGAAATTAAAGAACAGACTGGATATACTATACACGAATTAGATTTAGGTGGTGGGTTTGGTATACATTATACTGATGGGGATAATCCAAAATCAATAAAAGAGTATTGTAAAGTAATATTGAAAAAAGTTGATGAGGTATGTTCAAATTTAAATGTAGAAAAACCTATATTAACGATAGAACCAGGAAGATCAATAGTTGGAAATGCTGGAATTACACTTTATACAATTGGAGCAATTAAAAATATACAAGGTGTAAGGACTTACGTTTCTGTAGATGGAGGGATGACTGATAATATAAGACCTGCTTTATATGGAGCAAAATATGAAATGGCAATTGCAAATAAGATGAATGAAAAATTAGATACAAGAGTAGCTATAGCAGGAAAATGTTGTGAATCAGGAGATGTATTTATTGATGATATATGTATTCAAAATCCTGAAATAGGTGATATTCTTGCTGTATTTTCAACTGGTGCATATGGATTTTCAATGTCAAGTAATTATAATAAGAATCCTAAAGCTCCTGTAATATTTGTTAAGGATGGTATTGTAAGAGTTGTATCTAAAAGACAAAGTTATGAAGAACTTTTAGCTTTAGAAATTTAAAGAGTTTTCAACTTTGTATATAATGAAAATAAAATTTTAAGAATTTATAAAGATTATATATAAGTAGCTATATCAAATTTAGGTATGGCTATTTTTTTATTACAATATTATAATAAATTAAAATATATATAAAATATATATAGCGTTAATAAAATTTTTTGTTGTAACAAAATTGACATAATAAATGTATATAATGAAGAGTAATACTATTAGTTATTATATAAATATGGTATACTTAATATAACTATCCAACATATATAGATTTTAATTAATAATCTATATTATATATAAAGGAAAAGAGGGTTAGTATAGTATATATGAAGGAACAAAAATTTATAATTGATAGGATAGAAGAAGATTATGTTATCTTAGAAGATGAGAATCATAATATAATTTCAAAAAATATAAATTCATTTTGTATTAAACCTAATGAAGGTGATGTAGTAATTATAAATGAAAATAATTTACCTAAAGTAAACATAGAAGCAACTAACAAGAGAAAAAAAGAAATAAGCATTTTAATGAAAGGTATGTGGGAAGAGTGAGAATAGAATTAAAAAAAACAAATTTCTTTACTGAATGGGTTGTACCAATATTAATAGCATTAGTATTAGCATTTTTAATTAATAAGTTTTTAATTTTTAAGGTTAAAATTCCATCTGAATCTATGGTTCCAACATTAAATGTTGGTGATAGATTATTTGTTACAAGAATTTATAATCCAGAAAAACTTAAGCGTGGAGATATAGTGGTGTTTCATTCAGATGAAAAAAATGAAGATATGATTAAAAGATTAATAGGATTACCAGGTGATAAGGTAGTTATCAAAGATGGGATTGTAACTGTAAATGGTGAAACACTAAAAGAAAATTACATAGGAACTGCAGATAATTATAGTGGAGAATTCGAAGTACCTGAAGGTAAGTATTTTTTCTTAGGAGATAATAGATACTGGTCATTAGATTCAAGGTATTGGGAAAATCCGTATATTGATGGTAGTAAAATAAAAGGAAAGGCTCAAATAAAAGTATATCCTTGGAGTGAATTTGGAAAAATAAAATAAGAGTTTTGAGAAAGATTTTAGGATTAGTAGGAGATTAAAAAAATATGAATAATAATGTAAATAATAGAAAAGATGGAGACAAGAAAAAGAATGGCAAATTCTTGTTAATATATGTTGTAGTAGCTTTCTTATTCTTATATTCATTTTCAACTGCAAAAGAAATGTTAACTACTAAAGAAATTTCATATAATGAATTTGTTAAAATGGTTGAAAATAAGGAAGTAAAGAAAGTTACAGTAGATGGAACAGCACTTGTAATCACACCACAAGATTCAAGTGAAATGAAAGGAAAAGTTTTATATACAGGAAATGCAGATAATCCTAATTTAATAAAGTTATTAATAGATAATAATGTAGAATATTATCCAGAAATAACTAAACAACAATCAGTGTTTATGGATTTTATAATAATAAATGTATTACCATTAGTTATAATGTTCTTTATAGTTAGATTTGTATTTAACAAAATGTCTAAGAAGATGGGTGGCGGCCCAATGGGAATGGGTGGCTTAGGAAAAAGTAATGCTAAAGTTTATGTAGAAAAAGATATTAAGGTAAGCTTTGAAGATGTAGCTGGTCAAGATGAAGCTAAAGAATCATTAACAGAAATAATAGATTTCCTTCATAATCCAAAGAGATATACTGAAATAGGTGCTAAATTACCTAAGGGAGCACTTTTAGTAGGGCCTCCAGGAACAGGTAAAACACTTATAGCAAAGGCGGTTGCTGGTGAGGCAAAGGTTCCATTCCTTTCAGTTTCAGGTTCAACTTTCATTGAGATGTTTGTTGGTATGGGAGCTGCTAAAGTAAGAGATTTATTTAAAGAAGCTGAAAAAATGGCTCCTTGTATAATATTTATAGATGAAATTGACTCTATTGGTAAGAGCAGAGATAGTCAAATGCAAAGCAATGATGAAAGAGAGCAAACTTTAAATCAATTACTTACTGAAATGGATGGGTTTGATACATCAAAGGGAATAGTTATTTTAGGTGCAACAAATAGACCTGAAATACTAGATAAAGCACTTTTAAGACCAGGTAGATTTGATAGAAGAGTTATTGTTGATAGACCAGATTTAAAAGGAAGAATTGCAATATTAAATGTTCATTCTAAGGATGTTAAAATGTCATCAAATGTTAACTTAGAATCAATTGCAAAAGGAACCCCAGGAGCTGTAGGAGCTGATCTTGCTAATATAGTAAATGAAGCAGCATTAAGAGCAGTTAGAAGTGGAAGAGAAGAAGTTATTCAAGAGGATTTAGAAGAAGCAGTTGAAGTTATAATTGCAGGGAAAGAAAAGAAAGATAGAATACTTTCTAATAAAGAAAGAGAAGTTGTTGCTTTCCATGAGGTTGGGCATGCATTGGTTGCAGGGCTTTTAGAAGGGACAGATCCAGTTCATAAAATAACAATAGTTCCTAGAACAATGGGAGCATTAGGATATACTATGCAACTTCCAGAAGAGGAAAAATACCTTGTTTCTAAAGAAGAACTTATGAATCAAATAATGGTTATGTTAGGTGGTAGAGCTGCAGAAGAAGAAGTATTTAATCTTGTATCTACAGGTGCTTCTAATGATATTGAAAGAGCAACTCAAACAGCAAGAAATATGGTAACTATTTATGGTATGACTGATAATTTTGATATGATGGCATTAGAATCAGTTCAAAATAGATATTTAGATGGAAGAGCTGTTAGAAATTGTAGTGAGGAAACATCAACTTTAATAGATAAAGAGGTTTTAAGTATAATAAGGGAATGTCATCAAAAGGCAAGAGAAATATTAAGAGAAAATAGAGATTTATTAGATAAAATTTCTGAATACCTGTTAGAAAAGGAAACTATTTTTGGAGATGAATTCTTTAAGTTTGTATATGAAAAATATCCAGAACTAAAGGAAAAAAGAGAAGAAGAAAAGAAGAGTAGAGAACTTGAAATAAATAAAAAATATACAGAAGCTTGTGCTGATACAGCAGAAGAGCTGCACGATAGGAAAGTAGCTCAAGAGGTTATAGAAGCTGTTGAGCAAGAAGAAGAAAATATAATTAAAGAAGCAGAAGAATCAAAGTCTGAAGTTTTATTAGATATGGATAAGGAAGATAAATAATAAAAATATTGATTATTTATGTTTTTAAATCAATAAATTAAAAAATATTTAATTATGATAATAAGGAGTTAAGCAGTAAAACAAGCTTAACTCCTTAAACATTGTTAGTAAGTGGCAAGTGGTAAGTGGCAAGTTGTGGATGGAATTCCTTAGGGAATTTCTTAAATTTATTTTATAAAATTCAGCTAAGGCTGAATTTATACCAAAGCTTTTCACTTTTCACTTGTCACTTGAAACTTACAACTAAAAAAATCGTGGAGGGGTTTATTTTGAATAATTTTGAGTTTTTACAAGAAGAGCAAAATTTAGAATATACTTTGAATTTATTAAGTCAGGAAATATTAAATTACATACAAAAAAGAAAAGATGTTTCAGATTACATATTAGAATATAGAAAGAAGTTTATTGAAGAGTATAGAGATGACGAAGATAAAGTAATGGAATATTTCGATCATGAGAGATATGTAAAAGAAGAAATGTATAGAACTATAGATAAAAAATTAGCTGAATTTACAAAGTTAAAGGAATCACCTTACTTTGGAAAAGTTAATTTTGAGGATAATGGATATGCAGAACAAATATATGTTGGTAGATATGGATTAACTCCAGAAGGAAATTTTGATGCTGCCATAGTAGATTGGAGAGCACCAGTTGCATCATTATTTTATAAGGGAACATTAGGTGAAACTAGTTACAAGTCACCAGATGGAGAAGTTCTAGTAGATATATTAGCAAGAAGACAAATAATGATTAAAAAAGGAAAATTAGAAGGGTTCTTCGATTCAGATATTGATGTTAAAGATGATATTCTTCAAATGATTTTATCATCAAATGCAGGAGAAAAGCTTAAGGATATAGTTATGACTATCCAAAAGGAGCAAGATGAAATCATAAGAGAAGAAAGAATGAAGGTTGTAGTAGTTAACGGTGTTGCAGGTTCTGGTAAGACTACAATTGCACTTCATAGAGTTGCTTATCTTTTATACAATTTCAGAGAGCAGTTAGGCGATAAGGTATTAATATTAGGACCTAATGATATATTCATTGATTATATAGGGGAGGTTCTTCCTACTTTAGGTGAAAGTAATGTTAATCAACAAACGTTTGCTCATTTTGTAATAAATGAAATTGGATTAAATGAACCAATAATTAATTTTACAGCTTATTTAGAAGAAGTTTTAAAAGGCAATGAAGAAGTTATAAATGAAATTAAATATAAGGCTGGAGAAGGATTTATATCTGTATTAGATAAGAAATGTGAGGACTTAGAAAATAGTTATTTTAATGTTCAGGCAGCTAAATTCTTTGATGAAGAAGTAGTTTCAATAGAAGAAATTAATGACTTGTTTGAAAATTACTATAAGTATATGCCTTTATTTAGAAGAAGCAAAAAAATAAAGAGAATAATTACTGAAAAGCTTAAAGATAAAAGAGATGAATTAGTAAGAAATTTAAATGCTGAAGTGAAGGGAAAATTAGCTTCTTTAACAGAAGAACAATTAGTTATTGAACAAAATAATATAGAATTCCAAAGAAAAATAAGGATTAGAGAAATTGTTAGAGAACTAATGATTCAAAAGGAAAACTTAGCAAAGTGGATAGATAATGAAAGCATAGTAGATATTTATAAAGAATTTACTAATACTGAAAATTTATCATACTTAGATTTACCAGCAATACTTTATTTAATGATTAAGCTTGATGGTAAGAAATCTAGTAAAGAAATTAAGCATATAGTAATTGATGAAGCTCAAGATTATAGCATGCTTCAGTTCATTGTATTAAAGGAATTAACAGGATGTAAGAGTTATACTATAGTTGGAGATTCGAATCAAAGGCTTATAAAAGTAGAAGAAGAGCCAGCTATGCTTAAGCTTAAATCTTTATTTGGCGGATTTGTTAAGAATTATGCCTTAAATAAGAGTTATAGATCTACATTCCAAATTATGGAGTATGCAAGTAAGTTATTAGATGAAAGTGCAATAGTACCATTTGTTAGGAAAGGTAAGTTTGATGTTGAAGAAGTGGAAGTTAAAGATGAAGATGATTTAATAGATACTATTTTAGAAACATTAGAAGATTATGATGATGAAAATTATGATAATATTGCAATTATAACTAAAGATAAAGAAGAACTTAAGAAAATAGCACCTGAACTTAAAAAGTTTACTAAACTTTTAGCTTTTGATAGAGAAGATGTTATTTACAGAGGGGGAAAAGTTATAGTTCCTTCTTATTATGCTAAAGGACTTGAATTTGATGGTGTTATAATAGTTAATTTTGATGATAATACTGATGATTTAGTTAAATATATTATGGCAACAAGAGCACTTCATAGATTAAAAGTAGTAAATTATAGGATGGGTAGAATATAGGAACGGGGATGTCGCATTAAGAATAAATACTATAATATATTGTGTATAAAAATTTTAGTGCGACAGCCCAAATATAAAGTATTAAATTATAATTATTATGGATAATTTTAAGTTTAAAAGAATCAAGGGTCATGATAGTGAGGTAGAAGAGCTTAATCGATAACTGAAAACTACAAAAAATAGCAGAATGTACAAAAAGATATTTTATTTAAATCCTTAATAAAAATATACTTTTTTATAAAAATATTTTAAAATTTATATTTATGCAAAAATAACTTTACAATATGCATAAAAAATTGTATATTATAAAGGACGAATAGATATGAAGTAGGTAGAGGTTGCGATATTTAATAGTATATTTGCGGAGGTAAGCACAAAGATGTAAATAGAAAGGAAATTTCGCCGAAATATATAGCTAATGCTTTGAGGTTATATTATTGGGGTTATATATAATATATATAACACTGTCACATTTTGTGAAGAGCTATCACTAATATGATTATATTTTTACAAATGATAAATTAAAATTAGTTTTTGTAGTGATATGGTCTTGAGTGATAAACTCAAGACTTTTTTATGTGTAGGAAATTGTAAAAAAATTGAACTTTTAAAGCTAGTTATATCAATGGATTTCAATATTTAAAGTTGTAAATTTTATACAACGAAGTTGACGTAGCGATAGCCACTTTGTTCTTAAAAAGTTATTTTTAATATATATCTCCTTCATCTATGATGTCGAAATAATGCTTAGGGGGAGTTTTTAGCTATGCAAAATGCAGTAAATAATGAAAAAAAGGGATTTTTAAAGAATTTTAGTAATGGAATAAAAGTCCCACATACATTAGTTATTATTTTTTCAATAATAATACTAATGGCAATAGCAACATACATAGTTCCTGGTGGTTCATATGATAGAGTAATAGCTGATGTAAATGGACAAAGTAAAACAGTAGTATTAAATGGTTCATTCCACTATGTTGAAAATGAAGCACAAGGATTGTTTTCAGTAATGCAAGCACCTATAAGTGGATTAGAACAATCAGCTGAAATTATAGCATTTTTATTTATAGTTGGTGGTGCATTTAGTTTAATAACGAGAACAAAAGCAATAGATTCAGCTATTGCAAAGGTTGTTAGTATTTTTAAGGGAAATGAATTATTAATAATTCCTATTATATTTACATTGTTTTCACTTGGTGGAGCAACTTTTGGTATGACAGAAGAAGCTATACCATTTATAACAATTTTAACACCATTAATGTTAGCACTTGGATTTGACAGTATATTAGCAGTAGGAATAAGTTATTTAGGATGTATCGTAGGGTTTGCAACAGCAATGCTAAATCCATTTACAGTAGGTATAGCACAATCAATAGCTGAAATTACCTTATTTTCAGGAGTAGTATATCGTAGTATTTTATGGGTTATAACTACAATAGTAGGGATTATTTTCTTAATGATTTATGCAAGAAGAATCAAAAAGAATCCACAACTTAGTCCAATGTATAAATTAGATGAAGAAAAACGTAAAAAATTAAATAAAAGTGAAAATGAAGAAGTTAAGTTTACACTTTCACATAAAATTATTATTGCATCTATTGGTGTTTGTTTAGCAGTTATTATATGGGGAGTTTTAAGAAAAGGTTTCTGGATTCCAGAAATAGCAGCTGTATTTTTAATAACAGGAATATTTGCAGGAATAGTTGGTGGATTAAAAGCTGATGAAATGGCAGATGCATTTGTAGCAGGAGCTAAAGATATGATTGGAGCTGCTATGGTAATTGGATTTGCAAGAGCTATAGTTATAATTGCTGAAAATTCTCAAATAATAGATACAATATTATATGGTTTATCATCATTTATAGGTAAATTACCATCATTATTAGCTGCATGCGTAATGTTACCAGTTCAAATGTTCATAAACTTCTTTGTTATCTCAGGTTCAGGGCAAGCAGCATTAACTATGCCAATATTAGCACCACTTGGTGATTTACTTGATATATCAAGACAAACAACTGTTTTAATATTCCAATTAGGGGATGGATTTTCAAATGCTATTTTCCCAACATCAGGAGTTTTAATGGCATGTTTAGGTATGGCAGGAATACCATATTCAAAGTGGTTTAAATGGATTTTACCATTACAAATAATACTATTTGCACTTGGAATTATATTTATAACATGTGCAATGATGATTGGATGGGCTTAAGAGAGTTAGTAGTGGGGAGTTAGTAGTTTGGAGTTAAGGAAAAAATTCAGCTAACGCTGAATTTTAGAAAAATATATTTAAGGGGGATGTCGCATTAAGAATAAATACTACAATATATTGTGTATAAAATTTTTAGTGAGACAGCCCCAGCCACTAACTACTCACTATAAACTACAAACTAAAGAAGGGTTAGGTGTAGAAATGAGAAAAGTAATATATAATGAAGCTCAATTAATTAAAGAAAAGTTATATGAAATAAGTGATTACATATATAATAATCCAGAATTGGGAAATCAAGAATATAAGGCTGTTGAAGCTTTAACTAGATTTTTAAAGGAACATGGATTTGAAATAGAATGTCCTTATGCAGGAATGGATACAGCTTTTAAAGCTACTTTTGATAGTGGAAAAGAAGGAAAAAATATAGGATACTTATGTGAATATGATGCACTTCCTGAAATAGGGCATGGATGCGGTCATAATATGATAGGTGCTATGTCTTGTGGTGCAGGTGTATCTTTAAGTAAGGTTTTATCTGAAATTGGAGGAAAAGTTATAGTTTATGGAACTCCAGCAGAAGAAACAAATGGAGGAAAGGTTATTTTAGCAGAAGCAGGTGCATTTGATGAATTAGATGCAGCAATGATAGTTCATCCAGATGGTGAAACTAGAGCAAGTGGATCAAGTAGTGCTTTATATCCTATAAGATTTATATATAAAGGTAAAACTGCTCATGCAGCATCTTGTCCAGAAAAGGGAATAAATGCATTAAATAGTGTTATTAAATTATTTAATGGAATAGATGCACTTCGTCAACATGTAACACCAGATGTAAAGATGCATGGAATAATAACTAAAGGTGGAGCTGCAGCTAATATAGTTCCAGGTGAAGCAGTTGCAGATTTTTATTTTAGAGCATCTACGAAGGAGAGATTAAGCGAAGTTGTAGAAAAGGTTAAAAAGATTGCAGAAGGTGCAGCTTTAATGACTGGTGCAACTCTTGAAATGGAAAGATATGAATTACCATATGATGACTTAAAGACTAATGAAAAGTTATCGGAATTATTTAATAATAACTTAAGAGAATTAGGAATTACAGATATAAAAGAAGCAAAAGCAACTGGGGGTTCAAGTGATATAGGAAATGTTAGTCATGTTACAGCAACAATTCATCCTTATATTGGATTAACAGATTGCCCAATGGTAGGACATAGTGTTGAAATGGCAAATTCAACAATAACTGATAAAGCTCATGATAGATTATTAATTGCAGCTTTAGCTATGGCTTATACAGGTTATGATATAATATCAAAGAATATAAATTTAGAAGATTAATTAAAAATGAGTACAATATACTAGTGGGTAATATTGTACTCATTTTATTTTAACTATTCATATTTTTCTAATTTATTAATAACTTTGTTATAAATATTATCAGCAAAAGCAAAATCCATTGCTTTAATATAATAACTTTCTAATTCATCATGAAGTAAATGGGCATTATGAATTAATGAAATTCCCTTATTAATTAATTCATAAAATAAATCACTATTATATTTTATATCATCTTTTTTAGAAGTAGATAAAGCAGATTTAGTATAATCAAATAAGTTATATTCGATTCCAGTATAATTAGCTTGATTAATTTCATTATTTGTTATAATACATGTTGATGTTTCAGGGATAAAGATATGCTCAATTCGCTCAGGTACAAATGGGTCATGCATATATTCAATAAAATAACCTTTCTTTTGACCGCTACTTCCTATGAATTTTAAAATATCAGTTTTCCCAAATCCTGGACCACCAGTTAATACATACTTTTTTTTAAATTCACTACTAAGTTGATCTGCATAAGTAATTATTCCATCAGGTGTAATTGCTGTAGCAAAAAGGTGACGTTCACTTCCATATCCAATTTTATCAGACTTAAATATATTATTTTTTAGATTTTCAATAATATTAGAAATTTTATTAGAATCTAAAGATTCATAATTTAAACTGCTCCAATCATCATGAATACATCTTGCAGACCCTAGATACCTATAAGCTCTTTTGAAGTTTTTACCTATTTCTTTATTTAAATAAATAATTTCTTTTTTGTTTTTGGCAAGCATATCTATATTTAATGCATCACCCATATTAAGAATTTCATCAACAGCTCCAGGGTTAATAGGATCTACAATATGAGGAGAAGTTCCATCTAATAATGCTATGTTTAATTCTTTAATTAGAACACCATCCAAAGAATTAGGATCAGAAGAACAATGATGATATTCTATTGTATATCCTTTTTTAGCAAAATAAGCTCCAACTTTTTTCATAAGTTGTGATTTTCCTGTTCCAGGACCACCCTTTATACAAAGTATACGTTTTGCATCATCTTGAGAAAGTACATATCTATATAAAGAATAAAATCCTTTAGAGGTATTACCACCAGGAAAGAGATGCCTTTCTTTTAACGTTGTCATTAAATTCACTCCTAATAAAAATAGATTATCCATAATATTTTATTCATAATATATTAAAAAATGGACAAAATTCAGTAATTTATTTAAATATTGATTAATTAATGAAAAATAAATATAAGACTTATGCCATAAAATATGCATATAATCACAATAAGATTATTATAAAATTTATTTAAAGTAAGATTTATGCATATAAAACATAGTGTTTATGCATTAATTCTATGTTTTATATGCATAAATATAAAATTTTATAAAAAAGTATTGCATAAATATAATTTAACGGTGTATAATTATGCTGTGGTTAAGGAAGAGTTCAAGAATACATAAATTTTAAGGGGGATTTAAATATGAAAAAGGGATTAATGAAAAAAATAATTGCTACAGCAGTTTTAGGAATAATGACAATGGGGCTTGCAGGATGTGGTTCTTCTAATGATAAAAATTCTGCTTCAAAAACTGATTTATTAGAAAAGATACAAAAGAATGGTAAATTAGTTGTGGGAATGAGTGCTGATTATGCACCATATGAGTTTCATTATATAGATGAAAATGGAAAAGATGTTATAGGTGGATTTGATGTTGATATAGCAAATGAAATTGCAAATAAAATAGGGGTTAATTTAGTAATTCAAGAAATGGATTTTGATGCTTTAGTATCAGCTTTACCAGCAGGAAAGGTTGACCTTGTAATTTCAGGAATGAATCCAACTGAAGAAAGAGCTAAAGTGGTAGATTTCTCAGAAGTTTATTATAATTCAAAACATGGAATATTAGTTAGAGCTGAAGATGCGGACAAGTATCAAACATTTGCAGATTTAGAAGGTGCAAAAGTTGGAGTACAATTAGGTTCAACACAAGAAAAAATAGCAAAAACAGAAATTCCAAATGTAAATTTGCAACAATTATCTAATATTAATAATTTAATTTTAGAATTAAAAGCTGGAAAGGTTGATGCAATAGTTATGGAAAAGCCAGTTGCAGAAATGGCTGTTAAAAGCAATCCAGAATTAGCAGTAGGAAAACCAATATACGAAGAACAAACAGGTGGAAATGCAGTTGGTATTGCTAAAAATAATCCACAATTATTAGCAAAGGTTAATGAAGTTATCACAGAGTTAAATGAATCAGGAAAAATGGATGAATATATAGAAAAGGCTAATGAATTAGCAGCAACAGCAAATATTGTTGAAGAATAATAAATATTATAAATATAAGATAATAAAAATAAGGGGAATTTAGAAATATAAAATTTAGTTATAGCAGAGTCTAATATGGTATAGGCCCTGCTAAATAGTAAATTTTATTATAGAAAAAATAGGAGGATAAAAAATGCATTTTGATTTTAGTTTTGTACCAAATTATTTGCCTTATTATCTTGAAGGTGTTAAATATACATTATTAATTTCTTTAATTACAGTATTTTTTGGAGCTATATTTGGATCTTTATTATTTTTTATGAAGACTTCAAATTTTCATGTTTGGAAAATCAAACCTTTAAAGATATTAGCAGTAATTTATATTGAAATAGTTAGAGGAACACCAATGTTATTACAAATCTTAATTATGTATGCAGGTTCTAAGATGTTTTTTGGAATAGATTTAAGTCCATTTACATCAGCAATAATAGCAATTGCTTTAAATTCAGCAGCATATGTATCTGAGATAGTAAGAGCTGGTATAGAAGCAGTTGATAAAGGACAAATGGAAGCAGCAAGAAGTTTAGGGATGAAGAAAAGCACAGCTATGATGTTAATTGTAATACCACAAGCTGTTAAAAATATATTACCTGCTATAGGTAATGAGTTTGTTGCAATAATTAAGGAATCATCAATGGCATCAATAATTGGTGTTAATGAATTAATGTTTGCAGGTAAAGTAGTTGTAGGATCTACATATTTAGGATTAGAACCATATATAGTAGCTGCAGGTTTCTATTTTATTATGACATTTACATTAGGTAGAATAATATCTCTTATAGAAAGGAGAATGAAAAAAAGTGATTCGCGTTAATAATCTCCATAAAAGTTTTGAAAAAAATGAAGTTTTAAAAGGAATAAATGAGCATATAGAAAAAGGTGAAGTTGTAGTTGTAATAGGACCATCAGGTTCAGGAAAAAGTACATTTTTAAGATGCTTGAACCTATTAGAAGTTCCAACTTCAGGAGAAATAATTTTTGAGGGAAAAAATATTACTGATAAAAAAGTTGATATAAATAAAATTAGGGAAAAGATGGGCATGGTGTTTCAACAATTTAATCTTTTTCCACATAAAACAGTATTAGATAATCTAACAATAGCTCCTATTAAGGTTAAGGGAGTTAGCAAGGCTGATGCTGAAAAGAAGGCAAAAGAGCTTCTTGATAGAGTTGGATTGCTTAATAAGGCAGATGCATACCCATCATCTTTATCTGGTGGGCAAAAGCAAAGAATAGCAATAGCAAGGGCATTAGCTATGGACCCAGATGTTATGTTATTTGATGAACCAACTTCTGCATTAGATCCCGAAATGGTTGGTGAAGTTTTAAATGTTATGAAGGAACTTGCCAAGGAAGGTATGACAATGGTTGTTGTAACTCATGAAATGGGATTTGCAAGGGAAGTTGGAGATAGAATTCTTTTTATGGATAAGGGAAATATAATGGAAGAGGGAACTCCTGAAGAAATATTCTCAAATCCAAAGAATCCAAGAACAATAGACTTTTTATCTAAGGTATTATAATAAATTAGATTTAATAAACAAGTTATTATAGAAAAATAATTTGTTTATTTTTATTTTATAAAAAAATATTATTAATAAAGATATTAACCATATAATAAACTAATAGTAGGAATAATAACAATTTTGGAGGCCATATGGATAAAAGCTTTAATTATGATTTTCTAAAATTGGAGTTTAATGATATATATGAAGATTTAAATAAATTAAAAGATCAAACTAATTTAGAAATGATAAATAAAGAAGTGAATGATGTAATAAATGATATTATTTATTATATTTCTAAACAAAATAAAGTTTTATATGATGAAAATGAAGAATGCTTAAAAAGATTAGAAGTATTAAAAGAAATAGGTGTTATTCCTAATGAAATAGTAGAAAAGATAATATTATGGGGAAAAATAGTAAAGAGTAATGTTAATAAAACAGATATAGAAATAAAAAGTAGTGTAGGTAATGAAAATAATAGAGAAAGTGTTGAGCAAGGCTTAAATGAAAGTAAAAGCATTGATAAAAATCATGAAAAAGAGGAAATTAAAAAATTAAAACTTATATATGAAGTTTTAGTTTGGTTTGTAATTAATTATGGTAGTGAAAATTATTCATTATTTTTAGAAAATTTATTGGAAGAAGAAAAAGAAATCTTTAAAAAGTATTTAAGAAAGTCAAAGTTAATTACTAATAATGATTTAAAAAGTAATAAGTCTATGATGATTAATTTTTCAGATATAGAAGAAAAAGAAATAGAATTATCACATTCATTAGTTGAAGAAGGCGAAAAATATTATTTTGGAAGAGGAGTAAAGAGAAATTATAAAACAGCATATAAATATTTTTTGGAAGCTGCAAAGTTTAATGATGAATATGCTGAAAGTTATTTAGGATTATTTTATGATAGAGGAATTGGAATATCTAGAAATTATGAAATAGCATATCAGTGGTATTATAAAGCAGCAAACAAGGGAAATGCTTTTTCACAGTATTCAATAGGAGTTTTATATGCAGAAGGAAATGGATTGCCAAAGGATTATTATAAAGCCTTTATGTGGTTTCAAAAAAGTGCAGAAAATGAATATGCAGCAGCATATTATCAGTTGGGACGATGTTATTATAATGGGTTAGGTATTGAAAAAGACTTAAATACTGCATTTAAATGGCATAGTAAAGCTGCAAAGTGTAATTTTCCAGCATCACAATATGCATTATCATTAATGTATAAAAATGGAGAGGGATGTGAAGAAAATTTAATAAGAGCTTATTATTGGATGGAAAAAGCTGCTGAAAATGACTATGAAGATGCATATTATATAATTGGAAGGTCTTATTTAGAGGGAATATACATTGAAGAGGATTATAAAAGGGCATTTAATTATTTATCTAAGGGCTATATTGCTTTAGATACTAATTGTATAGAATCATTGGCTGAAATGTATTTAAAGGGTTTGCATGTTAAAAAGGACTTATATTCCGCAATAGAACTTTATAATAAAGCAATAGAATTTGGTGATAAGAGTATTTACTTTAAACTTGGAAAGTTGTATGAAGATGAGGGACTTATTAATCAAGCTATTTCAACTTATGAAGAGGGGCATGAAGAAGGGAATTTAAAATGTACTCAAAGACTTGGAATAATGTATTACAATGGAGAAGGAATTGAAAGAAATTTAGAAAAAGCAATAGAATATATTGAATTTGCAGCAGCAAGGAAAGAGCCTCATGCGATGTATGTTCTTGCAGTTGCATATTTAAGATTAAATAAATTTGGAGAAAAAACAACAGAAATAGTAAAAAGATTATTAAAGGAAGCATATAGGCTAAATTCACCTTATGCAGCTGATTATTTAGCATCTATTATGATAAATGAATTAAGTGAAAAGAAGGATATAAATAGGAGTGAATTAGTTGAATATATTAAATTTGGAGTAGAATATGAATTAAAAGAATCAATTTTTAAGTTTGGATATATATATGAAAAAGGTATAGGTGTAATGCAAGATTATGAAAAGGCTTATCAATATTATAACCTTGCAGCAGAAAAGAATTGTATTAAAGCAATGAATAAGCTTGGAGATTGGTATAAGAAAGGAATATTTTTATCTAGAAATATAAATTTAGCTATTAAATGGTATGAAAAATCAGCTAATAAAAATGATATAGATGGGGTAGAAAATCTTATACAAATATATGAAAAAGGAATTGGAAACAAGAGAAATGATATTAAGGCAATTTATTATGTGTTTAAGTTAATAGATTTAGATGTATTAAAAGGAAAAGAAAGATTAATATATTATTGTTATAAAGGAATTGGAATTGAGGAAAATAAAGAAAGAGGAAATGAGTTAATTAATGAAATAGAAGAAATAGATAAGGGAACAGCAAATTTTATTAAAGCAAATTTAGGAGAAAATAATTTAATTAATATGAGTAAAGATGAAATAATAAATTTATATAAGGATGGAATAGAGCTTGGAAATTTAAATTGTTATGGAAATCTTGCTGTTTTTTTATATGAAAATGATTTATATGATAGTGATAAATATAAAGAATTATTTAATATTGCAATGCAAGGAGAACACTTGGGTGTAAAGAAATGTGAATATATATATTTAAAGAAAAAGCTTAAAGAATTTGAGATAAGTAGTATAGTAACAGTTGAAGAATTAATTATTGTTAAAAAATTGACTAAACTTTTAAATAACGGTGTTTATAAAGTTATTGATGAATTGATTAAATGGTATTCTAAAAGAAGGCCAGAGGAAAAGACTGAATATTATAAATTAATGGAAGATAAAATTTATTATAATTTAATTATTTAAAAAAATGACTCAATTTAAAAGAGAAATAATTACTTTTAAATTGAGTCAAACTATTTTATAATGCTAAATCTAAAGTTATTATGCAATTATATTTAGGAGCATGTAATTTAATATCAGCTTCTATTTGTGATAATAGTTTTTCTGGAGAATTTGATTGATTAAGCTTAGAAGGATAAACTTCTATATCAAAAACAAGATTTTTTTTATCATTTTCCCCAACAACTCTAAAATCATGAAATGATTTTACTGCATCATATTTATTTAAAATTGATATGACCATGTTTCTAGCTTCAATTATTTCATCTGTATCAACACAAATAGGATCCATGTGTATGACTAAATAAATATTGAGTTTTTTTGAAATTTCTCTTTCAGCAGTATCTATAATATCATGAATTTTCATAATATCTATATTGCTAGGAATTTCAGCATGAATTGAAGCCATAATTCTACCAGGTCCATAATTATGAACGACTAAATCGTGAATTCCAGTAATATTATCGTAAGACATAACCATATTAATTATATCATTTACTAATGCTGGATCAGGTGGTTCTCCTAAAAGAGGACTAAGTGTTTCTTTAATAAGAGAATAACCAGAATAAACTATAGCTAATGCAACAATTATACCTATGTATCCATCGATAGGAAGTGTTGTAAATTTAGCTATTAAAAAAGAAATAACAACAGTACTTGAAGTAAAAACATCACCCATTGCATCAGTTGCAGTTGCTTTTAATGTTGAAGAATTAATTTTATTACCAATGGATTTGTTAAACTTTGAAAGCCATAATTTAAAGCCAATTGAAATTAGCAATAATAAAAATGGAATAGTTTCAAATGATACTGGAGTAGGGGTAATTATTTTTTGAAAAGAAGTTTTAACAAATTGTAACCCTACAAGCATAACCATAAAGGAAACTACCATTGCAGTTATATACTCTATACGTCCGTGTCCAAAAGGATGCTCAGCATCAGCAGGTTTATTTGCCATTTTGAATCCTATGATAGTTATTATAGAAGAAGCTGCATCTGATAAATTATTGAATGCATCAGCTAAAATTGAAACTGAGTTAGAAAGTAATCCAACTGATAATTTAATTAAAAAAAGTAATGAATTAGTAATTATTCCAATTATACCAGCAAGATTAGCGTAAGATTCTCTTACTTTTACATCAGATATGTTTTCAGGTTCTTTAATAAATTTTTTTATTAAAAAGTTAGAGATCATAAAAGTCCTCCTATGTTTATTTTAATTAATTTATACAAATAAAATTGTATTTAAAAAGAAAGTTTATTATATAATGCTAATTTAATGAAATATAAAAGTCAACGGTGGGACATAAAATTTTAAAAATTAAGGCTACTATGAAGAGCATATTAATTAAATGTATATGTATTTGTTATAGGAGAATGTTGTTATGATTTAAGTATTGGATTTTGTTATAGGAAAATGTTGTTGGAATTTATGATTAGATAAGTTTATAAATGAAGTTACTGATTTGTCTATTTTTATTATTACTTAAAATTTTATATTGAGGTTCTGTTATATCAAAATGTTGTTAACAACATTTTGATATAACAGAATAATAAGAACTAAAGAAATATATATTAAAAGGTTATAAGTTCAAATGAGTTGAGAAAAAATAACAAATGAAGTATAGTAAATATATACATTAAGTAAAGGAGTAAATAACTATGGAAAGAAATCTAGCAATAGAATTAATAGACTTTTTATATGATAGTCCAAGTGCATGTCATGGAGTAAAAGCTACTCAAAGGATATTAAATGAAAATGGGTTTATTGAAATAAAAGAAGAAGATAAATGGGATTTAAAATCAAATGGTAAATATTATGTTATAAAAAACGACTCAGCATTAATTGCTTTTGAAATAGGTAGTGAAGATATAGAGCAAGTTGGTTTTAGACTTATTGGAGCACATACAGATGTACCAGGATTTAGAATAAAGCCAAATCCTCAAATGATTACAGAAGGAAGATATGTTAAATTAAATACTGAAGTTTATGGTGGACCAATACTACATACATGGTATGACAGACCTTTAAGTATTGCTGGTAAAGTTGCATTAAAGGGTAAATCTCCATTAAAGCCAGAAATAAGATTAATAAATATTAACAAGCCATTATTAATAATTCCAAGCTTAGCTATTCATATGAATAGAGAAGTAAATGAAGGATATAAAATAAATAGACAAGTTGATACTTTACCTTTATTAGGACTTATAAATGATAAGCTTGAAAAAGAAGATTATTTAATAAATATTCTTGCTCAAGAACTTAAGGTTAATAAAGAAGATATATTAAATTTTGAATTAGGATTATATGAATATGAAAAAGGGTCATTAATAGGAATGAATGAAGAACTTATTTCTTCAGGAAGATTTGATGATTTATGGATGGTATTTGCTGGTGTTAAAGCATTGGTAAATAGTAAGGAAAATAAGGCAACCAAGGTTATGATTTGCATTGATAATGAGGAAATAGGAAGCTTAACAGCAGAAGGGGCTAATTCTACATTATTAAATAATATCTTAGAAAGAATTACTATTGGATTAGGAAAGGATAGAGAAGGATATTATAGGGCTTTATCTAAGTCTATAATGATATCTGCTGATTTAGCACATGCTGTTCATCCTAATTTAGGAGATAAGCATGATCCTACAAATAGGCCAGTTCTTGAAGGAGGTCCAGTATTAAAAATTGCTGCATCTGGAAGCTATAGTACAGATAGCTTTAATGGAGCTGTATTTGCTGGAATTTGTGATTCTGCAGGTGTTCCATTCCAAAAATTTGTTAATAGATCAGATGTTAGGGGAGGAACTACAATAGGACCTGTAACAGCTGCAAATTTAACTATTCCAGTTATTGATATGGGGGCACCAGTTATTGGAATGCATTCAATAAGAGAATTAGCAAGTGTTAAGGATAATTATTATACTATTAAAGCATTTACTGAATTTTTTAGTTTATAAGATAATTTATTGAAATTTTTTAAAGTGAGCTGTGTAAAGGCTTGTAATATAGATATGTTACAGAAGCCTTACACAGCTTTTTATTATAAAATTTATTATATAAATTAATTTGAATATTATGTTAATTTAATTGTGAAATTTTGTATAAATAATTGCTATATAAGTTATTTTAAGTAATACAGTTTAATATCATAAGAAGTGTTATTCTATAGTTATTGTTCCTTTAGAACTATCTGTATTAGAAATAGTAATAGTGTTATCATTTAATGTAAAATCATGATTTTCAGTATCAAGAAGTAATTTACATTGAGCAACTGTTGCATTTCCTAGTTTCTTTAAGCTATCTTTTTCAATAGGTAAATTATCCCCTTGAAGATCAGAACCTATAGTTTCATTTTCATTTTTAGTAGTAGATTTATATTTTACTGATTCATATGCAGTAACAATTGATTTTGCTTCATTTAAAATGCTTACCTTTTTAGCTTGAGTAATATAGTTACCAAATCTAGGAATAAATGCGGCTGAAAGTATTGCAATAATAGCCATGACAGCTACAAGCTCAATTAAGGTAAATCCCTTCTTTTTGTTTTTTAAATTTGAGTTGATTTTAAAAAAGTTAATTATTGTTTTCATTACACATCTCCTTTAAATAAAAAATTTAACTTTTAGGCCTAAATAGTCTTTAGAAATTCTTGACCAAAAGCAAAATATATATTCAAAAAAATAATATTTATAAAATTTTATAAAAATATGAATAAATTAAATTAAAGAAGGATAAAACATTAATAAGAGGTAACAAGTAATAAATTTTAAAAATTATTTATAGTGAAGATAGTTATAAATAATTAAATGGAAGCTAATCATAATATGTTTGTTATGCCTCGCTACTGTTTTAAAAATTTATATAGTGTTATCTCTTTAAAAGATTTTGGGCTATTAGCTTAAGAGTGGTATAGCGTATCTTTATTATTTTAATATTGAGAAAATATCGATTTATCTTAAGTAAAAGAAATGTTAGAAAGAAAAGCTTTATAAAAGAACATGATGGTTCAAGATGTATTTTAATATTATTGCAAAATAATATTAAGCATAATTTCGGATATTTTCATTTACACATACTGCATTAGAATGATAAAGAAATTTATCAGGAGATAACAAAATTATGTATGATACACTTGAAAACAAGTCATAGGGGATAAAGGTCTAGCTTTTAACATGAATAATAGTTCCGAAGTCTTTTGTTATATTAAAAATAAAAATAAGTAATGATAAATCTTAAATAAAGAGTTTATCATTACTTATTGTATTTAAAAATATGCAAACGCTAATTTATAAAAACAATGGCCTGACAATTAAGCCAGATTCATAAGCATAAATAATAGCTTGAGTTCTATCTTTAACATTAATTTTAATAAATATATTGCTAATATGCTTTTTAACAGTATTTTCGCTTATGTTAAGATTTTTAGCTATTTCAAAATTACTTAACCCATTAGATAATTGAGAAAGTATTTCTAATTCCCTTCTAGTAAGAGGTGTCCTCAAATGATTTTTACTAGTAATTGTAACAGCAGATTCATCCTCAACAAGTCTATATAATAATTCACGATCATAAAATTTTGTACCTGTAGAAATTTTATGTAAAGCATAATTAATATCTTCTTGAGCAAATGTTCCAAGTATATAACCATCAACTTTTAATTTTAAAGTTTTAAAAAACATATTTTTACTTTCATTAAAATCTATAACTAATAATTTTAAGTTAGAATAGTTATCTTTAATAGATAAAATATTATCTATTATTTCTAAATCTTCTTTAAATAATGTAATTATTAAAAGTGTATCTTTAGTATTATTTATACTTTTATCATCAGTAGAATTTAAAGACTTAATACAATTATCTATAGAAGAAAAATAAGAAATATTTTCGAAATTATCTTTTAATAATGATTTAATACCTTCGTGAATTACAGGATATCTGCACAAAATAGAAATATTCACATTACCACCCTTTCCTAAATTAAAATAACTAATATTAAAATTATATAATAAAAAAATGGAAAAGTATAGATTGATTTACAAAAAGTTCTAATATAATTTTAATATTTTTAATTAAAATTATATTAAATAGTTAAATTTTTAAAATAATACTTTTATTAATACAAAATTTAAAATTATATTAAATTTAAAATTTTAATATTCAGTATTAAATAAAAAATAAATTTTAATATATAAACATAATAAAAATGTAGTAAGGGATAAATAATTAATTAGTATTAGTTAGTAGTATAAAGATAAGTAATGAAAAAGAAGTAATATGAGATAATACTAATATATTATTTACTATAAAAGATTGTAAAATGTATAATAATTTAATAAAAAGATATTAAAGTTATGTTTAATATTGATAAATATAATAGTAAAAAATATAAAGAAGGGAGTAAAAGAGGGTTGATAGGCAAAGCTATTTTAAATTTAAGTAAAAAAAGCAAAAAATCAATATTGTTACTTGGAGATTTAACAATTATATTTTTATCTTATTACTTAATAATGTTATTTCAATATTCATCATCACAGTTAATAAGAAGTATATTTATAAAGCTTCCTTTAGTAGCAGTAATATATATAGCAATATTATTAAGTTTTAAGATGTATAGTTGTATATGGATAAATGCAGGTATTTATGAATTTAAGCAAGCAATTACTTCAACAAGTATTGCATGTATCATAACTACAGTAGTAATGTTAATTATTCCAAATTCAATACCAGCATCATTAAATATTATATCTGGAATAGTAATAATAGCTTTAATTACAAGTTTTAGAATGTCATTAAAAGTATTAACAAGAGCAATTATTTACACAACATCTGAAAAAATTAATGGTAAATACAATGTTTTAATAATTGGTGCAGGCGATTGTGCATCTACAATAATGACTGAAATAAGAAAAGAAAAAAGTGATGAATATAATATTGTAGGAATTATAGATGATAATAAATCAAAAATAGGAAATTATTTAAATGGTGTAAAAATTCTTGGTGATAGAAATGATATTGTTGAAATAGTAGAAAAAGAAAATATAGATGAAATATTTTTTGCAATTGCAAAGATAAATGGAGAAGAAAGGGCAAAAATACTTGATATATGTAGTAATACAAAAGCTAAGATTAAGGTTATTCCAGGGTACTATCAATTATTAGAAGAAGGTATTTCTTTTAATAAAATGAGATATGTAGACTTAAAGGATTTAATAGGAAGAGAAGAGGTTAAATTAGATAAGGTTGGAATTGAGGAATATATAAAGGATAAGGTTGTTTTAGTAACTGGAGGAGGAGGTTCAATTGGATCTGAATTATGTAGACAAATTGCAAAGTATAATCCAAAACTTCTTTTAATATTAGATATTTATGAAAATAATGCCTATGATATACAAAATGAATTATCTTTTAATGAACCTAATTTAAATAAAAAAGTAATAATTGCATCAGTTAGAGACAAATTTAGATTAAATCAAGTAATAAGTGCATATAAGCCATCAATAATATTTCATGCAGCAGCACATAAGCATGTACCATTAATGGAAGATAACCCTGGTGAGGCAATTAAAAACAATGTTCTAGGAACATTAAATATGGTTGAATTGGCAATTCAATATAAGGTAGAAAAGTTTGTTTTAATTTCTACTGATAAAGCAGTTAATCCTACTAATATAATGGGAGCAACAAAAAGGCTTTGTGAAATGATAGTACAAGCAGCTAATAATGAAAGAGGAAATAAAACAGAATTTGTTGCAGTTAGATTTGGTAATGTACTTGGAAGTAATGGTTCAGTAATTCCATTATTTAAGAAGCAAATTAAAAAAGGTGGACCGGTAACCTTAACTCACAAGAATATAACAAGATATTTTATGTTAATTCCAGAAGCTGCTCAATTAGTACTTCAAGCAGGGGCATATGCAAAAGGTGGAGAAGTATTTGTTTTAGATATGGGCAAACCAGTTAAAATTTATGATTTAGCAGAAAATTTAATAAAACTTTCTGGATATAAGCCTAATGAAGAGATAAAAATTCAAATAACAGGTTTAAGGCCAGGAGAAAAATTATATGAAGAATTATTAATGAATGAAGATTTAAGAAAAACTCAGCATAATAAAATATTTATTGATAAGCCAGAAAGTATTTCATTAAGTAATCTAAAAAATCAAATAGATGATTTAATTTTTGCTACAAAATTAGGAAATGAAAATATGCTAAAAGATAAATTAAAGGAAATAGTACCAACTTATAATTCACCAGAGTTTTATAACAATAAAAGGATATTACAAGAAGCTGCAATTACATCAGGAGGGGAAGAGTAATGGAAGCAATAAAAGAAAGAAAATCAAAAGAAGTTAATGAAAATAAAAGAATATTCTTATCATCTCCACATATGGGTAACTTAGAAAAGGAATTTATTAAAGAAGCATTTGATACAAATTGGATTGCTCCACTTGGCCCTAATGTTAATAGCTTTGAAAAAGAAGTTGCACAATATGTTGGAATAGACAATGCAGCTGCATTAATTTCTGGAACTTCAGCAATACATTTAGCAATTAAGTTATTAGGAATAAAAGAAGGAGATGTGGTATTTTGTTCAGATTTAACATTTGCAGCAACTTGCAATCCAATAATTTATGAAAAAGCAACTCCCGTATTTATAGATTCGGAATATGAAAGTTTAAATATGTCACCAAAGGCATTAAAAAAGGCATTTGAAGTTTATGAAGAAAAAGGAATCATGCCAAAAGCAGTTATAGTAGTTCACCTTTATGGACAAGCTGCTAATATGGATGAAATACTTGAAATTTGCAATAAGTACAATGTTCCAATAATAGAAGATGCAGCAGAATCACTTGGTGCAACTTACAAAGGAAAACAAACAGGAACAATTGGCAAGTATGGTATTTATTCATTTAATGGAAATAAGATAATAACTACTTCAGGTGGTGGAATGCTTGTTTCTAACAATGATGAAGATATAAAAAAGGCAAGATTTTGGGCAACACAAGCTAGAGATAATAGAAGATATTATCATCATACAGAGCTTGGATATAATTATAGAATGAGTAATATTGTTGCAGGGATAGGAAGAGGCCAAATAAGAGTTTTGAATGAAAGAATAGCTCAAAAGAAAAATATTTATGAAATTTATAAAGAAGGATTTAAAGATATTAAGGAAATTGAAATGCAACATATATGTGATTATGGGAATCCAAATTATTGGTTAAGTGTTGCAACTATAGATTCAAAATCAAATGTTAAACCACTAGATATAATTTTAAATCTTGAGGAACATAATATAGAATCAAGACATATATGGAAGCCAATGCATATACAACCTTATTATGAAAAATATTATTTCTTCAGTAGTTTTAATGATAATGAAAATAGTGTTTCTGAAGATATATTTAATAGGGGAATTTGTCTACCTTCAGATACAAAAATGACACAAGAAGAAATAAATAGGGTTATTAAAATTATAAAAGAATTATTTAAATGAATATAAAATTAATTAATATTAAAGAAGGGTATAGATTATGTTTGTAAAAAGGCTTCTCGATATTACAATATCATTAATAGTTTTAATTTTTTTGTTGCCATTAATGTTATTAATTTACTTATCAGTAATAATAAACCTAGGGAGCCCGGCCTTTTTCTTGCAAGAGAGGGTTGGAAAAGATAATAAAATATTTAAAATGATAAAGTTTAGAACAATGAAAAATTCTACTGATAAGAATGGAAATTTATTAAGTGATAATGAAAGGGTAACTAAGTTTGGAAGTTTCTTAAGAAGTTTTAGCTTAGATGAATTACCTGAACTTATTAATATTTTAAAGGGTGATATGAGCTTAGTTGGACCAAGAGCATTATTAGTTCAATATTTGGGACTTTATAATGATGAACAAATAAGAAGACATGAAGTTCTTCCAGGGCTTACTGGATGGGCACAGATAAATGGAAGGAATTCTATTACTTGGAGTGAAAAGTTTAAGCTTGATGTTTGGTATGTAGATAATTGGTCTCTTTGGTTAGATATTAAGATTTTCTTTTTAACTTTTTGGAAGGTACTAAAAAGGGAAGGGATTAATCAAAGTGAAAGTGTTACAATGGAATATTTTAATGGGAGAAATTAGTTATTTAAGTAATAGTAGTAAATCGAGGGCTATATAAGAAGTGGGGATTGCTATATAGATAGAAAAAGATAACGGGAGGATGAATATGGAAGATAGATTAATTAATTTTGAGTTTGAAGAACTTTGGTATTTATTTAAGAAGAAATTTTGGATAATTATTGTTATCACAGTAATAACAACTTCTTTAGCTGTGCTTAAGGTATCAAAATTACAACCAAGTTATAGTGCATCTGCTAAGGTTTTTATGGGAAATGGAAATGATATGTTTGATATTTACTCAGAAAGCGAACTAAGTTATTATTCACAATTTATAACTATATTTAGTGAAATATCTAAAATAGATGGCTTTTTAGATGATACTTTAAAGAAGCATAAAATAGATAATACATCCCTTGAGGTGGCTTCAGCATTAAGTTTTGAATCTTCAGCCAATACTCCAATAGTTAATATTTACTATTCAAGTTATACAGATTATCAAATGGCAGAAACATTAGATGCTGTTTGTGAAGTGTTATTAGATAAGGTTAAAGAAATTATGCCTACCACAAATCCTACAATATTAAGTGAAGCTAAAGTAGCTACTATATATCCTAATAAAACTAAACTTCCTATTATTGCTTTTGGAGTAGGAATTATTTTATCTATTGGATTAATTTTAGTTTTAGATTATTTAGATACAAGAATAATTTCTAAAAAACAATTAGAAAAAATAGTGCCAGTACCTGTTTTAGGATGTATACCTGTAGAGGAAAAAGAGTTTAGAAAGGAAGTCAAAAATGTTCGTAACCAAGAAAATACCAAGGTCTCTATCAGCGGAAGCATATAGAAGTTTAAGAACAAGTATTAAGTTTTCATTAATAGATAAACCAATAAAGACAATAGTTGTAACAAGCTCTTTAGCAGGCGAGGGAAAATCTACAGTGGTAGGTAATTTAGCATATAGTTTAAGTCAAGATGGTGCAAGGGTTTTAGTAATTGATTGTGATTTAAGAAAACCATCTATTCATGAGAACTTTTTGTTATCAAATGAAAAGGGGTTAACAGATGTGTTATTTGGGAAGTCTGATTTGAAAGGTGTTCCTAAAAAAATTGAGGATTCTCTTTTTTTAATAACAGCTGGAACAATTTTACCTAATTCAGCTGAAATATTAGGGTCAAAAGAAATGGAAAATTTAATAAAAGAATTAAAAATTAATTTTGATTATATAATTATTGATACTCCACCAATACTTCCAGTAAGTGATACATTACTTTTAGTATCTAAGGCAGATGCAACTTTAATAGTTGTTAAGGCTAGAAAGACTAAGGAAAAAATGGTTAAGGAAAGTTATGAGCGACTTATAGAGGCAAAGGCAAATGTTATAGGTACTATTTTAAATGAAAGTGATAAATCTTTAGATAATAAATATTGTGGTAATTATGGAGATGGAAAAAATAAAAAGGGTAAAATTTTTAATAAATAATAGAGTTGGGGATTAGCAATGAAAAATATAGTAATAATAGGTGCAGGTGGAGTTGGACGAGAAACGGCATTAATAATACAGCAAATAAATGAATTAGAATTAACATGGAATTTAATAGGATTCATTGATGATAATAAAGATAGCTGGGGAAAGGTTATTAATGGATATTCTGTTATTGGTGGTATAGATTCATTAGAAGTTTTACCATCTGATACTTATATTATTATAGCAATAGCAAATTATGAAATAAAAAGGAAAATAGTAAATAAAATAAATAATAAATTTAAGTTTGCAACTATAATTCATCCTAAAGTATATATTCATAATTATATGAATATAGGAGAAGGAACTATTATTTATGAAGGTGTGATTCTTACTGCAAATATAGAAGTAGGAAAACACGTAATTATAAGTCCTAAATGTGGAATTGGACATGATTCAATTATTAAAGATTATGTTTCTCTATTATGGAATGTCAATGTTTCTGGAAATGACATTATTGAAGAAGGAGTAATGATGGGATCTGGTTCAACAGTTATTCAGGGTAAGAAAATAGGAAAAGCTTCAATAGTTGGTGCAGGAGCTGTAGTTATAAAGGATGTTGATATATATAGTACAGTAGTTGGAGTTCCAGCAAAAACTATAAAAGTGGATTATGAGAGAAGGGAAAGAGAATATGAAGAAAGTCTTATATGTAACAACTGTAAGTAGAACAATAAATGCATTTTTAATACCACATATTAATATGCTTTTAGATAATGGATATGAAGTTCATTGTGCCTGTTCTATAGATAAGCCGGTAGATAAGGAGTTACAAAGAATAGGAGTTAAGATATTTGAGGTTCCTTTTTCTAGAAATCCATTAGGTATTGGAAATATAAAGGCTTTTATAAAATTAGAAGAACTTCAAAGAATTAATGATTATGATATTGTTCATGTTCACACTCCAATAGCAGCTATATATGGAAGATTGCTTAAGTTAAATTTTCCAAGTTTAAGGATCATATATACTGCACATGGTTATCATTTCTTAAAGGGTGGCTCTAAATTAGGGTGGATTCTATATTATCCAATTGAAAAAATTATGGCTAAATTTACTGATGTAACAATTAATATAAATAAAGAAGATTATGAAATAACTAAGGAAAAACTTAAACCTAAAAAGTGTTATTTACTTAATGGAGTTGGGCTTGATTTAGATAAATATAAAAAGTTAAGTAGTAAGGAAATTCAAGAAAAAAGGAAAGAATTTGGACTAAAGGATAAAGATTTTGTAGTTTTAATGGTTGCAGAGATTAACAAAAATAAGAATCATATTCAGTTAATTAATGCTATGGATATATTAAAAGATAAATATCCTAATATAAAGGTTCTTTGCATTGGTGATGGAACACTAAAAGAAAGTTTAGAGAAGCAAATAATTTTAAGAAATTTACAAAACAATATATTTATGTTAGGATATAGATTAGATGTAAATAAATTGATAAATATATCAGATATTGGAATATTGTTATCGCGTAGAGAGGGATTACCTAGAAATATAATGGAGTTTATGGCTTGTGGTAGAAAGGTAATTGCTACTGATATTAGGGGATGTAGGGACCTTATTTGTGATGAAACTATAGGAACCTTAGTTAATGTTGATGATTATGAATCAACCGCAAAAGCTATAGAGAAATATTATATTTTAAATGATAAGAGTTTTGAAGTTTCTGAGGAAATTAAGAAGTATGATATTGATAATGTAAATATAGAGTTACTTAAGATTTATGACGATATTGAACTAGATATTAATTATGAGAAGGGGCTTTCTTCTTATGTTAGTAATAGATAGTTATATATTGAGTTCATATAGCATAAAATATAGTTTTATTAACAGCAGGGGGAAAGTATGAGGCCTAAGATATCTATAATAATGGGAATTTATAATTGTGAAAAAACTCTAAGTGAAAGCATAGAGTCTATAATTAATCAAACTTATAAAAACTGGGAATTAATTATGTGTGATGATCATTCAAGTGATGATACATTAAAAATAGCTCAAAGATATGAGATTATGTATCCTGAAAAAATTAAAGTAATCAAAAATAATTTTAATATATCTTTGGCTCCAACTTTAAATAGATGTCTTGAATTTGCTACTGGTGAATATATAGCAAGGCAAGATGGTGATGATTTATCTTTGAGCAATAGATTAGAAGTTCAATTAGATTTTTTAGAAAGAAATCAAGAATATGATTTAGTTGGAAGTCAAATGATATCATTTGATAAAAATGGAGATAAGGGAATTAGAGGAGTAAATGTATCAGTTCCCAATAAGTTTACGATGGTGAAGGGAACAGCATTTTGTCATGCCACTATTTTAGCAAGAAAAAAAGTATATGAAGAACTAGGCGGATATAGGGTAACAAAGTATACAAATCGTTGTGAAGATGTTGATTTATGGTTTAGGTTTTTTGAAAAAGGTTTTAAGGGATATAACTTAAAAGAAGCATTATATAAGGTTAGGGATGATGAAGCTGCTTATAAAAGAAGAACTTTTAAAAATTATTTTAATGTATTTGTTATAAGTTTTAGAGGATTTAGAAAACTAGAAATCCCATTAAAATATTATGTTTATTTAATTAAACCTTTAATAACACCATTTATTCCAATTAGTTTACTAAAGAGTTATCACATAAAAAATAAAATAGCTAATGAAGAGGCAAAAATTTAAGTATAAGGCATGTGATATAAATGACAATTTTTTATGTAACGTTATTATTGGTTTACATATTTTCACTTCTTGCTAGAATTACGTCTAATAAAAGAACTGGAAGAGCTTCGATAATGTTTACTATAATAGTAGCTTTAATATTAACAATAGTATCTGGATTGAGGACTAATATTGGAGATACGTCAATGTATGTTCATACTTATAATTTAATTGGACCTGATTATAAATCAGGAGGTGAATATGAAGCAGGATTTATTTTAATTTTAAAAATATTAAAATCTATTTCAGAAGATCCTCAATTTATGATAATGATAATATCTATTGTAGTTAATTTATGTATTGTATTTACATTATGGAAATATAGTAAATATTATTATTTTGAAATAGCTACTTTTCTATATGTTGCATCTGGATATTATTTAGTTACTATGAATGGAATCAGACAATGTTTAGCAGCATCAATATTATTTGCAGCTACTCCATTTTTAATAAAAAGAAAAACTGTAATATATATGATAATAGTAGCTTTAACAATTACTATACATAGTTCTGCGTTTATTATGATTCCAATGTATTTCATTGTTAATGTTAAGCCATGGTCCAAGCAGGCTGGAGTATTAATTATATGTACCTTAATAGCCATGTTTTTATATGATCCATTAATGAATTTAGCAGTTAGTATTGTAGGAAGTAAGATGGAAGCGTATCGAAGTTCTACAGAAGGTGGAACGAGTATTATAAGAGTAGCAGTATTTTGTGTACCGGTATTTTTATCGTATTTAAAAAAAGAAAATATGAAAAGAGAATGGAATAAAATAAATATATTTGTAAATATAAATCTCTTATCGTTTTTAGTAATGGTTTTTGCACTAATTCAATGGGTATTTGCTAGATTTACTTTATATTTACAACCATATACATTTATTTTAATGGGATATATAATTAAAAATTGTTTTTTAGGAAAAGAAAAGAGGATTTTATATTATGGACTTGTGGTCTGTTACACATTATTTTTCTTTATAGAGTGCCCTACGAATTTAAATGGGATACCGTATAAGACAAACTTTAATATGAACCAATTCTTATATGAATAATTATTATATTTTGTGAGGTTAGAAATGAACTGTAATGATAATATTCCCAAGATAATTCATTATTGCTGGTTTGGAAAAAATGAAAAACCAGATATAGTAAAAAAGTGTATTGATTCTTGGAAAAAAATTTTAAATGAATATGAAATAATTGAATGGAATGAGAAAAATTTTAAAATAGATTCAAATAAGTTTGTAAAGCAAGCATATGATAGTAAAAAATTTGCATTTGTTAGTGACTATGTCAGAGTGTATGCCTTATATAATTATGGAGGAATATATTTAGATACAGATGTAGAGATCTATAAGGAGTTTACAGATGAGGTATTAAATAATTCTTCTTTTTGGGGATTTGAAGAAAAAAATTTTATTGCAACTAGTACAATAGGAGCATGTAAAGAAAATAAGCTAATAAAACAATTCTTAGATTTTTATGATGATAAAGGATTCCTTAACGAAGATGGCACTATAAATAATTTAACTAATGTAGTAATAGTAAGTGAAATGATGAAAGGTATAGGAATAAAGCTTGATGGAACTTATCAAAAGGTAAAGGGAGTTGCAACAATTTATCCACAAGAGTATTTTTCACCGTATGATTATATAAATTGCTATAGTAAAGAAAATGAAAATACTTATACTATACATCATTTTTATAAAAGTTGGTTACCATTTAATGACAGATTAAAAGGTAATATTAAGAAGCTGCTTGCAAAAATAATTGGAGGTCAAAGAATCGCTAAAATACGTGAAATATTTACTAATAGTTAAAAGGGGGTGACAATATATGAGAAATATATTAATTGCTTCTTTTGATATGGAAGTTGGTGGAGTTGAAAGAAGTTTAATAAGTTTATTGGAGAATTTTGATTATTTTAATAATAAGGTAGATTTAATGCTTTATAGACATTCTGGTGATTTTATGAATTTATTAGCAGATAAACATGAATTACTTTCAGAGGTTAAGGAGTATGCCACGTACAGGAAATCTATAAAAGAAATATTAAAAGATAAATTATATATGTTAGCAATAACTAGGATTTTAGCAAATTTAAACTCTAGAATCATTGGTAAAATTAAAAATATTGATGAGATTGGATATATTCAAATGCAAAGAATGTGGAAGTATGCATTACCGTTATTACCTAAATTGAATAAGGAATATGATGTAGCAATAAGTTATTTATGGCCACATTATTTTGTTTCAGAAAAAGTACAAGCTAAAAGAAAAATTGCCTGGGTTCATACTGATTACTCTACTATAGAAACTGATATAGATATGGATTTAAAAATGTGGAATAAATTCGATTATATTATGGCCGTATCAGAAGAATGTAAGAATGCTTTCCTTAAAAAGTATCCAATCCTAAAAGATAAAGTTAAGGTAATGGAAAATATAACTTCTCCTGATTTTATAAGAGAGATGGCAAGTGAAAATATAGAAGAAAATATTAAAAATGATAATAGTTTTAAATTAGTATCAGTTGCAAGACTTTCATATGCAAAGGGGATAGATAATGCTGTTAGGGCATTAAGGTTACTACATAATAGAGGCTTAACTAATATTAAGTGGTATGTAGTTGGATATGGTGGAGATGAGGAAATTATAAGAAATTTAATAAAAGAAAATAACTTAGAAGATAGTTTTATATTATTAGGGAAAAAAATTAATCCATATCCATATATAAATGTTGCAGATATATATGTACAACCTTCTAGATATGAAGGAAAAGCTGTTACTGTAGGAGAAGCACAAATACTTGGTAAGCCAGTAGTTATAACAAATTATACAACAGCAAAAAGTCAAGTAAGAGATAATGTTGATGGATATGTATGTAAATTATCAATTGAAGGAATTGCTGAAGGAATAGAAAAGTTATATAAGGATAAAAATTTACGAATTAAACTTTCAGATAACTGTAAAAATACTGATTACAGTAATAGTAGTGAATTACAAAAGCTATATAGTATTTTTAATTAATGAAAAAAATAGGGGGAAATCATGTTACCTAAGGTAAGTGTAATTGTTCCAATATATAAAGTTGAAAATTATCTTAATAGATGTGTTGATAGTATTTTAAATCAAACTTATAAAAATATAGAAGTAATATTAGTTGATGATGGATCTCCAGATAAGTGTGGAGAAATTGATGATATTTATGAGGTTAAAGATACTAGAGTTAAATCAGTTCATAAAGAAAATGGTGGATTATCAGATGCAAGAAATTATGGGATGAAATATGTAACTGGAGAGTATGTAGTTTTTGTAGATAGTGATGATTGGATAAAGGAAGAAATGATAGAAACCTTAGTAGAGTTAGCTATAGAGCTAAAGGCAGATATAGTTCAATCAGGTTTTTATTATGCATATGAAAAATATTTACTATATGACGATAGATATTATTCAGAAGATATGTTACCAATACAGATAAATAAAAATGAACTTATGAGAGAGCTAGTTATTAACGAAAGGGTAAAGAATTTTGCATGGGGAAAGCTTTATAAAACAAGCCTAATAAAGGATTTATATTTTAAAAAAGGAGTCCTTTTTGAAGATGTGTTTTGGGCCCATAAGGTTATGGATAGGGTAGATAAGTATGTAATTTGTCATAAACCAATGTATTATTACTTACAGCGTAGCGATAGTATAGTTTCTACATATACAGTTAGGAATCTTGATATTATAAGGGGGTTAAAAGAGCGGCATAAATTTATTGAAGAAAATTATAAGGATTTAATAAATGAATCTTATAAGATACTAACAAAAACTATATTATTACATTATTATTTATTAAATAAAAATAGGGATAAAGATTTAGATGGTTATTATAGAAAAGAGTTAAGAGATTATATTAATAATAATTATTTAAAGATACGAGAAGCAATTAAAGATGATAAAGAATTAAGTAATGAAGTAAAATTATTTAAATTAAATTATTTATTAAGTAGGGCATATGTAAATATAAATAAGGTATTAAGGAAAGTTAAATTAAAAGAACAATCACCAGCATTAAAAAAGGTAAGCTTTTAGTTAAGGAGAATTATAATGGGGAGTATTTCAAAAATAAAAGATTTTATAACAGTAAGTATTATAAGAATATTTAATTGTTTGCCTATAAGGAATAATAAAATATTTTTATATAGTTATTATGGTAGTCAATATGGATGTAGTCCTAAGTATATATCAGAATATTTAGTTAAAAATTATCCTGATAAATATGATGTGGTATGGGCATTTAATGATATTGAATCTAAGAAAGATATAGAAGGAATAAGAAAAGTAAAAATAATGTCTTTAAAGTATTTCTATGAGTTATGTACCTCAAAAATTGTTATAACTAATTTTAGAACTACAGAAATGTTTAAAAAAAGGAAAAATCAATATTATGTTCAAACTTGGCATAGCTCTTTAAGACTTAAGCAAATAGAAAAAGATGCAGAAGATACTCTTCCGAAGCATTATGTTGAAATGGCAAAAGTAGATTCTAAAAAATTAGATTTATTAATGTCTGGATGTAAATTTAGTACTGATATATTTAAGCGAGCATTTTGGTATGATGGTGAAATATTTGAATGTGGAACTCCTAGAAATGATATTTTATTTAAAAATGATATGAGCTTAAATAATAAAATTAAAGAAAAATTAAAAATAGATAAAAGAAAAAAGGTTATATTATATGCTCCTACGTTTAGAAAGAATAATGATTTAAATGCATATAATATTGATTATTCAAAAATAATAAACAAGCTTAAAGATAAGTTTGGGGGAGAGTGGATATTTTTAGTTAAGCTACATCCTCACTTAATATCTAAATCAAATGAATTAGTTTATGGAGAAAATGTATTAGATGTAACTAAGTATGATGATATACAAGAATTATTAAGTATCGCTGATGTTCTTATATCAGATTACTCATCACTTATGTTTGATTTTGCATTAACTAAGAGACCATGTTTTTTATATGTGCCAGATTTAGATTATTATATAAAAAATGATAGAAAACTATATTTTAATATAAATGAGTTACCATTTATACCGGTTAGAAGTAATGATGAATTAGCTAGTGAAATAACTAATTTTGATGGTATTAAATATGAAAAAGATTTAGGAATATTTTTTGATAAGACTGGAAGCTTTGAAGAAGGTAAGTGTTGTGAGGAATTAGAGAAGAGGCTTAATGAAGTTTGTTTTGAATAAAAGGGGGATAAAAATGAAGAAGTATAGAGTAGGTTATACAACAGGTGTTTTTGATATGTTTCATATAGGACACCTTAATATATTAAGAAGAGCTAAGGAGAAATGTGATTATCTTATTGTTGGCGTAAGCACTGATGAATTAGTTATGGAGTATAAGAATAAAACACCAATTATACCATTTGAAGAGAGAGCTGAAATAGTTCGATCCATTGATTGTGTTGATAGGGTTATAGCACAAGAAAATAGAGATAAGTACGCAGCTTGGAGAGAATTGAAGTTTGATGTAATGTTTGTTGGTGATGATTGGAAGGGAAAGCCCTTATTTATGAAGGTAGAAGAAGAGTTTAAAAAGGTTGGAGTTGATGTAGTATATTTTCCTTATACAAAGGATACTTCTTCTACAATTCTTAGAGAAAAGTTAAATGTTTTGTAATATTAGATGTGAAGAAGGTTTATATGTATTATGAATTAATATTAATCGGGGAGTTAAAATTATGGATCCAATTATAAGTATTATTGTTCCTATTTATAATGTAGGTAAATATTTACCTAAATGTATAGAAAGTATATTAAATCAAACATTTAAGAATTTTGAATTAATATTAGTTAATGATGGTTCAACAGATAACAGTGGTGTAGTATGTGATGACTATGCAAAGAAGGATACTAGAATAAAGATAATACATAAGAGTAATGGAGGGGTAAGCTCAGCAAGAAATGCAGGATTATATGTAGCTAAGGGTGAATATATTGGATTTGTTGATCCTGATGATTATATAGATAAAAATATGTATGAAAAGTTATATAGATTATGTATAGATAATAATTCTGATATAGCTATCTGTAGATTTAATCGAGAAATTAATGGAAAGATACAAAATAAAGAGAGCACTGAAGAAATAATTGAACTTAATAATATGGAAGCAATGAATGAATTGTTTAAGGGAAATTTATATAGATTTTCTTTATGTAATAAATTATTTAGCAAGAAGTGTTTTAATGATGTATTATTCCCAGAGGAAAGAATACATGAAGATTTATCTACAACCTATAAATTATTTGCTAATTCTAAAAAGGCTGTTTATATAAATTATTGTGGGTATATTTATGTAAGAAGAGAAAACAGTATTTTGACATCAACTTATAATGAAAAAAGATTACAGGCTTTTATTGCATGGGATGAAATAATAGAATTTATAGATAAAAATTATTATGAAATTATAGAACAAGTAATAGCTACATTCACTTATTGGTGTGTTGATAATATTTTATATATTTTAAATCAGGTTAATAATAGTAAAAAAAAGAACAACTATTTAAATATAATTAAAAAATATACCACTAAATATTATATATATATATAAAGAAATAATATTTTATCAAGAAGCTATAAGTTAAGGATTAGAATATTTAATATAAATTATAAGTTGTTTATTTTAGGAAGAAAAATAAGAAAAGTTATATAAGTTAATATTAAGTGAGGGGGACTAATGGGAAATAAATACTTAATTATAAATGCCGATGATTTTGGAAGGGCAAAGTCTGTAAATGAATCTATATTTAATTTACTAAAGGAAAATAGAATATCATCTGCTACACTTATGCCAAATGTAAATTATTATGAACAAGCAGTTAATTGGTCAATTCAAAATTCAGATAATATAGGATTGCATTTAACCTTTTTAAATGATGACAATAAATTTAAATACAGGAGTTTATCAAGAAGTAAATCCATTGAGGATAATGAAGGGTATTTGTTATGGAATAGAGATGAATTTAGTAAGAAGTTGAAGCACAAGGAATTAAGATTGGAAATAGATATGCAATTTAACAAATTAAAAGAAAGTGGGATAAAAATATCTCATGTAGATATACATAGATATGCTTTATATCCAACATATAATCCAATTGTATATATTTATTTATGTAAAAAATGTAAAAGTGAAGGAGGGCTTCCGATGAGATGGGCTAGGAATGGTTTCATTGATGTTGGAAGTGGAATAGCTAGCTTATGTGATACAGACAATATAGCTAAATTTTTTGCAGCAATATCAGATTTATATGGAATTCCAATACCCGATTATGTATTTAAGTTTCCATATAGAAGTACCTTTAAAACTTATGATGAAAAGAAAAGGGGATTTATAAATATGCTTAAAAAATTACCAGATGGCATAAGTGAGGTTCATATTCATCCATCATTATTATCAGAGGAAATAAAAGAAGTTAATCCTACTTGGCAAGAAAGAGTTTTTGAGTATGAAATGATGTTTGATGATGATATTAAAAATGAGATAGAAAAATTAAATATAAAATTAATAACATATAAAGATATAAATAAAATTAATAAAAATACAAGTAAGGTTAAAGCAATATTAGATATTATTTTTATTGGAAGCAAATATAGCTTTAAATTTTTAAAATCAAAAATTTTAAAAGGGAGAAACAAGGTATGCCAAAATTAAGCATTATAGTTCCTATATATAATGTAGAAAAATATTTACCAAGATGTATAGAGAGTATATTAAATTAGACTTTTAGAGAGTTTGAATTAATTCTAATTAATGATTGTTCAACAGATAATTGTAAAGAAATATGTGAGAAATACAAAAAAATAGACTCAAGGATAATAGTAGTTAATAAAAAAAATGGTGGAGTAAGTTCAGCAAGAAATTTTGGTATAGATATATCAAGGGGAGAGTATATAGGATTTGTGGATCCAGATGATTTTATTGATGCTAATATGTATGAAATACTATTTAATACAGCTAATTCGTATAATTCAGACATGGTAATTTGTGATTATTATAAGGTAAGTGAATATGATATCAAAAAATACGAAGAAATTCAGTTAAATAATAAGGGGATAATAGTTGAAAACATTAATAATATTGATGCAATTGAAAGGATATTGACAGTAGGTGAAAAGTTTATATTTGCCTGGAATAAAATATATAAAAGAAGACTATTTGAAAATTTAAGATATAATGAAGGCATGATATATGAAGATGAGTTCTTAGCACATAGGATACTATACAGATGTAATAAAGTATCAATAATTAATAGCTCTTTATATTATTATGTACAAAGAAAAGGAAGTATAGTAAATTCAACATTTAGTTCCAAAAAGTTTGATAAGGTATATGCTATAAAAGATAGAGTAGATTTTCTTAAGGATAAGGGAATTGTTAATTTAATAGATAAAGCAGAAAAATCATTTATAGATTATTTTGTGTGGAATTATTTTGTAGGATATCAAAGATTAGAAAATATAGAATATGAATTAAAAAGATTGAAAAAGGAATTTAATAGTGTATTCTATAGGATATTAGATAATAAATTTATAAGCTTAAATGAAAAAATAACATTATTTATACTTTATTTATCCCCATATTTATATAATAAATTATTTATTAATAGGGAGTTATGATAATGAAGAAAATTATATTTGTAATAGAGTCTTTACATTGTGCAGGAGCAGAAAAAAGTTTAATAACACTACTTTCATTGATAGATTATTCACAGTATGAAGTTGATTTACAATTATTTGGATATGGTGGTGCTTTAGAAGAAGTATTACCTAAAGAGGTTAATTTATTAGAACCTTTAAAATATACTTCATTTTGTGATTTGAGTATTAAATCAGCAATATTAAAATCTATCAAGAATTTAGACTTTAGTAAATTTTTAGCTAGATTAAAGTTTACATTAGCTATAAGAAGGGAAAATTATTCAAATGCTCAAAAAGCACGTATATTTTGGCAAAAGGTATCTAATGTAATTGAAAAAAGTAGTAAAGAATATGATGTTGCTATTAGTTATGCACAAGGAATACCTACCTTTTATGTAGCTGATAAAATAAAGGCTAAGAAAAAATATGCTTGGGTTAATGTAAGTTATCATTTAACTGGATTAGAGAAAGAATTTCAAAGAAATTATTATAAGGTATACCATAAGATAATTGCAGTATCAGATTCTACAAGAGAAATACTTAATGAAGTATTTCCAGAATATAAGGATAAGATAGAAGTAATATATGATATAAGTGATCCTAATTTAATAATAAAAATGTCATTACTTGGAGAAGGATACGATGATAATTTTGATGGATTAAGAATATTAACTGTTGGTAGATTAGCAAATCAAAAAGGTTATGATATAGCTTTAGATGCTTGTAAGATATTGAAAGAAAAAGGTATTAATTTTAGATGGTATTCACTTGGAATAGGACCTTTAAAAGAGGAAATAGAAAAATATATAGCTGATAATAAGTTAGAGGATTATTTTAAGCTTTTAGGAGTAAAATCTAATCCGTATCCTTATATAAGAAATTGTGATATTTATGTTCAAACATCAAAATTTGAAGGTTTTGGTTTAGCAATAGCAGAAGCAAGAATGTTAAATAAGCCAGTTGTAACAACTAGATTTGATGCGGTATATAATCAGATGGTTGATAGAAAAAATGGACTAGTAGTAGATATGGATGCTAAAGGTATATCTGATGGGATTTTAGAATTAATTAATAATAAGGAACTTAAGAGTGAAATTGTTGAATATCTAACAAGAGAAAAAAAAGGAAATATAGAAGAGTTAGATAAATTCTATAAATTGATAAATTAGAGGAAATATTAAATTTTATAAAGTGGTGATAGATTTATGAGGAAAGTAAGTATTATAGTGCCGGTATATAATTCTGAAAAATACTTAAGTAAATGTCTTGATTCATTAGTGAATCAAACACTTGAAGACATAGAAATTATAGTAATAGATGATAAATCTCAAGATAAATCAAAAGAAATAATTAATGAGCATTATGCTAAACAGACAAAGAAAATTGTACCAATTTTTTTTGAGAAAAATAAAGGACAAGGATATGCAAGAAATGTTGGAATAGATAGAGCAAATGGAGAGTATATAATTTTTGTTGATAGTGATGATTATGTTGATTTAGAGATGTGTGAGATTCTATATAATAAAGCTAAAGAAAAAAATTTTGATATTGTATGTTTTGATATAAATAAAATAATAAATGGCAATTTAAAAAAACAAGCATTACAATATGATAAGAGTATTGAAGGGGATATAGATTTAAAAAAAAGATTTAAGATATTCAAGTCAAGTGGATATTTTACTACAAGAATGTATCGTAGAAAAATGTTAATAGATAATAACATAAAATTTCCAATTGGTATTCATTATGAAGATAGTATGTTTAATACATTAACGTTATTATATGCTAATACCATAGCTAAAGTTGATAAAGGAATGTATTTTTATTTAATAAGAGACAATTCAAGTAGCAATTCATATAATCAAGAACGATTATATGATAGAATAGAAACCACTGAGTTAATGTTTAAAGAGGTTAATGAAAGAAATTTATATAAAAAATATAAAGCATTAGTGGATTATAAATATATTAATATGACAGTAGGAAATATTCATTTATGTTTAGATATGTTTAAAAAAATAAATATTAATAAATTGGTTTATATAAAAAATAATTTGAATAAAAATATAAAAAATATTTATTGTTTAGATGAATATAAAAATTTAGATTTAGTAAGTAAAATATATTTAAAATTAAATATGATATCACCAAGAACACTAATAGTATTAGACAAGTTTTATAAAGGTATAATAAAAATTAATAAGAGAGTATAGAGATGAGGAAATTATTATTTATGTGCATAAACATGAATATAGGGGGAACTGAGAAAGCTTTGCTTACTATGTTAAATCAAATTGATACTAGTAAATATAACATAACATTACTTATGTTAGAGGAGTATGGTGGATTTTTAAATCAAGTACCTGATTTTGTGAAGATTAGGTATGTTAATGAGTACAAAAAAATTAAACCTTTTTTAAAAGAAGCACCACAATTATTAGTTAAAAAATTAATAAAAGATAAAGAATACTTAAAGGGATTTAGCACATTGTTTTATTACAGTATTTCTAAAATAACTAATAATATGTCATATTATTATAAATACTTATTAAGCGGTGTTAAAAGTTTAGATGATAAGTATGATTTAGCTGTTGCTTATGCTGGTCCAATGGATTTTATAACATATTTTGTTTTAAATAAGATTAAAGCAAAGAAAAGAGTGCAGTGGATCCATTTTGATATAACTAAAATAGGATTTAATAAAAAGTTTGCAGAAAAAAATTATAAGAAATTTGATAAGATTTTTGTAGTTTCAGAAGAAGGAAAAGAAAAATTAATAAATTTAATACCTGCTTTAAACAATAAAATTGAAGCATTTTTTAATATAATATCATGTAATTTAATTGAAAATATGAGTAAAAATGAAAAAGGATTTAATGATTCATTTGATGGAGTAAGAATACTTACAGTAGGAAGATTAAGTAAAGAAAAGGGACAAGATTTAACTATTAATGTTTTAGCAAGATTAAGAAATGAAGGATATAAAGTAAAATGGTATTGTGTTGGAGATGGTCCAGATAAAGAAAATTACTACAATAAAATTAAGGATTTAGGAATTGAAGATTATTATATTTTATTAGGTTCAAAGTTAAATCCATATCCATTTATGAAAGAATGCGATATATATGTACAACCTTCAAGACATGAAGGATATTGTATTACTTTAGGAGAAGCAAGATGTTTTGATAATCCTATAGTGACTACTAATTTTACTGGAGCTAATGAGCAGATTAAAAATGGAGAGACAGGTTTAGTTTGTGATATTAGTGAAGAGGCAATATATAAATCGATAAAAAAATTATTAGACGATAAAGAGTTATATAATAAAATTAGAATTAATATTGGTAATGAGATTTTTAATAGTACTGATGAAATTGCTAAATTAGATAAAGTATTAAATTCTTAGAGTTATAAGGAGTATACAGAAGTGAAAAAAAAAATATTATTTATGGTAAGTAGTATGAATATTGGTGGTGTTGAGAAGTCATTACTTTCATTATTAGGAGTTATTCCTAAGGATAAATATGATATTACAGTATTGACATTAGATAAAAGAGGGGGATTTTTAGAGTATATTCCAGAACATGTTAAAATTGTTGAAGCTGAATGGTTTAAGGAAATAAAACCTATTATTATGGAAGCACCACAAAATACAATAAAAATATATCTGAAATTTGGTAAGATATTTAAAATAATATCATTTATATATTCATACTATAAATCTAAGAATACTGGAGATAGATATATTTATTACAAAAATATTCTTAAAAGTATTCCAGTCAATGAAGGATATTATGATGTAGCAATTGCATATGCAGGTCCTACTGAAATAATAGATGCATATATAGGACATAAAGTAAAGGCAAAAAAGAAGATAGCATGGGTTCATTTTGATATATCAAAGCATAAAGTTAATTTTAAATTATATGAAAAATTATATGAAAAGTTTGATAAGATATTTGTTGTTTCGCAAGAGGCAAATAAAAAATTAAATGAAATAATACCAAGCACTGAAAATAAATCAGAGGTTTTATTAAATATAATTTCAAAAGATTTAATAGCTGAAATGGCTAATGAAAAAGTAAATTTTGATAATGATTTTGACGGTTTAAAGATTGTAACTGTTGGAAGACTATCAAAAGAAAAGGGACAAGACTTTGCAATAAATACTTTATATAAATTAAGAAATGATGGATATAAAGTAAGGTGGTATTGTATTGGTGAAGGAAATGCTAGAAAAGAATATGAATATTTAATAGAGGAAAATAATTTAAAAAATGATTTTATATTATTAGGAGCAATACCTAATCCATATCCGTATATTAAAAATTCTGATATTTATGTTCAGACATCAAGGCATGAAGGATATTGTTTAACATTAGCTGAAGCTAAATGTTTATGCAAACCTATTGTAACTACTAATTTCATTGGAGCATATGAGCAGATAAACGATAAGGTTAATGGTTTTATAGTTGAACAGAATGAAAATGAAATTTATGAAAAAATAAAATTTATTATTGATAATAATTATATTAGAGATAAATTTATTAGTAATTTAAATAATACAAAATTAAATACAGTGAATAATGTTAATAAATTATTAGATTACATTAATGTATAGGAGGTGTATGGGAATGACTCCAGAAATCAGCATAATAGTACCTATATATAAAGTGGAGGCATATATACATAAATGTGTTAATTCTATATTAAATCAAACATTTAAAAATTTTGAACTTATACTTGTTGAAGATGGATCTCCAGATAAATGTGGGGAAATATGTGATGAATATGCTAAAAAAGATAGTAGAGTTGTTGTAATTCATAAAGAAAATGGAGGAGTTTCTTCTGCAAGAAATATAGGCTTAAAAAAAGCAGTTGGAAAATATATTTCATTTGTTGATCCAGATGATTATTTAGAATTAAATTATTATGATGAATTATTAAAAATATCTAAAGATAATGAGCTAGATATAGCTGTTTGTCAAATTAGAACAATAAACTACTCAACAGGGGAACAATATATAGGCAATATATTTGATGGAGTAGCAGTAAATAAAAAAGATATAGAAAGTAAGCTAATTCCAGGGATATTAAGAGGAAAATCATATGGAATTATGTCTAGTGTAAATAAAATTTATAAAAAAGATATATTTTATAAATTTTCGATTTGTTTTGATGAAAATAGAACACATGGTGAGGATGCTAGATTAAATTTAATGTTATTAATGAATATAGATAGAATAGGATTTTTACAAAAACCTATGTATAATTATCAAGTCTTTATAAGGGATTCATTGACACAAATATTTAATATTAATTTATATCAATTTATAAAGGATAATATGTTATTTGGTAGCAAGTTATGTGATATTTATAATGTGAATGATGCTAAAAAACACATAAAAGATGAATTTAGAGTAAATACAATAAACTTTATTCAAAGTATTGCAAATAGTACTCTAAGCTTTAAAGAAAAATATAAAGAGATAGCATCAATAATTGATGATGAAGAATTTAAGAATAATATTCAACAATATGATCCACCATCAAATTATTATAATATATTAAAGAAATTAATTATAAGAAGAAAAATTTATACATTAATAATATTTACAAATATTAAGAATAAAATAAATTATTTGAGAAAAGTATAGAAAAATTGATTAGAAAATAATTAATTTATGATAAAGAAAAATATGTGTAATGGGAGAAAAGTATGAGAACTAAAGAGTCTATAAAAAATATATCTGTTAGTTTATTATCTCAAATAATAGTAATACTTTTAGGATTTATATCAAGAAAAGTATTTCTGGATAGTTTGGGGAGCGAATATTTAGGTATAAATGGATTAATGACAAATGTACTTTCTATGCTAGGTCTTGTTGAAAGTGGAATTGGAGTTAGTATTGTTTACAATTTATATAAACCTTTAGCTGAAAAAGATGAAAAAAAGGTAATATCATTAATTCAATTGTATAAGAAGACATATATAATATTAGCATTAATAGTATTAGCAGTAAGTATTTGTATTTATCCAATAATGATAAAAATTACAAAAAGTGATATTTCTTATCAGTATATTACAATAGTATATTTTATATTTGTATTTAAAAATATATTATCATATTTATATGCTCATAAGTGGTCATTGATAAATGCTGATCAAAAGGGATATGTTTTAGCAAGAATTAATATTATTTTTACGATTGTAACTCTTGGAGTAAGGATTATAATACTAAATATTACGAAAAGTTATATTTTATATTTATCAATAGAAATTATAATAATAATGATACAAAATGTGTTTAATTCACATGTCGTAGATAAATATTATCCTTATATTAAATCTAAAGAGAAAATAGAATTAGATAAGGCGACTAAAGAGAATATAGTAAAAAATGTAAAAGCATTATTTTTACATAATATAGGAGGATATTGTGTAAATGGAACAGATAATATATTAATATCTATTTTTATAAATTTAAAAACTGTTGGATTATATTCTAATTATACTATGGTAATAGGTCAACTAGGAAATTTAGTGACTCCAATATTAGGTGGAATAAATGCAAGTGTAGGAAACTTAATAGCTACTGAAAGCAAAGATAAAAGTTATGAAGTATTTAAAGTAACGTATCTAGTGAATTTTTGGATTTATTCATTTTGCGTAATATTTTTATTTAATTTATTGGAACCATTTATAAATTGGTGGATTGGAATAGGATTTCTGATAGATAAATTAACATTTGTAGTTGTTTTAGTAAATTTTTATATAACAGGAATGAGAATTTCTATAAGTACATTTAAAAATAAAGCAGGAATATTTGTTCAAGATAAATATATGCCATTAATCGAAGCCGTAATTAATTTAGGAACTTCTATATTGTTAGTAAGATATTTTGGATTAGCAGGTATTTTTATGGGAACTACTATTAGCACTTTATGTATAGTATTTTGGAATGTACCTAGATTAGTATATAAAAATGTATTCAATAAGCCTCTTAAAGAATACTTTATTAGATATATAAAATATATAGTTATAACATTAATAATTGGATACATTACAACTATATTATGTAACAGTGTAGTTTGTAAAAGTTTGTTTATATCATTAATTATAAAAGGGATTATATGTGTTATTACTGTTAATTTATCCTATATAATCATATTTTTCAAAAGTGTAGAGTTAAATTATATTATTAATATTATTAAGAGTTTATTAATAAATGGAAAAAAAACTAGAATAAATATTAGTGTTTAGGTATATGTAAACCAGATTAATTTTAATGTTAATCTGGTTTTAGTATATTTAATTAAATATACTATTTACTTCACCATAATTACTAAAAGTTTTAGTACCTTCAAATATACAGTTATTAAATTGAATATAACAATTAGCATTAGTTATTTTAATAGTTATATTATTTTTAAAAATACAATCATTAAATTGTAAATCTCCAATAGTATTAGGTTGATTTGGAGTTATAGATACAGATTTTTCAAATATGCAATTAGTAAATATACCACTATTAAAGTTATTATGACTTGCTAACTCACTAGGAGAATTAAAGGTACAAGCTACAAATTCCCTACTAACATTTAATGCATTAAAACTAAATTTTATATTAGAATCTATATTATCAAAATTATAAAATTCGCAATTTTTAAATATGAAGTCATATCCTAGATAAGGGCTCGGATGAATCTTACTATTAATAGCTTTAATTCTGTTTCCATTAAATTTATAAATTGTACAATTTTTATAACAAAATGTTTTGGTAGAAGCACCTAATAAGCCATTACAATTTATAGTTGAGTTTTCTATTAATGACATAACAATACCTTTAGTATCAGTATCATCAGTAGATGAATTAAATAATCCATTAATTATATTATTTTTAATTCTTCCGAATTTACTACCTGTCTCGTAGCCTCTTTGCCATGAACTACTAAACATAGTATTATTGTTTCTTATAACTAAGCCTATAACAGAATATCTAATTGTATATCCAATATTATCGTTATTCTCATATATATGATTATAACCTGCATTATCAATAATATCAGCAGTTCCAACTCTATCTCCAATTCGCTTAGAGTTCATAAAATAGATATCTTGACAGTCTTGCCAACCATCTTCAAAATCAACAGGGCAAGGGGTAATACTATATCCACATCTAGTAAAGGTAACATTATCTATTAATAATCCACTAGAGGTTGTTGTCGCTATAGCACAAGTTCTAGTATCTTCAAAATCAATATTTTTAATTTCAAGATTTGTTCCTAACTCAAAGTAGAACATACTAACATTGGTGTCAGTTGATAGATCACCATAAAAAGATACTCTAATATATTTAGCTATAGATGGTATTCTAGTTTTTCTATATTGATAACCAACAATCATTTTAATAAAATTATAATTTTCATCATAAAAATTATAATATACTATCAAGGATTTACCTCGAACCCCCCTATATCCAAGGTATCTTCCTACAGTTATATAGTTTAGAGTAAATTTATTTAAATCTATAAATTGAGATGTTGACCATAAATCACTATTAATAATTTTACCTTCATATATTAATGTTTTTTCAAAGCGTGTATTAGGAATAGAAGTTCCACCACCACTAATTCCACCTGCGCTCATAACAGTATGACCTGTTGTTTGCTTTATTTTTAAATTTTCTATGCTACAGTATTTTCCTCCAAGGAATTGAAAAGTAGAAATAGCTTCACCTTTATAGCCAGTTTCTAATCCTAAAGCTTTTCTTTCAGCTCTATCTCCTTCAAGAGTTCCATTAATTAGATGAGAATCATAACAATTATTCATTCTTACTAACAAATCAACAATACTATTAGTATTATTAATATCGCCCTTATTAGTATGAAGTTTAAAAATACTATTATTCATATCTACAGTAAAATTAGAAGGTATTTGAATAGCTCCATTTCGAATTTCTAAGTCATTTCCAGTAGTTTTTTTACATCTAAAATAGCTATTAGGAGGTAAAATACACTTTCTATATCCTTGACTTTGTAAATCAGAAAACAATTTAGTCAATCCTATTCTGTTATTAGTCATTTCTTCTTCGTTAGTTGTATCAATTCTAGTAATGTTATATTTATATAAATCATTATTAGTTATAGTATAAGTTTGTTCTTCAGTTATTGTATAGCTATCATCTATAACTAAAACTTCATTATATAGTTTATGGGATTTTAAATTAGTAGATTTATCTAAAGCCTGCAAGGAAAAATAATGTTCACCTTTTGATAATTTTCCTAAATTAATAGAATTATCACCAGCAGATACTGTAATTACTTTTTCTGAATTTTCATCTACTTGATATAATACATCTAATTTAATTTCTTCATCATAAAGATATTCAGATTGATCATAATTAGTAACATAGAATGGAATTATAACATCTTCGTATATAATTGGCTTAGTATTAAAGTAATAGGTTGATATATAAGGTACTTTATAAGCTGTTGATACATCAGGAATTACATTTTCAATTCTATTATATTTAAAAGATATAGTTTGATTAGGATTCGAAACTGTTAAAGTAGTGGAAATACTAGAATCACCATCAATTTCATAATTATCAATATATATAGCATCATAAATATAACTACCTAATGCTATATTACTTATTGTAATTGAAGGTGCAATTTCAGATAAAGTAGATGAGTCTAAATATTTAATAGTAATGCTACCTGATATTCTAGAATAATTAAAAGAAATTATAGCATTAAGATTACTATCATTTAAAGTAACACTTTGACTAGAGTCTCCAATAATCTCATATCCTTCAAATAATTTAGCGCTATAGGAATAGGTTCCTAAAGATAAATTAGAAATTACAGTTGCAGTTTCAATTTCATTTAGAGATGATGAATCAATATATTTAATGGTAATACTCCCCAGTAATTCATTATATTTAAATTCAATTTCTACATCATGATTATCATCAGTTAATTCTACTGTTTGAGTAGAATCATTTGCTAATGAGTATCCAGGGATATTCTTATAATTGTAGCTATAGGTTCCTAACTTTAAATCAGTAAAGGTATCAGCTTCTGATAATTCAGCATAAGAAGAGTTATCTATATATCTAATAGTTACAGTTCCTAATATTTCTGCATATTTAAAAGTGATTGTTGCATTTGGGGATGTTTCTGTTATAGTAACAGTTTTTATTTCATTATCACTTAGTACATATCCAGAAATATTAATTACTCCATAGGTGTAAGTGCCTAAAGAAAGATTTTCAATAACTTTAGGTTCATAAATATCAGTGTTTACATTTTTATCAATATACTTTATTGTAATGCTTCCTAATATTTTATTGTAATAGAAAATAATAACTTGATCCGGATCTTCTTCCGTTAAATTAACTGATTGGGTAGAGTTGCTTTGAAGTTTATAGTTATATAGGACTTTTGCTTCGTAGCTATACTTTCCAAGATTAAGATTATTTATTGTTTCTGAAGGATATATTTCATTATTAGTAGTAATATCTATATATTTTAGCGTAACAGAACCTTTTGATTCAATTGGTTCGGTATTTAACATTTTTAAATTACCCTTTTTAACATAAGCATTAATATTATTATATTTAAAATATGCCCAAGATTTAGAAATACTTATTACATCAATTTGATCACCTTTATTAAGGATTCCTAGAACTTGAGAAAACATATTAGGTTTATTCATAACAAGAGCAATTAAGCTTGATACTTTGTATAGAGTGCTCATTTATATACTCCTTTCTTTTGTTATTATATAGTAAATATTTTATTATATAATATGAGGAGTAATAAATCTTGGTGTCAAAAAAAGTTAATTAAGGTAAAATTTAATTAAGAAACAAAGTGTTAAATGGGGGAAGAGATATGAATTTAACTAAAAATCAGATAAAAATGACTAAGGGTGTAGCAATATTATTTATGTTGCTTTTACATTTATTTTGTACAAAATCATATGAAGATTTATATATTCCATTAATATTTATAGGAAATACTCCCTTAGTATATTATTTAGCATTATTTGGAGATTGTTGTGTAGCTATATATTGTTTTTGTAGTGGATATGGGCTATTTATAAGTTATAAAAATAATAAACAAAATTATTTTAAGAATAATTTAATGAGAATTTTTAAGTTATATATAAACTTTTGGATAATACTTTTAATATTTGTAGTTATTTTAGGGCCTATAATGGGACAAGGTGAAAGTTATCCGGGTACTTTAAAGAAATTTATATTAACATTTACTGCATTAGATCCAGCATACAATGGTGCATGGTGGTTTTTCACAACATATATAATTTTAGCTTTACTATCATCAATTATAAATAAAATAGTGATTAAGTATAATAATATAGCAATTATAGCTATATCATTTATATTTTATGTAGTTGCATATATCCAAAGAATTAAAGGCGTAATAGTGTTTGATAATGAAGTATTAAATTGGTTTATAAGACAGATAGCTTTATTTGGAACATCACAATTACCATTTATTATAGGAGTAGTATTTTCACATAAAAAAATATATAGTAAATTAAATTCTATGAGTAGTAAGATTAAATATAAAAATGCTTTAGGAATCTTAATAATAGTATTAATGATAATAGCTCATGGAATACTTCAAACCTTATTTGTTGCAGTATTTACAGGAGTAGTATTTATATGTGTATTTAATTTAATGGATAAACCTAAGTGGTTAAATAATTTATTAAGTTATTTAGGGGGATATTCAACAAATATGTGGCTTATTCATATGTTCTTTTATATGATTTACTTTAAGGAGTTAGTATATGGAGCAAAGTATAGTTTTTTAATATTTCCTTGGTTAGTAGTTTTATGCTTAGCTTCATCTTATATAGTTAATTTAATATATAATCCAATTATAAGAAATTTAAATAAAATAAGTATTAATTTTATAAAAGGAAATCAAGTATCAACTTAGAAAATAAAAATATCACTAATACATATAAATTTACTCTATTAGTATTAGTGATATTTTTATTATTTTTCAATGATTTTTATATTTTCACACTCTTTACTTTCCTTATCATAAAGTTGTAACTTTTCAGAAAGCAATTCATTATTCCTAAAAGATATATTAATATTATTAACAGTATCCTTATCAATTCCACTAACAACATATTGAGAATTATTAAGGCTTATTTTATTATTTTCAATAGTAAGTATATCTTGTTCAACTAATTCACCAGCTGATCCACCAGTTCTATCATCATAAAATACAATCATGCCATCTTTACCATTAGAAGTAAAAGAAGAATTAATTATATTTACAGGCTTTTTCATACTATAATGAGGTAACTTTAATAAAAAATCTTCATTATTAATATTACAATTATTAAATAAAGTACTAGCACCTTGATGCCAATAACCAAAGATAATTTCAAAATTATTAAGTTCACAATTAGTAAAATTATAACTAGGATCATAGGCACCAGCATAAGTAACCCAATTATTTATAGTACTATTACTAATATTAAAAGTTCCATGAATATTTCCGCTGATATTTTCAAATGTACAATTTTCATAGATTCCACCCATATTTTCACCACTTTTATTACTAATAGTACAATCTTTAAAGTTTCCACTACCCAAAGATATATTCAAATTATTATCTTTATTATTGGATTTACCAATATCGCATCTTAGATATAGCCCAGTATCAATTGTGTTTTCAGCTCTACCATTAATATTACAATCCTTAACAGTAAGAGGCCAATCATCATTTTCTTCAGCTGCACCAATAGAAATATTACCATTAATAGTGTTATTACAAAATCTAACATAACCACTACGTTTTCTACTTGTGTGACCTAAATAAGCACTACTTAAATTGTTACAATTTCTTACAACATAAGAGTTAGTACGTTCCCAGAAATGTACTTTTCCATCTATCATATCTTCAATAACAAAATTATGACCAGCACAAGTTAAGAAGTCATTATTAGGATTATCATGAAAATTAAGCTTTCTAAAGGTTACATCCTGCATCATATCCCATCCATCTTCAGAATCGTAAGCACATTTAGCAGAGGATTGACCACAGTTTGTAAATTCACAATTTTCTACTAACATATCTTTCATGGCAGATTGAGCTAACCCAACACATCTATTATTTTCAAACTTAATATTTTTAAAGGAACAATGAGTGGGAACCATAAAATATTGAACTGATAAATCGGTTGGATAACTTTCTTCTAAAATTGTGACTTTCATATATTTAGCACCATCAGGAACCCCAATTCGTCTATAAAAATAGCTATCAGCAGAAGAAATATATTTTTGCTCTCCATCATAAAAATGAGCAATCATATTCCAAATGTTACAGGAATTGCCTTGATATCCTAAATACCTACTAACTGATAAATAGCCAATTTCATCATAGCCTTCAATAGAAATGAAATCAGATGTTGTTCTATTAGTAGACTCAATTGGTTCACCAGTTTTTATATTAATATCACCTAGTTTAAAACTATCACCAATTGAAGTTGGATTAGTGTAAGTATAATATAAAGATTCATCTCTAGATTTAGCAATACCATTACCACCACCATATCCAGTTATATCTTTTACAACTAAGTTTTCAAAAGAACTATATTTAGCTTCACTACCAATACTAATTCCAATTACCCATTCAGAATTATTAGGAGAATTTGCATAGTCATGACTATAATAATCTCCTTCAATAGTTCCATTAATAACATGAGAATCAAAAGTATTATTAAGAGTTATCATTAATGCCTTATCACCAGTAAATTGGTTTAACTTAATAGTTGCACCATTCATATCTAAAGTAAAGTTTGAAGGAATAAAAATACTTCCTTCATGATCAATTCTATAAGTTCCAGGTAACAATTTAATAGATGAGTAACCTTTAGTACTTATATCATCAAGTAATTGTTGAAGACCAATCCTTGTATTAGTAGCTTCTTGCATTACAGCATCTTTATCATAATCATCAGCATACTTAACTATAGTTTCACCCCACCAGTTTCCAGCTTCACCATTACCAATAGTATCTGCAATTATACAAGTATAAGTATTGAAAGTAGGAGTTATAGTAGAAGCTATTTTTTCAAGTTCAGCTTTAACTGTTTCAGAAGTAGCTTCTTTTAAATTAAGAGTAGCAATATATTTATTTTCATAGGTATCGGTATTTTTAATATTATATTTAGTTAAATCTTCTTGTGTCATTATATATTCTTTTTCTTCTTTATTTTTTTCTTCTACTAAAAAGAAGTTAAAAAGTTCATGTGAGTTACGGCCATATTTATCTGTAGCTATTATTGAAAATTTTTGCTCGCCTAGATTTTTGAAGCTTCCTACATTAATATAATTATCACCAGCTTTAACATTTTTTTTAACTATGTCTTTTTGACCATCTATTTTAACTGTTATAGTAAATGTTTCTGAAGTATCTTCTTCTGTGTATTCCTTATGATAATAATCTGTTACATAATAATTTATTATTACATCTTCTTTAGGAGAAACCTTAGGTTCTATATAATAGCTTGATATATAAGGTACTTCATTTAAATTTATATCTTCAAGTGAAATAGAACTTGTATTTATGGAGTTGTCTTTATAATTAATATAAGATATTAGATTTTGAATTAAAAATGTAGTTGTAATAGTTAAAATTATTAACAATGGTATAAGTATAGCTATAAATATATTAAATTTCTTTCTATTTAATTTTTTCATTTAATCCTCCTTAGAAAAAATAATTTATTTACTTATTTTAACATAATTCAATAATGTATTGAAAAAAATAGAAAAAATGTTTAAATTTATATTGTAAGATGTATAATTAATATAGTAATTTAATAAGATTTTTATTTAGGGGAATGAGAGCAACATTAATGAGTGAAAAAGAAGGGGTATTGTAACTCCATCTAAAGAAAAAAGTTTATTACTAAATGGAGATAAATAGTGATAGTGTCTTTATGGTTTTAAGTGAGTATTTAAAGTTTATTGGTCATTGGGTAAAAGAATATATAGAGTTATTTATTTTTATAGATTATAAGTTTATAAAGTTTTTTAGTGGGAGGCGAAATGAAAAATAGGAAAATTGTAGTATTATTATGTATAACCTTAATTTTTATAAGTATACTTATGTGTTTTAGTAAGAAAATAGATGTAACAAAATATACAATATCAAATAAGAAAATACCAGAAGAGTTTAATGGGTTTAAAATACTTCAATTATCAGACTTTCATAGTGAAGGATATAGAGATACAACAGAAAGGTTAATAGATAAAGTAAAAAATATTAATCCAGATATAATTGTAATGACAGGAGATATGGTAAGTTGGGATATGGAGAATATAGAAGAAGTTAAAATTTTAATTAAGTCATTATCTGAAGTTTATCCTATATATTATATTGATGGTAATCATGAACATTTAGCTGAAGTTTTACGTCAAGGAAGGTATGAAACTTTTAATAAATTTATGCAGGAGTTAGGAGTTACTACTATAAAAAATGATTATGTAGAAATATATAAGGGAGATAAATATATTAATTTATATGGAATAAACCTTCCTTTAGATGGAGCAACAGGACTTTATGTAGATAAGTTTCAATTAGAAAAAAATTATGTTGAAAAGACATTGCCAGAAGCTGATGGAGAAGAGTTTAATATATTGTTAGCACATACACCAACATTTATTAAGCAATATAGTAAATGGGGTGCAGATTTAGTTTTAGCTGGTCATATGCATGGGGGTATTGCAAGAATACCATTTACTAATATTGGACTTTTATCGCCGGGGAGAACAATATTTCCTAAATATGCGGCAGGAAAGTTTAAGGTTAAGAATTCTACAATGATAGTAAATAGAGGAATAGGGACATCATCATTTAAATTAAGGATCTTTAATAATCCAGAAATTACAGTGATTACTTTAAAGAGTAAATAGAAAAAATATATTAATTATAAAAGGGACTTTTAAGATATCCAATGTAGTAGATATAGGATAAATCTTAGAAGCTTTTTTATATAAAAATTTAAATGGTTGATAAATGACTCTTATGATAATATATACAAAAAAGTAATAAGTTGGTATAATATACAGTAGTTAGTTATGAAGAAAAAGTAATATTGTAGTTATTTGTTTTAAGGGGGTTAGGAGAATATTATATGAATAATGCGCAAAAACAGTTTATAGATATTTTATCTGCAGGGATTAGAGGAAAGTCGGCAGATAAAGTATATGATAACGTAGAATGGGATGAAGTAATAGATTTAGCTGATAAACATAAGGTAGATGGAATAATATACTTAGCTTTACGCAAAAGTAAACTTATTTCTAACATTGGAGAGGAAAAAATAAGTTTGTTAAAACAAAAAGCTGCTATTACAGGAATAACACAATCTAGACATATTTCTGGATTATCAACTGTACTTAATAAAATTAATGAAAGGAATATTCCTGTAATTGTTTTAAAAGGATTAGTAGTTAGAGAATTTTATCCACAACCAGATCAAAGAAGTATGAATGATGCAGATATATTAGTTCATGAAGGGGATGTAGAAAAAGTTAAGCAGTTATTAATAGATATGGGATATGTTTATTTAGAAGATCATAAAGCATCACATCATATAGCATTAGTTCATCATAAGTATCCATTTATTGAATTACATTGGAATTTATTTAAGAGAGATGGGTTTAGTAATGAGTTAGAACATTATGAAAGATTAATTTGGAGGAGAGCCATAAAGGTTAATGTAGGAGAAGCAGAAGTTTTATCTCTTTCATATGAAGATTTAGCATTACATTTATGTATGCATATGGCAGCTCATCTTGCAGCAACAGGATTTGGTGTAAGGCAACTTTGTGATCTTGTTTTACTTGTTGAACATAAGGGAGATGAAATTGATTGGAATAGTTTTATTATGAAGGCTAGAATGTATGGGTTTGAAAAATTTGGTAAAATTATATTTTTATTATGTAATAAATTATTTAATATGGAAGCTCCAAAGGAAATTAATATTAAAGTTGTAAATAATAAAAAATATGTTTCTGCATTACTGGATGAAATTTTTGAAGCTGGAGTTCATGGTAAAAAAGAAATGGCAAATCAATTTGCTACACAAGTTGCATTTAATTTTGAAGAGAAGGATAGTAATGCTACCTTAGGAGCTATTAATAGATATTTTAGATTTATTTTTCCTAAAATTGATGATATGTCAGATAAATATAGTTATGCTAAGAAAGTTAAGATTTTAGCTCCTATTGCTTTGATACATCATTTATTTGCTGGAGTTTTTGCTAGTGAATATAGTTTTAAAGATAAGGTTGAATTTTTAACTAAGGGGGCTGCTAAAGCTGCTAATAGAAATAAGTTACTTGATTGGATGGAGTTATGATAGTTAATGATGAATACTGTAGTAGGGTTATTACAGTATTTATTTTTTTATAATTAGTATTACTATTGATTATTATTTATTATTAGCTATAAAGAAGTATGATTTATTTAAAGAAGTAACAGAAATATATTATTTACTTAATATTACATATAAGGTAAAATTTTTATAAAGCATATTTATTTATTCTTAAATTTCAGCACAAATTTAGAGATGAATTTATAGAATGTTTAAAAAAATTTAAAAAAGAGGTGAATATAATGAAAAAAAATTGGAACAATCCTGCAATTAAATCATTAAACGTAGAATATACTCATGAAGAGGAATATGATGGATGGGTTTTAGGAGATGATGGATCTAAAGTTGATGCTAAATCTATTGATAGAAGTGCAAATCAAGCATGTTTTGGAAAGTTTGGATATAAATGTAGGTGCTGTGGAGCAGAATCAGGATATATTTATGTTACTCCAGTTGGAGCTCTAATGGGATTAATTGGGCACTGGGCTTCAGCTCATCCAAATGGGTGTAAATTATCATAAAAATATTTTCTAAAATTAAAAATAATACATTGCTTTTATAGTAATGTATTATTTTTAATTATATTAATAGGGGGAGATTATAATAAGAAAAGTATATATCAAGATTACATATTTTTTATTAATTATAAATATATGTGTTTTTTTTATTGGGTGCTCAAGTAATGATAGAGAAGCTGGATTAGTTTATGGAAATGAAAGTGCACCAATAGAGATAATTAATTATACAAGCTTTCAATGTATTGATTGTGCTACAATGCATGAAAGATTACACGAAAGTATAAAGAGGTTTATTGAAGATGGTACGATAAGATTAATTGAAAAGCCAATAGATATTACGAGATTTGAATATGATGAAGTAATTTATAAACATATGAGTGAAGAACAATCATTAGATTTTGAAAAATTATTAGAAATATACACAACTCAAAGGCAATGGAGAGATTTTAAATCTAATGAAGAGGTAATTAAATTTTTAAGTTTGAGTCAAGATGAGAACAAAAAGAATATAAATGATTTAAAAATTATAACTAAAGAAAAAAGTAAAATAAACTTAGAAGAGGTTCCAACTATGATCTTAAATGGAAAAAGATTACCAATAAATATAAGTGAAGAAGAATTTATAAATAAGGTTGAATCATTATTAAGGAAATAATTTTAAAATATAATGATTAAGTATTGGTAGTATTAAAAATAGTATTTAGTATTATATCAAAATGAGTATATAAATATTTAAATAAACAAGTTAATTCTGGATTTGAACCAGAGGAATCTATAACACCAAAGTTAGAAGCAGTTCCAGTATCTTAAAGAGAATAATTAAGTTTAAATATTTTTAAGATTAAAGAAGTAGTAAATAAATTTAATACTATAGTGTAATTTATCACCAAATTATATAATAGTATAATAAAATTAATAATTATCAAAATTATGAGAGTGGGTATAAGAGAATGGTGTTAAACAATTATTGTGTATATGGATTGAATATAAAATCTGAAATAGAAATAGATGAATTTGAAAAAATAAGTAATATTTTTAATGATGATTTAGTAGTAATAAAATATTCAAAAATGGATCAAGAAATAAAAAAATCAATTTTAGAAGATAGAAAAATTCAGTTATATCAAAATAAAATATGGTTTCATATAGATAATATAGCTACATATTGTATAACTAATGGAAATAAGATAGAAGTAGAATTATGTGATAATGCAGATATGAAACTTATGAAAATTTATGTAATGTGTAGCTGTTTAGGGTTTATTATGCTTCAAAGAAAAATGGTAGCTATTCATGGTGGAGTAATAGAAATGGATAATAAAGCCGTAATATTTACAGGGGATAGAGGAGCAGGAAAATCTACTTTAACTACGGCATTAAGAGAAAGGGGATATAAATTTATATCTGATGATGTTGCTGGAATCAAGATAGATAAAGTTCCATATGTAATGCCAGGATTTCCATATCAAAAATTATGTGAATCTGCTATGAATAATTTTGGATATGATAAAGAATCTTTTACATCATTTATGAGTGATAAAGAAGTTAAATATATAGTGCCTGCTAAAGATGAATTTATTTATGAGCCAAAGGAATTAACTGCAATAGTAAAGTTAACTGTTGGTGATGTAGATGAGGTTACTATTGAAGAATTAAGAGGTTGTGAAAAATTAAATAATATAATTCAAAATATATATAGGGGTGAATATATCAAACATTTAGGAAAAATGGATTCAGTATATTTTAAACAATGTATTGATATAGCTAAAAACATAAGATTCTTTAAGGTAACTAGACCTGCAAATCAATTTACAGTAGATACTCAAATTAATTTAATTGAAAGAGAAATAATATCTGCTAAAGAAATTGTAGTATAAAGTTAATAGGTAGTAAAAATAATAATACTTTATTTATATAAAATGGTAAAAAAGTATTATTTAATAATAAATAATTAATGAGGGTTATTTAATTATTTAGGGGTAATTGGTAAAATTTATATAAGATAATACTATTCAATAATAGATAGGGTGGGGAAGATATGATTAATTTTAAGAAAAGTACTGGTAAGATAGGAAAGATAAAAAGGGATTATGGAATAAATTTAAATACAATAATTAATAAAAATTTAGAAATAGATGATACAGATTTAGATGGAGAAAAAGTAATGATGAACCTTGATAAAGGTGAATACTTTATGATGAATGAAGTTGGAAGTAGAATATGGGAAATTATTAGTGAACCTATAAATGTAAGAAGAATAATAGATACTTTGTGTTCTGAATATGAAGTAGATGAAGAAATTTGCAAGGATACAGTAGTAGAATTTTTAGGTAGATTAAATAATGCAGAACTTATTAGTATTAGCTAGAAAAGTTAAAACATTTATATCTATGGATAATAAAGAAAAGTTTAATATAATGCAAACTTTTTTTTATACAGGATTTTATAGAGCATTTATACTTTTTGTTCCATTTAATAAGTTAAGAAAGCGTATGGGAAAACATAAACAAGAATCTTTAGATAAAGTTGATAATGATACATATAAAATTGCTAGGAGAATATCATCTAGGGTTTTATTTGTTTCAGCTAAAACACCATGGGAAAGTAAATGCCTAGTACAAGCATTAACTGCACAGAAATTATTAAAAAATCAAGGAATTTCAACTACTATTTATTTAGGAGTACGAAAGGAAGGAAATGAAATGAAAGCTCATGCATGGTTAAGATGTGGTGAGTACTATGTTACAGGTGGAGCTATAAGAGAACAATATACTGTTGTAGCTAGATTTGCTAATTAAATCAATTTGATATCATATAAAGGTTATTATTATAAATTTAGTAATCATATGTGTTATTTCTTTAATTTAGTATCAGTTGGAAGAGAATATTAAAAAATTATTGATAATAAGGCGGATTCAAATTTGAGTCCGTCTTTATATATAAATATAAATTTATATATATTAGGGTAAAAGTTTATATGATTTTTATTATAAGATGTAATTTTATAACTGATATTAAAGTAGTAAGTATAAAGTTTAAAATATTCATCTAAGGTGTAATTTACATAAATTTGAGTATTAATATATAATAAACTTATGATGAAGGCTTTTCAAAATGAAACAATGGAAAAATCCAGAACTTATTAATTTATCAGTAAATAAAACAAATGAAGATGATTATAAACATGAAAATGATTATAAACCTGAAAATGAATTAGAGGTTACTAATATCGAGTTAAGATATATTGAAGTAAACCTATCTTAAATAACAAAAAATACCTTCGATACTAATAAATTAGCATTGAAGGTGTTTTTTTGTTTAAACTAACTCATTTGCAACTTCTAATATACTTTTTCTACTAACTTCTCTAATATGACCTTTTTCAAGTTTCATAATTCTATTACAAATATTAAGAGCAGAAGGTCTGTGAGTAATGATAATACATGTTGGATTACTAGATAATGACTTAACTGACTTTAATACCTTAACTTCTGTTTCAGGATCTAGTGAAGAAGTAGCTTCATCAAGTATTAATATAGGTCTTACCCTTAAGAAAGCTCTAGCAATTGCAATTCTTTGGGCTTGTCCTTCTGAAATACCAACTCCTTTTTCACCAATCATTGTATCTAATCCATCTTCAAGTTCATTAACAAAGTCAATGGCACAAGCATTAGTTAATGCTTCTTTAATTTCATCATCAGTAGCATCAGGTTTACCATAAAGTAAGTTGCTTCTAATTGTTCCTGAAAATAAAGTATTTCCTTGAGGAACATAAGAAATAAGATTTCTAAAGTTTCTATTCATATCTTTAATTAAGTCATTTTCACTAATAAACAAATTACCTTTAGTTGGATTAATTAAAGATAATATAAGTCTAATCATTGTTGTTTTACCTTCACCAGATGGTCCAACAAAAGCAATAGTTTCACCAGAGTCAATAGTAAGATTAATTTTATTTAAAATATAATTATTATCCTTATATGCAAAATAAACATTATCAAAGATAATATCAGGATTATTAAATAAAGTAGATTCAAAATTAGTTATATTATCTACAGCAATTTCATCAAGTGATTTATTAGTAATATCGTTAAGTTCATTTTCATCAGCCATTTTTTCAACTGGTATTGTTTCAATTTCCATAAGTCTTTCAGCCGCTGCTATAGTTGAAATAAGCCCAGGAATCATGCTTGCTAAAGAAGAAAATGGTGCTTGAACTTTATTATATAATTGAAGCATTCCTGTAAATGTACCATAGGTAGTTACTCCTTTAGCTATATTTAATACTCCCCATGTAAAAATTGAAAAGTAAGCAAGTGAAGAGCAAAAACTCATTGACATTGAAGTCATAACAGAAAGCTTAGTATTTCTCATAGCAATTTTATATTTATTATCTTGAATTTCTAAAAGTTTATGCATATTTATTTTTTCCATACAAAATGTCTTAACAATCATTATGTTTTGAATTGATTCTTGCATAAATGATCTATATTTAACATCTTCTTCTTGAGCTTCTTTATATAAGGATTTAAGTTTTCCACTAAAATATCTACCAACCAATATTAAAAAAGGACCAATAAAAACAGCAACAAATGCTATTGATGGTGCCCAATTTATAAGTGTATAAAATGAACCTACTAATGTAACTGTTAATGAAACTAAGCTAGGAATAGTTCCTAGAATAGCAGAACTAATATTACTTACATCAGATGTTACTCTAGTTAATAAGCTTACAGAATGAAATTTACTTTGTTCAAGCCAATCACTACATTGAAGATGTTGATAAATTTTTCTTTGAATATTTTGAGTAAGTTTTGTTGAAGAATGTGTGCTCATAAAAGAAGTAACAGGTGATGATAGCATACTTATTAATGTTATAACAAGCATTATTATAAGCCAGTATATAGTTTGCTTTGAATCACCACTTATTGCAGAATCAATTAATGACTTTGAAACAGTAACATTATAAATTCCTATCAATGAAAAAATAACATTTACTATAATTGAAAATATTAAAAAGGGAATAGCTGGTTTTGCATAGTTTGCCATCCATTTTATTTTTATCCATAGTTCTTTTGTAGGTTTTAGTTTCTTTATGTTTTCCATGAAGTCTCCTTTCAATATATATTGAGTGTAATTATGCATATAAACTTATAAAAGTAATATAATAATATTTTAGCATTTAAGTAAAAAACTTACAATGGATGTTTGCCTATTGATGAATTGTTTTGTTTTAATATAATGTGTTGATTTAAATTTAATGCTCATCAAATGTTACATTAAGAATATAGTATCCCAATCATTTTAAGAGAGCTTTTAATAAAAAAGAGAGCTATATTCAAAATGAATTTATTAATTCATTTTCATATAACTCTTTTTTGAGATATTAATTAAAATAAAGTATTCTGTTTGTTATTTTCTTGTTGAATAGTTTCTTTACTTTTGTTGTTTAAGCTTCCAAGAGGGCTATTAAAACTATTTAGGGGATGAGGAAGTTCTGTATTACTAGAAGGCATAGTTCCTTTCATTCTCTTTTTTTTATCATTAGTTTTAGCCATGACATATCCTCCTTACAAGTAAAATCTAGCTTTAGGTGGTATAAAGTTTAAAATAATAAGCTAGACATCAGAATCGTCGTAAATATCATCAGTATAGTTAAATTCATTGCAAGCAATATTATTAGCTACAATTGGATCATCCATGCAGCTATTAATAGATGCATCAGATTTTATTAATGGATTATTTACGCATGTTTCATTTGTAGGATCATAATAACTTCTTAGGCTTGGCAAATAAACATTAGACTTATCCTTCAAAATTACCCCTCCTTTAACTTTAATTGGATAAGAATAGTTTATCTCATGGCAAGTTATTAAATAGCTGTAATATATTAAGTTAGTAAATAACAATAAACAAGCCATTAGATAAAGCATTTCAACATTAAGATGAAGTTAAAACTTTATATTAAGCTAAGAATGAATTTTATATTTTTGATAGCTCAAAGAAAATATATTCTTAACCATATTAATATTATTCGAAACATTAGATTTAAATATACTTGGATATGTGAGGAATTTTTAATTAATTATATGTATTTATGTTTATAGAATATGATGACATGAATAAATCTGAAAAATAGTCAATTAACAGTGAATAAATACAATTGTTTTTATGAAAATAATAATATAAAATGGAAATGGATTAAGTTGTAATGCCTTATTAGATAATATAATTTAAGAATAATAAATTAACATATTGTATAAAAGGAGAGTAAAGTTATGTATCCAATAAGATTTGAGAATCTTTATTATGATAAAATATGGGGTGGAAGGGATTTAGAAGAGTTTAGAACAAACTTACTAGAAGGAAACATAGGTGAAAGTTGGGATATTGCATGTCATCCAAGTGGAACTGGAATAGTTGCAAATGGTGAATTAAAGGGAAAATCATTTACTGAAATAATTAATGAATTTGGTCATTTATTAGTAGGAACTAAGGTTAGTACCGAAAAGTTTCCTTTATTAGTTAAACTAATAAATTCTAAAGAAAAGCTTTCTGTACAAGTGCATCCTGGAGATGAATATGCAAAAAGAGTTGAAAATCAATTTGGTAAGACTGAAGCTTGGTATGTTATTGAAGCAAAACCAGGAGCTAAGTTAATTGTTGGTACTAAAAATTGTGATAAAGCTGTATTTGCTAAAGCAATTGAAGAAGGAAAGTGTGAAGATTATTTAAATGTTGTTGATGTTAAAAAAGGCGATTGTTTTTTAATTAATAGTGGATTAGTTCATGCTATTTGTGAAGGATTAATAATTGCTGAAATTCAACAAAATTCAGATGTAACATATAGAGTTTATGATTATGGAAGACCAAGAGAAATCCATGTTGAAAAGTCTCTTGATGTAATTAATTTTGATTTAAAGGCCCAAAATCTTTCTAACAATGAAGTAGTTAAATATGATGGGTTTTCTAAAGTAGATTTCTGTGAAAATGAATATTTTGGAATGGAAAAAATTAATGTTGAAACTAAGTGGGATGATTGTAGTAATGAAGAAAAGTTCTTCATTTTAACATGTGTTGAAGGTAATGGTACTATTGAAGGAAAAGATTTCTGTGAAGAAATTAAAAAGGGAGATAGTTATTTAATTCCAGCTTCTTTAGGAAAATATGAAGTTAAAGGACAATTATCAGTAATTAAAAGTTATCCAATGTAAATTTTTTAATGCGCCTCTAGAGGGTAATCCAATAAGTGGATGACCCATGGAGGCGTATTATTTTTATGTGATGTGTCTATAATTAAGTTAAAAATTTAAAATTAAAATTTTGTATAGAAAATTTTACAATGAGGGATTTTTGAATGGTATAACAAAAGGGGCAATGGGGATGAGGTGTAATTTATTATATAACTAATATAGAAATGGTATAGAGGAACTTTATAGTTTTGGGATAACTTCAGTAATTGGAATACTACCAGGAGCAGTAACAATTGAGGAGGCACTAAAGTCTGGAGGAACTAATATGGAAAGAGCAGTTGAAAATATAGTAAGGATACTTTAATTATTCTATAAAAGTTATGCATTTCTGAGGAACAAATATTTTATGGGTGTTCACTAGAGGTAAATCGAAATATAGTAAAAATTGTCGTTGAAAAATACTATAGTTAATGGTAAAATTAAATTTCCGATGGGTACGAATAAAAAAATGAAAATTAAGATAAATATTTGGAGGAGTTGCCAATGCCAGTAAGAATTGCTATACTAGGTGGACCAAGATGTGGTAAAACAACATTAATTCAACAATTATACGTAGATTTAAAAATCAGAGACATAAATGTAGGAGTTGCTACAGAATACAGCACTGATTACTTAAGAGATAAGGGAATGATTGAATCTATTTCAGAACAATATGGAATATATTTAGGTCAATTACATTTAGAAAAGAGTTTAGATTCACATGATTATGCAATAACGGATTATGCTACTTTTGTACCATACATATATGGAAGATTAATGCTTGGAGATAAGACAAGAACTAAGAAAGAAATTGAAATATTAAATGATTTATATAGCTTAGCAATCAGAGATCTACCACAATATGATCATATTTTCTTTGTTCCAAGAGAATTTGGTTATAAGAAAGATGGAGTTAGATGGCAAGATGAAGAAGTTGCTCAAATGGTGGACAAGGCTATTTTAGGATTTTTAGATGCTGAAAATGTTAAGTATTCAGTAATAACTGGATCAACTAAGGAAAGATCTGAGCAAATCATGAAAATAGTAGGAATAAATAAAGCAATTGTACAACCTATTAAGAGTAATGAAGTAAAAGATAAGTAATTTTTTATAATGATGTAAATTAGTAAATATTTTAAAGGGTGGTTCCTATATTATTAGGAATCATCTTTTTTTTGATATATAAGAAGAGTATAATAGCTTGAACTTGCAATATAATTATTATTAAGTTATATTATATCTCTGTTATATCAAAATGTTGTTAACAACATTTTGATATAACAGAAGATAAGTTAAATTTTAATATATTGTTAATTACTAATTATTAATTGATTTTTTTCTAAGTAAAAAGCTACCTGCACATAAAGCTACTAATCCAATAAGAACTATAACTCCAGCTGATATTACAGCACCTGTCTTAGGTAATTTATTTAAAGAAGAGTTATTAGTATCTTCAGGTTTTATAGGTACATTTGGATTTGTAGTTGGTTTTGTTATTGGTTCATTCTTAGAATCAGCTTCATCAACTACATTTAATGTTGTGTAAGCTCTACTACCTGCGCTGAAAATAAACTCAAGAGAATAATTATCAACATCTAAGGAATTAAGAAGTGTTTCACTTAATATAATTTTATTGTCAGTTACTGTATAATCAATTCCTTCTTTTAATGTATTATAATTTAATTGAATTTTCTTTAATGTATTTCCATTGAATTCAACATCAAAAGCAACAGTTTTATTTTTAGAAGCTTCAGGATTTTTGTTATAAGTTACATTTGTATTTTTAATTATAGAATCAAGAATAGTACCTCTTTGGTTATCAGTTATTTTCCAAACTTGTGTACCATAGAATGGATTAGCAGTTCCTAAAGTTAATCCAGAGTTTGTTACTGCAAAAATACGGCATCCATGGTTATAAGGGTCACCAAAACCATTATTAGTAATAGTTTCGAAGTTTATTCCATCTTCAGATACAAGTAAATCAAATCCACGCTCACCAACACTTAAATACTTACAGGTTTCTAAGAAATAGAATAAATTATCAACAGATTCTTGATTTAAGCTTTTATCTAATATTTCAACTAAGTTTTTAGGTAAGAAATCTCTAATAGCTAAATATTTATTAACTAAATTTTGATAAATATCTATTATTGAGTAAGATTTTACAGTATTAGTTTCAGAATCAATATAAGCAGTATCATTTAATATAGAATCTAAATTTAATAATCCATCATATAAATCTGTTAAAGTATTTTCTAAGTTTTCTTGTTCTGCATCCGAAAGAGAATTTATATAATATTCCTCATAAGATTCTTCAGTTAATGTAGGAGTTTCTTCTGTAATTTCTTCAATTATATTATTATTTTCAAATTTAGAATTAGTAATATCTGTATCATTATTTGAATCATTAGTATGAAGATTGTCAGTATCATCAATATCAGTATTTAAGTTATCATCAGTTAAGTTATCATTAATTAAATCATCATTTGAATAATTAGGTAATTTAGATGAATTTTCATCGTTCTTTTTAAGAATTTCTAAAAGTGCTTTAATATAATGAATTTGAGATTTAATTTCTTCAGGGGTCATATGAAGTACATCACCATTTGTAAATTGCATAAGTGGATAAGCTAAACTTCCAATGTCAAATGTACCAACATAAAGTTTATTATCATATTCCGCCATTCTCCAAACATATTGATTTAAATTGCTACCAAATCCAGCACTTTGATTACCAAGTACAGTAGGGAATAATTCATTTGAATCACCAGCAACCATTTCAATCTTTTCATTTGTATCCATTCTCCATAAGCACACTGGAGAAGAAATATCTTTATAAATATCCTCAAATTTCATATTAAGAACATCAGCTAAAGCTATCATAGGATCATTATACCCACCAATATATAAGTGATTATCATATACAAATAAGTTACCAGCACCAGATCTATCTGCACCTAAGCCATATGGATAAGTAGCTCCATCTTTTTCATCACCAACAATAAGATTAAAGTCCCATTTGCCAGTTTCCTCATTTTCTTTACCGCTAAACATTGCAAAGGCTTGTTTGTTTTCAGATTTTCCTGTTACTACAGTTACATAAAGTTTATTATTAAATTCAACCATGTCCCAAATAGCACCACCAAAAATATTATCATTATAATAGTAAGCAGGATAGTCTAGTAAATCTTCTTGAGTTGCAATTGTTTTAAATGAAGATTCTCCTTGTGATGGATTATTAGATGATACTATATAAGCACCATTGTCACCAATCATACTTGCAACAAGGTTATCATTTACAACTGTAAGTCCTCTAATTCCAACTGAAATGAATGGGTTAGAAGGCTTTTGGCTAGTATATACTATTTTTGTACTATCATCAGTAGGATCTATTTCTAATAAATAAGGTTGACTTGCAGAAGCAGCAAAATATAATTTACCTTTGTACTCAATTGCAGCACGATAAGATGCATCATTTGGAGGTCTAACAACTGTTACTTCTCCAGTTTTAGTATTTAATTTTAATAGCATACTTCTATTTTCATTATTTGGATTATTTTCTTCATCTCCCATAAAAAGAGTACCATTAAAAAGAGCATCAACAGAAGCTTTAAATAATGAATAATCAATATTATTTTGTGCAGCCATTATTTGAAGTGTTCTAGAAATTGCACCATATAATACACCAACATACATGTAATCACCATGGCCAACAGCTGACCAAGAATAGTTTTCACCACGGTCATTAATACCATTTTCATATTCGATTATTCCATCAGGTTGCATTACATCATCATTTGGATGTGATAGTTTTGTTGCAGTATAATTTCCACTTTCCGAAGTATATGTTATTGGAAAGTGTGTATTAGATGTTTCAGCATGAGTTGTAAGTGGAGTTAATGCTAAAGTTACAGCTAAAAACATACTAATTATTTTGTTTTTTTTCATTTTCTTTTTCCCCCTCGACATGAAAATATAAGAAATACTAGAAAATTATAGCATAAATATATATAAATGGACGATATTTAACAGAAAATTTACAATTAATTGTAATAAAAGGGATAAATTTAATTAGTTATAAGAATTAAGTTAAAATGGGGATGTCGCATTAAGAATAAATACTACAATATGTTGTATTAATTTTTATTTTTTAAAACAATATATTGTGTATAAAAGTTCTAGTGCGACAGCCCCATAATATTTCAATTAAAAGACTAAATATGATTATGGAGTTTTTATCATAAGGAGAGATAAGTTAAACTTTAAAAAAGCTTTTATCAAAATATAATATATAAAAGATAAATAGCTAAATTAGTTAATATATTGGGTGAAATTATTAACTTGACTGCAAAAAAAAACAATGCTAAAATATATAGTATGCTATGTATTAAGGGGGATAAATAATGCAAAACTTTGATCCAAAAGAACATGTTGGGCTATTAGTAAAATTTATAAATGGAAGAGTTGTTAATAAAATTAATAAAAATCTTTCAAAATTCAACTTAACAAGAGTACAACATGAAATTTTATGTTTTATAGATAAAAATGAACATGAAGGTGATGTATTTCAAAAAGATATAGAAAAGTGTTTGAAGTTAACTAATCCAACTGTAACAGGCATAGTAAAAAGGTTAGAAGAAAAAGAAATGATAGTTAGATGCCCAAGTAATAATGATGGAAGATATAAATGTCTTCATGTAACTGAAAAAGGTAAGGATGTTATATGTAAAAGCTTTAAATTTGGAGCAAATAATATAGAAAAACAATTAGTTAAAGATATGACTGATGAAGAAATAAAGATATTAAAAGATTTATTATCTAGAGCACTAAAGAATATGGAGGAGTAATCCTCTTATTTTTAGTTAAATAGATAGTTTCCTATGTATTGTAAAATATAAATTAAATTTGTTAAAAACATATAAGAAGATGAATTTAAATAAATAATTTCATCTACAAAATGTTTATATAAAAAATGTACTTAAAAAGTACAAAAGATATTAAAAGGAGAGGTGAAAGTATGATTAAAAAATTAGCTCCATATATGAAAAAATATAAGACACAGCTTATGCTAGGTGTTTTATGTGCAGCATTAGAAGCTATTTTTGAATTATTAATTCCATTAGTAATGGCTCAAATAGTTGACGTTGGTATTTCTACTGGGAACACAATTTATACAATAAAAATGGGATTATTAATGCTTGTTATGGCAGCTATATCTTTAAGTTTTGGTATTGGATTATCAAAATTTTCAGCAATAGCAGGTCAAGGTTTTGGTGCAGAATTAAGACAAGCTGAATATGAAAAAATTCAAACTTATTCATTTAAAAATATTGAAAAGTTTAGTACTGCATCATTAATTACAAGATTAACTACTGATATTACAATGATACAAAATGCTTTAACAATGGGAATTAAGCTTTTAGTAAGAGCTCCTATGATGCTTATTGTTGCATGCATTTTAGCAGTTACAATTAGTCCTAAATTAGCAATGATATTCTTAGTGTCTATGCCTGTTCTTATAATTTCAATTGGATTAATTATAAAGAATGTTAAGCCTAAGTTTGAATCTATGCAAAAGAAAATTGATAACTTAAATACTACAGTTCAAGAAAACTTAATTGGTATTAGAGTTGTTAAATCTTTTGTAAGAAGAAATAAAGAAAAAGAAAAGTTCAAGAATAGCAATGATGAATTATTACAAGCTTCTGAAGGGGCATTTGGTATAGTTGTTTTAAATATGCCAATTATGCAACTTGTTGTATTTGCAAGTATTATAGGTATACTTTGGTTTGGAGGAAATATGGTTCATGCAGGAACATTAACTGTAGGTAAGCTTACAAGTTTCATGACTTATTCCTTCCAAATTTTAATGGCTCTTATGATGCTTTCTATGGTTCTTATGATGCTTTCAAGATCAGTTGCATCAGTACAACGTATAATTGAAGTTTTAGAAGAAGAACCAGATATAAAGGATCCTGTTAATCCTATAACTGAAGTTAAAAATGGAGAAATTGAATTTAGAAATGTTAACTTTAAGTATGAAGATGACAGTGATGAAAATAATTTAGAAGGTATAAACATTAAGATTAAAGCTGGTGAAACTATTGGTGTTATTGGTAGTACTGGTTCTGGTAAATCAAGTTTAGTTCAGCTTATCCCAAGACTTTATGATGCTACAGAAGGTGAAGTTTATGTTGGGGGAGTTAATGTTAAAAATTATCATATTGAAACTTTAAGAAATGAAGTTGCTATGGTACTTCAAAAGAATACATTATTCTCTGGAACTATTAAAGAAAACCTTATGTGGGGTAATGAAAATGCTACAGATGCAGAAATTGAAGCAGCAGCATCTTCAGCATGTGTTGATGAATTTATTGATAGACTTCCAGGAAGATATGATATGCACTTAGAGCAAGGTGGGGTTAATGTATCAGGAGGACAAAAGCAAAGACTTTGTATTGCAAGAGCAATATTAAAACAGCCAAAAGTATTAATTTTAGATGATAGTACAAGTGCTGTTGATACTGCAACTGATGCAAAGATTAGAAAGGCTTTTGCAGAAGATTTAAAAGATACTACTAAGATTATAATTGCTCAAAGAGTTAATTCAGTTTCAACTGCAGATAAAATTATTGTTATGGATGATGGTAAGATTAGTGCAATTGGAACTCATGATGAGTTAATGGAATCAAGTGAAATTTATAAAGATGTATACAAATCTCAACAGGAAGGGGTGGGTTTACGTGAGTAATAAGAAAAGTGAAATGATTAAGCAACAAGTTAGTGCAAATCAAGGACAAGCATCTGATAATAAATCAGGACATCCTGTTCCAGGAAAAGGTGGGAAAAAACCAGGACCTCCAAAACCTAAAAATATGGGGAAGACAATAAAAACATTAATGAGTTATGTTGGAAAATATAAGGCTTTATTAGCTTTAGTTATGATATTAATTATAATTAATTCATTTGCAATGGTTGCAGGTTCATATTTCTTAAAACCATTAGTAAATAATTATATCTTACCAGGTGATTTTGTAGGACTTGCAAAGATGTTAGTAATATTAGGTACAATATTTGTTGTAGGTGCACTTGCTGCATATGGATATGCAAGAATAATGGTACATGTTGCTCAAAATACTATCAGTAATATAAGAACAGATTTATTTAATAAGATGCAAGAACTTCCTATTAAATATTTTGATAGAAATACTCATGGTGACTTAATGAGTTTATACACTAATGATATAGATAACATTAGTGAAGCATTAAATAATAGTTTAACTAATATATTAGCATCAGGGCTTACATTTATAGGAACAATAATAATGATGGCAGTTTTAAGTCCAGTGTTAATTATAATAACAGTTGCATTTTTATCTTTAATGATTTTTGTTGTAAACAATGTTGGTGCTAAGAGTAAGTATTATTTTGGAATGCAACAAAAGAATATTGGTAAATTAAATGGATATATTGAAGAAATGATAGAGGGGCAAAAGGTTATAAAAGTATTTTGTCATGAAGAAGAAGCAATTGAAGATTTTAAAAAGCATAATGAAGAATTAAGAAAAGCTTCAACAGGAGCTCAAACATTTGGTGGATACATGATGCCAATGTTAGGAAATCTTTCTCATATGAATTATGCAGTAACTTGTTGTGTTGGGGGATTAATGACTATAGCTGGTGCTTTTGATATTGGTTCATTAGTATCTTATTTACAATATACAAAGCAAGTTTCTAATCCAATTGCACAAGTATCTCAACAAGTAAATATGATATTAGCAGCATTAGCAGGTGCAGAAAGAATATTTACAGCTTTAGATGAAGAAGTTGAAGTTGATAATGGTGAAGTCACTTTAACAAGAGTTGAAGTTAGAGAAGATGGTAAATTAGTTGAAACTGATAAGTATACAGGTCATTGGGCTTGGAAGGTACCCCCTTCAGTTATAGCTAAAATGAAAACTTTAGTAGAAGCAGAAGATAACTCAATGGCAGAAATGGCAGAAATGGCAGCAACTACTGCTATTTTAGAATCAGCTGCAGAATTAACTGATGAACCTATATTAAGAGAACTTACTGGTGATGTTAGATTTAAAAATGTTGTTTTTGGATACAATGAAGAAAAGACTGTATTAAAGAATATTAGTTTATTTGCTAAGCCAGGTCAAAAGATTGCTTTTGTTGGATCAACAGGGGCCGGTAAGACTACAATTACTAACTTAATAAATAGATTTTATGAAATCAATTCAGGTACAATAACTTATGATGGAATAGATATTACGGATATCAAGAAGGATGATTTAAGAAGATCTTTAGGAATAGTTCTTCAAGATACTCATTTATTTACTGGTACAATAGCTGATAATATCAGATATGGTAACTTAAATGCAACTGATGAAGAAGTTAAAGCAGCAGCTAAGCTTGCAAATGCTCATACATTTATTAAGCATTTACCTCATGGATATGATACTGTTATTACAGGCGATGGTGAAGGATTATCTCAAGGACAAAGACAATTACTTGCTATTGCAAGAGCAGCAATTGCTAATCCACCAGTTTTAATAATGGATGAAGCAACAAGTTCAATTGATACAAGAACTGAAAAACTTATTGCAGAAGGTATGGATAAGCTTATGGAAGGAAGAACTGTTTTTGTAATTGCTCACAGACTTTCTACTATTAAGAACTCTCATGCAATAATGGTTCTTGAACAAGGTGAAATAATTGAAAGAGGAAATCATGAATCTTTATTAGAGGAAAAGGGCAGATACTATCAATTATACACTGGAAAAGCAGAATTAGATTAGATAATATTTGGGCTGACTTCAGGGAGCATCTATTTATTGGATGTGTCCTAAAGTCAGCTATATATTTTTTAGTAAAAATTTTGCTTAGTAGAATTTGTTCTATGTTTATGAAGAGTAACTTATGGTATACAATATATATTTTAAATAGTATAGGCATTCTGTTATATAAAAATGTTGTTAACAATATTTTTATATAACAGAATGCCTATAAGGGAAAAAGGGTATATTGATAGATAAACTTTAATTAAGGATTAAAGAGGAAAAATGTGTTAATACTCATAACTGGGTGATGAAATATGAGTAAAACCATTAATAGCAAAGAATATAGATTAAAATTATTTAAAGAAAAAATATATAAAATCAATATTAGTAAAATAGATATCACTCCAGTTGATGCAATCTATTCAGGAAAAATAAAAATATGGTTGAAAAAATTTATAGGAGTTGCAACTAAATATATAGACCATTATTTAAGTTGGAGAGCCAATGAATATAAGAATAATATGGTATTTAGTTAATGAATTAAAATCTAAACATAATAATGTGTCTATAACTTAT
>OGCM01000288.1_pt1 | contig 82782 bp, 86 predicted proteins | sample 1570151 | NCBI WGS metagenome assembly OGCM01 (sample SAMEA4370582, study PRJEB24528) | human gut metagenome
GTCTCCACATGCACCGTATATCTATAGGTCTAATAGTTAAGTCTTACACCGCCCCGTACATCCTCAATAATACTTAAAAATCTATGTTTATGCAATAGTTCAATCTTTAAATCTTTTTGTTTCTGTATCTTACATTTCTCTGTCGGTGGCAAATCGGTGGCAATGCCACCATTCTACTATACCCTCTCCACTTTCTTAAGATACACCCAGCCAGCCCCACTTTTCAACTTACCGAATCCGTTCTTTTCTTCTACAATCTCGTGCTTACCTGACTGCAAAAAAGTTCTGGCAGCACTGTAGGTCTTGGCCGGTCCCGTTCTGATCGGGACATTCGCAGTTTTCGGCTGAACCTTGTATGGCAGTTTGGCGGATGTGTAGACCTTTTTACCGGCATCATTGTATACACGATACCCGGCGTGCTGATCTGCACACTGTTTCGCCTTCTTGATTGTCTGAAACGCCCCAATCTGACTGCTGGCGTTCTTCCAGGTCTTGCGGACACGGTACCATGGTTTCGTGGTTGCCGGAAGAATGTCACCGGATCCGGCAATCTTCTTTTTGAACTCGTCCCACGTCCAGCTGGTTTTATAGTGGTTGTTGTGCACATACGGTGCCGGGCATACCTTGTTGACGATATCATAGTGCCGCAGGACGTGGTCTGCAGCGATTCCAAGCTGCCCCATCAGATGCTTGACCAGCCACACACATGCTTCCTGCGTCTCTTTCGTGAAATACCATTTCGGATCGGATGCCAGTGCAGCGTTTCCGTCACATTTGCAGCACATCTCGATGCTGATCGTGTTGTAGTTGTTGGCCTCCGGGTGCTTCTGGGTGTAATAACCGGCTGTTCCTACCGCCCACGGCACGGCATCCAGACTGCAACGCTGGTAGATGGTGCCATCCCAGTAGATGTAGAAATGTGCACCACACCCATCGGACGACAGGTCATGTGCCTGGCCGACCACGCCCAGATAATGCACTCCAATGTACTTTTTATGATTTCCCCATGCCGGGACTCTGGATGATGATATGGCGTTTGTAATTTTGTAGCTCATAATTTTTACCTGCCTTTCTCTGAGAACGCTTACACGTTCCCTGTTCTGTTTTCTTCCGGAAGCTCTTCTGTCATGTCTTCCAGAAATTTCTGCACCCAGCGTTTGATTTTTGCCGGCACTGGCAATCCGCACAGTGTCATATTCTTCAATACGCTCACGATTTCATATAATATGAAAAGAATGCTAAAAAATTCGCAGATTCCAAGTTTATGTATTCCCAATAGCTCGATGTAATCCTGTGGTACCATAAACAACACATTGATATTCAGAATCACATCCACTGCCATCAACAGGCATACAGACAGCAACATGGCTGATTTGCGGATTGCCCCGTCGATACCCACGCAGGAATTAAATTTGTGCTCCTTGATCGCCCGAAGCACCCCTAAAATAGTGTCCAGTGCAACCGCAATCAATAAGATACGGAAAAACGAATTACCTGCAAGTAACATAATAATTTTATTCATCATATTTACCCATCCTTTCCGTTTTCAAAACATTATAAAAATATATTTCTACCGCCTTACTCTGACGGTGTACCATCAGTTAATATTCATATGCATAATCTTCCCCATCTCCATTTGCAATCAGCTGCAATCTGCGTTTCTTCTGGTCAATCACAATATAATAGCTGGTCGATATGTAAGAATAGGTCGGATGTCCATACACAGCTCTTGTTGCGATATAATGGATCCCATTCTGCCGTTTATGACAATATACGTGCGTATGGCCACATATACAGGCAATCACTGTATTGGATTTGTTTTCCGTGAAATTATACGTTACTTTCGATTCAAAGTCCGTTATGACATTAACAGCTGTTCCTTTCTCATTTCCAGCAAATGCCTCGATCAACTCTATCAGTGACTTTCCACCGTGGTTGCCTGTGACACTGCTGCATGAATATCCGGATGCCTCAGTGTCATCATCAGCGAATGTTATCAATGGATGGTGGCTGAAGAAGATCACCTGCCATCCTTCCTCATCAAACCGCAAATGGTCTGCGACAAACTGCAGCTGCTCCTGGCTGAATCCAGTCGTACCCTGTCCATTGTAATACAGCTTGTTCGTATCTTCGTCCAGCCTTGTCGGGACATCAATGGAGTTCAGCACAAAAACCCTGGTTTTTTTGTTTGGTATATCATAATAACCATAAGCCCTTTCGATCTGTCCGGGGTTACGGTTTGTCTTTTTGATATCTTTGTTCAATAGAACCCTGGTCATCTTTTCCGGATCGATATAACCATTTCGATAATCTGTGTACATCGTATTATCATCGTGGTTTCCCTTTGCGATCATCACCGGTGCATGTTCCGCCGCTTCATCAATCAGCATCCGGACTGCCTTATGGGATTCTACTGCTGTCGTTTTTGCTGTCTGAGAGCTGTTGTCCAGGTAATCCCCTCCATAAACAATAACATCCGGATCATAATCTTCCGAAATGATGTTATAACAGGTCAGATGTCTTTTTATCTTCGCAGCAACCCCTGCTGTTTCCCCTGCTGTCCTTCCTTTCGTGCAGGAAATATGCAGGTCTGTAAAAAACGGGATCAGGACACAGTTTGAATCATATACGGACTCGATCGATGCTTTTGTGATATTTAGCTCCAGTTTATCTGCCGCTGATAAATTTTCTTCGTCCAGGATATCCGTCTTTCGGCTTCCGTTTTTAAGCTCATTGATGATATCTGTCACGGCTTTTCCGGCCAGGATCACATTGATCGCCTGTAAGTCGATATAATTCCCCTGAACGGATGCCCTCACATACCATCCTACCTGCGAATCTGAAATAGTGTAAGTCTCCTTTGACGAGAGCCATCCTGTAGTCCCCTGAAACGTTTTCCGGCTGTCGTAAAAATAATAGGCAATTTTATAGCTTTCCGGAATATCTGCTATCAGCATGGTGTTCCTGGTTGCTATTTTCTTATACTCCACGTTCCTTGCATAAGAATCGTTGCTCTTATCATCGCCTGTTTCCGGATCTATCAGCCCTTTTTCGAATTCCCCTAAGAAATGGTCGCTGTACTGCAGCAGCACATTGTTCTGTACCTTTTTCAATCCCCCAACGGATTCCATCAGGCCATTGATGCTGTTTTCGTTCTTTGTGATCGCACTGCTCATCTTCTGGAGATCAACACCCTCTGCCAGATGGATGCCATTCCGATCAAGATAACCCGTGATTGCAGCATTGACCTGTTCATCCGTTGCAACCATCTGCAGTAATTGTGCAATGGCGTTACCATTCGCATCTTTGAATAATATTCCCATAACTTCCTCCTATGCACTTTCAATCTGCACTGTTTTCGCAAATGCAGCGATATCTTCCTCTGTCCATTTTCCATAGTTTTCTTTTCGGACTTTCAAGGCGAAGCCGGAATAAGTTTCTGACAGTATTTCAATGGTTCCGCTGCAGGTAATCCACTGTGTCATTTCAACCATTTTCCCATCTATATATTTATAAAGCTGATAACGATATCCGGACCCACCAAGCAACGTAATAATGGTATCCACTGGCGTTTCTATATAATCGGTTGCTATTCGCATCGACTGAGAGTCCCCTAATTTCTGGAATGTCGATCCAGCTGTTTCCAGTATCTGCCCGATCTCCCAATTTGGATCCGGATATTCGTACTGCATGACAGTAATTGTGCAGACTGTCTTATAATTTCCGCAGACAACTGTAATATCAACGCTTCCTTTTCTTCCAGTCAGTGTTACCGTTCCTTCTGTGACGCTGGCAAGTTCTTCATTGTTGCTTATCCACCGAACCTTCTGCGTGCAGTCTTGTGGTTCCACGACTGCAATCAGCTCGATCTTGCCTTTTCCATATGCTTCGATAGCGGTCCGATCCAGGCTGATCCCCGTACAGATAACTTCGGATGTTTTGAACTCTTCGAGCTTCACACTTCCGATCAGCGTATCCGAAAGGTACAATCCTACCGTCTGGCCATTTACTGCCCTGAGATCCAGCTTACTGAGTACCGCCCCAACGATACTGTCCGGCGTGATGGTATCCCCTTCTTCTGTCTCCTCAAACAGTACAATGTTTTCCGGTACTTCCGGAAGTGTGGCATCCGCATATTTCTTAACGATATCCTGCACGGTATCTTCCTTCACGGTTTCCTTTAATTCTTCTTTCATGCTTCCGACATCGCTCTTTAAATCTGCCACATCGCTTTTCACATTCATAATCTTTTCTGATTCGCCCTGGATCTTCTTGACCGCAGTCACCGCTTCATCTTTTGCATCCACTGCTTCTTTTTTTGCGGCATTGGCTTCTTTTGCGGCTTCCTCTGCTGTTTTTTGAGCCGCTTCTGCAGAACCTTTTGCGGTTTCTGCCTTATCTGCTGCATCTTTCACTGCTGCAATCACCTGTTTATAGGTAATATCATCATCTTCTGGTGTACCGTGTATTTCCGGTTTTGGTCTTGCCCGGACGTTCATGGCAATCTTATGCTCTGTCTTTCCGGAAGCAGCATCTTCCACATATATGAACGCATAGATTACATAATCATGCGACGCTCCGTTTCCATCCAGCAGTGTATCTGGGATAGGTACCTCAGTAACCCCCTCTTGCGTCACACCAATTCTGGTGACTGTTTCGCCGATCCGCTCTGTTGTCGAAAACTGAACCTCGACCGCCGCCGGGAGCTTCACGCCCTGGATCCGCAGTGTCTGTCCATAATCCCACTGCCACAGGTCGCTGACTGCTTGGCAGTAATGCTGCCCTGCATCTATGATTGCTGTTATCATGTATTTCTCACCTGCTTTCTGTAATTGATTGTTACGAAAATGTCAGTTTCAACGCCGCACGCACACCACACGGTGCATTATTGATTGCGTTAGTTGTGTTCGGCATAGTGGCTGCAACAGAAACCATGTTTCGGTTAATAACGCCACGGTAGGACGATGCCGCTACCAGCGTGGATGCATTCCCGCCGTAAACATAATTCCCATTCTGCCGGATCTGCAGTCCAGTTGCTGATTCTATCTTGACAGAACTGCAACCGACAATCGGTGTCGATACCGGGATACAGAACTGCACCTCCTGTCCCATGGATGTCACATAGCCTGCTGTGAAACATTCAACGCTTATGCTGTCGCCCTTGGTCAGGATATTCATGTTTCCGACCACGTACCAGTATGATCCGCTGTAGACCAGTTCCAGGACTGTGTACTGCTCGATCAGTTCTGCCGGGATGTTGCTGTTTTTGTAGTAGATCGGCTTCGCTCCGGTGGCATTGACATTCAGTGTTGGATTTGCAACTGTGTTTGCATAATTGAAACGGACTGTGATCCGAGATCCTACTGCCAGTTTGAAATTTGACAGACTCACTGTTTTTTCTGCGGTCGCTCCCGATGTATAGCACACTGCATAGTGGGATATACTTGATGATCCATCAAAATTCATACCGTCAACAGTCACTGCCGTTTTTAATTTCGTTGCTGTTCCGGCGTTTCCAGATATGTCTGTCTGACCGTTTTCAATCAGATTATCAAACTTGTTGAACATAGCTGGTGTCATTAGACCCGGTGTAGTTGCAGTAACTGTAGGGATAGACACACGACTATATCCATCTCCAACATTCAGATCTAAGAGTTGATTTTTTTCATCATAGCTAAGGGTTAGACCTCTCCATGTTCCATCAGCACACAGAAAACTTCTCCACATATTTTTATCCGGTGCTGGAACCAATCCCGCACTGCCGTTGTTCATAGAATTTGCCCCGGTGAAGTCCTTGATATCAGCCAGTTTATTTTTCTCTTCCGTAGTATAGTCATTCGTAGATAAACCCTTACCTGTTACTTTATCTACTTTTGAATCTAATGCATCCTCTTTTACTTTTTCAATTGATTCTTTAACAACTGTATCTTTAATATCTCCTACCGCCATCTCGATATCTTTTTGCAAATCCTCCTGCGTCACCATGCGTTTCACGTTTCCAGCATCAAAACATAAATAAGCCGCTCTTCCATCCTGTGTATTTGGATCACCTGAAAGAACCACTGCCCACTCTGCTGGAAGTAATTTTTCCGGATCAAATTTCCCATACTCACCTCTACGCATCTGTATAGCCATTATCTCACCCCTGACTTTCTATGATTGTTCTTACACTTTTGATATTGCCATTACAAGAGCTTTCCAAAAGTTGTGCTTTTCCAAAAGAGAAATTCGCATGTGTAACAAAAAAGTAAAACGAATTTTGTCTTCCATCTGTAACAGTTATACAATCTCCTGCAACAATACTTGGATCGCTTGAACATGAAATTGATAACTCCCTTGCAAAATACCCTGTTGAATGATATATACCACAAAGTTCAGCAAGATCCTTTATCTTATTTGCATATGTTGCATCTACGCTACAATCAATAACAACTCTTATAACACTACTATTTTCGAATACGGTATTACGATCAAACCATAAATTTCTAATCTGCTTTTTGTTATTTGAAGCATACTCTATTTGAAATCCTGTAATCCATATAATGTCAGTACTTATTTTTTTACTCAAAACATTGTATATATGAGCATCTCTTACTCCAGGATGTTGGGCACCGTTTAGAGAAGTACCAGATGAATAATCTTTAAAATCTCCTCCATCTTTATCATCTTCCACTCGATACGCATATGGACTATTCCTGAATTTTCCACCGTTAATAATGTTATTTTCATACGGTAAACTTTCAAAACTATTTATAATGGATTGTAATTTTAACGTTCCATCTTCTGAAATTCTCCAATAAGAAAAAGCTATTTTGGCACAATATCTCAGCATATCTCGAAAAGTCAAATTAACATCTTCCGGCTTTTCTTTGATTCTTACGCTATCCAGTATGTCCCAGTAAACTGATTCTTGGACTGTTTCTACTGGAACACCGCAAATTTTACACGCCTCTTTGACAATATCAGTACAATATGCTGGAAACTCCAACGTGCTTTCGGAATAACTTTTGTCAAATTTTATCATGTCATCGTAAGCTGTAATTTCAACTGTCAACTCCGTAAAATACGCTGTGTCAATCGTATAAGTGCCTTTCGTTATGATTTCCACTGTGCCATCTGGTAATTTAAGCCCTACCCCTGCTTTAATTTTTGCTTCCCTGAAATCCACATCATCAAATTTACCATCTGAATTATCCAGAGTCGCTTTGTACTCCTTGGCAGCAGCAGTTCCAATGGCAATATTATTACTATCATCTGTCACAAGATCATCAATGCTATACGCCAAAAAATCTCCCGTTTCCATTTCAATCTTGACAGAACTTTTGCTCAATGTGTAAGCATCATGTATTGAAAATTCTCGATTTTTCTTGATTGCTTCCTTATATGCATTGCTCGTGCTTATCATCAATAATCACCTCTGTATAATATCCACAGAAACTTCTTTGTAGTAAAAAATACCACCGATATCACCGCCAACTTCTTTTGCTATTGTCCCTCTGTATGACTCGATTGTTACATTTGTTCCGTAATCACGGAACGTAATAGGGAAAAATCCTGTTGCTAAATTCTTTTTGATAAGAGCTGCCTGCTGTTCTGTAAGCCAATTCCATTTGATAGACAGATTTTTCTTTTCTGCTACAACATCACCGACCATAGTACCTGTAAGAGTACGTCCCGTGTCACTGCTCCATATGATTTCATCTGCCACACTCATCGAAACTGGTGCAGGCAGTTCTACGTTTCCACATTTCAATACAAACATCAGTTGCTCCTATCTAACATCTACCGTGTTAAAACGTTTATTAATTCCGATCTGTGCTCTTGTTGACGCTCGTGCAATGTCTACGCCATCTAAATTAAAACTTACATTTGCAAGTGCCGCTACAATACGCATAGTTGCATTATTGGCAATGGATTCCATCTCTTCTTTCGTCACACCTCTCCCGCCTGCTGCCGATACCGCTGCGTTTACCATTGCCTGTAATTTGCTTTCTGGTGCCACAATCTCGCCTTCGTGCCGGTTATCACCAATTACTGCTAACCTTGGTGTATTGGCTCTTACAAATCCGCCTTGTGCAAGCAGCGGTATTCTTGGTTCATCCCAGATAGGCAGATCAAATCCAAGCGTATGTCCACCAATTCCAGGCACCCAGTCAGGCACATCGATCTGCAAATTATTGAACATATTGGCAACTGAATTAACCGCACTTTCAATACCTGCTATCAGTCCATTAGCAAAACCTATCACAATATTGATTGGTGACTTAAACAGATCTGTCATTCCATTCCATATTTCCAGAACACCTTTCCATGCTTTTTCCCAATCACCAGAAAATGCACCTGTTACAAATTGAATGATTCCTCTTAAAATACGTATGACATTGTTGATATTTTTTGAAACATCCCCGACAAAATTCAAAAATATCGTACCGATTGCTTCGATGATTGGCGATATCACCGGGAAAATTGCAGATGCTATCCAATTAATAAAAGGCTTGAACACATTACGCCACAGAACATTTATAAGATCAGCAACATCCCCCACCAGTCCAATAATATTGTTGATGGTTGGCTGTATGCTGCTCGTCCATACACTCTGAAACAAGGTTGATAACTTTGACAATACCGGTGCAAAATATTTATTATATCCATCCAGCAGGGTAGATAATATTTCACTGAACCCTTCTTTAAATCCATCGAACATCGGACTGATATGCTCATCATACACAGCTAAGATTTTTTCAAAGGTCTCTTTTACCGATGTATGCAGTGTTTCGAGAACCGTACTTATTGGTTCTAATGTATTATCAATAGCATCTTTTATTTTATCTTTATTATCTATAAAAGGTTGAAGAATACATGAAAGTATGTCATTTGTCAGTTTCAATGCAAGATCTTTAGAACCCAGAAATGCATCAGAAATCATGCCAAGCAGTTCTGCCGAACATACTTCGCCATTTTCATCTGCAAACACCGAAAATACGTCTGCAAAAGATGTAAAAAAATCTCCGACCAGATTTACCGCATCTGTTGAAGTATCCAGCATACTGACTAATCTGTCATGTATATAACCTTCACTGCCCTGTAAATATCGATCTATTGCACCTACCAGATTGGAGGCAATCGTTGTTCCGATGCTTACAAAAGATCCTGCAATTTTCCCGGCGTTTAAAGCAATCGCATCAAACAATCCCGAAGCGGATGTCTGTATTTGCGGATCTGTAAATATGCTTTTTAATGTTTCACCAATACTTTCGCATTTCTTACGGATTCCATCAATTCTTTTCCCACTGTCTCCGAATCCTATCAAGAATCCTTTCTTAAATAGGCCTGCAAGTTCTTTACCTCTTTCCAGTAAATCCTGCATCTTACGATTCAAGCCATCCACAACAGTATCTCCTTCGGCAAGCTTGCCAAAATCAACACTACCAGCCACATCCGGTACGGCACTTCCTGTAGTACTACTACTGTCGTCTTTCTTGTCCAGGCGATTGATCTTATCAAAACCCATAAGGCTTTTCAGCTTTTTGGATGCTTTTTCGGCCGCATTTCCTGCTGCCGTTGTATTGTCTTTCAGATTCTCTGCCGATTCTGCTGCATCATCCATTCCTGCTGCTGTCTGCTGCATATTATCTGTTGTGCCGGACGACTTCTGCCCGGTGATTAGCTCTGTTAACGACTTAAACGCACTTGCCAGCACGCTCAGGCGACCTACTACTGCATTGATCACTCTCAGAACCGGTGTAAACAGATTGATTAGACCTTGTCCAACCGTTGCCATAAGAGACTGCATCTGCAAAGATAACACTTTGCACTGGTTTGCCCAGGAGTCGGACGTTCGTGCGAAATCGCCCTGTGCCGCTGACAGCTGATCCTGTACGAATGAATAACGCAATGCTACCTTTTCAGCTTCCGACATTTTGTCGGTTGTCTTTCCAAATCCATTCGCCAGTGCGTACGCATCCAGTGATGTCTGCGACATAACAACACCAAGGTCTTTCAGTGATTCCGTTTCACCGGTAAATACCGATTTCAGCTTTGCGTATGCTTCGTCCTGGCTCAGATTGTAAAAAGATGCCACATCACCGGCCAATCCGGTCAGGGTTGTCCCCATATCAAGAGCCTGTTTCTCCGTAAATCCAAACGCTTTCGCCATGGCACCAAATGTACCGGTGTACTGTTTTGCCATGGTTTCTGACAGTCCGAAGCTTGCCGCTGCACTCTTTACAAACTGGTCTACCTGTGCGGATAATGTTGGGAATGTAACATCAACAACGTTCTGAACCTCTGCAAGGTCCGAACCTAATTCCAGGCATTTCTTTCCAAACTCAACCAGTTTTCCGACAGCAAAGGCAGATGCCAATGCCGCACCTGCCTTTTTCGCCAAGCCCATCATGCTGTTCATCTGACGTTTAAACTGATTCTGGTTTACGACCAGATCAAGACCGATCTCGCCTATACTGTCTCTGTCTGCCATTTGTGCCACCTCCATTTTTAGGAGAACATCGGCACAATGGCACTACTTGTCCTGATTTATTTTAATTTCAAATTCTTTTCTACAGTGCCGTGCCTGGCATTTAATGAAAATGCCACAGCAAGAAGCATCCTGAACATACTGAACTTTTTGTCCATGTCCGCAAAATGGACACTTTATTTTTCTTTTTTCAATTTTGATCTACCTCCTGCCATTGTAATAAATGCCTGCTTCATCTGCTCCAGGAATACATCCCTGTCTTTTATGCTTACTTTTGCGGCTGTTCTGTTCCGCCATTCACACCGGATCCTTCTCTGCTCCGGCGTGAAATGTTTCAGCATCTCTTCATCTTCTTCTGTCCGTATCGATACCATACGGGCAAGGACCGTGTTCGGTCCAAGCCCGGCAAGCATCTGTCTGAATTCCTCCCAGGGCATTGTATTGACTTCCCTTGAAAGCCGGATCCCGTATTCCGACTGGAAGGATGCTACGATCAGGTCATAATCTTCGATCAGGTCGTAGCCGGGATCTGGGATTCCCCCGCTTCTTCTTCCTTTCCGGCAATCAGTGTGATCGCAGTCTGGACCACGATTTTCAGATCATCAAATGAAAGTTTCAGTTCTTCGATTGTTTTGCGTGCTTTCTCACTGAACAGCAGATCGTACATATTTGACACCTGTTTTGGTGTTCCTGCACCATCCCCAATGACATCCATAAGTTTCAGCACAGTTGCCGCATCTGCATTGACTTCCAGTTTTTTGTTCTTGATCACAATCACCGGATTTCCATCCATGTTCAGTTTTTCTGTAATGTCTACTGTTTTTGCCATGTTCTTATACCCCCTATTCCGATGCCGGGATAACTTCCGGTTTTCCATTGCTCTGGATCTCGAATTCCAGCGGTGCCACTGCCGTTGAATCACCAGCACCAACATTTGTCACATTGATGACTGCACCAAGGAAATTAACCTCTGTGCCATCCGGGAATGTCCAGGCAATGTCTTTTTCTGCGTCACGTCCATTTACCCATGCCAGAGATGCGACCAGGTCGTTTCCCGGATCTCCTACGTTTCGCTTCGCAGATACCGTGATCTTAACACTCTTAGCTGTCAGCAGTCGTCTTACCCAGCCTTCTGTATCAAATGGAGTCCATTCCTCAACGCCGTTGTCGAATGATACGGAGAAAGATACACAGTCTTTGATCTCTTTCATGTCCTCTTTTTCCGTTGTTCCTTTGTTGATACGAAACTGGTTTTCGTAACATGGATATACTCCTGTTTTCATCTTCGTCACTCCTTTTTTTCAAAAATAACAGCCACTTCTATGACCATTTCATAGATGCCGGCATCGTCTGTGCCAACGTCCTGAATCTCATAAAGTGGCTGTATAAATTTTATTGTTTCATTGTTTATTTCTGTATTTCTCGCCGCCCTCAGCTTCTCAAACAACTCTGTAGCAGCTTTTTCGGTGTCCCTTGGTGAACGGTTCCAGTGGACCAGGATCGTTACCGGCTTTTCACCGTACCCCTCCAGATGTGAACCACCGATAGCCGTGTGGTATGCTCTCTGGTGCTTGCTGTTGTACACACCAATGGATTTTTCCGGTTTATCCGGAAGTTTACCCATATACACGTTCTTAGAAATACCGAGGGATTCTACATAATCTCGCACATCTGACAGCATCATAATCCCGCAATCCTCCTGTAGATCTCTTTATATGCTTTCTGACAGAACTGGTCTTTGCTCCCGCCCGGCAGCCAGTCCTCGTACCATAATCCCCTTGCGTTTGGGTTTTCCTTGGTCTGAAAATGATATTCAGGATGAAAGTAAACCCTTCGTGCATACGGTGCTGTAGAAGCAAGTGTAACCTGTCCGTGGCTACTTTCTGAACAATCCACGAAAGTGCTCTCATTCTGTAAATTTCCGGTATCAAACGGAAACACCTGTGCCTGCACGACTTCTGTGTGCAATGCTTCTGCAGTCTGTTCCAGTGCCTGAGACTGTGCCTGTGTGAGCTGCTTTATCCTTGGAAAGTTCAGGTTAATAATCGAATTTACATTGATCATACCAGTAACACCTCCGTATAATTTACGCTTCCGTCCGGATTTCTGGCTTTTGTCCCCTGTTCGATTCTCCGCTTCACTCCAAACAGTTCCACTGATCCGCCGGAGATAACCGCCAGTCCCGGACAGATATCGCCCGGAAACAATGCTGTCCCGGTAATCTGTACCATCTTCTTCTCTGCTGTCAGCACTGTTTTGGCTTTATCCTGATAATTGCATTTACCGTAATACGTTATTGTCTCTAATGGCTCTCCATATTTGTTCAACCCTTCCTGATCGAACTTGCAGACGATATCTGTCCGACAGAGCCGTTTTGGTATCAAACATGGATATTTCATACCTCACCTCGCTAACTGGCAACACAGCCCCGTCTGGCAAAGCAGAGCATATATATCACGCTTCATGGCAACTCCTTTATCCATGAACACATTCCAACTGCTGCCAAACGAAGCTGATACACCATTGATACTGTAACTGGATAAAACTGTATTGATCTCATCTGCATTTTCACATTCAAAATCTGCCTGCAAACATATGACTTCTCGAATGACCTCTTTCTGGAAATCTGTTAAATTGTCAAATCCCCTGCCTACAATCCGATTGTAGGTCAGGGAATCAATGTGTCTGGATGCCTGATGCAGGGCAGATTTCAGATTTTCTTCCGGTACGGTCCTGCCACCATAAGTGTTGATATAGTAGCTCTCTGTCACATAAGCAGCCATATTACGCTCCTGTGTATTCGGTGGTGTCAGTATCTACATACACGCTGTCGATATTGCCGTCTTTTCCGTTCGGGAATACAAAAACATCTGACAGGGAACGGTTCTGGTACAGGTAGCCATCGCCTTCGGTATGTGCTCCCGGATCAAAGTAATAGATACTTGCAATCTTCGGCACCGTTTTACAGGTCTGACCGCATGCAACCAGGACATTGATCTTTTTCGATCCTGTTGTTCCAGAGGCTTTTTTGACCGGTTCGAATCCGCCGTTTTCCGGTTCCCAGTTAAAGGAATCATAGAATCGTTCATCATCGATGACTTCCATCACAGGCACACCATCGATGTCTGTTACTCTGGTTTCAATACCGATACCACCCTCTGCAATCTGGGTGATCTCGATCTTACGGGTGAATTCCGTAGACTGCTCCAGGGCATCCATGATTGCAGAAGTGACATACATCACCAGCGTTCCATTGGCTTTGTATCGTCTGAGTTTTCCTTTTGCCAGGATATCTTTCAACATTCCGAACACTTTCGCCTTCGTGTATGCGGATGCCGCAGTTTCCGAATGGTATCCTTCCGTTTTCTTTGCCGCCTGTGCAACCTTGGAAAAGAACAGTGCATCTGTCTCCGGTGCAACCTGTGTCTGCTCAAACACACGGGAAATGTTCTGGATAGATGCCGTTGCATTTGTTTCGTCTACATCGGCCTTGTCAACCAGGAATGAAATATCTCTGTCATGTTCTACCGTGTAAGGAACATCTTTCTGTGCAAAAGATCCTTTGTTCCAGCCTCCGTTGCGGTTGTGGTTCTTAAAACCGGATGTAGATGTCTGTGTAAAGTGAAATGTTCTTGCCCCCACCCATTTCACGTTGCTTGTGATAAATGGTGATGTGATCGTCCCCTGGATCAGGATCTCCAGAAGCTCCGGGCTCCACTGCTGTGCGTAATTTAATGCCATAATCTATACCTTCTTTCTTTTAGTTGAATCGGTTCCAGCGTTTTGTTGGAACTGCTGCCTGGTTTGCTGTTGTCTGCTGTGGTTGCTGCTGAGGATTGCCGCCGGTACCGATCTGCATGAAACCGGACTTTGCATCTGCCTGCGGTTTTAATGCCGGAATATCCTCCAGCACCTTATTGATTGCTGCAGTCAGTGCTTCTTCACTGACTTTCCCATCCTGCCCGATCACCTGGCTGAAATCTGCCATTTTCAAAACATACGGGATCGTCTTTGCCTGGATGCCAAGCGATACTGCCGTCATGGTGGCTACACTCTCAATCTGTGCTTTCTGCACTGCCGCCTGTGCCTGGGTAAGCTGCTTCTGCGTCTTAGTGATCTGATTCTGCATGCCTGCTACATCTGGCTGTTTGTCCGCCTGTTGCTGTTTAAATGCTGTAATTGCCTGTTCCATCTGCTCTTTTGACAGTCCCTGCTGTTTGAAATACCCTTTCAGGACGGATTCCTCCGTCACACTCTGTTTTCCGGCAATCAGATTCGCCAGTTTGTCATAATCAAAAGCCGGTGCCTGCTGTCCTTCTGGTGCTTGTGGTGGATTTGCAGGATTCTGTTCCGGCGGCTGTGGCGGTTCGGCAAAAATTTGAAGTTTCATAGGAATTTTTTTGCTCATCTTTCTTCGCTCCTTTACAGTTTTTACTGTGCTGTCTGCACAAATCTGACAGTTTTACGTGTGTCTCACAAAACAGTTGATAACCCGGTGTCTCCGTGTAGTTTTCTGCCTTCGGGCATAAAAATAAGACACCTGACCCCGTGCCTTAAAGGGAGATACCTGGATCACCGCATTTCTACGGATAACCGTCTGCCGTTGAACTGTACCGTGTCGCCAATTTGTGCCACTTCATCGCCAATCTTCACCCCTTTCAATTCTGTGTGTCCGTCAATGTCCCGATATATGAATTTGATTGTCTTGTAATTGATCCGGCTCGCCAGCCAGTTCGGTGCAAGCCTGTCTGCGTCTTTTGTGACAGTGTAGTGTTCTATCATTCCACAAACATCCAGTCATCTGCCAGCATATCAGCCTGCGAAGCGAGCCACCCTACGCAGATATTATTCTGTGCTGTTTTCATACACACGGAACTTGCACACTGGAAGTCCCCAGAAGAAAAACAAGAAGTTAAGTCCTGTTCATCCGCAAGAAACAGATACATTCCTTTACCGTTCCAGCCTTTTCTTGCAACCTTTTTCCCTTTCTTCAATGCTTCAATAGCAAGTCCAAATGGCATATTATCGCATCTTCTATATGCTTCCTCAAACTGCTTTAATGGTGTCCAACTCTCGTATCCATCTGAATATTTAACCAGATACCCTTTTTCTGTCGGTTCTTCATCTACAGGAATCTGCCATCCTCTATACTTATTATAATCCCCTCTTGTCATAGGCTCTGCTTTTATAATTTTGGTTCCAATGTATCTTTTCATGTTCTTATCCTCGCTTTCTTAAAAATGGGTATAAAAATACCACCGGCCTCTCGACTGGTGGTATTTATTTTTGTTTTGGTCTTACTGGATCCATAGAAAGTTTCATATCACATTCCGGCGAATCACAATAGAAGAAATATTTTCCTTTGCATTTAACATGTCCTTTTTTACATTTTGGACATATTGGATCGTTCCCTGCTCTTGCATCCGACACCATTCTATTACGCCGATCCATTTTTGCTTTCATTTCTTCTAATGTCATAATGTCACCTACTTTCTCCATGGATATTCCGGATACAACTCAGCTACTAATTTGAGTATATCCTTTTTCTCTTGGGAAGTCAATGTATTTGACCTCTTTCGGTGTTTCACTTCTTGAGCAATGCACACAGCTTCCGACCATTGGTCTCCACCAATTCCGTACTTTCTATGCGTTGCTTCATGTATAAGCACTTCTGCTGTTTTCTCTATCGTTTTTGTCTGATCTGCAAAAATTCTTATTACATCATCTTCTGCATCATAAAATCCCAATTCATTATATGGATTATCGATACCATAAACGAGCTGAACTAAAATATTATTCGTTTCCAGGTATTCAGACATCTCTTTTCCAATATCTGACTTCTGCATATCTTTTTTGATATTATGCGGCTTTATGACATCATTCTGTCCTAAATTATACGTGTGATAAATGCCTTCATCATCTTTTAACCTTGCCCATTTATTACTTTTCTGTTGATACTCTGCCTTATTCTTTAGATCCAGTGAACACTCTGCCATCCTTTTATACTTCTTCTCCTGCCGCTCTGCATACTGTTGTCTGGCTTCCTGCTGGTTTTTCAGACCGATCTGTTCCAGTTCTTCTTTCGTCCAGGTATCATCAGCCGTTGAAATGCCGGGAAAATAGGTTGTGTGACTGTCCTTGCATCTTGGATGGTACAGACCATAAGATATTGCCTTTGAAACCAGCGGATAACTGCCGTCTTTCCGGCTGCCACCGCTCCACACATCATCAATCAACACTTTTCCACAGAATGGCAGGCATTTCGGACACGGATTTCCTCGCTTGTTCACGATAACAGTATGTATGCCCCATTCCTGACGCTTTTCGCCTTCTCCCTGCAGGTAGGCTCGTTTGCTTGCTGTACGGATCGCCATATCTGCATAATCCGCCAGCGTATGCCTTGCACCGTTTTTATACTCGATACAGTTCAGACCAGCAGAAAGAAAATCCTTGGTCGCCATATCAACTGCTTTTTCATACGTACCGGTACCAGTGTTTGCATAGACCTGAGCGTTGTAGATCACCCTGCGGTACTGGTCGTCTGCCATACGAAGTACAGCCACCTCTGCCTTTTCCATGTCATTCGTGGTTGCATTGATAAGGGCATCCAGCTTCCGGTCATTCAGTCGGAAGAACTCTGCCGCAGCACCTTTTGTTGCTTTCTTTGCTGGAAAACCTTTTTTGATAGCGTCCAGGATCTGCAGTTCCTGATGCATGTTTCCTTCGGTTCTTGCCACCCGAATCAGAGCCTCGATCTTGTCATTGATATCCTGGAACTGTCCGCCGAACTTCTTCCGGTTGGCTCTCCGGTACTGTTCCAGAGCTTTTAACTGTTCTGCCTGCCACATGCTCCACTGCTTATTCTCCGTCACTTCTTCGACCTTGTGCCGTTTCATGTTTCGGATCATGGATGCGAGCAGTTCATCTTCGATTGCCTCAAAAGCCGCTCCGATATCATACGCATCATTTATCTTTGCCATTTACATGCACCTTGAATCCCTGCTGCTTAAACTGCCTTTTCAGTTCTTTCAACTGTGTGGCACTGCTGCATTTATCATTTCTCAGTTCCGCATAATCGCCTTTTTCCAAAGCATACACGCCAAAAGGTACCTGTTCCTTTGCAATTTTAAGCAGTCCCTGGTACTGCTTCCGGCTCATCTGGTACATCCTGTTTGCTACTTTTACCTTCATCGTTCTCGCCGCCTTCCTGATTTACGCTGAAATCACCAGCTTCCAGATTGACTCCCGGTTCTTCCATTTCCTGAATACCCTGCTCTGCTTTCAGTCTGGTGATTTCTTCCTGCTTGCAGTGTTCATCCAGGCTGTCACCATACAGCTCTTCTACACAGCGTTCAATGCTCATGATTCCGCCCTGTTTCGCCTTGGCAACCGTTTCAACCTGAGATTCGAAAGATGGGTTTGCATATTCCCCAAATGGAATATTGACCTTCACATCTTCCGGCATCTGTCCTTCCAGAATGTTCATTGCATGGATACAGGAAGCAACCACATCCGGAAGTGTTGTCTGTAATGCTTCTACAATGCTGTTCCGTGTATACAGCGTTGTTTTTTCTTTTTCCCTCTGTGCTTCTGCATTGTCCAGCTTCTTCGTATCGATGCCCAAAGTAGACGGACTGATCACACCCTGCAAACACAGATCCAGTGCTGTGATATAGGATGCAAGATAACTTTCATGCGGAATCACCGGCTGATCGGTATTGATCACATTTTTCTGCCCTTCGCTCATATCACCAGTTGCTGCGTAATAGCGATTGTCAAATGGATTCGGCCGGATCAGTACGCCTGTCTCCGGATCATGCGGGACTAAGCATTCCGGAATGTACGTTTTTGCCCTGCCTGCTCGCAGTGCATCCATCCACTGGGACCAGACCTCATCGAGCGAGTCGAAGCTGTCCAGCTTACCATCAAAGATACTGCCGCCCCTTCCCTCATACTTGGCTGATTCGTAGATCATCAGCGGCACTGCCAGCATCACGCTCTCGTCAAATGCAAAGTCTTTCAGGTTTTCTGTGGCTTTCAGTGCAGAAACCTCAAGCATCTGATTACCGGAATACAGCTCGTTGACGATATAACCATATCCATAGCGTTCATTCAGCACATATGTCCGTCCTTTATCTTTATATGGTGTTTTGAATACGATTTCACGAATCCTGTCACGATGCCGGATAATTTCCACCCGGTCACCCGGATACCATTCAAGAATCGGATAAGGACTGACCTGCGTATCAACCGTCACCTTGAACGCTCCATCTCCGACGTATAGAGCCTCTTTCAGTGCACTTTCTATTTTGTGCTGAAAATCGTTGTCCTTTGCGATTTCCTCCCACATCCCCTGCTGCTTCGGACTTTCAAACTCAAAATCGTTCATATCCGGCAGTACAACCGATGTCAGGGTCCGCACAATCAGTCCAGGCAGACCGGTGTGGATTTTCCGCATCTCAAGCCCAGGACTGCTCTTACTCGCCCAGAATTTGTATTTATCCGCATACTCGCGATTCTGCTGGTAGAACTGCTCCAGTTCGTTGCCATCACCTCGATACCAGATGCGGTTGCGGATCGCATGCCCCTCAAAATCCAGCATCTCATTGATCTGGAAATTATAGGGGTTTGCCGGAAGTACATTCAGCCAGCTCCGCAGCGTCCGCTTTATGTTTTCGTTTAACTGTTCCATCCATTTCACCTGTTCTGTTCCTCCTTAAACCCGATCATGTTCCGGTACGGAATCCATCCATACTGCTGTGCGTTGATTGTGTGGTCGTTTCTGTCTTCCGGGATATCCTTTTCTTCGTTCCAGGAATACCGTTCCAGTTCTGAGATATGTTCTGTACAAGTATCTACCACCAGATAACAGTCCTGCTGGATCCAGCCAAGTTGCAGGCGGATACGGTCCAGAATCTCCACTTTCTTGTACGATTCAATGAAATTGTAGATGCATCCTTGAAGACGCTTGTATTTGCGAAGCTCGGTGATCGTAGCTGCATCCGCACAGTCGATAAATGTCTCTTTCGCAAATCCCCATTCTTTGCGGCATTTCTCCAGGAAATCAATGAATTTTACCGCCGTGTCAGACGGTGCCAGCGGTTCTGACAGATCCTTGTTGCTGTATACCTTTTCCGCCAGCGTAATCAGCTTCCTGTCTTCCGTGATTCCCTGAAACAGCATAGCAATCGTATCCGGAGACTTCGAAGAATACGATGTATCCAGACCACAGGTAAACTTTTTGAATTTCAGCTTTCCCGCCCCCATCTGCTGTTTCACCCATTCTGCCGTGACCACATGCTGTTTTCGGCTGAAATTCGGGAATACCAGACCGGTTGCTTTTCCCCGAAGTCCCTGGATCTTATTCTTCCAGATCTTTGTCCCCTTCGGCGTGTTCTGGATGATCCGTTGCTTCTTTTCTTCCGGAAGTCCTGCATTATCGTCAAAAGAAAAGAACCAATGTACCCAGCCGGGTTTTGGTTCTTCTTTCAGCTCTTCTTTAATTTCCTGTGGCGTGTCCTGTTCCCATTCAGGTAATGGTCTGCTGCAGTTGATATACTCCTTGTATACATCCAGATTCGGATCATCCGGGTTCAATGTTGCCATAAAGTAATCACATCGCATAGACGACTCTCGGACAAATTCAATATCAGCTGTATTGATCTCGTCAATATACAGACATCCGTACTGACCGCCAAGGGCTTTCTGCCACTTCTTCTTATCCCCATATCCCATCACATACACGACTTTATCACCATTGCTGGTGTGAAACAGGATATGTGGTATTTTGTCGTCCTTGGTGCCGTTTCCGTTGTACTCAGCCAGCATGCCGAAGTCATCGATGATGCCAAGGTCCTTATTGATGATGTTCTTTTCTGCTGTTCCGGTATCTTTCGCTGCTATGATGTGCAGCTTCTTCGGTGACTCTGCCACTTTCAACATGAACTTGAACAGTCCCACTGTCGTCTTGCCGGCAGCAGTCGTGCCTTCCAGAAATTCAACCGGTGCACTGCAACGTAAAAATGCTTTATACTTTTCTGATAGCAGTAAGCGTTCCGTGCTCACTATCCATCACCCCGCATCTGTTGCAGGATATCATCCAATTTCTTTTTCTCGTCTTCCAGACCAGATACTTCGACCTTATCTGTGAAAAGAGAATATCTTTTGCCCAGAAGTTCTGCTGCTTTCAGCCTGTCTTTTTCTGATGGACCTTTTTCCATGGTACGTGCTTCAGACATTCCATCACCAATACCTTCAACAACAATTTCCTGGGATGTACTCTCACCCCTTAAGACTGAGGTAAGGTACTCAATTACTTCCTGTGCATCTGCTGTTTTCTGGCTGTGAATCTTCTCCAGCTGATCAGAAATATATTTTTTAACGTTAACATTTGTTAACATTCTACTTGCCGCCGCTCTTGCCACTTCATCTCGTTTTACCGATGGATATGCCACCCGGTAAGCCCTTGTGGCATTTAAATCAATCAAATATTCATCTGCAAATATCTTCTGTTTTTCAGTCACTTGGACTCACCTGCCTTTCGTTGCACGCAAAAAGACACCCAGCACTGCCAGATGTCTTCTTGCGGAAAATGTAGTATTCTTTTTGAGAAAGGATTCTTATATGTCCCTATCAGGGAAATCGGAACAGAAGGACTCGAACCTTCTCCCTTGTCTACTCATGAGACTGCTCTCGCCGCTGAGCTATGTTCCGATGCTGCCAGGCTGTTAAGACCCGGCAGCTGTTAAAATATACAATACAGAGGTAAATGTAACAACCATGTCAGCATCAGTTTTTCAACCAACCGATGATACCATTAAATCACGAAAGTACCCCCTCTTAGTTACCCACTTTTAAAAATTTTTATCTTTTTTGTGCCAGAAGAAAGAAAAAGTATCTTCTCGCCTCATAAAATTTTCTACGCCCCATCGGCACATCCATGTATTCATACGGCACACCAGACGTCACATTCTTCAGGATCCACGGGTGTATTTCTGCATCCGCTTCCATCGCCGTCTGCTCGATCAGCTCCGTGTCACGCTTAAGCTGTGCGATCCGCAACGCCTTTTTCTCCGTTGGGTTGCTGCTCGACGTTCCTCTCGGCATCCCGTCCTGACTGAAACCGTCTATGCCATAGTTCCTGTCAATCTCCTGCTTTTTCTGCCAGTATTGCAAACAGAAGTATTTCAGCTCATTGTATTTGTCTCTTGAGATATTATGATCGCTCAGCTTCATATCTCGCTTTCTGATCTCCACCGGTATCGCCTCCCCTCGTATGTATCACAGTTTCCACTTTCTTCCGGTGTGCTTGTCAGTGATTTCCGTCACTTTGATCCCCTGCACACTCACAACCGTATTCAACGCATCAAATATCTTTCTGATATGTTTCGGCATCTTATCCGCTTTCCGAACAGCTCTGTCTGCTGTCGGATCACGGTATCCTTCATGGTTCATCCACATCACTCCAATCTTGCATTTGCCCGCACCATGGGCAATACGGCAGATACTTTCGCACCTCATCACCGCAGTTTCGGCACTCATAGGCTGTTCCACCAAACACGCTCAGTACAGCCTGCGGTTTCTTCGGTGTTCTGCTTTCATCTTTCATCTTCTCGCCCCTTTCATGAATGCTTCAGTCATGGCCTGTTCCCAGTCTCGTCTGTATTTTCTACAGTGATGCGTGTCTGCTGTAACGTCTCGAAACTCGTTGCTCTTCGGGCAATAACACATTCCCTCATCATGGTATCTGCATGTGCTACAGTTCTTGTCATTTCCCATCTTCTTCATCCTCCCTGTATGGCTTCGGCAGCAGCATCCAGGCATTAACGAACAGGTCATTTGCCAGACAGGTATCTTCGTCGAAGCAATCCCCCAGATACCATGCACCACCTAATTCTTCATCGCCCACGTATCTCCCAACCAATGGAAGAGAAAAATTTTCAAACGACAGCAGCACATAATCATCATTTTCCGGCAGTCTCTCTGTTACCGGGATCCATCCGGATTCCAAACATTTTCTTTGGTTTCTTAACTGTCTTGCTTTTGCCTCCGCTTCTTTTTCGCTTGTATACACACCAGGTGTATCCCAATCTACCCATTCGTCTGAATACTTAACCTGTTTTGCTGATACGTCCTGGACTACAAATCCGTTGACATAACAATCCCATTCAGGACGTTCAATCACATCAACCTCATAGATCAAATCACCTGGTTTACACGGCGTAATAAATAATCTTCTCTCTTCTTCTGCGTCTTCGTACGCCCCTAATCTGCTTACTACCTCCAGATCTGATGCGTTTACCACGTATTGCATTTTTACACTTCCATCTACAAAAATCCACTCATATGCGGTTGTTAATCTCTTCACTTTTCGTCCTCCAAATCCGATCTATTTCTTCTAAGACAGCCAGGATTGTCTTTTCTGCAAAACGAAGATGCTCGTACCGTTCTGCTATCTTCCTGGCATCTTCTACAAGCCGCTCCCAGTATTCCTGTGCTGATACCGGTTCCTGATATTTCAGCAACAATCTCCAACAGTCCACTGTGATCTGGTAATGCTGTTGTTTTTCTGCCGCTGTCATGGCAGCTCCTCAATCCGGATATAGATCCCAGGGATACGTGCCCAGAACTTCTCGGCTATCTCTGAGGCTACCAGTGCATCATCTTCCCAGAATCCTACGGTTGTCATACAGTCTTTCAGCAGCTTCTGGAGATTGTCGGTATCCGGCTTTGTGATCCGGTATTCTCCGTCCTTATGTTTTTCACCTTGTGCAAAGCACCATTTCGTCACCAGCCTCACACCTTTCTGGTACGGTTCCATGTCTACTGGTTTATACTTGCACAGATGTCCTATGATCTTCTGTCTGGCTCTTTTTAATTCCGGCGGGTCATAGAACACTGGTTTGCCATTGACCACAGAAACTTTATGTTCCTGGTGTGTTACGGTCGGCGGTTCCATTGGCATAAAAAATTCAATCGCCATGATAATCAACTCCTCTCCAAGTACCAGATACTCTGTCAAATGTGATGTATCCCCAAGACCTTAATCTGTCAGCAAGCATATTCAACAATTCCGGCTGTTCTTTTATCCACAAGAGCACTTCGTCTTTCGATACGTCGTAATTTTCTCCAAAAGGGATTCGTCTAAGCGGGGGCATTTGCTTTGCAATTTTAAGTCGTCCATCATGTGACATTTTTCATTCCTCCTTTCCTGTGCGTCTGTGCTGGGTGGGTATGCTCCTAACCCGTTGTGGGGGCGTACTCAATCGCCCCACACTTAGGGTGGGCATGCCCGCACATTCCCGCCCGATTAGGGTATATATTTATATATAGGTGCCGGGCAGGCATTCCCGCTACCTCAAAAACAAGGTGCCGGGCAATTTTTTGCCCGATTCCCGTGACCATGGTCGAGGGAATGCCCGCAACCTATGTCGTGTTAGGTGCCGGGCATTTGCCCGTGACCTAAACTGTTTCAGGTATCGGGCAAATGCAACGGGTCTCTTTATTGACCATAAATCCGATGTCTTTTAGTGAATTTCGAACAGTTTTTTCTTCTGGATATTTCTCTCCAACTGCCTCTGCATCCGATTTCAGAACTTCATACAGCTCCTTTACTGTTGGATATTTGTCATCATGTGTGAATCGGAAATTCTCTATGGCCATCCTATATTTCTCTTTTTTGGCTTTACGCACCTGTTCTCCCTGTTTCTTTCTGGCCTCTTTTCCCCTCTGCCATGCTGGTTTATTATCTTCAAGCTGGAGGTCTTTCAGGCTTCCAATCTCATCCAGGCGGTGCACTGGATAATCAAACCAGAGATTGACCGGTTCAAACTTCGGGAACTCTCGAAGCGTCCCCTCAATTCTCCAGGCTGTCTTGCTCCTTACCTTTGCCTTTTCTTTCTCTACCATGCTGCTCAGTGCGATCATCTGCCATTTGTCCAGGTTGTTTTCACAGTAATTCCACATTGCATTGCAGCTCAGAAGATCATCCTGTGACAAATCATCCTGCCATGCAAAACGGCTGTCCAGGTACATCTTGCAGGCGTTACAAATCGCCTTGTTTTCTTCCTGCTGCATCAATGCTTCGGTTGGCTCCAGTTCGATCAGGTCCAGCAATGCATCCGGATCCCTGGCAAATACACCCGAACCGGAAGCACGGTCCATGGACTTCTTACCGCCCTGGCTTCCTTTGCTGTGGTGGTGGCAATAGATCACTGCACAGCCAAGCTCTGTACACACCTTGTCAAACTGGTTACAGAAGTTCGCCATCTGGTCCGCACTGTTCTCATCTCCTGTGATGACCTTATAGATCGGGTCAATGATGATGGCAACATAGTCCTTTTTTGCAGCCCTCCGGATCAGTTTTGGTGCCAGCTTATCCATAGGGATCGACTTACCTCTCAGATTCCAGATATCAATGTTCTGCAGGTATTGTGGCTGTTCTATACCTATAGCTGTATACACATCTTTGAAACGGTGCAGACAGCTTGCCCGGTCAAGTTCCAGGTTGACATACAGCACTTTTCCCTGTGCACAGTCCCATTTCAGCCACTTCTTCCCCTCTGCGATCGCCACGCACAACTCAATCTGTAAGAAAGATTTCCCTGCTTTTGACGGCCCTGCGATCAGCATCTTATGTCCTTTTCTCAGGATGCCTTCAATCAGACATGGCGAAAGATCCGGTAGGTTATCCCATACATCGCCCAGGCCTTCTGGCTCTGGAAGGTCATCATTAATTCCCTCGATCCACTCATACCATTCATTCCAGGATGCTTTTCCGATATTGGTGTCAACCAGGAACTGTTTCTTTCCATTTCGCATCACTCCCGGCATCCTGGAAAGTCTGGAAGGGTTCCGGTTCTGCGTGTCTACGATGATCCCGTTTTTCTGGCATACCTCATAGAGATAATCAACCCTTTTCCGGTATTCGTTGTAGTCCGTAGCGTCCACTTTTACGATTGCATGGAGGCTTTTACCACCGGAGAATACCAGGCATGCGATTGGAAGCTCCAGTTCTCTTAAAATGGCATTCTGCTTTTCAATTTCCATGTGATCTGATTCCACTAATACATAGCGGTATTCTGTGACATTTGCGTTCTTGCATCCATTTCCATCTAATGGATTGAAACGGATCCACGCCCCTGCTTTCGGGTTATAATCACCAACTACTGCACCGATATCTCCGTCACAGCTGTTGAGCTGCTCAATCAGCTGTCCTGCTGTACGGTCCCACGAACCTTTCTGTGGAAGCCAACTTGTACCCTTTTCATCTATTTTTTCCCAGCTACCCGTCACATAGCCGACATTGTCCCCTGCCTCAAATAGTGTTTCAAGGTAACGGACAAGCTCTGCAGCCGGGTTCCATTCCTGCGGTTCCTGCAGTTCCATTCCTTCCAGCCACTCCTTGTTCACGATCACATGGTCATCGTTCTGGATTGTGTCATCCCATTCCAGTTCATGGCCGCGTTCCGGAACCCATCCATGTTCCAACGCCATTTTTACGATCGTCCCGCCTGTCACAGGAGAAGAAGAGCCTGAGAAGCTTTTCCATTTCTTTTCACATTCCCCTGCATGATAGCGTCCGGCATCCCTGCGGCTCCATGCGTCCCAGCAGTCCATGGAATAACCTTCCTGTTTCAATGCCATCCCGACATTGATCCATTCCTGGTAGTTCAGGTCACCGGGATTTATGTATTCTATGATCTCCGTCAGACTCGTTCTCTGTTCCATTTTTATACTCCTTTATACGTTCCAGGATCTATGTCCATTGGGACTCGCCAGCCATTTGCCGCTATGCGGTCGATCAGGTTCTTCGCCTTTTCGAACTGCCAGGTACCAACATGCTGAAATCCTTTTCCCTCCAGAAACCGGATCTGCTTCGGGGTTGTAAGACCTTCCCGCTTTCTCTTGTCCAGGCGGTCTAATATCTTAGCTGCTTTCCCGGCATTGTCGATCTGATCCGGCATGATCCCCAGCTTTTCAAGTGCATTTTTCTGTTTGTCAGAAGGCGGTCCCATTTCCCAGCCAAAACTTGGCACATATCCAGACAGATCTTCTGCCTGGATGCTCATCTCAAACTGCAATGGATCCACAAGCTTCTTTTTGCGTCTCTTCATTTCTGCAAGTTGTTTTGCCAGTGCCTCTTCTCTCTGTGCAACGACATCCTCAGATGCTGTTTTTTCTGCCTCCTCGATGTCAACCGGCATGCCTGCTTCCTTTTCCAGATTTTCGGTCATCTTCTGTGCTACTTCTTCGTTCTCACAGATCAGACTTGCGGGGTGGCACAGCTCATGCTTTTCGGTGTGCCACAAAAAATCCAGCAAAAGCAGGTGGTCTTTCCCAGGTGATAACCTGGTGCCACGCCCCACCATCTGACAATACAGGCTGCGTACTTTTGTAGGTCTTAAGACAACCACACAGTCCACAGATGGGCAGTCCCATCCTTCTGTCAGCAGCATGGAATTGCATAATACGTTATATTTCCCTTCTTCAAAATCCTTTAAGATCTCTGCCCGGTCCTGGCTGTCTCCATTTACTTCTGCAGCACAGAATCCGTATTCATTCAACAGATCCCTGAATTTCTGGCTGGTCTTTACCAGTGGCAAAAATACCACCGTCTTTTTATCTTTGCAGTACTTCTGCATCTCTTCCGCGATCCCTTGCAGATACGGATCCAGGGCAGTGCTGATGTCACTGGCTTTAAAGTCACCCGCCTGTACCGTTACGCCACTCATATCAATCTTCAATGGGATCGTCAGGGCTTTGATCGGTGTCAGGTAACCCTCCTTGATTGCCTTAGGGAGTGTATATTCATATGCCAGCGTTTCAAAATAGGAACCAAGGTTCCGCATATCGCCCCTGTCCGGTGTTGCTGTCACACCCAGCACATGGGCATTGGGGAAATGCTGCAATACACGCTGGTAGCTGTCAGAAATGCAGTGATGTGCCTCATCTATGATGATTGTATTAAAATAGTCTTCCGTGAACTGACTGAGCCGCTTTTCACGCATCATCGTCTGTACGGAACCGACTACGATGCGGAACCAGCTGTCCTTACAGGATTCTTCTGCTTTTTCCATCGCACAGCCAAGCCCGGTCGATTTCCGTATCTTATCGGATGCCTGTTCGAGCAGTTCGCCCCTGTGTGCCAGGATCAGCACACGGTCACCTCTGCGGACGCAGTCCTCCGTCACCTTGGCGAATACGATTGTCTTTCCGCATCCGGTTGGCAGGACCAGCAGGGTTTTCTTCACCCCGCTGTCCCACTGTTCAAATATGGCTTCTCTTGCCTCCTGCTGATATGGTCGTAAATCCATTATTTAAAATCTCCCCGGCTGGAATCCCTGTGCCTCTTTTGCATACAGCTTGTCAATAAAGTTGAACATCTTACTTGCATCTTTTGTTCCAGGTCTTAAGCCGACTTTCGCCGTTCCGGTCTTTCCTGGAAGCTGGTTCCAGCACATCTTGAGCGGCTCCCCTTTCTTTTTCAGACCGGTTGCACAGAACAGTTCGGAAAGTTTCCATTCCAGCTTGCTGTGCAGGATATAATTCTCGCGGATGGTCACTTCTCTTCCCTTATGGTTGATGCGGAAATATACGACTGCCATGTTGCACGGCGGAAGTTTTGCACTTCCTGATGATCTGCTGCGTTCAAATTTGTCAATAACAAAATCGTAATCCCCTTCCGGAATCGGCTCAAACTCCTGTCCGTCATTCTGGATGACATCATCCCATCCAAACTCTCTTCCTAATTCTTCACTCATTGCTGTTGTCCTCCTTAATCTTAATTAAATGGTATTTCTTCACTATTCAACATTGCATCGATTGCAGCCTTTACCTGCTGCCAGCATGGCACCAGAAGTCCATCCACGATTCCAGGGTTTACGGTGTCGTATTCCCACAGTTCTGTCCCGTAAGGAACATAGCCCTTTGATTCGCATACGCTCTTGACGTTCCACTCATCCACCTGGTCTTTTATCATCAGATCTCTGAGTGCTTTCGGGATTCTTGGATCCGGCTCTGTATAACCTTTTTCCTCAGTCTTCTGAGGTGTGGATTCCGTTGTCGGCGGCATTGTCATCTGTTCCATCGGTTCTTTCTGCTTGACAGGTTCCGGAGCCGTCACCACTGGCTTTGGTTCTTCCTGTTTCTTTTCTTCTGCCGCAGTTTTGACTGGGACAGGAGATGATCCTGCTTTTCCTTCTTCAATCACCTGTGCAATGGATGCATAGGAAAATGGTACTTCTTCCGGAAGACCGTAACGGTTCTTGGCATCCCAGCACGCATGGTGTGAGGTATACATGACCCGCTCACCGCCCTGGGCTTTTCGTTTCTTCCCCTTGTCATCGACCGCCACGGAAAATGTCTTGTAATTCGCAAACAGCAGCATATCCGCCCATTCCTTGATTAGCGGGGATGTCTGGGAGCTGGTTTTCTTCCCCAACTTCAACTCCCATCGATCATAGGCTCCCAGTTCATCCGGCTGTTCAAATTTTCGGATCTGTGCGTGTGCTGTGAGTACTACGTTGATATTTGCCTCTACAACTTCCGAAAGTTTGTTCAGGAAACGGCCAAGTTCTTCCTTTACATATACATACCCATTTCCATAACCAAAATCTTCGATGCCGTTCTTCCGGTGCTTGTCGCAGATATGCTGGATGCACATGGCTTCTGCCCAGTCGATCGTATCAATGACCAGCGTTCTGCATGTCTCCGGATGGGTTCTCACATAATCAACCTGCTGCAGGATCATCTGCCAGCTGGATGCTTTCGGCAGTCTTGCCACATCCATAGAATTTGTGCTTCCTTCGGTATCAATAAAAACGGGATCCGGGAACTGACTTGCGAATGTAGACTTTCCGATTCCTTCCGGTCCGTAGATCACGACTTTTTTTGCACACGGAATCTTGCCTCTGATAATCTCCATTTAAAATACACCTGCTTTCCATTCTTTTTTAACTTTCTGCGTCTCGGCGGCCACTGTTTCTTGACCAGCCACATATCCATCTTCAATGATGATGCTGCACTCTTCTCCGGTGCTGACGCGTGTAGCGATCGCCTGCAGTCCTTCTGCCTCCAGCCACATACCAAACTCTTTTAAAGTATCCATATCCATCTGCTCCAGCTTATCCAGCAGCACAAAACCGCACTTTGGGTTTAATTTTCTTACAATTGCAGTGGATACTTTCAGCTGATCGGAACCGGACATATTGTCCCATTTCTGACCTTTGTAGATCAGCTCTCCGTCTTTGACCGACAGATCTGGAAGCGGAAGGTCTGCATGCTCCAACAGCTTCGTCTTTTCTTCACGCATGCCTTCGATCTTGCCCGTGAGATCTGTATACTGTCTCTGGTACTCCTTTGCATCATCTTCTGCTTTTTCTTTATCAAGGTTGGCTCTGACCTTTCGGTTAATCTCTTCGATATTGGCAATGTTAGCTTCCAGTTCTGCTGTAGACTGGTCTGTCAGATCTTTTGCCGTAGTCGAAGCGATGTCCAGATCTTTGACAAGCTGCAGATGTTTCTGTTTTGCTTCTTCCAGTAATTCTGCCAATCGGCTGACTTCTGCATGTGCCCTTTTCACTTCTTCCTGAAGCTGTGCCGCACGTTCTCTTTTCCTCTGGTTTTCCCCATTTCTTGCGAGGATCTCCTGCTGCTGCTTGATCAGCTCCGATGGGGATACCAGGTCTTTTGGTGCATCCGTGTAATACGGCTGCTCTTTTGCATACTTCGCTTTCTGGTCCGCAATGCGTCCAACATAGAGACGTTCGTTATACAGATCCTTTTCTTCCTTTTCGATTTTTGCCAGCTTATCCCCCACGCCGATGATATTCAGCAGGGTCTGTGCTTTCTCTTTTCCGGATGCCTCCATGAACTTCGGAAGGTTCAGGGCAAGTTCCTCCACAAATTCATTCAAGAGCTGCTGTCCTGCTTTTTTTCCGGATGGATCCGTTACTTTCAGTGCACTGTTTTTCCCTTTTCGTTCCACGACCAGGCCGTTGTCCATTACGATTTTCAAAGCTGGTGGCACCGCTGATCCAGCTCTTGCCGCTTCTGATGGGCGGTATTTTTCACCGCCCAAAGCCCATGCAATGGAATCCAGAACCGACGTTTTGCCCTGGTTGTTGTTCCCACCGATCACCGTCAGGCCGTTCTGTGCCGGTTCCAATCGAACCGCTTTGATCCGTTTGACGTTTTCAATCTCTAATTTATTGATTTTCACTTGATTTACCTCCCATATTCGCCTTATAATGAATCTGTGTTATTATTATTGTGTCCCGGATGCTCGGCCAAAGCACCGGGGCTTTTTACTATTTCAGCCGTTTTCTTTTCGATGATCACAAACTCGCCTGTCTCGATATTCATTGCATGCAGGTATGTACTTTTGTTCGAAACTGAAATATATTGTTTCGGATCCAGTCCAGCTCGTCTCATCAGCTTAATGCCCGCCGGGTCGCGTTCTTCGCTTACTCCGATCATTCTTCTTCTCCTTTCTCCGCCCACATCAGCACACGGATCAGTACCGCACACCACACGGTAATTGTGGTTCCTACGATATCTCGTTCACCAATCACACTGTACTTTCCCAGCCACCAGAAGGCAAATATTGCTGCCGCTGTGGCTACGATCGGAGCGAGTACAGCCGCTCCGGTTGTTTCTTCTGTTACTTCGGTTGTTTCTGTTTCTCTTCTTTTCATCTGCTTGTCCTTTCCTTAATATGCAATTCTTTCAATCTCCGCAAATCTCTTTGCATTGATAAAGTACACCCATCGGTTTTCCGAAGTCTGAATACCATACCCCCACGGGAAAACTCCCTGTTGCAGTCCTTTTCGAACTGTATTATGGTTCATTCCGAGCATTTTTGCTGCTTCGTTAATATCTAACCTCGGAATGATTTTGTTTCTTATTTCCTTAGTCGGAAGTACAGAAAATTTATCGTTTTTATCCGAGAAATAATCCTCAGCCAGTCCAAGTGCCAATGCTATATCCACCTGCGTTTCTTCTGGTGGTACCTGTTTATCAGAAAGATACTGGCTAATTGAACCTTTGCTCTTTCCTGTCAGACCGGAAACTTGGATTTGGTTTAAATGTAATTTCTGCATGGCTTGTTTCAGCTTTTCACCGAATGTTTTCATGTTGCTCACCTCACTTTCCTATTCATTCATCGTCAGAATCGCAACCCAGAACAACAGGATTGCTAATGGTTTCCACATTTCCTTACCCCCCCTTCTTTATTGACTTCACCCTGTTTTCCTCTTATCCTTGTTATACAGGCACTGCCATGCCGAGTACAAAAGAAAGGAGATTGTTCGTTATGGATATAAAGCCTATAAATGTTAGAGGATATGATACCTACTACACTGAATGTATTGATAACTCTGGAAAATATCTTTTAATTGCTATTCCTTCTACCGCAACTAAAGACATTTCCTATATTTGCAATACATTCTTAGAAGGCCACCTCATCACCATGATCGACTATGCCACTGTAGACAATGTTCGATTCATAAAAGCGTATTATTGACTGTAATGTCAATTTGTTTATGCTTTCCCGGATTGGCTGGATCAGCATTAAACAATTTTTGTAATGGCCATCCATCTGGTCCCGGGAAAGTAACAACAACAGGCTCTTGCACTTCTCGACCGTTGATTTTCAAAATGTCCCTGTCAATATCCGCTTCTAAAGATCTGATACACATTTCTCTACCCCGCTTTCTGTTCAGGCAGTTAAATACCGATTGATAAAATATTGCTGCCCTTTTCCAGTAACCTTCGTTGTTTTTGTGACTCTTACACTTCCGTCCGGATTTGTAATAGATGTTTCTTTTACCTCAAACAAATCCATATCCATAGATTTCTGTGTAGGCATATTCTTACTAGAACCACTTTTGATCAAATACCCTTCCTGTCGAAGCTGATCAAACAAACGTTTCTGTCCTGTTTCGTATCCGTTCTGTTTCAAAAGCTTTGCAAGATCTCCGATCAGAATAGATGTATGGCTGGCTGACACGGCATCCGCAAAAATCTCTTTTGGTTTCATGCGTTCCACATCTTTAATAAGTACTGCATTGTTAGATTTCAGCTTCTCAATCTGCTGATCTGCCATCTTTAACGCTCTTGCAAAAACCTGTTCCGGTGTGTTCCATGCCTTTTCTAAGTCGAGAAAGTACTGGCGAATCTGTTTTCCTTCCGGAGATCTCTGAATCATGCATATCTGTTTTGCCATGTCGATTGTCAACATGTATTCCGTTGAAGGTCTTCCGCCTGTACTTTCGGACATTTTTGTCCAAAAGTCTTTTTTACTTTCGAAACCATACTCACACATTCGATCAATCCATTTTTTGAATGGTGTATCAATGTGTAACTGCTCATGCAAATCTCTCGCTGATACAGTCGGCTGTTCTGTTTCATAATTGATTTTTAATAATTCGTTCATTTTGTCTCCCTAAAGTTAAATGTTTTGAACTTTTGGTGTAAAAAAAAATGTTGGAATATCTCCTTCTGTTAAATTAAGAAGATTGATCGCCTTGCAAATATCTGACTGTTTCCAAGATCTTTTTCCGCTCATTTTCAATGAAAGAGTGCGTTCTGACCACCCCATTGCTTTTGCAAAATTATATCTTGTTCCAAATACTTCTACGATTTTTCCACTAAGCTTATTGTAATTAAATGGCATCTCTACCCTCCTTTCAAGTTCAATGTTTTGAACTATACACATCCTAGCACTTCTTTTCATCGTTGTCAATATAAAAATTCAATTTTTTTAACTTTATAAGTTTCTACTATTGAACTTTTGTATAATGTATGTTATATTAAATTTCAGAAAGGCGGTATGTATTTATGAAGAAAGAAAACACTGCTACCAGACTAAAACAAATAATGTCTGACACAGGTTTACGACAGGTAGATATTTTAGCAAAAACTATGCCTTATTGTAAAAAATACGATGTAAAAATGAATAAATCCGACCTCAGCCAATATTGTTCAGGAAAAACCGAACCAAACCAAGATAAACTTTTTGTACTGAGTCTCGCCTTAAATGTAAATGAAGCATGGCTAATGGGATATGATGTTCCAATGGAACGAAATAATTATGAAGATCAAAATTTATTAAAGCGAGACGCTATATTACAAGAAATCGAACATATTCTTAAATTAGAAAAGTACACTCTTTGTTGCGAAGACTACGATTCCGACTATTTTTTAATAAAAAATCAATACGGACAAACTATTTCTGGATTTTATGATTATGAGTTATTGACCAAATATGAAGCTTTACAAAAAAAAGGCAAAGTAACCGCTCAATTATTAATCTCATCAAATGCAGTTTTTTTGAAATACTTAGAAAGCTTAGGATATCATATATATATAAATGATTCAAAACGCAAACTTCTTTTAACATTGAAAAATAGCGAAACCATACATTTAGAATACGATACATTCGATAATTTAAAATCACAAATCGAAAAATACACTATAGCTACTATAGATTCAAAAATATTAGCACTAAAAGAATCAGAACTTCGTAAAGAACGCCTTAAAAAGGAAAAGCTTATCCAACATTTACAAAACGATTCTCTTGCACTGGATGCCGCCAATGACAGAGGTGCTACGGCAGAGCAAAAGAAAAATGCAGATGATATTATGCATGATGATAGCGAATGGGAGTGATTTAAGTGACATATGAAGAACTGTTGAAACTCTCAGATGCTGAAAATCTGATAGTAAAAGAAAAGAACATTCCAGGATACGGCGGGCGAATATACAAAAACCGTATTGCAATCCATCAGGGAATCGACACATCTGTTGAAAAAGCATGTATCCTTGCTGAAGAAATCGGACACTATCACACCGCTGTCGGGGATATCACCGATCAGAGCGATGTAGAGAACCGAAAACAGGAATTAAAAGGCAGACTTTGGGCATATAACCAGCAGATCGGTCTGATCGGACTAGTAAATGCATATAAACAAGGCTGTCACTCAAGGCACGAAGCCGCTGAATATCTTGGAGTCACCGAAGAATTTTTTCAGGATGCGATTGACCGCTACCGTTCCAAGTATGGCGTGTGTGCTGAAATAGATAACTATATTGTATTCTTTGAACCGTCACTGGCGGTTATGGAGAAAAGCGAAATCATAGGCATAAGCCTTTGAAATATCATACAAAGGAGAACTGAGTTATGGGAATCATGGATGCCTTTAAGGGCAAACAATATAAAGAAGAGGTTGAAAAACTTACAAAACAATTAAATCAAATGCAAGAGCTTTTAACTCCTGAAATGCAAAATGCGATGCTTTTGCAACAAAAAATTGATGACTTAAAGATACAGGAGCAAAATCAGCAGCAGGCAGTTTCTCAACTGTATAAAAATATTGAACAGTTAAATAACACTATATCAAAATTAGATAAGACGATTGAAGACAAAAAATCACAAATTGTATGGATGGACGATGAAATTCTTGTTCAGGAATTCGGACTATATACTCCGAAATTTGACTTTGCTTCTTCTCTTGATTATAAAGAAGAACTTGCTAAAATTCGTTCGAAGCAAAAAGAGCTTATCAAACAAGGACGTGCAGTAAGTGGTGTAACAAATTGGCAAGTAAATGGCAGTGCTGCAAAGGGCAGAAAACTGGTTTCCGACACCCAAAAACTTCTCTTGCGTGCTTTCAACGGCGAATGTGATGAACTGGTTTCTAAGGTTAAGTATACAAATTTTGATGCATCGTTAAATAAGATACAAAAATCTGCTGAAACAATTTCCAAATTAGGGACTGTCATGAACATATCCATTTGTCGTGGATATCTGGATGCAAAAATAAAAGAGCTGCGATTGGCTTTCGAATATCAGCAGAAAAAACAGGAAGAAAAGGAAGCTCAACGTGCTGCAAGAGAGGAGCTTCGTGAAGCTGCCAGATTGCAGAAAGAAATCGAAGCCCAGCGTAAAAAAATAGAAAAAGAGCAAAATCATTATTTGACAGCATACCATAAAATTTCTGTACAGTTACAGGCGAATCCTAATGACGAAAACTTGATCGCAAAAAAAGCAGAAATTGAACAGCAATTAGGAGAAATTGAAAAATCCATCAAGGATATTGACTATAGAGAAGCAAACCAAAAAGCCGGATATGTATATGTCATATCCAATATTGGTGCTTTTGGAAAAGACATCTATAAAATAGGTATGACACGAAGGCTTGATCCTCAAGATCGAATAGACGAACTTGGAAGTGCTTCTGTCCCATTTAATTTTGATGTCCATGCCATGATATTCTCTGATAATGCCCCTGCACTTGAAGCTGCACTTCACCGAGCATTTGAAGATAGAAAACTCAATATGGTAAATCATCGCAGAGAATTTTTCCATGTCACTCTTGATGAAATAAAGGATGTAGTCAGAAAGAATTTTGATAAAACAGTAGAATTTACTGATGTTCCCGATGCTGAACAATATCGTATCAGTCTGAAACTCCGTGCTGAACAACCTCAAGAACAACTTGATAGAACAATTGATTTCTTTACACCAAACAGTTCTCCATCCGTGAAGCAGAAAAACTCTCCAGCGAAATCACCTATTGATCCAAAGAAAGTATTACGCACACGTTGGGGAAATTACGAAATGCCAGATCCATATAGTATTAAATTGACATACGGAGCAAGAACCGATTTGAAAAAAATAGAAAATTAAATAAAAATCCGCCCCGGTGTTACCAGCACCGAAGCGGATCGGCGAATCTATACAGGTCTGAGGACCAGTATAATCACCCTTAAGCAAGCTGATTATACCACAATCCTCCAGCACCTGTACAGGTGTATTTTTTATACCCATTTTACGAACAGGAGGATGATATTATGGCAACTGGTATCAGAAAAAGAGGTAAAACATGGTCTTACTATTTTGATACAGCAAAGATCAATGGAGAACGAAACAAAATCGAAAAGGGCGGCTTCCGGACGCAAAAAGAAGCATTAGATGCAAGAGCTGCTGCCATAGCTGAGTATAATAATTCAGGCAGAACTTTTTCTCCAAAAGAAATCAGTGTTTCTGATTATCTCGACTACTGGCTAGAAACTGTCATACATAAAAACGTAGATCATGGCTATAGCTATAACACTTACCGCGATTACGAATCAAAAATACGGCTGCATCTGAAACCTGCTTTTGGTATCTACCGTTTAAACAGATTTCAATATGCTCCGGACAAAGTGCAAGAATGGGCTGACAGTATGAAAGTAAAAGGATTTTCAAAGAGCATGATCCAGAACACACTGACCTGCCTTCAAGGTGCTATGAACTATGCAATATTGCCATTGAAATACATCCAGGCAAATCCCTGTGTTGCTGTAAAAATCGGTAAGATGCCTATGGATATGACCGCAAAAGCACATACGGAATATATCTGTTCTGCCGAAGAATTTAACCAGATCCTGAAACGCTTCCCGGCAGATAACTGTTTTCATCTGTCGCTGGTTGTTCCATATAATACCGGAACCAGGATCGGGGAAACATTTGCTATTGATTTAAGCCAGGATGTAGATTTTGAAAAGCACGAATTGAGAATACATGGACAGATGCAGAAGGTTGAAAAGACCTGGTATATAAAGCCGCCAAAGTACGACTCTTACCGTACTATAAAAATGGGTGAAACTTTGGAAAAAGAATTAAAATTCGCCATTCAGCAAAGACGGATAAACAAACTGAAATACGGAGGAGCTTACTTAAAAACATACCTGCTGCCGGATCACTCAATTACTCAGATCCGTGCCGACATAGATGTGCCTTATAAAGAAATACTGCTCCTGTGTGTCAAGGAAAACGGTGCCCTGCTGACTCCGGATTCTTTCAAGTACTGTGCAAGAATTATCCACTATGAATTGAATAATCCGCTGTTTCATGCACACTGCCTGCGACATACACACGGCACGATCCTGGCAGAGAATGGCGTAAACCCGAAAACGGTCATGGAGCGTCTGGGGCATAAAGATATCACAACAACATTACAAACTTATACATTCAATACCGATGCCATGCAGCAGACGGCGGTTGACGTTTTTGAAAATGCAATACAAACACAATAAAAAAGGCGGTTGAACATCCCTGTTAAGTTCAGAGTGTTCAACCATTTTTTCTGTTCAATTACAATATTTATTTTTTAGGGTGGCAAATGGGTGGCAAAACGACTGAACTTTGCACCAAAAACCTCATAAATTCCCTTATTCCCTCACCAGTTTTACGGCACTTTCTACGTGCACCGTCATCGGGAACATATCGACCGTTGCCAGGCGTTCTGCTTTGTATCCGTTCGCGGTCAGATACTTCAAATCTCTTGCCAGTGTCGCGGAATCGCAGCTGACGTAGACGACTCTTTCCGGCTGCATTTTAACGATGGTCTCAAGCAGGGCTTCATCGCAGCCTTTTCTTGGCGGATCGACTACGATCACATCGGCTTTGACGTTTTCGGTTTCGTATTTGTGAGGCAGGATTTCTTCTGCTTTGCCAACATAAAACTCTGCATTTTGGATGCCGTTTCGTCTGGCATTGTCTTTCGCATCTGCGATGGCAGGCGGCACGATTTCTACGCCGTAAACCTGTTTTGCTTTCTGTGCAAGGAACAGAGAGATGGTTCCGATGCCGCAGTAGAGATCCCATACGGTCTCTTTTCCGGTCAGTTCGGCGTATTCCAGTGCTTTTCCGTAAAGCTTTTCGGTCTGTACCGGGTTGACCTGATAGAAAGACAGCGGGGAAATGCGGTATTTGACGTTTCCGATATAATCTTCGATATAATCCTGACCCCAGATCGGCTGGATTTCTTTTCCGAGGATCACATTTGTCTGCTCAGTGTTGACATTTGCCATGATTGCGGTCATGCCCTCGATCTTCTGAAGCCTGTCCACCAGTTTTTCAACCTGTGGAATCTTTCTGCCATTGATCACGAGGCAGACCATCAGTTCTTTTGTGGTAAATCCCTTGCGGATCAGTACGTGACGCACCAGCCCTTTTCCGGTCTTTTCATCATATGGCTCTACTTTACAGACTTCCATCCACGAAATGACTTCGTTTAAGATTGCTTCATTTTCTTCTGCTCCGAGCAGACAGTCGGTATTTGCTATGATGCTATGCGTACGGCCTGCATAAAATCCGGCAATGATTTTTCCGTTCTTATCACGGCCGATCGGAAACTGGGCTTTGTTGCGGTAGTGAAATGGCTCTTCCATGCCGCAGATTGGCTCTACTTCTATCGCAGAAAGATCCAGACCGCCGAGGCGTCTTAAATTGTTGCAGACTTTGTTTTCTTTAAAGGTAAGCTGACGTTCATAAGACATCTGCTGGATCTGACATCCGCCGCACTGTCTGGCAACCGGACACGGTGCCTGGATGCGGTCCGGTGACGGTACAAGAATTTCCATCAGCCTTGCATAGCCATAACGTTTTTTCATTTTCATGATTTTGACTTTCACCTGATCGCCCGGGATCGTGTCTTTGACAAAAAGTGCAAATCCATCTGCTTTTCCCACGCCGGAACCGTCTGAGCTGATATCCTCTATGGTAATTTCCAGCATATCGTCTTTTTTCATAAATTTAATTCCTCCATGAACAGAAACTTTTCCGGCTTCTTTAACTGTTTTACATTGTCTGATCAGATACTTGTCTTGCGGATATTTGACTCAAACAGGCGGTTATAACCAAGCCAGTCATTGTTATCGTTATTGCTCTTTAATGCTTCTTTAAATGTCTCGAGTTTTGCATCGGTATTGTCTGCAAAATTCAGTGCCAGTGCTTCTGCCAGTGCCGGCTTTTTCGGGGAACCGTATTCCAGTTCTCCGTGATGTGCCAGAATGCAGTGTTTCAGTTCACTTGCCAGTTTTTTCGGAAAACCCGGGATGCGGCGGATACTTGCTCCGACCAGTTCCACGCCCATCACGATATGACCGAGAAGCTGTCCGTCGTCCGTGTAATCGTTTTCCGGGAATCTGGAGATTTCTTTCATTTTTCCCACATCGTGGAACAGTGCCGCACACAACAGAAGGTCTTTATTTAAAAACGGATACTGTTTTACATAGTAATAGCAGAGTTTTGTCACATTTAAGGTATGCTCCAGAAGTCCGCCCACAAATCCGTGATGCACGCTCTTTGCCGCAGAATGTCCTTTGAATGCTTTGATAAAAGCTTCATTTTCCACAAAATAGCTGTCTGTAAGCTGCTTCAGATACGGATTCTCGATTTTATGCACATACGTGAGCAGCTCTTCGTACATCTCATCAATGTTTCGCTCGCTGACCGGCAGATAATCTTCTTCGATATATTCGCCTTCTCTTGCTTTTCGTACTCTTTTGATGGAAACCTGTAATGCTCCCTGAAAACTTGTGACATCTCCAACCACATCGATATAGTCCAGCATATCGAAATCCTCAATTCCCTGAGAGTTCGGATCCCAGATTTTGGCATCGATCACTCCTGTTTTGTCCTGAAGGATCACATTCTCATATGATTTACCGTTTTTTGTCATCGCAGACTGTCTGTATTTGCAAAGATAAATTCCTGAAAGTCTCTCGCCTTCGTGCAATGTTTCAATATATTTCATTGTTTTGACCTTTCTCTTATTCAATAAACATGAATGGTTCCGTGCAGGACAGATCACTTGCTGCCGGTACCATGATCTCATCTGTTTCGTTATCTGGCTCCCGTGACCAGTTTCATTTCTACATCGGCATAACCGCCGATACTTTTTCTGCGAACCTTGATCTTTAAGGTATCACCTTCCTGATATTTCCGCAGAATGTCTTCGTACTCGGACATCGAGCCAACGCTTTCTCCGTTGATCTCTGTGATCACATCGGCTGCCTGTATCCCGGCATACATGGCCGGTGAATCTGTGTTCACTTTCTTGACATAAATACCGTAAGGAACGCTGAAATGCTCTGCCACATCGGCACTGACGCTCTTTCCGACCACACCGGTATAAGGAAGCGATCTGCCTGCTGCCAGCATTTCCAGCAGATAACTGATATCAGAAATGCCAAGTGCAGTCAACGTATCTGCCGCACCAGTCTGTTTGAATTTCTGTGCCACAATGCCGACCATATTTCCATCCAGATTCAGCAGAAATCCATAGCTCGTATCGCTGGCCGCCATGTCCGTTGCGATCACCCTATACTCTCCGTCCACATCTTCACACTCCGTAATCGAAGTGATCATGCCATAATTGATCGAATCTGTATACCCCATTGGACTTCCGACTGCGATCACCGGTTCCCCTTTTTCTACGCTGGAAATTCCTTTGATCGAAATTGCGGAAATGCTCTGGATTGTGGATTCCTTTATACTTTTGAGCGGAATCTCCAGAATCGCAAGCTCTGTCACCGTATCCTGCCGTCTGACAGCTGCATCTGCGACCTCTCCATCCGGGAAGGTTACTGTGATCTGCTGTGCACTCTTGATAAAGCGACTGGAAGTCAGGATGTAAAGCCAGTTGCTGTCTACGCGGAACACCAGTCCGGAAGTCTCCGTCACATTCTCATAGCTTTCACTGAACCAGTCCATTTTTGCCACATAGCTTTTAATCTTTACCAGAGAATTTTCTGCAGAATCTACCACATTTTTCATCTGGTCATAGTGCATACGGTATTCTTCGATTGCATCTGTTTCTTTGCTGTTCTTTTTCCTGCCTTTTGCCGTCTCCTTTTCGTCATCCGCTTTCTGCTCTGTCTGTCCGGTCTCTGTCTCCTGAGTATGTGTCTCTTCCTGAACCATCACGATCTGTGTCGGCTCATCCGGCTTTCCAAACTGATTGCTCGCCCACGGCTGTACGATCGCGAACATCACGCCCGCCGCCACCCCGAAAATAAGTGCCAGGGCAATCGCCGCTGCCCCCCGCGTAAACCACTTACGTCGGTAGAACGGCTTTTTCTTGATCTGTTCATTGATAAAATGAAACTCTTTCTTCTCGTTCTCACCCATATACCTGATCCCTTCTGCTATTATAGGCTTTTCGCTCAAAATACCTTTTGACCATACCCACATTATAGGGTACAATAGAAAAATAGTAAAGTTATAATTATATGATGCCAGAATTGTGGGAGTACGAAGTACGGAACAATTCGTATGGCATCTTTTGTTACACATCACTACAAGAGGTATGCTATATGAACCCAAAGGCTTTAAAAACTTTAGAATATAATAAAATCATTGACAAACTCACAGAATTTGCCGGTTCGGCACTTGCAAAAGAGATGTGCCGCAATCTGCAGCCATCCACGGATCTGTACGAGATTCAGGCTCTCCAGAAGGAGACAAGCGATGCCCTTTCCCGTATTTATCAGAAAGGTGCGGTATCGTTCCGCGGCGTCCGCGACATCCGCGGCTCCATCAAGCGTCTGGAGATCGGTGCGATCATCGGTATCAATGAACTGCTTTCGATCTGCAGTCTTCTTGATGTCTGCAGCAAGGTAAAGGCTTATTCCAGAAATGACCGTGATCCTGATTTTGAGGATTCTCTGGAAGCTATGTTTCAGGCACTGCAGCCTCTGACACCGGTTTCTTCCGAGATCCGCAGATGTATCGCCTCGGAGGAGGAATTAAATGACGATGCCAGTCCTGCACTGTTCAAGATCCGCCGCTCCATGCGTCAGATCAACGACAAGGTCCACGCTCAGCTCCAGACGATGGTAAATGGCTCCGCCCGCACCTACTTGCAGGATGCGGTTGTCACCATGCGAAACGGACGCTACTGTATCCCGGTCAAAGCAGAGCACCGCGGACAGATTCCGGGCATGATCCATGATCAGTCCTCCACCGGTTCTACCCTGTTTGTGGAGCCGATGGCTGTCATCAAACTGAACAATGACCTGCGTGAACTGGAATTAAAAGAAGAAAAAGAAATCGAGATGATCCTTGCCACCTTAAGTGCCAGATGTGGTGAAGAAACCGAAGCTCTGCGTGATGACCTGGATCTTCTGACAAAACTGGATTTTATTTTTGCCAGAGCACAGCTCTCCCGCTCAATGAACGGCACACAGCCGGATTTCAACGAGGAAGGCCGTATCCTCATCAAAAAAGGAAGACATCCGCTTCTCGATAAAAAGAAAGTCGTTCCGATCGACATTCAGCTCGGTAAGGATTTTGAACTGCTGATCATCACCGGTCCGAATACCGGCGGTAAAACCGTTTCCCTGAAAACAGTCGGACTTTTTACCCTGATGGGACAGGCCGGACTGCATATCCCGGCATTTGACCACTCAGAGCTTTCCGTATTTCACGAAGTTTTTGCGGATATCGGCGATGAGCAGAGCATTGAGCAGAGTCTCAGTACTTTTTCCGCCCATATGACAAATACGGTATCGATCTTAAAAGAAGCGGATGACCGTTCGCTCGTGTTGTTCGATGAGCTTGGTGCCGGAACCGATCCGACCGAAGGTGCAGCCCTTGCGATCGCGATCCTTTCCAACCTGCATCGCCGCGGTTCCCGCGTTATGGCAACCACGCACTACAGCGAATTAAAGGTGTTTGCACTTTCCACACCGGGCGTGGAAAACGGCTGCTGCGAGTTTGATGTGGAAACTCTGCGTCCGACTTACCGGCTGCTGATCGGTGTTCCGGGTAAAAGTAATGCTTTTGCGATTTCTCAGAAACTTGGTCTGTCACAGGACATTATCGAGGAAGCAAAAACACATTTGACCAAACAGGATGAAGATTTTGAAGATTTACTTGCTGATCTGGAGCAAAAACGTGTTACAATAGAACAGGAACGTGACCAGATCAATTCCTATAAAGAAGAGATCCGCGAATTAAAGCAGCGTCTTGAATCCAAACAGGAAAAACTGGACTTAAGCCGCGACAAGATTCTCCGTGAAGCAAATGAGCAGGCACGCAACATTTTGCAGGAAGCCAAAGATTATGCCGATACTACGATCCGCAATTTCCAGAAATATGGAAAGGCTGCCGGCGTGTCTGCCAAAGACATGGAAAAGGAACGCGGCAAACTGCGTGAGAAAATGTCCACCGTTGACAAAAAGCTTTCTGCGAAGAATGCGGCTCCGAAAAAATCGCATAAACAGCTTACCGCCAAAGATCTGCACATCGGCGACAGCATAAAGGTACTGAGCCTGAACCTCAAAGGTACGGTCAGCACGCTGCCGGATGCAAAAGGCAACCTGTTTGTTCAGATGGGAATCCTGCGTTCTCAGGTAAACATCCGGGATCTGGAAAAACTGGATGATACCGTGATCACCGGAGGCAATTTCAGCAAGACCGGTTCCGGCAAGATCAAAATGTCCAAATCGGCATCTGTCAGCACAGAGATCAATCTGCTTGGAAAGACCGTTGACGAGGCGATCATGGAGCTGGATAAATATCTTGACGATGCTTACATTGCCCACCTTCCTTCCGTCCGTATCGTACACGGAAAAGGTACCGGTGCACTTCGAAAAGGTGTTCACAATTATCTCCGCCGCCAGAAGCATGTCAAGAGCTATCGCCTTGGCGAATTCGGCGAGGGTGATGCCGGAGTTACGATCGTGGAGTTCAAATAAAACTGTTAAAATCAATAATGCCTTAAGAATTGTTCCGTACTTCGTACTCTCACAATTCTATCCGACATTCGCATATCGTGAAGCTTACGCTCCACTTTTATGCTCATATCGGTGCAGGTCATTAAGCCATAAAACCACTCCTGTGCAAGCACATCGTGGTTTCAGGCTTTTGACCTTAGCATTATTAAATATTATTTAAAAACATGAGGAGTATATATTATGGTAAACAGACAAAAGATTATGATTGTTGATGATGATGAGAACATTGCAGAGCTGATCTCTTTGTATCTCACCAAAGAGTGTTTTAACACGCGAATTGTTCACGACGGCGAAAGTGCCATGCGTGAATTTGATACTTACGGACCGAATTTGGTTCTGCTGGATCTGATGCTTCCGGGCATGGACGGCTATCAGGTATGCCGCGAACTGCGTCAGCGTTCTTCCGTGCCGATCATCATTCTGTCTGCAAAGGGTGAGGTGTTTGACAAGGTACTCGGTCTGGAACTTGGTGCAGATGATTACATGATCAAACCGTTTGATTCCAAAGAGCTGGTTGCCAGAGTCAAAGCGGTTCTCCGCCGTTTCCAGCCAGAGAAATCTTCCAGTTCACAGAATTCCGGCAAGATCGTGGAATACCCGGATCTGATCGTAAATCAGACCAACTATTCTGTTATCTATAAAGGATCTACCGTTGACATGCCGCCAAAAGAACTGGAACTGCTCTATTTCCTGGCTTCTTCACCAAACCAGGTTTTCACAAGAGAACAGCTGCTGGATCACATCTGGGGCTATGAATACATCGGCGATACCCGTACGGTTGACGTACATATCAAACGTCTCCGGGAAAAGATCAAAGGAAATGATTCCTGGGCACTGACCACCGTATGGGGTATCGGCTATAAATTTGAGGTTAAAAATATATGAAACGCAGACTTTACCAAAAACTCATTCTGGCATGGATCTGTTTCGCCGTACTGAGTTTTGTATCCGTAGCTGGTATCACTTCTTCGCTTGTGGAAAAGCATCTGATCAAAAACAGGACAGAAGGCATGTACCGCGAAGCAAATGTGATCGCTGCCGGAAGGCTCGCACAGAATTACACCGAGCGGGCTTCTTTGCAGGACACCTACACGAACCTGCTGGCCGTCGCCTCTTACCAGTCCATGCGGCTCTGGCTGATGGACAGTAATGGCAAGATCCTGATCGATACGGCTGTCGGCTATGATCAGTCAAAGATCACGCAGCTGGATTCTTTTGATCCGGCATCCCTGTCCGGCAATTATTATCAAACCGGTCGCTTTTTTGACTATTTTGATGAAGATATGCTCAGTGTGGTCGCACCGATCACATCCAACTACATCACGAAAGGCTACATTGCAGTCCATTATGAAAAGAACAAACTGGAAACGGAGAAAAATTCCATTCTCAACTGTTCCTACATCACACTGGCTATGATCCTGGCTCTTTCTCTGATCGTATTGATTACATTTACATTTGTAGTATATTTTCCGATCCGCCGCATCATACACGGAGCAGATGAATATGCCGCCGGCAACCTGAACTACAAGATCCCGGTCGAATCCAACGATGAAATCGGTTACCTTGCCGCTTCTATGAATTATATGGCAGGCGAGCTGAACAACTCCGGCGAAAGCCAGCGAAAATTTATTTCCAACATTTCGCATGATTTCCGTTCTCCGCTTACTTCCATCAAAGGGTACGTAGAAGCCATGCTGGACGGCACGATCCCACCGGAAATGCAGGAGCGATACCTCAATGTCGTTCTCTCAGAAACAAACCGTCTGACCAAGCTCACAAAAGGACTGCTGACTCTCAACAACTTCGATGATAAGGGAACGTACCTGGAACTTGCAGATTTCGACATCAATGCGATCATCCGCCAGACTGTGGAAACCTTCCGCAGCCTGTGCTGGGACAAACACATTTCTTTCCATCTTACGTTCGAAGAAGAGTCACTGTACGTCAATGCCGATGTCGGAAAGATCCAGCAGGTTCTCTATAATCTGATCGACAACGCCGTAAAATTCAGTCATCCGGATTCTCTGATCTACATCTCTTCTCTGGAAAAACACGGAAAAGTCTTTGTATCCGTAAAAGATACCGGCGAAGGCATCGCAAAGGACAGCTTAAATAAAATCTGGGAGCGTTTCTATAAGAGCGATCCATCCAGAGGAAAAGATAAAAAAGGCACCGGACTTGGCCTTTCGATCGTCAAAGAAATCATCCAGGCCCACGGTGAAAATATCAACGTTGTCAGCACGCAGGGCGTAGGAACCGAGTTTACGTTTACACTGCCATGCAGCAAAAACAAAAAGTGACGGGAATTTTGTAAATGTGCAAATGAACGTTGCAAAAATAGTTTTGTAAAAAATAGTACGCCATGATGATTCGAAAACAATCTCACGACGGAAGCCTCGCTACCGTCAGAGCGATTTATTTTCGAATTCATCATGGCTGTCTTATTTTACGCACTATGTTTTTCAATGCATTTCGTTTGCAGATTAAGAAAACCTCCGCAGCTATCCCTTCCAGTGCAGCCGGTGCAGGTCGCCTTCCAGCTGCATATGATCGAAGTGGTTCTGGCGAAGTGCCTCATAAAGCACGATCGCCACAGAATTGCCAAGATTCAGGGAGCGGATATCATTGATCATCGGGATACGGATCGCCGTCTCCTGATTCTCTACCAGAATTTCTTCCGGGATCCCGGCACTTTCTTTTCCGAACATAATGTAACAATCCGGCTCATAGGCCACTTCCGTGTAGGTTTTTTTTGCCTTGGTCGTCGCCATATAGATCTTGGCTCCCGGATTCTTCTCCAGAAAGTCCGCATAATCAATGTAAGTAGTCACATCGAGATCTTTCCAGTAATCCATCCCGGCTCTCTTTAATGCCTTTTCGTTTAAGCGGAAGCCAAGCGGCTCGATCAGATGCAGTCTTGTCCCGGTTGCCACACAGGTTCTGCCTATATTTCCGGTGTTTGCCGGAATCTCCGGCTCAAAGAGCACGATATTCAGCTTTGCCATTATCTGCTGCCCTCTTCTTTCAGTCTCTTCACGAAATCTGCCATGCGGTCCAGTGCTTTCTTAAGATCTTCCAGTGAATAAGCATAGGAAATTCGCAGGTACCCTTCGCCACACTCACCAAATGCACTTCCAGGAACGACAGCGACCTTCTCCTCTTTCAGCAGTCTGGATGCAAACTCATCGGAAGTCATGCCAAACTCTTTGATGCATGGGAATGCATAGAAAGCTCCAAGCGGCTCAAAGCACGGCAGTCCCATCTCTGCAAACGCATGCAGCAGATAACGTCTTCTGCCATTGTAGGATTCACGCATTTTGATCACATCATCATCGCCGTTTCTCAGTGCTTCTACGGCTGCATACTGGCTGTTGGTCGGAGCACACATGATCGCAAACTGATGTACCTTTGTCATCTGCTTGATGATCTCCCTTGGTCCGCACGCATAGCCAAGTCTCCATCCTGTCATTGCGTAAGCCTTAGAAAATCCGTTCATGGTGATCGTGCGTTCTTTCATGCCCGGCAGACTTGCGATCGATACATGATCTCCTGCGTAGGTCAACTCAGAATAAATCTCATCAGAAAGCACGTAAATATCGTGGCGGATGATCACTTCTGCGATCGCTTCGAGATCTTCTCTTGTCATAACCGCACCGGTCGGATTGTTCGGGAACGGCAGTACCAGAAGTTTTGTCTTATCGGTGATCGCATCCTCCAGCTCCTGTGCCGTTAAACGGAACTCATTCTCTGCTTTCAGGTTGATGACAACCGGAACACCGTCCGCTAAAACAGCACACGGCAGATAAGATACAAAACTTGGCTGTGGGATCAGCACTTCATCGCCCGGATTTAACAGTACACGCATCGCAAGGTCGATCGCCTCACTTCCACCTACGGTGATCAGCGTCTCGTCGATCGTATAGTCAACTTTGCATCTGCGACTTAAATATCTGCAGATTTCCTCACGCAGCTCTTTTAAACCTGCATTGGATGTGTAGAAAGTCCTTCCTCTCTCCAGACTGTAGATACCCTCATCACGGATATGCCACGGCGTATCAAAATCCGGTTCTCCCACACCAAGCGAAATGACATCGTCCATCTCGCTTACAATATCAAAAAATTTTCTGATTCCGGAAGGCTGAAGCCCCAGAACTTTATCGGAAATTACATTTTTCATGGTGTCACCAGCATCCTTTCATCTTTGCTTTTCTTTGTAAAAATCGTTCCGTGATCTTTATATTTTTTCAGGATGAAATGAGTGGCTGTACTTAAAACAGAATCCAGTGTGGAAAGCTTATCAGAAACAAAACCTGATACCTGTTTCAGAGTCTTTCCTTCCAGAATGACCATCAGATCATAGGCACCGGAGATCAGATATACGCTTCTTACCTCTGGATAATTATAAATACGCTCTGCGATGGAATCAAATCCCTGTCCACGCATCGGAGTGACACGCACTTCGATCAGAGCGGTTACTTTCTCATCGGAAACCTTTTCCCAGTCGATCAGTGTGTGATAACCGCAGATGACCTTTTCCTCTTCCATCTTTGCGATCTCATTCATGATCGTTACTTCATCGCTGCCAAGTAAAACAGCCAGTTCTTTCGGATCAATACGGCTGTTTTTTTCTAAAAATGTCAATATCTGTTCTCTCATTTTTAAGCCTCCTTCTAATCGAACACCTTTTCCAGTTCCTCTTTCTGAGGACGGTCCAGGTATCTCTTTTTTCCCTGATTATAAATGATACGGTCATTGCCATCGTTCGTTCTTCCGATCACGGCTGCGTGAATCCCTTCACGTTCCAGCACGGAAACCAGCCCAAATCCGTCTTCCACTGCCACAAGAAGTGCCCCGGTGGAATCGGTATAGTAGGGATTCAGGTCGAAAAACTCGCAAATCTCCACAGTCTCCTGGCGGATCGGTATTTTCCGAAGATCAATTTCCATACCTGCATTTATCTGCTCCAGCATATTCCAGAGCCCGCCTAATACCCCGCCTTTTCCAAGCGGGTAAATGGCGGCAGCACCATACCCTCCTGAGATCTGGTACTCTCGCTCTGTGGACAGATAGCAGGTAAAACCTGCCGCATCACGTATCATCACGGACGGAAAACGGCTGGACAGCTCTTCTGCCCTGCACGAAGCAAGGACGGAAGTGCCTTTTAATGCTATCCATTTTGTCAAAACAAGATCCATAGTTTATATCCTTCTATCAATTTTTTACTCAATAACAGCTCCGTTTGTCGGGTCATCCGGCAGTGCCACATCCGGTGTGGAACTTCCATCTCCACCCTGCGTATTGTCTGCTGCGGAATCGCTCTGTGCCTGTGATTCGCTCTGCTGCTGATCCTGTGCCTGTGATTCACTCTGTGTCTGATCCTGTGCCTGTGACTCACTCTGTGCCTGATTCGCTGTCGCTGTACTTGTCTGTCCGTAATTTCCGCTTATGATCGCCTGAACCTGATCCAGGTCATTGTTTGCGATCGCAGACTGTATCGCCGCTGCCACAGTCGGGTTATCCGTATTTACTCCGACATCATAGCAGACCGGCGTTGCCTGATACGTACTGGAGTTCACCTGTTCTTTTGTCGTCTCACCATTTTCGGTAACATATTTCCACAGAACCGCGGTAAGCCCCTGCAGTGCTCCCTGTGTCTGGCTTAAGTAGCCGACCGGCTGATCCGTGGCATAGAGTGCTACACCATCCGCAGTCGTTGTTCCGGTTGTCTCGCTGACGTATTCTACCGTACGATTTGGATCTCTTGTCTCATGGCCATAGATCGTGAACGTCAGCTCGCCGCCGTAAGCATAGCCGGAAATATAAATCGGGTAGTCCGTATTATTCGCAAAACGAAGATCCATCAGTCCCTCTGCGATCGCCGCATCTTTGGAAGGATCCACATAAGTAACGATCATGGTATGATTGTGGCGTTCCAGCACTTCCAGTTCTGCATTTAAAACTGCATTGTAAAGTGTTGTGGAAACCTGGCAGATACCGCCGCCGTAACTGTCTACGACTTTTCCGCTCTCATAGGAAGGAGCCAGCTCGTAGCCGTTCTCTTCCGTAAACGGAACGACTGCATCCGTTACGGAGAACTCTTCTCCCGGCATCAGGATATGTCCGTTTAACTTCTCTGCACCTGTCTCTACATTTTTGTTTCTGCCTGTGGTCGATCCGTAGTATGTAGTGGCTGTTCCGAGTACATCAGTGATGCTCGCCAGATCCTCCGTTGTACACTCCGGCTCTTTGATATCGGCCGCCAGCTCGATCGTAGTATTTTTGCCGTCCCAGTCAGTTTTGAGAGATTTCAAAATCTTTTTGACCGATTTCTCCACATTCAGCTCAATTCCATTTTCGCCCTGAACGACTTCAAAAGCACCATTTTCCGTAGAAAGCTGTGCATCGGTCGGTTCCCGGTTGAAGACATCTTCTTTTTCCTCCAGAACTTTCTGGATGCTGCTTCTGTCTACAGAATAATCTATGTCATATTTTCTGGATTCATTCTCCAGATCCTTTTTGTCTTTGTAACGTTTGATGATGTTGCCGGATTTGCCAAGCTCCGCCGCCTCCTGCACAACCTCTTCATTTGCCCAGGAAAGTCCGAGATCTCCCGCACTTACCACGGTCTCCTGATCATCTACTTTTAAGGTAATGTTCGCCGCTTTCGCTTCGCTCATACCATCTTCCACTGCTTTTTTCGCTTCTTCCTGCGTCATCCCGGAGACATCCACGTCTCCGATATATACGCCCTGGCTGATCGTCTGATCAGAATCTTCGGCAGCCATAACCCCTTTCGGCAAAAAAGCAACTGCACCTGTAACAGCCAGTGCTGCCATCAGTCCTAAAACTCCGATTTTTTTCATAATAATCATTTACCTCCATATCACCTGTGTGATACTTTAAAACATTCCAATAACAGCTGCCAGCGTAGGAAGTACCATCGCGATCACGATCAGTACCACGAGAATCCCGGAAAGAATCCGTTTTGTTTTTTTGTCACGAAAATGCATCATATCAATCACCCCTTATCATTTTCCCATACTGTAATATGATTCTGTCTGTAAGCCTGGAAGCCTGACTTCTCGTCAGCAGATCCAGGGCAACATTCGTTTCTATTTTATGATATTTCATCAAATCATTCAAGTAGACTTTTTGTATTTTCGTTGCCGGTACATCTTTTCTTACCTTATAAGTAAGTTTTTTCGGCTCAAAGTAAGTTTCGTTTTCCTCAGAAAATGCTTCTGTCAGTTTCTGATACAGCCGGCTCGCCGCATCCGCATCGTCGCACGCACGGTGCCATCTCTCCTCCCGGATCTGATAATAATCACACAGATCACCTAACTTCCGGCTCGGCAGTTCCGGCAGAAATTTGCGTGCGATCGCAAGGGTATCGATCGCCATATCCGGGAAGGTTTTCCCCATGTTTGCCGCGTTTTGCTGAAGAAATCCAAAATCAAAGCCTATGTTATGCCCAAGGATCACGGATTGTCCACAGAATTCCAGAAATTCCGGCAATACTGTGTGGATTTCCCTGCCCTGCTGTGCCATTTCGGTCGTGATCCCGGTCAGCTCTGTGACATGCTCCGGAACCGGAAATCCTGGATTTACCATGGCAGTGTAGGTCTCCGTCACTTCCATATCCCGGACTTTCACCGCACCGATCTCCAGGATCGCATCTTTTCTCGGGCTCAGTCCCGTCATTTCCAGGTCAAGTGCCACATAATCTCTTATCATACCCTTTCCTCTTCCTTCCGTTCCAGAATCCGATACGTTTTTGCATCTTTTGTGAGCGGATCTCGCCTTTTATAATCAAACAGCGTCCATTTTCCCTTCGAATCGACCTCAACGTGCGTCATATTCAGGATCTGTTTCCAGCTGTAGCCTTCGTAGTCTTTCAGATAACGCTTTTCCTCCGCTTCTTTTCTGAAAAATTCCTGGATCTCGCTCTTATATCCTGAAAGATCCGCAGCCCAGGACGGACGGCTCTTGCTCTTTTCCCTCAAGTAAAGATCCATCAGAAGATCATCCTCATATTTCGGTGCATGTTCTTTCTTCACATAGGAAAGAATAAAATCGTGCAGAATATCAAAGCGTCTCATGCGTGAATGTTTCAGTCCGTTCAGCCCGTTTTCTTCATAATATTCTGCCAGTGCCTCGTACATGGCAAACGGTGTGTCAAACTCCGCCTCCAGTGCCAGCATTGTACAGCGGAACTGACAGCTGTTATAGTAAACCTCAACCATCTCTTCTATGCCTTTTAAATAGATGACTTCATCGTAAGTCAGCCAGTTTGTCGATAAAACCTCGTACATAGGGCGTGTATGGTAAACGATCCCGTATTCTCCTGCCTTCTCATGCATTTTTGAGCCTTTTAAGACTTTCAGAAAGCCAAGCTGGAACTGCTGCGGCCGCAGGCGGTAGACATCGTTGAAGGATTTTTTGAAGCTCTCCAGATTCTCATACGGCAGCCCGGCGATCAGATCCAGATGCTGATGGATATTTTCGGCACTTGCCACCCGCTGCACTTTCTGTGTAACCATATCAAAATCCATTACACGGTCGATCTCATGGATGGTCTGTATGTTTGTGGACTGCACACCAATCTCGAGCTGGGCAAGTCCCGGCCGGAATGTGGCAAGCAGATCCATTTCTTCTTCATTTAAAATATCTGCCGCAATCTCAAAATGGAAGTTTGTGATGCCATTGTCATGCTCTTTGATGTAACGCCAGATTGCCATGCTGTGTCTGTGATTGCAGTTAAACGTCCGGTCCACAAACTTGACCTGCGGCACTTTATGATCCAGGAAAAACTGCAATTCCTTCTCTACCAGCTCCATGCTTCGAAGCCGCACCCGCTTATCGATCGAAGAAAGGCAATAACTGCACGAAAACGGGCAGCCTCTGCTCGTCTCATAATAGAGAATACGATTCTCAAACGGCATCATATTTTCATATTCTTCATATATAAAAGGAACTTCATCCAGACTGATCGGTGCCTGCGGCAGTCCCCGACTGATCTCCCCTTTCGGGTCCCGCCATACAATACCATGGCACTCGTCCAGTTTGTTCACCGCCTCTTTTCCATATATCTGGTAAAGTCCGGCAAGTTCACAAAAAGTCCGCTCACCCTCGCCTTTCATAATGCCGCGAAATTCCGGATGCTTCGCCAGAAATTTCTCTGCATCATAGGAAACCTCCGGTCCGCCTCCCCAGATTTCCAGATCCGGCAGAACCTTATACAGATCTGCTGCAATATCCTGAACAAACTCCAAATTCCAGATATAGCAGGAAAATGCCACCACATCCGGCTTTCTCTGATAAATATCCATCAGAATATCATCTCGTCGGTGATTGATCGTATATTCCGTAAGTTCCACCTCAATTCCTCTCTTTGCCGCATAACTTTTCAGGCAGTACACCGCAAGATTGGAATGTATATATTTCGCATTGATTGCGACCAGCAATATTTTCATGCCATCCTCCTGATACAGGCAACTCCCTGCACTTCAAGCCGAACGCCGGACATTACCTGATTTGATTAAACTTCCTGTTCATCCGCTCTCTTCTCCCGGATGTTTTTCAACTAAGTATCACGCAAAGAAATACATCTGTCAAGCGGATTCCGTTTTGCCGTGTCTTCCGGCATCCATGTACCCGGATACTCATCCTCAAAATCCCCCTTTTGCATCGAATCGTCGCAAAAATTTAAACTTTTTATTTTTTTTGATTTTTTTAAATTTTCCTGTTGACAAATGCATATTTCTATTGTATTATATGACCTGTGAGTTGCGGAACACAACTTACAAACACAAAGAAATGCGCGAGTGGCTCAGTTGGTGGAGCGCGACCTTGCCAAGGTCGAGGCCGCGGGTTCGAGTCCCGTCTCGCGCTTTTATTTTTTATTCTTTTGCTTTATTGCTTTAATTCATTAAATCGCTCATAATACCTGTCATACCTAATCTGAAATCCGCCAGCTTTCCCAAAACCGTATTTTCCGTCTTATCCCGCATTCTTCCCTGACAGCAGAAAAACCCGGGAACCTTTTATCTTAATCAAAAGAAAGGCTTCCGGGTTTTTTATCTTATCAACTGTTTTTATTTTCTTATTCACCGTGTCGGAGCACAATCCCGGACAGCGGCGGCAATGTCAGCTCAATTTTTCCGCCATGCACTTCTGTAAAGTACTGCTCGGTCGTATAGCCCTGTGCATGCGTCAGCATCAGGCGTTCCATTTTACAGTTATGCTGCGGCACATTTACCTGCCATACAGACAGGGTAATCGTCTGCTCATTCAGATCGTTGTTAAATGCCACAACCATCTGCTCGTCCTGCGAGAATCTTCCATAAGAAAGTACGTTATGTCTCTGCTCCAGGAATTTCAGGGAGCCATGTGTCAGCACAGGACATGCTTTGTGGATACGGATCATTTCTTTGTGGAATGTGATCAGGTCGTGATTTTCCTCGCCCCACGGATAGGTCCTGCGGTTGTCCGGATCAGTAAATCCACAGACTCCGGCCTCATCGCCGTAATAGATCGTCGGTGCTCCCGGCCAGGTCATCTGCATCACAACGGCCTCACGCATGACCGCCACGTTGATATCCTGGGAGGCTGCCTCATATCCCAAGTTCGCCACACGCCCTACTTTGTGGTTCGTTCTGGTCAGGAAACGAGAATGGTCATGATTGGAAAGCTCGTTCATCGCCACCTGAAGCGATGGTGCCAGAAAGCTTGCCATATGATGACGCATTGCTCCGGTAAATGCTGCTTCATTGCCGAGCAGGTCGCCGCGGAACTCATCGCTGTGCTTTTCCATTCCGGTAAAGAACCAGGTCAGTGGCTCCATAAAGGCATCATAATTCATAACGGTATCCCATTCATCACCGCGAAGCCAAGACTTGGCATCGCCGTAATGTTCTGCCAGAATGATCGCATTCGGATTGGCCTCTTTTACGACTTTGCGGAATTCTTTCCAGAACTGATGGTTATATTCATTGGAAAATCCAAGGTCAGCAGCCACATCCAGTCTCCAGCCATCGACATTGAACGGCGGGGAGACCCATTTCTTTCCGATCTCCAGAATATAATCGTGCAGCTTCGGTGACTGCTCATAGCAAAGCTTCGGCAAGGTATCATGTCCCCACCAGCCATCGTAATTCGGGTTGTACGGCCATGCCTGGTCGTTATTGAATTTGAAAAAGCTGCGATAAGGACTGTCTGCGGAAACATAAGCTCCCGGTTCATACCCTTCCTGATTCTCATAAATCTGCTCACGGTCCATCCATTTATTAAAGGAACCGCAGTGGTTGAACACACCGTCCAGGATCACTTTCATGCCCCTGCGGTGAATTTCTTCGACCAGCTGAACAAAAAAAGTGTTGCTGGACTCCAGGTTTGCTTTGTCGGTTACTCGTTTGATGTATTTAGAAGCATGGGCATTGATCGTATCCCCGTCCTTCAGAGTCTCGCCACCGTCGCTTACGATCTTTCCATAGTGCGGATCAATGTAATCATAATCCTGGATATCGTATTTATGGTTGGACGGTGAGACAAAGATCGGGTTGAAATAAATAACATCCACGCCAAGATCCTGCAGATAATCCAGCTTGTTCATCACGCCTTGGAGGTCACCGCCGTAAAATTCACGCACGCCCATAAAGGATGGGTTCTTCCGCCAGTCAGTCACCTTCCGGGAGTAGTCGCCGATGTAATAGTACTCGCAGTCTTCGACGGTATTGTTCGTGTCCCCGCTTGAAAAACGATCCACAAAGATCTGGTACATAACAGCACCTTTTGCCCATTCCGGCGTGTGGAAACCCGGTGCGATCGTAAAATCATAGACATCGAGGCGATCCCTGGATACACCGATCTTGTTGTAGAAACATCGGATCTTGCCAGCATGTATCTCAAAAAAATAGTGGATGGATTCCTCCGGCATGACCAGACGGATTTTGAAATAATCAAAATCTCCTTCTGATTTTTCGTATTCCATAGCAAGATGCCTGTCATTGCTTACCAGATATACTTTATCAACATTATCTTTCCAGGTTCGAAAACGTATCGTAACAATGTCGCCCGGATCAGGTTCCATCGGTGTTACATAATTTGCCGTCTCATCGCTGAAAAGTGCATTCGGTTTAAACACAGGACGTATCTGCAGCACATACTGACGAAGCTTATCCTGATATTCTATATTTGCTAAGTTCATATTTTCCTCCTAAGAAGACCAGGAGCGTCTTCACACACCCGGATCACGTTCTTACGGCTCTTTTGCGGTCATTTTAAAGAAAACGCCTGCAAGACGTTCATAACCTGCATTCAAACTGTAGAATTATTACTATCTTACACCATATTTTTCAAATTCACAACGAAATAATCCAGAAAAGGGAAAAAGACAGTTCATATGAACTGTCTTTCTTTGGAGAAGGTATTTCTTCTTATGGGGTGTAGCAAAAACTATATAATGTATTGGGGGTTTTACGAGTAATAATATACCACAGGTACAAATTTAAGTGTGCATAATCTTCACAAAATCTGAAATTATTTTTTATGCATTTTCACCAAAAAGGCTTTCAAATTCTTCCCTGCCAATTTTTTCTTTCTCGATCAGAAGCTGTGCACAGCGATGTAAAACATCCATATGCTCCTGAAGAAGTTCTTTTGCTTTTGCATAAGACTCATCAATGATGTTTTTTACTTCACCGTCGATCAGTGCAGCTGTCTGGTCTGCGTAACCCTTTGTATGTGCCAGGTCGCGTCCGATAAAGACTTCATCGTCATCGCTTCCATAATGGATCAGACCGACTTTGTCCGACATACCGTACTGTGTGACCATGGCTCTTGCCATCTGCGTTGCCTGTTTAATATCCTGGGATGCTCCGGTCGTCACATCGCCAAAGATCAGTTCTTCTGCAACGCGTCCGCCAAAGTCCACGATGATATTCTGCAGCATTTTCTTTTTGCTGTTGAACATCTCATCTTCACCCGGAAGCGGCATCGTATAACCGGCTGCCCCCATTCCGGTCGGGATCACGGAGATCGTATGGACCGGTCCCATATCCGGCAGCACATGGAACAGGATCGCATGACCTGCCTCGTGGTAAGCGGTGATCTTCTTTTCTTTCTCGCTGATGATCCGACTCTTTTTCTCCTCGCCGATGCCGACTTTGATGAAGGCACGGCGGATATCTTCCTGCATGATATAGGCACGTTTTGCCTTTGCCGCATAAATTGCCGCCTCATTCATCAGGTTTTCCAGATCTGCCCCGGTAAATCCTGCGGATGTTCTGGCAATCTCTTTGAGATCTACGTCCTCTCCAAGCGGCTTGTTTTTGATATGGACTGCCAGGATCTCTTCTCTTCCGCGTACATCCGGTCGTCCGACGCCGATCTTGCGGTCGAAACGTCCCGGTCTTAAGATCGCCGGATCGAGGATGTCCACACGGTTTGTCGCCGCCATCACGATGATGCCTTCGTTGTATCCGAAACCATCCATCTCAACGAGCATCTGGTTCAGCGTCTGCTCACGTTCATCGTGACCGCCGCCTACGCCGGCTCCTCGTCTTCTGGCAACTGCATCGATCTCATCGATAAAGATGATACACGGTGCATGAAGTTTCGCCTCGGTAAACATATCACGCACACGGGATGCACCGACACCGACAAACATTTCCACGAAATCGGAACCGGAAATGCTGAAGAACGGAACACCCGCTTCTCCTGCCACGGCTTTCGCCAGCAGGGTCTTACCGGTTCCCGGAGGGCCGACAAGCAGCACACCTTTCGGGATACGTGCTCCGACCTGGAGATATTTTTTCGGTTCTTTCAGGAAATCGACAATCTCCTGCAGATCTTCTTTTTCTTCCTGAAGACCGGCAACATCTTTAAACGTAACTTTGCTGTTGTCCGGCATGGTCAGGGTTGCACGGCTTTTGCCAAAATTCATCATCCGGGCATTGCCTCCCGTCGCCTGACGGCTGCCCATCGTAAAAAATACCATAAAGATCACGCAGATCAGAAGCATCGGCAGTACCGTTGTCATAAAAACGCTCTCTTTTTCAACTGTAACCTTATAGGAAATATTTTTCTGATCAAGAAGATCTTCTGCTTTTGTCACATCCGAAACATCGAGCGTTCTGTACTCCCCATCTTTTAGATGAACCGTAAGCTCTCCTGTCACTCCCTGAGAATTCTGTCTGACCTCTACGCCGCTGACCTTATTCTGTGCGACATATTTCTGGAACTGTGAATAGGTGACTCCTGTATTCTCTACGAGGTTGCCCCGGATATAATTGATCCCCAGAACCACAATGATCGCAATAATAACATAGAAGATACTCCCTTTTAGAACATTCTTCAATTCGGGTTCCCCTTTCTACTGCTCTACCACTCCGATGAACGGAAGGTTGCGGTATTTCTGGGCATAATCCAGACCATATCCTACAACAAATTCATCCGGAATGTTGAAAGCAACATAATCTACCTTTACATCTGTCACTCTGCGTTCCGGTTTGTCCAGAAGCGTGCACAGACGGATGCTTGCCGGGTTTCTTTTCTTCAGGATCTCGATCAGATAACTTAAGGTACGTCCGGAATCAATGATATCTTCTACGATCAGGACATCTTTTCCTTCCAGCGGCTCATCCAGGTCTTTGATGATCTTTACGATACCACTTGATTTTGTCTCCGAACCGTAGCTGCTCACGGACATAAAATCGAGAGATACCGGAACGGTGATTCTCTTTGCCAGTTCACAGGTGAAAAATACGCCGCCTTTGAGCACGCAGATCATATGAACGGACTTGCCGGCATAATCTTTGCTGACCTGCTCACCGATTTTTTTGATTTTTTCATTTACTTCTTCTTCTGTCAACAGTACACGAATCTTATCTTCCATTTTAGTTCTCCTTATCTATTTGTATTTGCAGAATCTTTTTTGTACGTTCTGTTACCTTGTATGCCTCACTGATCCGGTATCCGACCACCCAAAGAATATGGGAGCCGTCCGCAATGAGCGGTATCTCATCCCGTCTCTCTCGCAGGATCTTCTCATCGATCATATACCTTTTCAGAGGCTTTGTCCCGCCTTCTGCATGCACACTGAGAGTATCGCCCGCCTGACGCGTACGAATCTCCAGTCTATGGTTTATGGTATCATAATCAAACCATTTTGTACACTTCTTTTGCGGAATTATTTGCTTTTTATAAGAAAAAACATCGGCTGTAATACGAAGATCTCTCCAACCTGTCACACCCGGGATCTGCAAATTTTCTCCCCTGCACTTTGCAGCTTCATTTCCCTTTTTTCTTATTGATCTGTTTTTCTCAAAAACAAGAAATTCATTTTTATTTACGGCACGTATGCCGCCCGGAAGATTTAATGATTTTCCATTCTGACCGGCGGCAAGCTCCAGAAGTGCCCCGATATGCCGGCGGCTGACATCTTTCTGACCGGCGATCATTTTTTCCAGGCAAAATCTTATCAGATATTCCTGCATCAGATGCTCCTGACGGCAGAATCCTTCCCGCTCAAGAAATACTTCTGGCTCCGCTTTTTCCTCATAATGTACGAAACGCTCTGCAAGTTTCTGCACCTGGCTCTGGATATAATCCTCTGCCTCCTGAAGCCGCAGCCCTGCCTGTGCGATATGGCTCGCTGCCTGTCCGTTCACGCCCTGTGCAAGCAGCGGCAGGATCTCCAGGCGGATCCTGTTTCTCGTGTACTCAGTCTGATGGTTCGTCTCATCCGTCCGCCATGTGATCTGACGCCCCCGAAGTGCCGCCTCGATCTCGCTTCTTCTGGTATTTAAAAGCGGGCGGATGATGTTTTCACGCACCGGACGGATCCCGCCAAGTCCTCGAAGACCGCTTCCCCTTGCGAGATTCATCAGGATCGTCTCTGCCTGGTCATCCAGATTATGGGCAACGGCAATCTTGCAGTTTGACCTGCCGCTCTTTTTTGCCGCCTGCTCAAAGGCCTGATAGCGGGCTTTCCGCCCTGCCTCCTCGACCGTCAGGCTGCTTTCCTGTGCCATCTTTTTAATATCACAGGAAACCAGGTGAAACGGTACACCATATTCTTTGCAGAGGTTTTCCACATAGTTCGCATCTGCAAGGCTATCCTGTCCACGGATCCCATGTTCGATGTGCACAACTTCCATGGAAAACGGGATCTCTTTCTGATATGCAAGCAGTTCAAAGAAAAGGCAGACAGAATCTGCTCCCCCCGAAACTCCGGCAATGACAAAATCTCCCGGCATGATCATCTTCTGTTCTCTGATAAAATTCTGTACCTGTCTCATATGTTCTCTCTATCTTCTTCTCATACCGCCCACCAGAACGGTCATATCATCTCTTGCCTGCTGCCTGTCCGACTGCAATACATAGTTCAGCAGGGATCTGGCAAGTTCTTTTGCATTTTCCGTTTCACTTTGCAGAAGATAATCTTTGATCATCTCCTCCGCATCCATCTGCGGCAGGGCATCCATCACGCCATCGGACACCATGACGATATAATCGCCCTCTTCGAGCCGCTTTCTGGTGCACTCATAATCCACATCCTGAAGGATCCCCATCGGCATGCTGGTCGATGTGATCGTCTCAACCCAGTGTTTTCGCTTCAGAAAGGTCGTTGAAGCACCGATTTTTAAGAATTCACATTCTCCGGTGTAAAGATCTGCCATGCACAGATCCACCGTCGCCGAACTCTGCCCTTCTGTCTGCAAAAGCATCGAACTGTGGATCAGGCGAATCGCCGTCTCTTTGTCAAAACCGCTGCCAAGAAACTGCTCCAGCAGATCGATCACTGCCTCGCTTTCTTTGTATGCCGCAAGACCGGAACCCATCCCGTCTGAAATGCTGAGGATCATCTGACCGTCCGCCGCTGGAAACAGGGAAAAATTGTCACCAGAGATCACTTCTCCGTCCCTGGCGATCCTCGCCACACCGCCGGTCATGTAATACTGTGGTTCCGTGTAAAATAAAATGGTACTGTACTCATAATTTACTACGGTTTTCCCCTGTTCATCCGGCATCAGCCTCGTCCCGAACGCTGCAGACAGAAGTCCTGCCACTTCTTTTGTGCGGATGCATCTGCCCTTCTTTGCCGTGCGGAGTGTCACATAGAGCTGTATATTTCTTGGCTGCCGGATACACCAGATATCCTTGAGGATCATCCCGTGCATCCGCAGGCGGATGTCTGCCTGCTGGCGGATGCTCCCGTCTACGCGTCTGACATCGCAGATATGCCCCGCCGCCTTCCGTATGATGCACGCCGTCTCATGTAGCTGGTCCGCCGCCGCACTTCTGCTCTCCATCAGGCGATTGTGCCACAGCATATCCATTCTCGCTTTTTCAATCTGATCTGCCACCGCTTCGAAAAAGAAGTCTCCGTGCAGACATTGTTTCTGAAGTGCCTCTTTTCTGCCATTGTTCAGCTCTTTCCCCTGGATAATGCTCTCTGCGATCCGGTTGAATCTGCAGATCCCCGTTTCACTTCCATAGTCCCAGCACTGTGCTACGGCCGAACAGCTGCGGCAGACGCTCGTCTGCACCCGAAAGAGCACCTCATCCATATCCTGCCCGGAAAGTTCCTCCTTTTTGGTAACCATGCCCTGAAACATCCCGGAAAGCTGTTCGAAAGAATCTGCACAACGCAGCAGCTCGCTTCTCCCAAGCTCGCCCGCCGGCAATGTAATCTCATCCCGGTTCAGCCACTCCATACTGACCACACGGATGATCTCCCACAAAAGCCAGAAGCTGCTGACCATCAGTGTAATAATGATAAAATCCCCCATACTTCCTCCTCACACAGCCTTTTCCACGCTGCTTTAACGGATTCAGTATAGCGAATGGTTCCGGAAAATTTTGTCAAAGGCGGTACGCCTCCAAAAAAAGTTTTCGACAAAAAAGAAAGGAAGCTTATCACGCTGCCTTTCTCCTTTTTCTTTAGTTCTCTTCTGGTTTAAAAATAATCTCATCTTCATAGACCAGACCAAGCTTGTCCTTGGCAACCTGCTCCGCATACTCATCTGTCTGCATATAAGCTTCCAGATCAGCAATGTCCTGCGTGCGGGCTTCTTCTGCATCGATCTTGTTCTGCAGCTGTGCCAGCTCTTCGACATATGCCGCATTTCTCTGATCCATTGTATGGCCTCTCAGCAAAAATACTGCAATCAGCACAACAATCACAGTAGAGATGCCAAGCTTTCCTCTTCTCTGTGCCGCATCTCTCCTTCTGCGTGTCTGTTTTCTTTTTTTCATATACCCTTCCCGACTTTCTGACTTACTTTTTGACTATGACCATTCTAACCTGTTTTATCTTCTTTTTCAATGCTTTCCTGACCATTTTTCTCAATTTTTTGACCGATTTTCCGGCAGGCATCAAAATCAGCCGGAAAAGACCGGCAATCATGCGGGAAAGAAAGCCGAAAAAAGTCGAAAATACGAGAAGAATCCTCCGACTGAGCAGCAAAATATAAAAAAGCATCCCCAGAATCAGTGCCGCCAGCACATACCCCCGGATCTGCCCATAATTCCGATCACGGAACATCAAAAACACAAAAATCCAGGCGAACACCCAGTAAAAAAAGTCTTCTGCTGCGACAAGCCGGTCCCCGTGCGGAAATCCTCTGCGAAACGCACGCAGGATATCGTAACCCAGCATGATACCTGCTCCTTTTGCAAAGGCCAGCACAAAAAAGAGGGCCTCTGCTGCGATCACCGTGTGCATTACCGGAACAGCCGTCCAAGAAAGGAGGTATCTTTTCCGTTCTCGCCTTTCTGTTCAGAATAAACAAAGCTGTCAATCTTTCCCTCGATATCCACTTCGCCTTTTTCCAGTGTCAGCCGGTTCATATGAAGCTCCTGTCCGCGTATCATCAGCATCCCCTGTGTCGTCTGGAGTACGATCTCATTTAAATCAAAAGAAAGCACATCCGATACCCCGCTGATGGTGCCGCTGTGCCTTCCCTGGATCATTACCCTGTGTGCTGTTCCCTGAGCCTGTTTTTCGTCCATGCCATTCTCCATACACTCTTTGCAAAAGTATATGAAGCTCCGCTTTTGTTTATGCCAGCGTAAAAAAGCTCACATCCGGAAGCTACAGGTATTTATAGAGTTCTGCCGCATTGTCCTTTTTGACTGTCTCCTGCACATCCAGAACTTCTACTTTTACGGCTTTTGTTCCAAACTGGATCTCGATCACATCGCCTGCCTTGACTGCCGCAGATGCTTTTGCCGTTCTTCCGTTGATCAGAACTCTTCCGGCATCACAGGCTTCATTCGCAACGGTACGTCTTTTGATCAGTCTGGAAACCTTTAAAAATTTATCCAGTCTCATAGTCATTTCTCCTTTTGCTGATAAGAAAAAAACTGCCGCAGAAACGTTCCGCGACAGCTGATGATTCCAAATACAGGAATTAGTTGTTGATCATATCTTTCAGTGCTTTGCCTGCTTTGAATTTCGGAGCTTTGGAAGCTGCGATCGTCATCGGTTCGCCGCTCTGAGGATTTCTTCCTTCTCTTGCTGCTCTTTCGGATACTTCAAAAGTACCAAAGCCTACCAGCTGTACTTTTTCACCTTTTTTCAGTTCATCTGCAACGATATCTGTGAAAGCTTTCAGTGCCTTTTCTGCATCTTTTTTGGATAATTCTGTCTGTTCAGCGATAGCTGCTACTAATTCTGTCTTATTCATGGACCTTTCCTCCTGTAATTGCTGTTTTGATTCCTGAGAACAAGGCTGCGGCATCCCGTCCGCTCATCGCTTCCGGAACACAACAGCCTTGTTGGCTATGTTTATTTATAATCGTTATCCCCATATTTGTCAAGGGATTTCTGTAAATGTTCTATGATCTGCTGTGTTGCCAGATAAACTGCTCTTTCCTGAGCTTTTTTCTGATCTTCTGCCATACCTGCCTTCTCAATCTGCTTGATCTCCTTCCAGCTGTCAGCATGTCCGCCTAAAAGCTCATAGCTCTCCTCTCCGAAAACATGCGGATGACGGCGGATCATTTTTTCGCTGATGCTCTGCACGACATCATTGATCGTAAAAAGACCTTCTTCTGCTGCGATCTGGCTCTGTATCACAACCTGAAAGAGCATATCTCCAAGCTCTTCGCAGAGATTGGACGCATCTTTTGTCTGCTCATAAAGATCGATCGCCGCCACTGCCTCAGCTGTCTCTGATAGCATATAGGGCTTCAGGCTTTGATGCGTCTGGGAAAGATCCCACGGGCAGCCGCCCTCTTTCTTTCGCAACATTTCCGTGATCTGACAGAAATCATCAAAATCATATGTTTTTGCCATTTTACAGCATTTCCTGGATCATAGCTACAACCTGTTTACCAAGAGCTGCGGATTTTGCATCTGCATCTTCCAGGGATGTGCCCTTTACGCCATAGTAGAATTTTACTTTCGGCTCAGTTCCGGACGGTCTCACGCACAACCATGCTTCATCACTCAGATCATAATACAGAACATTTGAGGACGGAAGACCGGTCTTTGTCATTTCGCCGCTTTCCATGTTTTTGATGGTATCTTTCTTGTAATCCCTTGCAGAAAGCACTTTGTAGCCTGCGATCTCGGACGGTGTCTCATTTCTGAGGGTCTCCATGATCTCCTGGATCTTCTGAAGTCCTTCGATACCTTTCAGTGTGATCGCCTGGATGTCATCTTTGTAGTAGCCGTATTTCTCGTACATATCGATCATGGCATCCCACAGTGTCTTACCCTGTGTCTTATAGTAAGCTGCTGCTTCACACAGAGCCATCGTTGCAACGATCGCATCTTTGTCTCTTGCATGTGTTCCGATCAGGCAGCCATAGCTCTCCTCGAATCCGAAGAGGTAGGTTCCTTTTCCACTCTGTTCAAAACCAAGGATCTGCTGTCCGATGTATTTGAATCCGGTCAGGACTTCGATGAAACGCAGTCCGTAGGATCTGGCGATCGTTCCTGCCATGTTTGTAGTAACGATCGTGCTGACTACTGCTCCGTCTTCCGGAAGGCTGCCGTTTGCTGCCTTTCTCTGGCTCAGCTCGTATTCTTCAAGCAGGCATCCGGACATATTTCCGGTCAGAGTATGGTATACACCATCTTTGTCTTTGACATGCACACCGAGACGGTCTGCGTCCGGATCGGTTGCCAGAACCAGGTCTGCATCGACTTCTTTTGCAAGTTTCAGTCCCAGTTCGAAAGCTTCTTCTGCTTCCGGGTTCGGATAACTTACTGTCGGGAAATCGCCGTCCGGCAGTTCCTGCTCTTTTACTACATATACATGCTCAAAGCCAAGCTCTTTTAAGACGCGTCTTGCCGGGATATTGCCGGTACCGTGCAGCGGTGTGTAAACGATCTTGAGATCTTTGCTGACTTCACGGATGGAATCCCAGTGGATCACCTGGCTCTTCAGTGCTTCAATATACGGATCATCGATGTTCGCACCGATCACTTCGTAAAGTCCTGCTGTGACTGCTGCATCTTTGTCCATTGTTTTTACGTTTGCATAGTCGGTAACTGCTTTTACTTCAGCCATGATACCGGTGTCGTGAGGCGGTGTGATCTGTGCTCCGTCCTCCCAGTAAACTTTATAGCCATTGTATTCCGGCGGATTATGACTTGCTGTGACATTGATACCTGCCGTACATTTCAGTGTACGCACAGCAAAGGACAGCTCCGGAGTCGGTCTCAGTGACTCAAACACATAAGCCTTGATGCCGTTTGCAGCCAGGCACAGCGCTGCTTCATCTGCAAATTCCGGTGACATATGTCTGGAATCGTAAGCGATCGCTACGCCTTTTTCCTGTGCTCCTACTGACTTGATATAGTTTGCAAGTCCCTGTGTAGCCTTACGCACAGTGTAAACGTTCATACGGTTTGTACCTGCCCCGATGATACCTCTTAAACCGGCAGTACCAAACTCCAGATCCGCATAAAAGCGTTCTTTGATTTCTTTTTCGTCTCCCTCAATTGCTCGCAGTTCTTCCTTTGTAGCTTCGTCAAAGTATGGATTTGCGAGCCACTCTTCATAGACCTTTTTATAATCCATTGTGCTACCTCCATTAAAATATTCAATAGGTGGCTATATTATATAATAAAAAGGTCTAAAAAGAAACCTCTAATGCAGAAACTTTACAAATTCTCGCCGTTTTTTTTCCTGCATATCGAGAATTTCCAGCTTCTGAAGGCTTTTTTCCGGTATCCAGGTTTTGCGGCTGTTGAAATAATGGTTGGCAAGCTTCCAGAATTTTTCCGGATAGGCGAGTCTTATACAAAAATTTTCAAATTCTGCATCGCCAAGCGGACGCACTTCCTGATATGCATGGATCATCTCCATGCCAAGCTTCTGATTCCAGCCCTGCTTTTCCATGATCTTGCGGAAAAACTGATAAAAATCGGAGATCTGTACATCAAAACAGCATCTCGCAAAATTGACTGCCACCGCTCCTTCCCGGTCAAAAAACAGGTTATGCTGACTGTAATCCCCATGGCAGACCCGTCGCTCCCGTATACACTGCCGGTGCAGAGCATATGAACTGCTGGCACATACCCGTCTGGTTACTTCTTCTGCCTGAGCCATAAATTCCGGATACAGTTCCAGGAAACGGCTCTCAAAAGCGGTCTTTTTCTTTCGTGTCCGCATGAAATTCCGCACCTTTTTCAGCTCTTTTGTGTGCCGCTCGATCTCCTCGTCAAGCGGCTCTGCTATATACTCTAAATTTTTTCTGACTTTTTTCTCTTCTGCCGGATCTGCCTCATCCGTCTGTGCCGCCGCCATCTGAAATTCCTGTATTTCCGGCAGACGCAGGACATTGTGCAGCCTTGCAAGATAATGCACCGCCCCTACAATATCTTCCCGGCTTTTCGTATCACACTCCCGCCCGGAAAACCATTTTTTGACCACGTACCCGTTGCCGTAGCGGTCAGAAGTAACCAGATTTCCTTCGGTATTTTCCAGGAGCAGATCGCAGCGTATCCCTCTTTCTGTCAGAAAAAAAAGTACTCTGTTCTGAAAAAACAGCCGCTCCTGCGAACCGGAAAATTCAGTCACCTGAACAAGCCCTCTGTCCGTATCACAAAGAAAGGAGCCGCGCCCCCGCCTTGTGCTTTGCACATGCAGGTCGTACTGCTCCAAAATCACCAGATCTTTTTCATTCACTTTTGATCCCCCCACAATTCCTCTCAATAAAATCAGCTATTAAGATCAAAAATGCCACACGAATTGTTCCTTACTTCGTACTCTCACAATTCTGGCACCTAAAGCTACTCTATCTTATGAAATGCAGGGGGCAAATATACGGGAAGTTATCCTTCGGTATTTCGCAGTTCTCTGCTTTTTCCGATCAGCCATTCCCGCTCATTTCGCTGCGGCTCCTCTAATACCAGCTCCAGCAGCTTTGCAAGGATCTCGCCCATCTCTTTGCCCGGCTTCATGCCGTCTTCGATCAGATCTTTTCCGCTGATCTTCAGATCTTTGATGCAAAGGCATTGCTGTTTCTCTAAAATGGTGTGATACAGGGCTGTCAGCTCTTTTAAATAAGCTTTCTTCTCCGGCTGCCACTTCGGGGACTGAGCCAGGGTATCTGCCATTTTCAGTTTCAGAACCTCTGCAAAAGCGTCTGCCCCGACTTTGCTCACTGCTCTTCGCACCGATTTTTCGGTCAGTTCCGGTCGCAGATCGTGGTATCGCACATAAACTTTGACTTTATTTAAAGTGTCGTTGTCGAATTTAAGACGATGCATGATATTATTTGCAAGCTCGGCACTGATCTTTGCATGCCCGTGAAAATGGTCGATCCCGTCTGCATCCGTGGTATGTGTCTGCGGCTTGCCGAAATCGTGAAACAATGCCGCCAGACGCAGCGTTTTGTCTGCCTCTATGTTCCTTAAGGCTTCCAGCGTATGTTCTCCGACGTTATAGCAGTGATGCGGGTTATTCTGCGGTGTCTCCATCGTGCGGTCAAACTCCGGCAGAATAACTGCCGTGATGCCGTACTCCCAGGCATACCTCAGATAATCCGGATGCGGGGAAACCAGCAGTTTGACCAGCTCCGTCTGGATACGCTCGGCACTGATCTTTGAAAGCGTCCCCGCCAGCTTTTTCGCCGCTTCTGCCGTGTCCGGATCGACCGTAAATCCGAGCTGTGCCGAAAAACGGACAGCACGCATGATACGCAGTGCATCTTCCCCGAAACGTTCTTCGGCATTGCCGACGCAACGGATCACTTTCTGCTCGATGTCCGCTCTTCCGCCGAACACGTCCACAAGACCCTCGCTGTCATTATACGCCATGGCGTTGATCGTAAAATCACGGCGACGCAGGTCTTCTTCCAGATTTGCCGTAAAAGTCACTTCTTTTGGATGTCTTGCATCCTCATATTCTCCATCCACACGATAGGTCGTCACTTCATAACCTTCTTTTCCCATCAGAACGGTTACCGTTCCGTGCTGGATCCCGGTATCGACCGTGCGTAGGAACAGTTTCTTGACCTGCTGCGGTGTCGCAGAAGTCGTGATATCCCAGTCATTTGGTATCCGTCCAAGAATCGAATCACGCACGCAGCCGCCGACCGCATAGCCTTCATATCCATGTTGTTCCAGTGTTTCGATGATCTGTTTCACATCATCCGGAAGTGTGATCTTCATTCTCTTATTTCCCCTTTCTGTTATTCTGTCTGTAATTTTTCCAGGTACTTTCACAGTCTGGACGTAAAATCCACGGAACTGTTTTCTGCAATTCCACCTGTCTCTGTCTCAGAGCAGAATTACCGGAATGTAAAAAACAAAATCACCAGGATACCAAGTACGATACGGTACCAGCCGAAAATCTTGAAATCGTGCTTTCTTATGTAATTCATCAGAAATTTGATCACCAGAACCGATACAACAAATGACACTGCCATACCGACCAGCAGGATCATCATTTCTGCCCCTGAGAAAGCCAGACCAAATTTCAGAATCTTTAAAAGGCTGGCTCCTGCCATGACCGGAACGGCCAGGAAAAAGGTAAACTCTGCTGCGGTTGTTCTGGAAAGTCCGATCAGGATACCGCCAAGAATGGTCGCACCGGATCTGGAAGTTCCCGGAAAAATGGCCGCGATCAGCTGGAAAAGTCCGACCAGCATCGCATCCCGGTATGTGATCTGGGCAATACTGGTGATGCGTGCTTTTTTCGTCTGATTTTTATTTTCGATTACAATAAATAAAATACCAAACACGATCAGTGCCGTTGCTACCGTCTGGTAATTGTAAAAAAGCTCGTTAATCTGGTCGTCAAACAAAATACCGACCACCGCCGCCGGAATGCAGGCTGCGATTACTTTGAACCACATAGAAAATACGTTTTTGCGGATCGTGTCTTCGCCCTTTTTAAAGGAGAACGGAAACAGTTGATTCCAGTAGAGCATTACGACCGCAAGGATCGCTCCAAGCTGGATCACTACCAGAAATACTTCCAGAAACTCTTTTGACACGTTCAGTTTGATCAGTTCATCGAGAATGATCATATGACCGGTGCTGCTGACCGGAAGCCATTCTGTGATTCCTTCCACGATTCCAAACAGGATTGCTTTTATGATTTCTGACATCTCATCTTCCTTTCTTTTTGCTGTTTTGTGGCTTCCTGACAAAGGATTTCCTACCTTTTTTATCAGGATTCATGCCCGGAAACAGTATCAGTATAACCGATATACAGGTGCAAAACAATACACAATTCTCTTGACATTTGCGGTGGTTAAATCTATAATATCCGTTGAGGGATTTATTGGATGAAAGTAATTCACTAGTTATTAGAGATTATACTCACCCCTATATAATCTGTAATAACTGGTGGATTTTTTTAACTCAAAAGTCCACAATAAAATTTTATTATCTAACGGAGGTACCATCATGAACAAAGGTACAGTAAAATGGTTCAACGCTGAAAAAGGTTACGGATTTATCACAGGTGAAGACGGAAACGATGTATTTGTACATTTCTCCGCTATCCAGGGTGAAGGCTTCAAATCTCTTGACGAAGGTCAGGCAGTAACTTATGATTTAACAGAAGGTGCTCGCGGAATGCAGGCAGCTAACGTTGTTAAATGCTAATTGATCGGATGAACTGAAGATTCTCCAAAAAATACCGCTTCTCATTCATAAACAAATGAGGAGCGGTATTTTTCATTATGTTTTATGCCAAACATCAGGGAAGTCCTTTAAAATCCGGGCTTCCCTTTTTTTCTGATTTTCAAGAATGCCTCTGGCATTCTTGCTGCGAGTCCTGAAATTAAGAATCACTTCACAATCAGACAGTCTGTTTTACATCTGCCACATATTTCTTGATGTTTGACGCATTCACGTATTTCTTTGCTTTTGTGCCGTCTGTCACCACCAGTGTCGGTGCCTGCATGATGCCGTATTTTCTTACAAGATCCTGATTTTCCTCTGCATCGATGATCTGATAATCTTCTCCTTTGAGAATCTCTTTTGCGATCTTGCAGTTCGGACAGGTCTTTGTCGTGAACAGGTATTTCACGCTCTCCACCGGCTTGATCTCAACATCTTCTTTGCGTACAGTCACAAGGCTGGTCTTGACTTTTTTCATACAGGAATGCTCTACATCATAAAGTTTACGGTTTTTGTACTCCTGTGTCTTGCCGTCATTCCAGTTCTGAACCGGACGGTAGTAACCGGTGATCCTGCTGTAAACTTCGGATTTCTTACCGCAGATCGGGCAGGTGAAATGCTCGCCTGCAAGGTAGCCGTGTTCTTTACAGACAGAGTAGGTCGGTGATAGTGTGTAGTACGGCAGGCTGTAATTTTCTGCGATCTTGCGTACCAGTGCTGCGGCGGCTTTCCAGTTCGGCAGCTTCTCACCTAAGAATGCATGGAATACCGTTCCGGAGGTATAAAGAGTCTGAAGTCCGTCCTGAATATCCAGTGCATCGAAAATGTCCGCCGTATAGCCAACCGGAAGATGGGAGCTGTTTGTGTAGTACGGTGTATCACCCGGCTCGCCGGCTGTGATGATATCCGGATACTGCTCTTTGTCGTGTTTTGCCAGACGGTAGGTCGTGGACTCTGCCGGTGTTGCCTCCAGGTTGTAGAGATCTCCGTACTCTTCCTGGTACATCACCAGTCTGTCACGCATATGGTTCAGCACTTCTTTTGCAAAATCCTGCGTCTCCACATGAGTAAGGTCTTTGCGAAGCCATTTTGCATTGAGTCCGACTTCGTTCATACCGATCATACCGATCGTGGAGAAATGATTTGCAAAAGTTCCGAGGTAACGTTTTGTATAAGGATACAGTCCTTCGTCCAGCAGTTTGGAGATCACATCTCGTTTGATCTTCAGGGAACGGGCGGAAATATCCATCATACGATCCAGTCTCTTATAGAAATCCTCTTTTGTCTCGGACAGGTAAGCGATTCTCGGAAGGTTGATCGTCACAACACCCACACTTCCGGTACTCTCTCCGGAACCGAAGAATCCGCCGCTCTTCTTACGCAGTTCACGCAGATCCAGACGCAGACGACAGCACATACTTCGTACATCGCTCGGCTCCATATCGCTGTTGATATAGTTTGAAAAATACGGTGTACCGTATTTGGATGTCATCTCAAATAACAGGCGGTTGTTCTGTGTATCGGACCAGTCGAAATCCTTTGTGATCGAGTAAGTCGGGATCGGATACTGGAAACCGCGTCCGTTTGCATCGCCCTCGATCATCGTCTCAATAAAGGCACGGTTGATCATATCCATCTCTTTTTTGCAGTCTTTATAGCAGAAGTCCTGCGGCTTGCCGCCCACGATCGCCGGAAGCTCGGCAAGGTCAGCCGGAACCGTCCAGTCCAGTGTGATGTTGGAGAATGGTGCCTGCGTCCCCCAGCGGCTCGGTGTATTTACGCCGTATACAAAAGATTCGATGCATTTCTTGACTTCCGGATAGTCCAGATTGTCCACTTTGACAAACGGTGCCAGATACGTGTCAAAAGAAGAAAATGCCTGTGCTCCTGCCCATTCATTCTGCATGATGCCGAGGAAATTGACCATCTGATTGCAAAGTACGGACAGATGTTTGGCCGGTGCCGATGTGATCTTGCCCTCAATGCCGCCAAGTCCCTCTGTGATCAGCTGTTTCAAAGACCAGCCTGCACAGTATCCGGTCAGCATCGACAGATCATGGATATGGATATCGGCATTCCGGTGTGCATGAGCGACCTCATCATCGTAAATCTCAGACAGCCAGTAGTTTGCCGTAACCGCTCCCGAGTTGCTCAGGATCAGACCGCCTACGGAATAAGTAACCGTAGAATTTTCTTTTACACGCCAGTCTTCTACTTTCACATAACTGTCCACGATCTCTTTGTAGTCCAGGATCGTAGATTTCATATTGCGGATTTTTTCTCTCTGCTTACGGTACAGAATGTACGCCTTTGCCACATCTGCATAGCCGGCCTGAACCAGTACATTCTCCACGCTGTCCTGAATGCTCTCCACATCGATCTTGTCGTCTTTGATCTTTTTCTGGAAATCAGCAGTCACTCGCAAATTCAGCAGATCTACCATGTCTTTGTTATACTGCATCTGTGTCGCATCAAATGCTTTCTCAATAGCGCACCCGATTTTCTGAAGGTCAAAGTCTGCGACTTCGCCGTCCCTTTTTACTACCTTAAACATATATATTATCTGCTCCTTCCGCATGATTATCGTCTTTCGCATCCGCCTCCCGGCAGATGCTGTCAGGAACTTATTCTAGCAGATTATCGTTTGCGAGTCAATGCAAAAAATACTATATCTTGGATTGTATTTTAAAAATACATACAAGATATAGTATTTTGTTTGTGTGATTTCTGACTTTTTAATATGCAACTTTGCCGTAAATCTCCGCCGGAACAAAGGCTTTTACGTAGATTCCGTCGCCCCTGTACTCCTCTTCCAGAAGCTGTCCTTTTGCCCGCACAATCTGGATCAGACCGGCCTTTTCATACGGAAAAACACGCTCTAAAAGGATACTTCTGGCACGCAATATCTTCTCCAGCTCGTCCTTCAGATCATCAAGCCCCTGCCCTGTTTTTGCGGAAATTTTTAAAGTTTTGTCTGCTTTCATGTCTTTTAAAATTTCCGGGTTTTCAATACGGTCCTGCTTGTTGAACAGCGTCAGGATCGGCTGATCCTTCACACCGAGATCTTTTAATGTCTCATAAACAACATGCATCTGTTTTTCCTTCTGCGGATTGGACGCATCCACCACATGGATGATGATGTCCGCATACTTTGCCTCTTCCAGCGTGCTCTTAAAGGCCTCGATCAGATGATGCGGCAGTTTGCGGATAAACCCGACCGTATCCGTCAGAAGAATATTCTGACCGCCCGGCAGTTCCAGAAGGCGTGTCGTCGGATCAAGGGTTGCAAAGAGCTTATCTTCCTCCAGAACACCGGCATCTGTCAGTGTGTTGAGCAACGTGGACTTGCCGGCATTGGTATAACCGACGATCGCCGCAACCACCATCTGGTCTTTTTTTCGTTTGCTCCTTATCAGCTCACGGTGCTTCTGCACCTGTGCAAGCTCTGCCTTGAGCTGCGAAATGCGGGCATGGATCAGTCGTCTGTCCATCTCCAGCTTTTTCTCACCCGGTCCTCTCGTACCGATACCGCCTCCGAGTCTGGAGAGCGAATTGCGAAGTCCGACCAGCCTTGCCGCACGGTAACGCAGCTGTGCAAGCTCAACCTGGATATTTCCCTCGCTTGTGTTGGCTCTCGCCGCAAAAATATCCAGAATGATCAGCGTACGGTCCATGACTTTGCAGTCCAGCTCTTTCTCCAGATTATTAAGCTGTGCCGGAGAAAGCTCGTCATCGCAGACAATGCCGGTCGCTCCCAGTTCCTCCATCAGAAGGGCGATCTCCTCGATCTTTCCTTTTCCGACATAGGTGCCCGGGTGGATCTTTTCACGATTCTGGATCACCCTTCCGACCACCAGTGCCCCGGCTGTCTCACAAAGCTCTGCAAGTTCATCCAGAGATTCTTCCACATCTTCCGAAAAACTCTCCTGAACGCCGACCAGGATCACCCTCTCTTCCAGTTCTTTCATGTCATATGGCTGCATAAATGATCCTCCTTCTGCATAATTATCTGGTCTTCAGGAAATTATTTTCCCGGATACCCGCCTCGTCCGCAGGATAATTTTTCACATATTCTGCTGCTTTTTCTTTTGCGGTTGCAAAATCCAGCTTCCTTTCATAGACAACAATCTCGTTAAAATACAGATCCTGTTTTCCTTTGTCGTTTGAAAGTGCCAGGCCTTTTGTGATGTTTTCCAGGGCACTGTCATAATTTTCATCCGCAATATCACACAGTACCATGCCATTGTATGCCTCCGGTGTCTCACCGTATTTGTCCATGTACTGCTGATAAAGCTGCCTTGCGTGTGCGGTGTCATCCTGCTTCATATAAGTTCTGCACAGAAGCATGGTCGAACGCTCATCCATGCTGTCTGCCATTTTATTCAGCTCTGTCTTTGCATCGTCATAATCGCCAAGAAAATAATAAATTCTCGCTTTCTGGTAGATATCTTCAGAATCGTCGCTGTTGATCGCCAGAGCCTGCTGAAGATAAGCATCCCCCTCTGCGGAAAGATTCTTGTCATCATAACATTCATAAATATTCAGAAGCAGATCGTAGTCCTGCGGAGATAATTTGACCGCAGTCGTAAAGTCCACACCTGCTTTATCCTTCTCATCCAGCTCCATATAGCACAGTCCCTGAAGATAATAAGCATCTGCACTGTCCCCGAAAGTCTGGATCGTATCGCAGACTTTGGCCGCCCCCTCGTAATCGCCGGACTGATACAGTGCCGTTGCCTTGTACATCAGAATATCTTTCCTCACATCTTTCTGCTTCTCTTTTGTCAGATCCACTGCACGGTCAAACGCCTCTACCGCCTTGTCGTATTCTCCAAGTGCCATATACGCCATGCCGCTGCCGCGGTAACTCTCCACGAGATGCTTCCCTTCCTGCTCTGCGGAAGAAAAGCTGGTCAGTGCCTCCTCATAATTGCCGCTGTTTATCTGTTCCATTCCCTGATCTATATAGTAAGTATCCTGCCCAAGCAGACTGCATCCGGTCATGGAAAGAGCTGCCGCTGTCAGAATGATCGCAAATCTTTTCTTCATAAGTATACTCCTCATCTATGTTTCTTTTCGTCAAAAAACCCTCTACAGTATAGCATTTGAAAAGCCGTACTGTAAAGGGTCGTTATAAAATGTCAGGGGCAAACTTTGTATCTGTAGTTTGGCTGTATGAAAATTTTTAAGATATTTTTTCTGTTCAAAAGCTTTTCTGGCTGTTTGAGAAACGGAAATAGTTTCCGGAATTGTCATCGGAACCGCCGTAATTATACGGATCCTGTCCCTGGTTCTGATCCTGACTTTCGTCACTGCCGGACTGCAGGCTGCTTCCGCTTGTGCTGCTGTCCGCTTTTCCGAGGGTGACGGTAACGTTTTTTTCCGTATAACCATTGCCATCCGGTACCTGTAAGGTTACTTCTACTTCTTCGCCTGCTTTATAGTATTCCAGACGACTTTTCAGTTCGCTGATATCGCTGACGGATTTGCCGTCAAATGCAGTAATGATTGAGTTTGCTGTGATACCTGCCTGCTCTGCTGCCCCGCCTTCGGTTACCTGTGACACAAAGACACCGGACGGAATGCCATAAGCTTCTGCTGCCTCATCACTTACACCGGTACCGGAGATGCCAAGGCTTGCTTTCTCATCATCGGAGACTTTTGTTCTTGTCGTCTCATTCATCAGCTCTTCAATCGTATCATATGCATCGTTCATAGAAATTGCATAACCCATACCTTCTACTTCTGTGGAAGCCAGTTTGGCGGAGTTGATACCGATAACTTCGCCGTTCATGTTCAGCAAAGCACCGCCGCTGTTGCCAGGGTTGATGGCTGCATCGGTCTGGATCAGGCTGATACCGTCATAACTTGCTTCACTGCTGTCTTCCGAATCCAGTGTACGGTTTGTTGCACTTACAATACCGGTTGTAACGGACTGACCATATCCAAGTGCATTACCGATGGCTACAACCTGTTCGCCAACTTCCAGTTTGGAAGAATCACCGATCGTTGCCACAGAAATCTTCGACATCGTATCGCTTGAAATGCTGGAAAGCGGAACGGCTACAACTGCAAGGTCTTTATCAGAATCGGTTCCTTTGATCGTTGCCTCATAAGTTTCATTATCTACAAAGGATACCGAAACCGTCTCTGCACCATCAATAACATGATTGTTGGTGGCGATCAGCAGTTCGCTGTCATTCTTTCCGATGATGATACCGGAACCGGCGCTTTCGACTTCCTGCTGCTGAATAGAATTACGTCCGCCGAACATTCCGAAATAATTTTCCACTTCCTGAACTGATTTGCTTGTGATGGAAACGATAGAAGGCATTGCGGATTTTACAATGTCGGTCACATCCATCGTACCCTTTGAAGTTGTGCTGGAAGTTGTTTTCAGAAGACTGCTCTTTGTTGATGTTGTTGCCTGTGCCTCTGTCTGTGTGGAAGTTCCGAACAGAGCATTTACTCCCTGATAAGATCCTGCTGCAACGCCTCCGAAGAGAACGGCACTTAATGCAATGGCTCCGACTTTCTTTGCAAATTTTACCATCTTTGCATTTGGTTTTTTGTGGTTCGGTGTGTTGCTGTTGTTTTCATCAAATTCATAGTGATTGAATCCATCGTGATTCTCGTTGTTGTAATTGTTGTTATCGAAGTTATACATATCTGACATAATGACTACCTCCTGTATTTGCTCATCCGGTTTTCCTTTTCAGAAACCTGATGTTTATTATTCTTTGTTGTTCTTGTTCTTTATGTCTAACAGTATATCTGCGATTTGTGTTTGAAATGTTGTAAATATGTGATGAGTCTGAGGTGATTTTGTGAAGAAAGTGTGCCCTGGCGAAGACATCACTAATAGTAAAACAGTCACCGTTCTGGAGACTAAAAAAACTTCAGACAGAGTGAGGTTTCACTCTGTCTGAAGTTTTTTATAAGAAATATTATGTTTTTGTATAATACTGTCCGGATTACATCTCTGCTACTACGGTCTCGCCTGCAACTGCATCCATACCAGACATCAGTTTTACCGGTGGGCACTCATCGCCGTTGGTAACAATCAGCATTGTCACGTCACGCAGACCATGTGCTGCGATTGCAGATTTGCTGAAACCGATCAGGTTGTCACCTGTTTTTACTTTATCACCCACGGTTACATATGGTTTGAAGCCTTCTCCGTTCATGCCTACCGTATCTACACCGATGTGAAGCAGTAGTTCTACTCCATTGTCCAGTCTCATACCTACTGCATGGAAAGATCCGTCCATAACAACGGTGATTTCACCGTCAGCCGGAGCAGTCAGAACTTCGTTTTCCGGGATGATCGCAATACCGTCACCCATGATCTTTGCTGAGAAAACACCATCGTTTACTTCCTCAATCGGAATTACTTTTCCGGTCAGGTATGCTTTCATAGTTTTGCCATTTGCAGCTTCTTCTGATTTTGCAGCTTTTTTCTTGAAAAATGATAACATAATTTCCCTCCTGTTGTTTCATTAATTTTCACACTACTAGAGTAAATCATATCATAGATTGCAGAGAAGTTGCAAGGCTCAATCCATTATTTGTGATATTTTCTTACTAAGTCGATGTAATGTTTTACCTGTTCCACGCATCCGTCCACACCGACACGGCTGCTGTTTACCACCAGATCATAGTTTCTGGAATCTCCCCAGGCGATCGGGCAGTAACGGTTGTGATACTGTTTTCTTCTTTTATCTTTTTCTTTCATGAAGCCCAGAGCATCTTTTTCGTTCATATTATAATATTTCATGATACGCTCTGCCTTCTGTGGCTTGTCACCACGGATAAAAATGGATACCATGCTTTCGTACTCACGAAGGATTGTCTCAGAACAACGTCCGACTACCACAAAAGACTCTCCTGATTTTGCTTTTTCTTTCAGGAAATCAAACTGCAGGTTTGCAACGTTCTGCTCCGGTGAACTGTTCAATCCGCGAACAGTACGATACAGAAAGCGGTTCCATTTCAGTTCATCATATGCTTCGAGATCTTCACTTTTTAAATTTTTCTTTGCTGCGATCTCTTTTAACAGGTCATGGTCATACAGTGCAATGCCATAATCATCAGCAAGTTTCTGTGCGACTTCATGACCGCCACTTCCGAACTCACGTCCTACCGAAATAATTAATTGTTTTTCCATTTTGGTCAGCCCCCTTTTATAGGTATAATGTTAAAGCCAAATGATGCCATTAAAAAACTCCTGTGCAAGCACATCGTGTTTTTTGGCTTCTGACCCTGGCATCATAAATATCTGACGTAGATCATCACCAGAGATATTGCTACTACTATTATAGTAGCAGGAGCCATATATTTGCAATACTTTCCCCATTTAATAATATGACCTTCACGTGCTGCGGTTGCGATACCTACAACGTTCGCCGATGCACCGATCGGTGTTGCACTTCCTCCGATATCGGTACCGATCGCCAGTGCCCATGCAAGAACACTTAAGTTCACGCCTGCAACATCGGATGCCAGATCCGTGATAACCGGGATCATGGTTGCCGCAAACGGAATGTTATCGATAAAGGCACTTGCAACTGCGGATACAATGATGATGATTGCAATCATAACTGCAATATTTCCGCCACTGACAGATCCGATAAAGCCGGCCAGGATTTCCAGGACTCCGGTCTCTTCCAAACCACTTACAACAACAAACAGTCCGACAAAGAACAGCAATGTTTTATAATCTACTTTTTTCAGAAGTTCCAGTGCATCTTTTCCTGCCACGATCAAGGTTACGATCGCAATAGCAACACCGATCGTCGATACAGTCAGCCCCGTCTGTGCATGTGATACCAGAAGCACAACAGCACACAGGAAAATAATGCAGCTCGCGATAAAGCCACGCTTGTCTACGATTGCTTCCTTCGGATCAGGATAGGAAGAATGGTCTTTTTTATTTGCCCCATTTTTCTTTAATTCTTTACGGAATGCAAAGTAAAAATAAATAACGACAAATACCAGGGATACGACTGCCATCAGACCGGTATTGGTAATAAAGTCGGTGAAAGAATATCCCAGGGATGTACCGATGATAATGTTTGGCGGATCTCCGCACATCGTTGCCGATCCTCCGAGGTTCGCACAGAAGATCTCCGATAAGATCATCGGAACCGGGTCAAACTCCAGAAGCTGTGACAGTTCAATCGTAACGGCTGCCAGAAACAGGATAACGGTGATACTGTCGATGAACATAGCCAGTACGAAAGACAGCAGCATAAACGTCATAAAGATCGGAATAACCTGATATTTTACCATCTTTGCGATCTCCATGCAGAGCCAGCGGAAAAAACCAACTTTTGCCATACCTTCTACCATGATCATCATGCCGGCGATAAAAATAATCGTCTGCCAGTTGATACCGGAAGAAGCCTCGCTGGATTCACCTGCGACGTACCAGAATCCGGTTGTAAAGAAACTCTGTAAATTCAGGGTACGTGTGATCGCCCCCATGCTGTGCATGCCAAGTCCAAAGACCAGAAGCAGAGTCAGAAGACCGCACGCCAGCGTGATCCACTGCCTTTCCCAGATCTCCAGAATGATCAGCAGGAACATGGCAAGGAAAATGATGATTGCTAATACTTGTGCTAACATTTGTGTTCTCCTTTTTTCACATAATCGATATCCGCACCAAAAGCTTTGCAGATATCATCTTTCGTTTGTATCAGATGCTAAAAGCCAGTCTCCTGTGCTTTTGCCCATCCTGACTGTGAATATAGGAAATCACGAGATTTCGCTTTCTGGAACAGTGCTCATGTATGCTTCTTACATTTCGTTCAAAAAAGCAGAAGCAGCCGCACCAGATCGCTGACAGGAAAAACAGCATATGCAGACGCATATTGCCATCCCGAAACTCTCTGCTCCGCTCCAGAAAAATAAGGCGACTGATCCGCCTTGTATGTACTTCGTCTATTTCTGCAGACTCCTGTGCTCTTACAAGAGACATCTTCATAAGACATGTGGCTGTCTGGACAGATACCCTCTGCTGCTGAATCAACTCTGTTTTCATATGTGCCAGCCCGATCGTCGAAAAAATCAAAACTGCTACAACCACAAAAACCGGTATCACTCTTTTGCCAACTGACAGCCTCATGTCCTCACCTCCTGTAGTATGTCCGCTGTTTATCCGAAAATTCATCGTCAGTAAAGCGGACATTCACAATCCGCTTCTCTGCGTTCAAATTCCGTCATATTTTTCATAATATTTGACCGTTTTTGATGTTATTTTATTCCAGCAACAACTTTACAACTTTTTGAGGTGTTTGACAATAGATTTTTTTAAGAAAATGGTTTATTTTTTTCATATACATTTTCCATTATCAAAATCTGTTTTTTGTATATAATATATTACACGCTCTTAATCATCTCTTTAATTTCAAAAAGAATCGCCTATTATTCAATATGTAATGTTTTAGCAACATAACATTTGACATTCTCTCTCCCTGTGTTATAATCGTTACACATCTACAGCCCATCAAAAGCTATATTAGACAGGATATTGAATCTCGTCACTGATACAGCTTTTTTGCTTATACAGGCAGAAGTTACATCACATCTGATATACAGTAACAACATTTCAGGAGATATTTTATGATCACGATCACAGAAAAAACTTTGACGGGAATGACTTTCATCGACCTCTTTGCCGGTCTTGGCGGCTTCCGGCTCGCCCTGGAATCTCTGGGGGCAACGTGCGTATATTCCAATGAGTGGGACAAACCGGTACAGAATGTCTATAAAGAAAATTTTGGTGACCTCCCGGAAGGGGACATCACCAAAGTGGATGAACATACGATTCCTGACCACGACATCCTCTGTGCCGGGTTTCCGTGCCAGGCTTTCTCTATCAGTGGCAAGCAGCGTGGATTTGAGGACAGCCGCGGAACTCTTTTTTTTGATGTTGCCCGGATTATACGGCAGAAACATCCAAAAATCGTATTTATGGAAAATGTAAAGAATTTTGCTTCGCATGATAACGGACATACACTGGAAGTCGTAAAAGGCACTCTTGAGGAACTTGGATACACCTTTTTTAAAGATGTCCTGAATGCAGTTGATTACGGAATTCCCCAAAACCGGGAACGTATCTATATGGTCTGTTTTCAAAATGATCTAAAGATAAAGGATTTCTCGTTTCCAAAGGCTTTTCCACTCAAAAAACATGTTGAGGATTTTCTTCTGGAAGATGAAAGCCTGGTAGAAAATTTGTACATCAGTCGACCGGATACTTATTTTAACGGCATTGCCGATACCAGTTACAGCAACAAACCGATAAGGCTCGGCATCGTCAACAAAGGTGGTCAGGGCGAACGTATCTACAGTACAAAAGGCATTGCCATCACCCTATCTGCCTATGGCGGCGGTATTTTTGCCAAGACAGGCGGATACCTGATCCATGGCAGAACACGCAAACTCCATCCCCGGGAATGTGCCAGAATCATGGGATTTCCGGATTCTTACAAGCTCTGCCCAAGTTCCAGCCAGGCATACAAACAATTCGGAAATTCTGTTGTGATCGATGTGCTACAGCTGATTGGCATTGAGATTGGAAAGGTTCTGCCAGACTCCGAATCCTGACTTCTGATCATATCAATGCCGTAATAAATTCCTGATCTGTAAGACCCGAAGCATATTCATTTAACTTAACAGAAAAAATTACGTTTGCATTATATGTATTGGAAAGCTTTCTGATCTCATACCGCTCACCCCGTTGGGAAAACATGTATTCATATTCATTTAAAATAAATCTTTGATCATGATATGGCAGATTTGAAGTTATAAACAGTTTGTTTCCTTCTGTCTGTACATTACGGATTTCATAATCCTGTTTGAAAAGAAAATCTTTTACAACAGAAATCCGTTTTTTTCCAACGCCACTTGAGCCACTTCTTTTCACACGATAAGTGGCACTAATTTCGAAACACTCCCGAAATCGCCTGATCGGAATAATTTTAAATCCATTGGTGATAAAAAATCGGACATCTTTTTTTCGATAATGTTCTGCAATCCAGTCTGCAAAAATCTCCTGACCGCCCGGCATCACAATTTCTTTTCCTGCTGTCCCTGCATTTCTGTAGTCATCGAATTTCTGATTCATATATTCTATAATCATCTGTGCTGACGAATTAATACTATCTGTATTCTGCTTGCTATACTGAAATGTCTGTGTCATAATGTCCGGTAATAAAACAAACTGACCGCACTGTGCCGGGGAATGTTTCGCCTCTATATAAAAGCAAAAACCTTGCCGTGTCTCCACCAAAATATCAGGAACGGTAGAATCTGCTCCGCCTTTGTGCGTAAATCTGGCATACATGCCATATGTTTTGTTCAAAAATTCCACACAATCCTGTTCAAACTTTTCCCATTTATTCATACTCTTCTATCATCGCCTCCTGATACGTGGCATACTTTTTTCTTTGCATCTGAAGAATCCTTCGATTCCGGGGTGGGGTTCTCCGTTTTCCTTCCATGCATGAAGCCCGTACGTTAAAACATCGTTGGAACCTGGATCCTGGCACGGATCTTTTTGCTGATCGTATTGGCAAGGATATCGTGAACTACCCATTGTCTAAAGCCAATGGGCTTCCTGCTTCGCAGACCTCGTAAC
>OGCM01000296.1_pt1 | contig 81490 bp, 79 predicted proteins | sample 1570151 | NCBI WGS metagenome assembly OGCM01 (sample SAMEA4370582, study PRJEB24528) | human gut metagenome
CTATAAGCATATACTACATCTCCTGACAGACCGCTTATGTCACAAGTCCTGGTTCAAGGTTGTCATTGGTGTTGAACCTACCCTCTGCCAGGGATAATATTTTTCCATCTTCCTTTTTCTCCTTTTCTGTGATTGTTTCCGCGCTCTTAACTGATACAAGGCCGGCTTCCTTCATCATTTCGCCTTCCCTTGCAAGTTGCGCGATATTTGCTTCAAAGTCGCCGCCGGTCAGTTCGACGGTTTCCTTCTGCCTGGTTGAAAGTCCGACATTGATTCGTTTTTCTGCCGCCGTGACTTCCTTCACTGGATCAATCATTCCCTGGCTAGGCCCGTTCCACTGTGCGCCGCAATAGGCTTTTTTAATCATCGGATCCAGGAAAAAACCGGGCGCTTTCAGGCGTCCGGTTGCGATTGCTTCCGTCAGGAATATTTCATAAATCGGCTGGCATAAATCAGCCGCTAACCAGGTTCTTTTCATTCGGAACGCCTTCCAGGCTTCCAGAAGTGCCGCCCTGGAAGCGGAATAGCTGGAAGTAAAGGATTTCGTCAGAAGTTCGACCGGAATTTCAAGTGCGGCCCCGACATACTTCGCAAGGGCCGTCACGAAGGCGTCGAAATTCGTTGACGGTCGTTTCGCGTCCGCAATCTCGACCTTTTCGCCCGGATTTAAGACGTTCACCATGCCAGGGCCTAGTTCATAGCTTGTCGGACCACTGGAAACACTGTCTTCGTCATCCACAACGCCGCCGAACCCGATGTCCGACGTCCCGTTCTCCGATGTAATGAAGACGGTAAAAAATCCATTGATAACGGCCGCCATCATTTCGGCTTCACTGTACCGCGTCAACTGCTTCAACGCTTCAATAACCGGCGCCAGATACGGGACGCCGCGGTACTGTTCCGCGCGTTCCGTCTCGTAAATCATAAGCACGTTCGGGGATCCGGTCTTATCTCCGAAGGCTTTTACCCTTGTCCATTTCTTTTCCGCCCGAAGTGTGCTGTTCGGATAGGTGCTACAAATGTGATAGGCGACGATTTTCCCGGAATCGTCCACTTCCACGCCGTTATAAATCCGGTTGTGGGTGTTTGGATCCGTGGCGTGCAAATACACGCTGTTTCCGGTCTGGTGCGGCGTGCTTATGCGATCTGCTTCGATCAAGTGAATTCGTAGGCCATACGGGTAAAATTTATATGGCTTGTCGTACTCTAAAAGGACGCAAGCGTCGCCATTCATCAGCCAGGACATACACGCGACCTGTTGGATCTCGTAAAAATTGTTTACCCTGGTAGAATCACAAAACTTTGAGTCCGCCCACAAGGCGAATTCGCGTTCCGCGTCCTTCTGCCAGCGCTCTTTTTCCTGGCGGCTCATTCCCAGATAGTCGCCGTCGATCGTGCTTTTCAACTGTAAGCCCTGGCCGACGATATTTGTTCGGTTCGTCTTAATGGCCGACACCGCCAGGGGCGCGGACATATAAAGACTTCGGGATCTCTGCCGCAAGGTTGGAAGATTCTTGTCGATATCTTCCTGTGGTGTCTTGCTGTTTGCCAGCCATCCACGCATAGAATTTTTATTTCTGGAAGCGCCCGACTCGTCATACCCGGAATTTTGAAAGGAACGGATCATTTGCAATTTGAACCGGTCTTGTGTCCGGCGGAGTGCCGCGGACGGATTGACAATCTCGACCGCTTTGTCGAAAATATTCAATTTTGCACCGCCTTTCTCAAATATCCCGTGGAATAAAACGACCGGCGAAATTCCTTCCGCCGGCTTCCAACTGTTCAACCTGTTTTTCTATGTCTTTGATCGTTGCCCGGATCGTGGATAAGTCCGCACGTTTCAGGCTTTTTGTTCCGATCACGTATTCCTGGTTTAATAAAACGGCTTCTTCTGCTTCATAGTACAGATTTAAGCGGTTTTTCAGTCTTTCCAGGCGTTCCTGTTTCACTCTACTTAACGCCATCTTATCAACCCCCCTTTACAACTGGACGCCGCGGCTTGCGACGCCTGTTTTTTTTGTAGCCTTCTTTTTTGGCTGTTTTTTCATGTAGTTTATACCGGCCTTGATTTTTCCTTCCAGAACGTCCCAGTTCGGACGAAGGATTTCCGCGGCCGCGGTGGAATAGTTGCGAAGATCCAGTGGTTCGTTTCGTGTTCCCGATTTCTTCACCCACTTAATGACCGGGCGGCCGTCCTTTATGTGAACGACACGCTGTTCGCTATTGATACCCTTGATATAGGTTTCATTGTAACCACGTTCAGCGTTAATCGGAAAATGGCAATACCCCGGCCCTTCGTCAACTGTGTTTAATCTCGTCATAAGGATTTCTTTTCCACTGTCAACGCCCAGGATAAAGACCTTCACTTTATACTGGTTGTTTGTCGATACCTTGTGGATCAGTGGTATTCCAGGGCCGCCCATTCCTTTAATTCCATAAATGCGCTTGCCCTTGCGTTCCATCTTTTTCAGCCATTTATAACACTGTGTTGTGAAATGGCCGCCGGTATCAATGCAAGTACACGCCAGAAGAAGGGACGTTCCGCTTGCGAAGTACAATTCCCGGTCAAGGTATTCTTCCAGGCGATCCCAGGTTTCGTCTTTTTCCAGGTCGCCGAAGATCTTTTCATACCGGATCCCCCACGACTCATAGCCGCGGCCCCATCCGGTGATCTCCACTTCGAAACGGTCGTCCTGGACATCGACGCCGGCTGTCAGAAGAAGAACGCCGTCCGGGATTTCTGCTTCGTATCGTTCCCGGCGTGAAAGAAGGGAATCGTCGTCGGCGCTCTTGCCGCGTTCTTCCCAGGTTTCGCCAAGGCTGGTATTGATAAAGGTCTTCATTTTGTTTATGTCGCCGTTTTCCTTTAATTCCTTGTTAGCTTCCTGGAAGTCCCGGATAATTTCTTCCCAGTGTTTCCAGGGTGACGCTAATTCGTTCAGGTGGAACGATCTTTTCCGGCGGCGATCCGGGAATTTCGCGATATATTTTCCAGTCTGCTGTTTCCAGTCCATTTCGGAAATGTGTTCACCGCAAAACGAACATTCCATTGTCGCGTCAGAAAAATGGATCCGGCCCCATTCGTAAGGCTGGAACCGGCCGCAACACGGGCAAGGAACACACCATTCTTCCTGTGAACCGGAAAGAAATTCCTTTTCAATCTGGCTTTCGCCCTTGATTGTAGGTGTTGAAACCTTGATTTTCTTTCGGTTCCAGAAGGTATTTGTTCGTTTTTCCGCTAATTTGATCGGATTTCCTTCACCTCCGGCGCTGGCCGGGTATCTGTCTGTCTCGTCCATCAGGACAATTCGGATCGGACGGGACGCCAGGGACGCCGGGGAATTCGCGCCGGCCATTGTGATATGACCGCCCGGAAATTTCTTGTGAAGAATTGTATTCCCGGAATCCCTGGATTTTGAATCCTTCACTTTGTCCGTTAATGCCGGCGTGTCGCGGATCATCGGGGCCAGTCTGTCCTTCGAAAAGGCTTGCGCCATGTCAAGGGTAGGCTGGACAACCAGGATCGGCGCCGGATCGTAGTCAACATAATAACCGATCGTGTTCAAAATCAATTCTGTTTTTCCAACCTGGGCCGAAGACATGATAACCACTTCTTCACACGCCGGATCGTTTACCGCGTCCAGAATTTCGCGCTGATATGGGGCGCGGTCTGTGTTCCACTGTCCGGGTTCCGCGGCGGACTCTGCCGAAAGTTTTCTGTACCGGTCGGCCCACTGGCTAACTGTCAGGATCGGGGGCGGCGCCACAATCTGGGCGATCTCGCGGAACAGTTTCACCGTTTTAAAGTCGATTTGAAGGTCAGATTTGTTCATCGTCTTCACCTTCCACGTATTCGTCGCTATAAAAATCAGCCGGATTGTAGTCTTTTAATTCGTTCAGCGCTTCCGTGACTTCCGACGTCAGGCGTTCCTTGATGTAACCGGCGTCGCGGTCTTCCAGGACTGGGGCGACTTTGGCCGGAATGTTCATCATTCTTGTTTTGAAGGACGATAACATATCGGTCATAACATGGCGAACGTCGTCCGCCTTGTGAAGTTCTCCCTTCATGGTCTGCAATTTCATTTCTGAAATATGACGTTTGACTCTTTCGTGAAGGGCTTTTTCTTCTTCGAAGTTCAGTTCACCGTCTGGATTGTCGCCGTCGTTGCTGTCAACGGCCAGTTTCAGCGAAAGAATATAGTTCTTCAAGGAATCGACCAGGTTATAACGGCCCTTCGCCGCCCGGACGATGATTCCTTCTTCTGCCATCTGGCGGATCCTTCGGTCGGTGACTCCGAAAATGTTCCCCAGGACGGCCGCTGATACGGTCAGGCTGTCTATATCCGTGACTTTAGCTGATTCTGTTTCCTGTTTTGCCATACCTGGCCCCCTTTCTGCCGCCCGAAACGGAAACGGCAACTTTCGTTATTTTTTTTCTGTATCTGGGAAGATTTTGGGCCTCGTAGACCCGCAACAAAATTTTGTCCGGCGGAAGAACCTAAAATTTTTTCGGGAATTTTTTTCAAAAAACCGTCATGGCCGGTCGCTCCGTCGGTCGCTCCCCTCTCTTGTCATATCTTACTATTGTGTCAAATGGTCGGTGGACGTCCGCTTTCATTATAGTGCGAACAAAAGGCTACACCGTCACTTGTCACGCGCCCGTTGTGTCAAGTACAGGGCAAAAAGAAAAAGAACTTCCCATTCTTCGCGCGTCTTCAAGGCGTGTCTGGGTGTTCTTTTATTTGCGGCCATGCTTGAAAGTCAGGCCCTTAATCAGTTTGTCTTTGTTGTCCTGGTTGATCCCGATGTACCGAAGTGTGACGCTTATGTCTGCATGGTTGAAGATCTCTTTCAGTGTCACGGCGTCGTGTGTCTGCTGGTACATATGATAGCCGAACGTCTTTCGTAAGGTGTGCGTTCCTATGCTGTCCAGGCCAAACTTTCGGCCGGCCGCCGATAATATGTTATAGGCTTGCTGGCGCGTGATTGCTTTGTTCTGATAGTTCGGGGAACGGAACAGGTATTCAAAGTCACGTTTCCCGGAAATATATTCATCGATAACTGGCCGTAACTCTGAGTTTATCGGGAAACGCTTTTCCTTCCCGGTTTTCTTCTCTCGAATATAAACCGCGTCTTTCCCCTTTACATCGCGCACGCGAAATTTTAGGATGTCAGAAATTCGAAGGCCCGTATAAATTCCGAACATAAAAAGGACGTAATCTCTTTCGTTGTTCGATTTCAGATAGTCGGCCAGATCCATAACAAGATCCATGTCCCGGATCGGTTCGACCGTGTTCATCGTTTACGCCCCCTTTCTTTTTCAGGCATGAAAAAAGCGCCGCATTTCTGCGACGCCTTTTCGAAGGTCTTATTGATCCACTTATCAACATACACATTATAGCACACGGGAACACGACATTTCCACGACATCTTTTACGACATTTTTACGGCATAAAACACGACATGAAATACGACATTGTATTTTTACACTTCCCCGTGTATTTACTGGGTTTTTCGAACTTTCGGTCTTTCAAAAACCGGTTCAAATTTTTGAAAAATTTTCGTTTCAAAAAATTTTCATTTTCAGATCAAGCCGCGGTCTTTCATGTCCCCTTCGATCCGCTGTTCCTGGCGGACGGACAGACCGATTTTTTCGGCGGTTCTTTGCTGTGTCTCTTTCAAAATCACGCGGTTGTAATAGATTTTTTCTTCGTAGCCGGTCAGACTCGAATAAATCTTTTGCACGCGCTTTTTGCTCCGGCGAAGTTCCTTCCGTTCCTCTGTCAGTGTTCGGATGTTCGCTTCGTCGCGCTGGATCAGTTCCAGCCCTTCCAGAAAAGAAATGTGAGTGCTAGGCGAAGACTCTTTCGAATAGTCAATTCCACCAACGCCAGAAGGGCCATTCCACCCACACATTTTTTTGATCTTGTCAATCGACCTTCTGTGATTTTTGATTCGCTCATTACACAACATAATTTGAAGGTCAATATCTCTAAAAAGGTTCCTTTCGTTGTTATTAGACGGTTTCGCCATTAGACTTCCCCTTGCAATCACGGCCGCTTCGTGCTATGATTATTAAAGGTTTTGTGGGCGGAGAAGTCGGAAACGGCGTTCCGTCCTTTTATTTTACAACAAACTTTTTGTCAAATCAACCGTTTTCATAATCTTTCACCACTTCCAGCCACAAGCCCCGTTTTCCGTCTTTGTAATAAAGAAAATCGGTATAGATCCCAGCTTTCAGAAGTTCTTCGGACATCCTGATCGCGTCGTCCGCGTCCCGACATTTTATCGTGTCGCCGGCTTTAAGTTTCTGCGTATTCTTCGTCCTGGACATTCTTTTCTTCCCCTTTCGATTCCTTGATCCCGAAACTGCTATTATAACCGGCGTCTTTCAGTATTTTTCGGACTTTTTCAAATTCTTTCTTTGTGAAATTCTCAACCCTGGCAATCACGACCGAATTTTCGACTTTCGCTTTATATCCGGCCGCGGTCAGTAATTGAACCGCTTCTTCTTTGCTCATTTCCTCACCTTTCTTGTACACATGAAATATAATTCCCGTCGGCGTCCTGGTAGATCTCCACCGGGAAGGCCAGGGCTTCGATAACTCCGATCAGCTTCGCGTCTTTTGGAATATCCTTCGTTTCCACCGGATAAGAATTCAAATAAGCCGTTTCAAGTTCTGGATCATTGTCGTTTAGCGGTGTCGGCTTGAAATCTTCGGTTTCATTCGCGTTTTCCTGGTTCTTTTTCCTTCTTGCCATCTTGTAAGCCCCCTTTCTTTACATTCACATAGCCAAACGAACCGCCAGACAGGAAAAAGGTCCTTCCGGCCGTTTCGTCCATGTCCCCGTTGTCAATATGGCTTTGATAACAGGCGGCCGCCCGTTCCCTGGCTCCGTGGTCGCCGTATGCGTTGACGTGCCAGCCGGCGCCGCAAATATTACAGTAAATCACTTCGTCGATTTTTACCGGGTGTCTTTCCCGGTAATGCTTTTCGATTGCGATCCGGTCTATCGAATTCTTTCCACAAACCGGACAGCAATAATATTTTGCACTCCGGGATCTCTGGCGGCTCATTCCAGGTCAACCCCCAGTTCAACAATTCTTTTATTGTTCTTAATGTCCATCGTTTCGATCTGTTTCTTCCAAACCGCGCCGTAAATCTGAAAATCCTTTTTCAAGGTCAGAAAATAACGCTTGTGTGGATCGCGTAAATGAAGTTTTATAAGGCTGTCCATCAGGTGATCGGTGACGCCTTTGTCTATGACTGTTATATCAATCCTGGCCGCGGCCCGATTGAATTCCCGGCAAATTATGACATATTCCGGGCGTTTATTTTTCTTTCCCATGCTCTAGTTTCCTTTCTGGCCGTAAACGACGACCATTGACGGAAAAGGGGCGCTGTTTTTACTATCGCCGAATTTCAGGCGACCACGTATGAAGCGAATTTCCGCTTTGTGGTATATGTAATCGTGGAACCATTTTGTATCGGTTCGCGCTGGTAATAACATAACGACAAGGTTTCCGTGATCCTCATTCGTGCGAAAGGCTTTTTCCACCCATTTTCCTATTTCCCGGCCATACGGGGGATTGCAAAATACCCTATGCCCCCCCATTCTTTCAAAAGGCCATTGTCGGCGATGGTATAATATTTTTCGCACTTATGATTGAATTCATCAGCACACGGATCCAGGTCGAAACGAAATTCCTTGTCAAGTTCAGCAAAGAACGCCTTCGGTGTGGCCCATGCGTCCGTTTTGCTGGAAAACATAACATTTGTGTTCATTCATTCTTTCCTTTCGTGTTCATGCTATCAGGAAGCCATTCGGGGAAGTCGTAAATCGACATCTGGCCGTCACATTCGTAATCATCCAGGATCCCCGAAGGCTTCGTTTCTGTGTCTTTTTCTCCTGGCTTCCGGCCGTTATTCGACATTCGACCGATCGAAGGTTGTAAACGATGTCTGTCCGTTCTCGCGGACTGCTTCGGTTCCGACAACAATTTCCAGTTCAACCGGTTCATTCTTTACCAGGTCAAAAACGACAAGCGCCTGTCCCTGTTCCACCGCGTAGGTAATTCCGGTCGCCTGGCTGGCTTCGGTCATAAGGGACATAAATTTATTTATTCTTTCCTGTTGATTTTCCATTTCTTTTCCTTTCTGGCCTTCAAGATCCATTCTTCCTGTTCCCGATCTTCGTCCTTCTTTTCATCGTCGCTTTTACGTGACACGGCCGCGGCCAGTGCGAAGATAAACGCTAGGAATACCACGGCGGCGGCCATTATAACCAGGGCTTTCATTTCGCGTCTCCTTCCTGGATAAGCTGTTCGCCGTCGTAAGTGTAGACATCCGCGGCCGGGATCGTGTAAAAATTCGGGTAAAAATTATATTTCTGGATCCAATCCTGGAAGACAGCTTCAAGTCCGTTTTCCAGTTCTTCGATCTGTTCCTTTGTGGCGTCGTCCAGGTAATCGTCGGCCCACTCGCCGCCCTCGTCTTGTGCCTGGCTCTGAACCGCTTCGATCACGTCGTAACCGGAATTTGAAAGCGACGGACGATAAAATTCGCACTGGCCGACGAAGATCTTGTTCGGGATCCCTCTTTTCGGCGGATATTTCTTGAATTCCTCAAATTCCGCGATCGCGTCTTTCAGGGCTTCCTTCGTGTTGTTGTAGGTCGCGCCGTATGTTTCGCCGTCGAAGCTATACGCGACCAGGTTCGCCGTGTATTCCTGGATATAACACCAACTTTGCGGCGGCCTGACAACTCCGGCCGTGTCAATCTTGAACGCCTGGTCGAATTCGACCGGTGTTCCTTCCTTGACGTGCCAGCCATAAAGACAAGTATCGGTTTTCCCGTTGGCCCCGTTTGCGTATTCGAATAATTCGCCAGGTTCCAGGCCGGAACGCTCCGAAAGTTCCTTGTAGTCATTAGTTTTCTTGATATAATCGCAAGTAAACGCGCCCATGATTCCGCGTCCGGTCACATAGCAGACAACCCGGAAGGGATATTCAATCCCCTTCGGTCTGTTCTTGCGGATTTCCAGTTCCTTTCCCCCGGAAAGAATTTTCTTCCACCACTTTTCCTTAATGCTTATCAGGACTGTTTTCACTCTCGAACGCTCCTTTCTGGATAAATCCCTTAATTTCTTCGATACACTCCGGGCAAAAATCTTTTACCGTGTATCTGTTCAAAAAGTCGAAAAGGCCACAAAACAGGCCGGCTTTCTTTGGCTCCTGGCTTTCCTTCTTTCTCTCTGTTCTGGCCGAAACGATTTTGACTGTCTTTGAATTCACTTCGTCGAATGTCTTTCCGCACCGGTCGCAAACACAAGTTGTTTTTACCATCATCCTTTTTCCTTCCTGGCTATTTGTAAATTATGCCGGTGTGCTTATTCTTGAAGCCGATCCGGCCGTGGATCTCATAGCCTTGTAAATCTGCAATTTTCTTGAATATCTCCACAAGATCGGTCACTTCCTGCGGCTGTTTATCTGTTTTTCGGATCGCGCGTTCCGCCGTAACGTCGCGATAACCGGAACCGTTGTATTTCAGGTCGTCCATTAACGGAACGGGAATTCCCCGTCCCCTTCCGGGATGTCCATAAACGAACTATTTTCCGGCGCCGGCGGTGGAACCTGTTCGTTTTCCCTGGTCTGTCTTCGTGTTTCTTCCTCTGCCTTCGTTTCGGCGAAGTTAATTTCATAGACGCGGACGGTCTTTGTATAGATTTTTCTTCCGCCAGGCTCCGTATAATGCCCGGATTCCAAACGGCCGACAATCTCGACCTTCTTGTCTTTTCTTAAAAAGTTTTTCGCGAATTCCGCGTTATGTCCGGTACACTTGCAGTCGATAAAATCGACCGCCTGGCCGCCGTCCGGGATTTTACCGTCCCGGACACACATAATCGTAAATGTGGCAAATACGGCGCGATCGCTGTCATATTTCAGAACCGGATTGTCCGTAAGTCTGCCAGATCCCAGCCATTTGTTCATTTGTTCTTTCTCCCCTTTCCTTTTCGTCTCATTGGTTTGTGGTGCATTTTCAGCCAATTATTCGGCATTTCCCGATAGTCAATCGGTTTGTCCATGACCTTTCCGACTGCGGCGGATAATTCAAGCAATGCTTCCGCGGCCGCTTCGCAACCCATGCCGAAGCCCTTCAAAACTGTGTTAATGTTTCGAAGGCCAGCCTGGCGTTCGATCAGATTCGCAATGTAGAACTGGAAGGACTGACCCGGCGGCAAGTGCCGCGCGATTTCCCTTGTCAAGTCTTCCGGCAAATAGAACACGATCGCGCCGTAATGCTCCGAAAGGGCTATGACGTAGACCGTGAACAGGTCAAGGCCGACTTCGTAGGCGAATAACAAGTTCGCTTCGCCGACTGTGTGGGTTTCCTTGCCGAACTGAAATTCAATCCGGTTAATTGCTTCGTAGATCTCCGCTTCCGGGTCAGTTTCTTTCAACGGCCTTGAAGATAAAAATTTTCTTTCCCTTGCTGTACTTTGCAAGTTTTTTTCGCTTTCTTTCTGCGTCTTTTTCTGTCCCCCGGATAATCGCTCTTTCCTCGCCTTCCACAATGATAAAATACTTTTCTTTACATTCCACAAAATTCATTCAACCACCTTCCCGTTTCTATTCTGCCAGGCGTTCCTTGTCGCCGGCGTTCTGAAAATTCTTCCCGTCGATATAGCCATACTGGCGAAGAAGATCGTGTTCGCGGCTTCTTTCAAATTCCCGGTTCTGGTATTCTTCCATTCCTGGGATTTCATCAACGAACGCGTTTACTTCTGCCGGAACCAGGCAAGCCAGGGCGAAGGTTTCGCTTTGTTTCTTCTGGTCTTCGAAATTCTGGTGAAGTCCGGCGTTAAAGCCTTCGACGTAGTTCATTTTTTCATTCCGGCCAAACTCCCGGCCGGCTTCTGCATAAATCGCCCGAAGCGTCGCCATTCTCCGGCGGATCACTTTCACGGCGTAATCGAAAATGTTAATGCTGATCTGTGCGTCTTCGTCGAACCCGAAAAATTTAAGCCGGAACGCGCCGCCGGATCTGCGTCTTGACGAAATAACCGCCCGACACCTGAAATTCCCGGCAATCAGACAGCCAAGATCGACCACCCAGTCGTCGCGGAACGACGGTGACGTGTAGGACACAACCGGGCGTTCCTTCGCCTTGTCCGGGTTGATCTGGCTCATTTCGATTTCGTACTTTGCCATTAACTCTTGTGCTTTTAACATGGCGGCCTTCGCTTCGTTCTCATTATCCGAACTTGATAAGGCGATCAGCTTTTCGATCTTGTCAATGATCTTGTTATCTGCTTCATTCATGTTCTTTCCCTTTCTCGAATTTAACGACGACCGCTTTGTCGTCGATGTAGTAATCAGCCGTTATTTTTCGGCTGTTCACGCCGTACATTTCAACGATTTCTGGTATGTTATCGTTCACGGCGTCGAATTCAAGCCCGTGTTCCCGGCACTGGGCGACCGCGCTTTCCAGTGCTTCCCCGACGCGGCACGTCCACAAAATAACCTTGTGGCCGCCAGTCCGAAGATCTGAAAGCCAGTTCATCAGGGCTTCGTTCGGTTCCCCGACTTCCGGCCACTTTCCGGCACTGGATAACACGCCGTCGAAGTCAACCGCTATAATCACGCCCCCAGAAGACGATCCAGAAGGTCGTCGTTCTCCTTCCTGGCGATTGCGGTTCTGATTGATTCGTCCGGGAACTGCACCGGCAACGCCATTTTGATAATTCGGTTTATAATTCTGTCGTCAAAATTTAATTCTTCCATACGGCAATTACTTGTAAAAATTGTCACGCGCTTTTCGATCATGCGTCCGTTTAAGATATTATAAAAGCGCTCATTGATCCAGGGTTTCACGGCTTCGACGCCGATGTCGTCGATCACCAGGACGGGAACCGAAACGATTTCCTGGATCAATTTCTGTTCGGTTTCTTCGTTCTTCCATTCGCCGCCCCAGGTTGCTTTTATCTGATCCAGAATTTGAATTGTGGTCGCGAACTTTGCCGCGATGATCTTTTTCTGAATCAGGTCGTTTGCAATGGACACGGCCAGCCTGGTTTTACCGGATCCCTTTGTCTGTGAATAAAAATATAAGCCTTTGCCGGTTTCCCGGATCTCGTCGAACTGTTCCACGTACCGGGAAGCGATAACCTTCGCCATCTGGGCCAGTTCGCGATTCTCCTTCGTGCTATAACAGTCGGTTTTGAAATTCTCGACCGTGTGGCCTTCAAACTCCTTCGGGATAGTGGCAAAGGACAGCTTTCTTTCGATTGCCTGGCGTTCGAAGATTCCGCATTTGCACCGGCGACAAAATTCGTACCCGTCCGGGCCTGTCACCATTTCCCAGCCGCTATCATGGCAAATCGGACAATTATATTTCGGTGTCTGATCGTCCGGCGTTTCTTCGGAACCGTTCAAGCGCCGCGCTCGTCGTGCCATCAGGTCGGGAAACATTTTGTTCATTGTCTCCTGGATTGATTCTTCCATTTGCGGATCCCCCTTTGTTTTGATATGTGCCTTCAAGCGTCTTCAAGGCGTTTGTTTTATTTATCAGCCAGTCGAAGGAACAACCGTTCCATTTCCCGTTTCTGCCGGAAAGAAAGTCGCTGTTCTGTGCCGCCTGGAAAATGATGTGTAATTTCTTTTCGGGTTCCAGCCCTGGAAAGATTTTCAGTTTGTCCAGTTCTTTCACCAGGGAACGAATCTTCGCCTTCCTGGTATCATTCAATCCGCAGATTCCCGGAAGGGCTGGACAGGTATTTCGAAAGTCTTCCACGATCAGGTCATAAGATAACCGATCCGTTTTCTTCGGATTTTCCGGTTCGCGGTCAGGAACTTCGGATTTTTTTTCCGAAGTTTCGACTATATCTTCGTTAGAAGATATATTATATATATCTATATTCTTATTCTTATTCTGTTCCGTGACTTCACGGTTTGTCACGCGTGATGTAACGTGACGCGTCACACCATCAGTCACGATTTCGGTTTCTTCTTTTGCCGAAACCGCCGGTTCTTCCTGGGGTTCTGGCTTTTCTTCCGGCTGTGACATTCCCAGAAGGGCGCGTTTCTTTTCGCGCTGTCTCTGCTGTCTGATCCGGTTTTGTTCTCTGATTCTCTCCATGCCTTCGCTGTTCTGGTTCGCTTCAAAGTTGGTTATGTAGATCCCTTTTTCGGTTCTCTCGATCATGTGGAACTTCTCGAAGGTCGTAAGGGCCAGGCGGACGGTTGCCAGCGGCTTATTAAAAATAGTCGCCAGCATTTCGTCAGAATACGGGAATTCGTCTTCAATCAAGACAAGGCCCTTCGCGTTGCATTTTCCGGCAAGCGCAAGAATACGGATCCACACGACCAGGATCGCGTCGCCTTCCGGCATGGACTGAATGATTTTGATTTTGTCGTCGTCAAACATATCTACACGAAGTTTGATCCAGTTAATTTTCGCCATAAAAACACCGCCTTTATAAATACTTGCTCATAATGTCCCGTTTTGATTTCGGTTTCGGGGCTTCCGCCGCCTTCTTCGGCGGTTCCAGATCATCCAGGAAGTTAATTGATTTCTTCATCCGGGTTTCTCTGGTTGCTGTCAGGTTCTTTTCGATCACCTCTTTGTTTTCATCCACTTTTTTATACACAATATCCAGACGCGATTGTGGATAAGTCAGCCCCGAAATACAACAAATTGTGATCCCTTCGTCATTGAAGGTCTGGAAGGTGTCGATCGGGGTTCCGATCGCTTTTTCCAGTTCCGGCATGGTTACACCGTCCGACAATGACGCTGTGATGTATTTGACGGCTCTGTCGCCCTCGATAGGGGCGTAAGGGTTATCTTGTATAGCCTTAATCGTTTCGGCGCTGTTTTTGGCCTTTCTGGACGTCACAAGGGCCATTCCGTGGGCGCTTAGTGTCTCCATGATTTCGGCCTTGTCAATATTGCCCTTCACGCTCTTGTGTTTCTCCGGCACTTCCAGGAACGAACAGAAGTCGTCCACGAAGGAAGTATTGATTGACAATTTTTCCGCCCGGTCGTTGTCCAGGATGAAGCAAGCGGCCGTTCCGGCGATTTCTGTCAACTCTGAAAAACAGTCGTAAGAATTGATATGTGCCTTCACGCTTTCATTCTGCCCCGGAACAATCGTGATCGCTCCGATGGCGCGGCCTTCGTCGATTAAAAGGTCAATCAACATCGGGCCGGCTCCTGAACCGGTTCCGCCGCCGCTGGCGAAGATAACGAACGTCAGATCTGCCTTGATTTTGGTTTCGATCTCTGCCGCGATACGGTCGAAGTCGTCAATCACAAGCTGTTTCGCCTTCCGGCGGTTCTTATTGCAACCTTCGCCGCCCGGAATGTGGTATTTATATTTTGCGTGTTCCAGGGTGTCAAGGTCTTCCTGGGACGTGTTGATGTAAAGGACATTAAAGCCCCGATCTTCGAAAAGCTGTCCAATGTTGCCGCCGGCCTGGCCGACTGCTACAAAAGCAATTTTATTTTTCATGTTCTGATTCTCCCTTCGTGGTATTATCGGACGTTTTTCGTCCGGTTGTCGTTTCTGTTCTGGCGTCACTTCGTTTCATGCTTCGCCCCTTCCAGGAATTCCCGTCCGGTGTCCGTGATGAAGAACGTGTCCGCCCGACCTTCCTTCAAGCCGCGGCCGATATATCCGGCGTCTTCGAATTCCTTGATTTTTTTGAAGATTGTGTTCGGCTTATAACCGAATTCTTCCGTGTCGGAAATCTCCTGAACCGACATCGAAGATAATTTGTTCGTCGCCCCATTCTGGGAAAGGATCGACAAAACGATAAAGCCTAGTCTGTTCAAAGTTTCACCGCCTTTTTTCTCTGATTTACTCTGATAAACTCTGATAAACTCTGATAAACTCTGATAAAGTCGGATTTACTCTGATAAACTCTGATTTATTCTGATTTAATCTTCCAGCGGCCGCGGCTGTCCGCGTTCCGCGACGACTTCTTCGAAAGTTCTATCGCCTAACATTCGTTTACCTTCCACGCGCCCACATTTCGGACACTTGCCGTTTGAAATGCACGAAAGGAACGTGAAACCACAAGTGCAATAGACTTTCCAGAATGGATCCGTTGCTTTTGTGATTCCGTCTATGTAATACGGGGCTTCCCTTGTATTTCTAACGATTGACATTTCTTCACGTTTCCCCTATAATTATTAAAGGCTGTGTCCAAAACGCGGCCAACATCGGGCGCAACGTGTCAGGGTTCCAATCTTTGACGTTGCGCCTTTGCTTTATGCTGAATTTCTTGCCCCGATCGCGCGGTCTGTCATAATACCGATTGTCAGGGCGTCCAGGGTTTCCGAAAGTGCGGCGTCAAGTTCCTTCGACGTTTTAATTCCGAAACCCTCTAAAATGCTTTTTAAGTTCTCAACCTGGCCGTTCTGGCCTTCGTTTGTCTTCTTCATAATCTCACCGCCTTAATAGTATTCATCCGGGGCCGTAACGTGGAACCAGACATTCGTTCCATTCTGCCGCCAGTCAACGCGAAGATATTCAAATTCCTTCGTGACCGTCTTGTCGATGTCGGCTTCGGTTCTGTCGTCGTCCAGGTACTTTTTGAACTTCTTTGTCCGGCCGTTGGCTTTTAAGATGATCCATTCGCGCCCGATCTGCCAGCGAATATTTTTCTGAATTTCTTCGTCCCATTCCGGGAAAGAACAATACTGATATTCGCGGACGAAATGAACCGTTTTCGGGTACATAGTAATCTTTGTGTTCATTCCGACGCTGTTCATGTACTTTACGCAATGGGCGGCGAACAGTTCTTTCTGATCGGGTGTAAGATCTTCATATCCAGGCGTTTTTGTGATGTCGAAGCCGTGAATAAAAAGAATGTCTTCGGCGGCGCGTAAACAGTAATCAGAACGGCCGCACGTTTCGTATAATTTGCATACACCTTTGTATGATGTGTTGATCGTTGGTTTATACATGGTTCCACCTTTCCGGCCCTTACGGGCCAATTAACGCGCTATCGCGCGGAATACAGATTTCAGTTATCGGATAACAGGTTCCCCTAAACAAGCGGAGAAGAAGCCGAGGCCCGCCCAGACGTCCGAACGTGGGTCGTGCAAGCTCAACGCGGAAGGGCCAGCGTCCGAAGTGTCGGAGTAACTGCCAGAGACGTAACACACCGCTTCGTCCAGGCTTGCGTCAGCCGCGAACCAGGCGTCGTCTTTGTCCATTCCTTCGGTGATGATTCCTAAGTCTTTTAAGATCTCCGGGATCTTGTCCGCCGGAAGATCCACAACCACGTCGCGGCGTCTCACCGCGTCCCAGTCTTCCACTTCGCCGGACGTTGTAATCATCAAGCCGTCTTCGCCTGGCCCAATCTTTACCGGATCCGGGAACGGAAGATCGTCAATGTAAACTTCCTTGAATTCCTGGCTTCTTTCGGAAAGATCGGCTTCCGGGTGTGCCGCGTCGTTGTCGGGCATATACTGGAAGACGCCATTCTTTAAGCGCATACCGGCGATCATTTTCCAAACCAGGCCGACCACATCAGCGACGCCCGTTTCTTTGTTCCCGTTATGGAACCAGGAAGCCGGGCCGGATCCGGTCAGTGTCCGCCAGGTGTTCGGGACTTTGATTCCGACTTCGGTTTCGTCATTGTGATAGTGGCCTTTCCAGGTGTTTCCGTGGACATCCGGGTTCGTGTGCTTTCTTAACCAGTTCCATTCGATGGCGGTCATTAAGTGCCAGCCGGCGCCCTTCTTTCTGCAAGCCGCGATTGCGTCGTCCATGTCGATAGATACCTTCGGATCCATCAGCGGCAACGAATACGCGCGGCCGTTCTGGACGCAATTCACGAAGCGGCTAAGATATACGGCGTCATACTCAACACCGCGCACGAAGAACATTCTGTCGGCTTCTTCCGGCGTCTTCGCCGTGTTCTCAACCTTTAACATGATGGACGGAATCCCCATGTCGTCATACTTCAAAACAACGCTTTCCTTTGTGTTACTCATTCGCTTATTTCCTCACTTTCCTTTTTGTCGAACATTCCCAGGCGTGCGCCCAACTCGACGCAACCCAGAACAATTTGTGTCAGGTCTTTTCCAGATACGCCGACCATTTCGAAACTTAATGTCGCTTCGCCGTTTGGTTCGTCTTTGATCTTGCAAAAGAAACCCTTTTCGACGGTTTCGCTTGTGCCGTCGGTGTAGTTGAAAACAAAATTCTTGATTTCCTTTTCCTGTGCCATGCTCTTATTCTCCTTCCTTCGGAAGAATCAGTTCGGACACATGGAACAGATAGCCCAGTGAACCGATCTTTCCATAAACGACTTCGTTGTCGATCGGGACGTCAAAGCCCTGGGAACCGGTGCGGATCGCGTACATCATCGCGGCCGGGTTGCCGTTGCTATCCATCCAGGAAAGGCCGCCGGTTACATTCTGCCAGTAGTCTTCGATTATGAAGTCGGCGCCGCCGAACTTCGGGATCTCGTTTCTGACCTTCACGGTCTGTCCGGCGAACCGGAATTTTTCTCTTGTCATTTGCTTATTTCCTTTCTATCTTCACCGCATAGCCACGGCGTTTTAACTCAATCACAAGTTCCTTTGTCTTTTCGGCTTTCAGTTTTTCCAGGTGGGCCATATGCTTTTTATAACCTTCTGATCGCGTCGGATCCTTCATCCGGTGAAGATTGTCTTCCGGCGCAAGGTCGAATAATTCCCAACAAGAAATAACGCGTGTGTCCTTTTTGTTCAAAATAACAATCCAGTTCATGTTGAGATCGTAATATACCCGGCCGCGATACACCCGGCCGTCGTACCAGTAACGGAAGTATTTAACGTCGCCGTTGTGAATTTCTTTTCCGTCGCGATCCAGGCCATACTGGCCTTCGTGGCCTTGCCCGTCCAGCGCGTGAAGATCAAAATTCATGTCGGTTTGCGGATAGTGGCACGATTCAACGTATCGCGCTTTTACCCATTCTTCCGCGGTCTTTGTCCTTATACTGGATTTGTCTTCGACTTCCACAAGGGTTTTTAATTTCTTGACAATCAGGTTCATATATTTTTCATATTGAAGCCCGATCAGATACGGCATTTTTCGCCGTTTATCAAAATCATAAAAACCGCCGTGTGGGTTTTCGTGGACAATGTCCTGATAGAAAACAATTTCGAATCCGGCCGGGAATCGCTGGGCCTTGAATTTTAAGTCCCTTCGTTTTCCTTCGATGTAATTCCTTCGAATTATCTTCGAAACGCTTTCGTCGTGGTGTACGTCGAAGCCTTCGTCTTTCAGCATATTAAGGATTTTCCAAAAATACGCGTCGTGAACGAATTTCTGGTTCCGCCGCCATACGCCCGAAGGTCGTTCGGTTTCGTTATTGAACCGGAACATTGTGTCATAGATTCTAAAGTTATCCATATTCAATTTTCCCTTTCGCTTATTTCCAACATCTGCCGCCGATTGCAGTCGGCTTCCTGGCTATATGTCGAAGTGCTGGCGGTCTTTATCTGACCGCCATTGCAGTTTTGGCTAAGTCATTCGCATAAGCGGCGCCGGCTTCCATACCGTTCATATACGCCAGCATGACGATTTCGAACAGTGGGCGTTTACCACCAGGAACGCCTTTGATTACTTCACATAAACGTCTAGCGTCTGTGATCTGTTCGGAAGTTAAAGACTCTTTTTTGGTCTTACCCATGAAATCACTTCCTTTCTGTGTGTGCTGTGTTTTTTGTATCTATGAACATGATACTTCATAAATACAAGTTTGTCAACCTTTAATTTTTGTATTTATGAAGTTTTTTGTATTTATGATATTTTAAGATTGACTTTACAAAATTTTGGATATATAATCAGGTCAGAAAGTGAGGTGAAAAAGTTGAATATTGGTGACAGAATAAAAAAAATAAGAAAAGAATTAGATCTAACACAACAAAGATTCGGCGAAAGAATCGGTGTTAAAGGGAACACCATCGCGCAATATGAATTAGGAAGAAGCAATCCTGTTGATTCCGTCATTTCTCTAATGATAAGAGAATTCAACGTAAGCGAAGACTGGCTTCGATACGGTAAGGGTGAAATGTTTAAACCAGCTCCGTCCGACGTGCTGGATCAGTTGGCAAGCGAATATAATTTGTCGAACGCTTCTTATATAGCGATCGAAAAGTTCGTAAATCTGAAACCAGAAAAAAGAAATGAATTGATTGAATTTTTCCTTGATATTTCGAAGGCCATCCTGGAAAGCGATGTCGATCCAAGTGCGGCGGCACTCCCGGAAAACTTCGCCGCTGGATTTTCAGAAGATTCTTTGATCCAGGCGTTTGTGAACGCTCCAAAAACGCCCGAAGAACTGGAAAAGGAATTCCCGGCCAAAGAGCCAGATCGGAATAAGGAAACGGGCTAGGCGCTAAAAAGCGCCCGGCCTTCTGCTTATAAAGCTATACTACCAGATCAACAAATATATTTTCGTTCTTCCAGCGAAATTTGAATTATAATACACTGTCTTAAATGCCGGATAGCAGATCGCATATATACGCCGGTCGTTGTAATCTATGTATTTAATTGTCATAAGCACCACCCCTTTTCCAGAAAGGCCGGGCTTGTTTATTATAATTTTTGTGAGTTATATAAGATACTGGTAATAAATAGCAGAAAGGGAATTATGATTTTGAAAGTAATAGTCGGCGGTGTGGCTGTCTTCCTTGCCGTATGGGCCTGGAAGATCCACATATACTTGAAACGCCAAAAGAGAAAGGAACGCGACGAAGCGCCGTTTCACCGGTGGGCCGATGAAGTCCACCAGCGACCGGGCCAGAAAGAAAAACTTCGCCAGGCAAAAGAAGAAGACATTTCCGTTCACTTTGAAAGTGAAAAGAAGTGTTTCGCCAGGATGAAGGCGCCGGACGACCAGGAAGAAGTCTGGTGTGGTCTGGGAATGTGCCAGTGCGGCACGTTCAAGGCCGATCATTTACCTTGTAAGCACATTTACAAGCTGGCCTTAATTAAAGGGCTGATTCAGTAGTTTTATAATAAAATAAAAACAGCCGGTCAACGACTGCAATCACTGACCGGCTTTAATACCAGGCAACCGAAAAAGGTCTTCTGATATTGGAAATAAGCACCCTATATTATAGCAGAGAAGGCCAGGAAATGCAATCGGCTTTCTTTTTTATACCCTTTTTTCGGTTCCTGGGGAAAGGGGCTTTTCATGGCTTATGTCAGGAATAAGAAAAAGATCCTGAAATTCTGGTCGAAAAAGAAAGCGGCTCTGTACGTCCGCGTCTCGACCAGGTATCAGGTTGATAAAGACAGCCTTCCTTTTCAGCGCAAAAAATTAAAGGAATACTGTAAATTTTTAGGGATTGAAGATTTTGTGATTTTTGAAGACGACGGATATTCGGCGAAGAATACTGATCGGCCGCATTTTCAAGAAATGATGTCACGTGTCAGGGATGGGGAATTCTCCCACCTGATCGTCTGGAAGGTGGATCGCGTGTCCCGAAATCTTCTGGACTTCGCGGCGATGTATCAGGAATTGAAAGACCACAAGGTCACTTTTATTTCGATGAACGAACAATTCGACACTTCGACCGCCATCGGCGAAGCTATGTTGAAAATTATTCTGATTTTCGCCGAACTTGAACGGAACATGACTTCCGAACGTGTAACCGGAATCATGCTTGATCGTGCGGAACAGGGCTTGTGGAACGGTGCGCGTATGCCGGTCGGCTATCGCTGGAACCCGGAAATCAAATTCCCGGAACCGGATCCAGAAGAAGCGAAGATCGTCCAGTTTATTTTCGACGAATACGAACGGGTTCGTTCCACAACAAAGATCGCCCGGTATCTGAACCACAATCAGATCGCGTCGAAGCGTGGCGGCCAGTGGACTTCGAAGCTGATCCGCGATATAATCCGAAGTCCGTTTTATATCGGGACGTATCGGTATAATTTGCGTGAGTCCGGCCGCGGCCCATTGAAGCCGGAAAGTGAATGGATCGTCCGGGAAAATAATCACCCGGCCATTATTGCGAAGGAACAGTTCGACCGTTGCAACGCGATCATGGATGAAAACGGAACCAGCCGTGACACGTCCGACCTTCGGGCCAGGAAGTACGTTCACACCTTTTCCGGCCGGCTGGTGTGCGGCAAGTGCGGCGCGAATATGATCGCGTCGAAGGATAGAGCCAGGGCGAACGGCTGGCGGCCGTCAATGTACCGTTGCGCCCAGCGGTCGCGAATGATGGACTGCGACAACTCGAAGACGGTAAACGAAAGTTACATCGGCCCGTTTATCTTTAACTATGTGGCGAACCTGGCGCGGATCCAGAAGAATTTTAAGAACATTAAAACCCTGGAACAGTTGGAAAAGGAACTTTTGAAGGGGCCAGAATTCGAAAATATGAAGGTCAGCAAAGAAAGCCTTCGCCGGACGTTCGACGCCCTGGCCTTCCAGGAAGTCGGAAAAGGCGCGTATCTGCCGGACATTGACCTTTCAGACGGCGACGACGATTACACGGCGGCCGAACAGCTTTCCATTCTGAAACGCGAACTTGACAAGTGCAAGACCGCGATTGATCGGTTGACGGATCTTTATCTTTATGATCCCGATTCCATGACGAAAGAAGAATTCGCAAAGAAGAAAAGGGATCTTGTAAATAAGATCGCCGGGTATGAAAAACAGATCGAAGCCAGCCAGGTCACGGGCGACAAGGACGATCTGGCCGACCTGGAATTCATCAGGAAGGCGTCGGCGTTCCTGGTCGCTCAAAGGATCGTTTCGAAGAAACACGTCGATTATATCCAGATGGCCCTTGACCTGGACAACGAAATCCTGAAGGATTTTGTCGATCAGGTAATCGACCGGATCGAAATTCTGGAAGGCCGCGTCCAGTCGATCCGGTTCGTGAACGGTCTTGTCCATGAATTCACATATTCAACCCCGGCGGATCTTCCGGTCTGCCAGAAGTGCGGCGGCCGTATCGGTTCGACGTGCGGATGTCGGACAAGAACCTTCGATTTCGCCGGCAAGCCATACCGCCGGATCAAGGTCGGGGATCCAGGCGACAAGTTCCACGGCGTCACCGGTGCTGTGTGTCCTGAATGTTCCGCCCAGGCCGGCCGCTGGCACCATTGGAAATGTGGAATTGAACGGTGTCCGATCTGCGGCGAACAGTTAATCGCTTGCGAACACGGGCCGAATGGGAAAGATTGATGGGAAGGGGCTTTCGCCCCTTCTTTTTTAACAGTTACCGTTTACAACCGGTCTGACAATCTGGTATTCGATGAAGGTCTTCGCCATGATTTCGGCTAACTCTTTATCAATGCCCTGTTTGATTAAGTCTTCCTTGTATGCTTTCTTTGCTCTTTTCTCTGCTACTGTCATTTTTTATTTCCGCCTTTCCTTAACTTCTGATTACATTATACACTTTATAGTGTAATATGCCAAGTATTTATTATACATTTTCTTAACATTTTACACTATAAAGTGAAAGCCGCCATTTCTGGCGGCTTCGGTTCATTCGTTTTCAAGATATTCTTTAATTCCTGGAAGTGTGCGTTCATTAAATCTTATCATGTGATCGAAAGCGGTGTCGATCTGGCGTTTCGTTGGCCGTCTGTCGGCTCTGTAATCAAAGAATACACTTCCGCCCGGATCCGGGTTCCGAATGATCGCCCATCCGTCAGAATATAATTTGTCCAGGGCTTCGTCGAAATCATAAACCTTTCTTTCCCTGGCCTTTAAAATATAATGTGCTTTCGTATGATGTCCGGCGAACGAACAACTGTAATAATTGCCGGAAGGATCTATCAATCCATATTCGGAAAGGAAATCGTCCGGGGACGTGGTTCTATTCAACTGATCGGAATTCGGTTTTTCTTCTGTCTGTTCCTGGCGCTCCTGGTTAATTTCTTTCATGGCCGCGTCATACTTCATATTGCGGTGTATGATTTCTTTCACCTTCTCGCCGGTGGCGAACCCATTATTTACAAGCGATTTCAAGTGATTTTTTAACAGTGCGAACAACTTTTCTTCGTTCTGATCTGTTACCGGGCCGCCAATTAGTTCATAGACAAGTTTCGGCCGCTCAATTAAATAAAGGCCATTATCCAGATACTTTCGTTCCTTTTCGTCCCAGAATCCAGGAAGAAGGCGGCTGGCATGATACCATAAATTTTCGGAAGAATAGGCCCACAATCTGACTTCCTGATATGGCGTCAAGTGGCGGCCGAAGGCTTCCTGAACGTCCCGTTCATCGTCGAAAACCAGATTGTCAACCGGTTTGTATTCATTTATATTTTTGTCACAAGAATACGGATCCAGATAAGCCAGCGGCCGGCGTTGAATGTCTTCTTCGATTTTTCGGATCATTTCTTTTTTCTGGTACTCTTTGAATTTATCCGCAAGCGGTCGGATCCGTTCGCCATCCTCGACAAGTTCAAGTTCATTCACGCCGACAAGGATCTTCCGGCCTTCCAGAATTTCAACGACAATTTTCTTCTTTTCTTCTTCGGATATTTCGTCCGTCATAAGACAAGAAAGAAGAAGTTCTTCGCACTTCTCATATTCGCGGTTTTCGTCCCAGAACCAGGATCGGGCCAGGTGGCACACAAATTCGCCCTGAATTTTGAAGGATAATTCTTTCATTTTTCACTTTTCCTTTCTTCGGAAAAGCCTTGTATTTTCAAATAGATTGCAACGTCTTGTTTTCTTAAACAGTCGGACAGCCAAAGGTAGTAATATGAACTGTTAAGTTTCTTCCTAACTCTTCTGACTTTCTTTTCACATACTCTCTGCTTTTTGCCATAAAATAGAGCTGTCTGTTTGGTTCCATCTCCGGTGCCAAGGTGTTTGTATCTACCATATTGATGTCAATTCCGGTTAAATCGGAAACGTTTCTCAAATCTATTAAATCCATGTTATTCCTTTCAAGGGTTGGTTGTTTTGACTTTTTTGCCCTTCAAATGGCAGAAAAAGATATATTGTATATTACACTCAGCAATTTAAAATGTCAAGGTTATTTCGGGGGGATTTCCTATATGGCTCGGTTAGCTATTAGAGTTCGCAAAGATATGTTGCGAAAACCCTTCAGTGCAATGGTTTCGTCAGAGGACCAAACTCCGCAGGCTCCTGTTATGTTCCTTCTTATTATACATTACTTTGAAAGACCTGCTTCAAGTGTCCACCTCGTGAAAGCTATTCACCTTCGGGTTAGATTTACGTATTAACTTAGCCGCGAACTGTAACGATTATTTAATAGACAACACTTCGACGAGTGCATTCATGCCGAAGGAAATATTCCTCTCAACAATATTTCAATTCACGCCTCCGTTTTTCCGGTGGCAGGCACCTGATGGCTAATTGAAAAAGTTGGCAATAGCAAACATACCAACCATAGCCTCTTTGCCATTTCAACTCACGACCTCGCGAGGAGGTCGACCATCTTCCAACTCTGGATGATTATAATTTAGCTCATTTCAACTCACAACCTCACAAGGAGATCGACAGCAATTTTCACGCAAAAGTTTTCCATTCACATTCAAAATCACTTTTTGCGCTCATTGCATAAATCATTTTAATTTTACATTAATGTTACTCCCTTTTCAACTCTTTTTCTTGCAAAATCCTCAATTTTTCTGATGCGAATCTCCTAGGATTTATTTAATGCACTATCCACACTTCCTTCAAAACCGCCTTCACGAGCTAACTGCATAATAATGTGAGCAATGGTTTCTAGGTATCCTTGAAAATACTTAATTTCAACTTCCGAAAACCCAACAATATTTTCCCATCTATAATCAGGCAGCCAGCAAGATGCTGAACGAATTTTTCCATTAACTGCTTTTTTGATGCGAACTTCAACCTGTTCGCCACCATTTTTTTCTAGTACTTCCGAATGTATAATTTTGGTATTATCATTCAGTGTCAAAAACGGATAGAACCTAGCATCTCTTTTATTTTTTACCATAAGTCATCTCTTCTTCTACCGCTATTGGTAACTTATCTGTTTCTTCAAAATTATTTATCAGCATAGACGACACAATAAGAATCTATTGATGATTCATCTGATTTTTGTAACAAAATACAGAAAGAAAGATCGAAATAATCTCAAGCTACATCGCAAAATCGCCCCTAAATGGGGGCGGAGCTTCCTTATCAAATCTGTGAAATTGGATCCATTTGCAGAATGTGACGCAATACTCAAAATACTCATTTACCTTGCTCTCCAATTTCAATCCACATCTTCCTTGCGGAAGGTGACGTGTCCAATAACTCTATATACGTTGTTCTGTCTATTTCAATCCACACCTTCCTTGTGGAAGGTGACGATGTGCAGTATCAGATTACAGAATTAACAAAGATTTCAATCCACACCTTCCTTACGGAAGGTGACTATATCAGTCAGTCCGAGACAGGTCACAGTGTTATTTCAATCCACACCTTCCTTACGGAAGGTGACGCCATTCTTCCATCGTGACCTGACAAGCATATACATTTCAATCCACACCTTCCTTGCAGAAGGTGACAACAACAGCAGTTAACGATGTGTATGATTTTTTTATTTCAATCCACACCTTCCTTGCAGAAGGTGACAACAAGCTTGCAGTTGCACGTTACACATTAGCCGTATTTCAATCCACACCTTCCTTGCAGAAGGTGACGGAAGCAGGATGTCGGTGTGGAGAGCTATACCGAATTTCAATCCACACCTTCCTTGCGGAAGGTGACATTTGGATTTAAAGTCCCAATCATCATCGACAAATTTCAATCCACACCTTCCTCGCGGAAGGTGACAGGTCGATGACCCATTGATTCTGAGCCATTATCCATTTCAATCCACACCTTCCTCGCGGAAGGTGACCTTGATCGGCTTGATGCTATTGACGAGTACGTGATTTCAATCCACACCTTCCTCGCGGAAGGTGACGTGATGGCAGCGGCAAACCGCCAGGCGCCTACAAACATTTCAATCCACACCTTCCTCGCGGAAGGTGACAGTAAGTGCAAAAAAATTGCACAAAAATTTAAACATTTCAATCCACACCTTCCTCGCGGAAGGTGACAGAGTATATTCCAGAGGTTACAGTGGCAAATGTGATTTCAATCCACACCTTCCTCGCGGAAGGTGACTGCACTGGCTCCGTGACATCGGGATGCTCTCCTATTTCAATCCACACCTTCCTCGCGGAAGGTGACCAGTATTAGCTGCATTCATTGCTTCTTCTGAGCTCAATTTCAATCCACACCTTCCTCGCGGAAGGTGACGTGAGAAGAGCTGCACAGGCGGTCGTTGATCGCGTATTTCAATCCACACCTTCCTCGCGGAAGGTGACATTGTGGAACCGATGCCAGAGCCAGTAATGCCGATTTCAATCCACACCTTCCTCGCGGAAGGTGACCCAGTATGTATCACTGGCAGCACGGGAGCATCTGATTTCAATCCACACCTTCCTCGCGGAAGGTGACATCAAAATAAAAGAGTGGGCAATTGGAACTGATATTTCAATCCACACCTTCCTCGCGGAAGGTGACTTGTTGCACCACAAACGCCACATTTGATTAGCCCTATTTCAATCCACACCTTCCTCGCGGAAGGTGACATCAATCCTGCACAGATCGTCGTTCCTTCCGGCATATTTCAATCCACACCTTCCTCGCGGAAGGTGACTGTATATCCTTATAAAAAGCAGGAGGACCGCATATTTCAATCCACACCTTCCTCGCGGAAGGTGACAGGAAGTTCCAGTAATAGGGGCATCTGGACTGGTAATTTCAATCCACACCTTCCTCGCGGAAGGTGACTGCAAAAATATCTATAATTATTTTTTTATAATGCATATTTTTATGCATTATATTTTATCCTACTTATAGATTTTGCTTCTTTTCTTCACTCTAGCACATAGTTGTGCATTTTTCAATTAATTTTTTAATATTTTCAGGTGCGAATCTCCCAGCTTTTTTTATATCACTTCCGATTCGCACCTGATTTTTAATTCTTTCTTTTTCATCTCTAAAAAATTAAAATATCAGAAATATTTTGTCAATAATCTAAGCTCACTTCCTTAATAATATCTTTGCCATTACTACTAAATAGCCAATATTCCATTCTTTCACAGAGATAAAATGTTTCAATGAATATACTACACGAAAGTGAATGATTTTGTCTCTGTATTCTCACATTATAAAATTAATACATCATCTGCTGCTATACCATTATCTATTCCAATGTGCTCTACTTTTGTTTTATACTTATTTCCAAGATAATAAAATCGCAAGCTATCTTTTTCTTCATCTATCAATTCAATCAATGAAGCCTTTAGCTGCACACATTGCGTAGCATCAAGAATACATTCAAATACTGAATTTTGAACTCTTCTGCCATAATTAACACACTGTTTTGCCACTTTTCTTAATCTTGTTTTTCCAGCAGATGTCTCCGTATTCACATCATATGTAATCAATACAAGCATCCGTTTTCCTTCCTTTTCTCATATTCTCCAACCAACTACTTCCATAAAAACGGTGGATACTCTTCTAAATCACCTCTTAAATACCTTGCCAAAAGCATTGCCTGAACAAATGGAACAAGTCCCCACTCCACTTTTTCTTCCAAAAATGGATGCACAATTTCTTCTTTCTTTCGCTTCTGCCACTCGATTAACACTACTTTTCTAGCATCTTCCTTTAAGATAACAGCTCCATTTTCGGATTTTTTGAATTGCTTTCCAGTAACAATCTTTTTGTTAATCAATGTCAGTACAAAGCGATCTGCAAATGATGATCTTAACTCCTCCATCATGTCAAGCGCCAACGAACATCTGCCAGGTCGATCTGTATGCATAAATCCCACATATGGATCCAATCCCACTGCCTCAAGTGCAGATGCCATTGAATTCGCTAATAATGTATATACAAAAGAAAGTAACGCATTCACATTATCCATAGGAGGTCGTTTATTTCTTCCTTGAAAAATAAAGTCTTTCTTCTGCTGAAGAATCAATTCATCAAATGCACGAAAATATGTGCTTGCTGCCTCACCCTCTAATCCTCTAAGACGATCAATATCCTCGCATTTATTGATTTCTTTCAGTGTTCGCTTTAATGTATCAGATGCAGCTTTTACTTCTGGTACATCAATTTGCATACTATGATCTCGAACAGCACGTTCCAAAACCCATCTTGCATTATGTACTTTTCCCATAATACAATTTCTTGCAATCGAAAGTTTTTTCATCTCATCCATTGAAACTGCATATTGTTTTTTTCGAAGCAATACATTTCCCTTTGTTTTTCCACTTATCCGAGCTAAAAATCTTCCTTGAGGCGTGACATAGCATAATGAAACATTTCGCTCTGCGCAAGCCCCCATCAATGCTGGGCTAGTTCCTCGGTATCCAAATGATATAATTGCCTCCAGATTATGAAGTGGTAATCTTCCCAGTTCATTTTCTTTCTCAAGAATAACCACATTTTCCCCATCCAATGCCAAATAACTGTCAGCAGATGTTACATACAGGGTATTTAGTAATTTTTTCATTATATTCCTCTCTTTTAAGTCATTTCATCTGATAACGCAGCATTGATATATGCTCTAACGTCCTTTTTCTTGCCGAGTTTTGGCAGACAAATCTCTTTGAGTGAACATGCATTGCAGCTTTTGCTCCATTTCACTTTTGGTGTATAGCCTCGTTTGTACAGTTGATGCATCTCCTCAAATGCAGTTTTCACAAAATCTCTCAACTGCGGTGTTGCCTCCACAATTTCCCTACGCCTGATTTCCCCATAAAAGATTGCACCCTGCGATATCTCAGTTTGAAACATTTCTTCCAAACAAATAATCTGAGCGACCAATTGCAATCGATCCATTTCTGTTATCTTAGGAGTGCCTCTCTTATATTCTACTGGATACACCTGATAACAGCCCCTGTGACCATGTAATTGAATTCCCTCTTCTGTTTTTCTAAACTCCACAATATCACATTCTCCAGACACACCCATTTTCTTTGAACTAATTGGCAACGCATGGACCGTCAGAACATCCTTTGACTTTTGAATCAAATTAATATCATGTGCTCTTTTGTGCATTAGCTCTCCTTCTACTGTACGCACATTGTCTTCCCACTGCTGCTCAATATGAATCAAAGCCCATTGGCGTCTACAAAATGCAAAATGTTGTATGCCAGATAGCATCAAATATTCATCTTCCTGATAGTCCATGCGTACTGCCCTCCTTAGATTATCTTCTGTCCTGTCGCTTTTTTCATTCTCTCTTCCTATTAAATTTTTCGCATCACTTCCACTGAGTCAGGAATTTTCTCCGTGTGAAGCGTTACCTCATAGTCAGAATACTTTCTTGCACAAATAACGCCATCTTTACGATGCACATCTACAGCATCAAAAAGCTTATATGCTGGACAGTTTCCAAGCTCAGAATCATGCTTAAATACAATCAATTCACGTACTGCCATGTTTCCTCTAGCCGCTGAATGGTCATTTTCAAACATATTAATAATAGCCTGCCATAAAAGTTCCAAATCTTCCTCACTGAATCCTGTCACCTTCCTTGCAAGATTCGCAGAAACATACCCTTCTGTCCGGTATAATGCATATGGAATAATAGACTTTCTTCCTATCTCCGTTTTCTTTTCCTCTGCATCCTTTTCAGTTGTGATCGCAACACGCGTAATCGTTACTTCCTGGCTAATAACTGGATCAATACTTTTCGCAAATCCCAGTTGCACCGGTCCTCTCACCTGACCACAATTTAGAGCCGCCTTAACAAATGTTGTCATAACAGCTCCAAATGTACGGATATCGAAAAAGTTGTCACACATATAATTTCGGATTTTTAAATCAATATCCGGATCCTTCTTTTTTGCTTCCTTTACGCTTTTATCGGTCACTCCAATAGACTGATATGCTTCATTATCACTGCGATTCAGCGGAACACCTTCCTTTACATAAATTCGATATCCTGGCTCACTTTCCTTTACAAGTTCCACATAATTTCGAATTTTGCGTTTCAGACACACATCTGTTACCAGTCCATATCCACTTTCTGGATCAATTCGTGGAAGATTTCCTGCATCTGGATCTCCATTAGGATTTCCATTTTCCACATCAAATAAAATCATAAATTCATATCGGTTCTTAATTGCTTCTGACATTTTAATCTTCTCCCTTCTTTTCATAACGTTTCTGAGTCTGATGATAATAGCCAAGTATAAATTTTCCCTGCTGTTCCAAAGTCAAGCGCAGCGGAAGTCCTTCCGCTGGAAGCTTTGCTTGAAGACTTGTTAAAATCTTCTCAAAATAAATTGCATTTCCTACCGATAACTTCCGTACATGACTATTTTTCAATTTGTATAAAACTGGAAAAATAACCGCTGGTGTTGCGCACGCTGAATTAAAATAGCGATCTTTAATCGTTGCATTAATTCCAGGATTGGCTGTTTGTTGAATATCCTCTAACACTGAAAACTCTCTCCCTAATACATACGCAACATCATTGCATGCTTCATTTAGTGCCACAAATAATCCCTCTCTTCCTTGTAAACTTTTTGTATTCCGAATCAAATACGCTTTAATAATTCCTGCCCTGCCACGTGTAATCTTATAGCTATGCGCATCTGAATCATCTTGCTCTGCACGGATACGTTCCAGCACCGCAAAATACATACTTTCTGGATAACGACCTCCTGAAAGAATAGCAGAAAATGTACGACCTGCCATCCCTGCCTGTGGACTTTTATCCTTTGACTTTTTATTTACGGTTTCCTGCAACATACGCCAAATTCCCATATAGTGAATGGTATCTTTTGCTGGCCGTACAACTTCCATTCGATCATAATGCTCCTTCAAATGTTGAAGAATTTTTCCAAACTCATCTGTATAGAAAAATCGAACCGACAGACGTGCTGCATTTGGTGCAATTCCAAGAATATAAAAACGCTGATTCAAATTAATATTTTTATATACACTATCTACGTCTACTGCATATCCCTTTTCCAGATTTGAAAATACTCCATCCAATAACTCTTGATTGTCAGTCGTTGGCTCGCTTGCTGCCAAGAACAGATCCTTGCACTCTATATCTGCATCCTCTGACCAATATACAACTGTTGTATCACCTAATAATTTCACATATTTACTTTGTGTTAAAAGATAATTTAACGCAGTCGTATATGCAAACATCGCATATTTTCCAACTGGTGCATTGTAGCTTTGCTCTTTTTCATAAGATTCAAAAGCTGATGCATTGAATGACACAAGCGCTGCACCACTAGACTGAGCTCCTCTTACTCCTTTAATTACTGTATGAATTCTGGCAATTTCTGTCTGTTTTCCTGTTACCAGGCATCTTCCAACCTGTTCTTCTGTTCCATCACTTTCCACACACATTTTCTCCCAAGCCATTGCTACTGCATGGTCTTCCTGTGCATACTTTCCATTGATGTAAAATACTACATTTCCTCCTGCCGTCAATTCGTCCCAGTTTTGAGAAATAATTGGATTTTCTCTTGCTTTACGTGGATTCCACGTTTCAAAGAAACTGCACACAGCCTGTGCCACATCCCCTTGCACTTGTTTCAAAATTTGTAAATGTAATTTTTTTGCCGCTTCAAAGCATTCAAAAGCCCGTGAAAGTTCCTTTTCATCAACACCTTCCGTCTCTTTATCTGATTCCTTTCCATCCTTTTTCTTCTCAACAATGCCAAGTATATATTTTGCATTATCGCAAAGAAAATTTGCCTTGATACCGCTGGAACGTGAAACCATCTGTGGAACCTTGCAGTCTCGCGAAACCTCCATCTTTTTGGTTCCTCGAATTATCACCTCTTTTAGAGGCAAAACACCTATAATTTGGCCATCAAAATCCAGTACAATCGCATCCGATACCTTTGTTGTACTCCATCCTGGCTTTGACACAATTCCCTGCTCTGCCAACCGTTCATAGTATTCCGTTAATGCTTGCAGAATCATCGATACACCTCACAATTCCGTACATCAAGTACTCCCTTCTTAAGAATCGCTCGAAAGAAAATCGGCTGTGGTTCTTCTTTATTTGAATAATCAAAATCATACAGCATAAATCCGAGATCTTTATCGTCAATGTCTTCATACGCCGTCTTTATCGTATTCTCTTCACATGGTTCAAAATAGACAGGGCACTCTCGTGTACCAAAATATGGAGTATGATAGCATTTCCCAGATTGTAAACGTCGCTTAAAAATATCCTGAAATTTACCCGGATTATCAGTGGCGTTTGCCTTCTCCGTCATGTTAAAATGTGCCTCAATCACATACTCTACATCTCTTAACATAAGCGATGCCCTCTGCACAATATCATCTTTTGCACTAACATACAATTCCTTATCAGCACCATTCATAACTTGCAATACATTATTTGCTGATATCTTACTTTTTATTTCATTGCGCCGAATATTCGTAAATTGAATTGGCTTACAAACATAAATTTTGTCAATAATCCACATAAGACCGGGATGCCAATACACAGCCTCCAAAATCCCACGTGCCGCCGACGGCGTCATCACATCATAACTGCATCGTTCCACTTTCATTTCTGGTCTCGAAAATAATGCATAGTCTCCCCATACATGTATTTTTACACTCATTTTGCCTCACTCCTTCTTGTTGCTTTTAACCATTATTATCACAACCACCTTTCCATCTCGCCATTCTTAAAACTATCTATTATCCAAAAATGGCATCACCAAACCCCACATCCATTTGCAATCCATACTCCTCTTTATAAAGCTCTTTTCCTTTAAGTATCGCAAGTTCGTTATCAAAACCTTCCACAGCCTCCAAATATCCAGCTGCACGCAATTTTTCATAAGCATCCTTGTAAATCTGAACACTGTATTGGCCAACATCTCTCATTAATTCTCTTGAGTGCTCTCCAAAACGTAATCTCTGTATAATTTTCTCCGCTTCTGGTTCTTTTCCTATTACGATTGTTTTGGTTTCATTCTCAATTAACTTAAATTCAGCTGCTACTGATGCAAATGGATAACTTGCTTTTTTTGCATATTGCTCCAACATCGGCAAAATTTTCTTTTTGTCTAATTCCTCTTTCTTTAAAGAGTGTAACTGGCAAAAATATGATTCAATTGCCTCCATTGAGGCAAGATCACAATATTGTTGTGCAACAGTCTTTGCCAATTCCCTTGGCAGTTTTAACTCCGATGGTTGATGATTCGTTTTATCAAATTCAAAAACATAGGTAGTACATTCTTCCATTTTTTTGTTTCCTTCTCGGTTACACCTTCCTGCTGCCTGAACGATGGAATCCACTCCAGCAAGTTCTCTATAAACAGTATCAAAATCCAAATCCACACCAGCTTCCACTAAGCTTGTCGCTATAACAATACAGCGTTTTCCAGATTTTAACCGTTCACGAATCTGTTCAAGTCTACGTCTGCGATGAATAGGATACATATATGTAGACAAGTAGAAACAAACTTCTACTGAATCTAACTTTGCTTCATCTGCTTCTTCTATCTGTATCTCGTCTGTTTCTACTTCCTCCGATTTCAATTCATCCACCAATTCACGATATAAACTCTGTGAATCTTCCCGGCTATTTAAGATACATAAAACCTGCTTACCAGTTTTCATTCTTTCTTTTAATTCACTTCTCGATAAAACTCCCAGCTGCTTTACTTGAGTTCTCTTAAAAAAAGTAAACTGTGCTTGCACATCTGGACAAATTTCTGTAAACTTTGTTTGTTCCGAAAAGAATGGTTGCAACGCTGGTTGCGTTGCTGTGCAAAGAACCGCTGTACATCCATAATTTTGAACAAGTTCCTCTATTGCAGCTGTACATGGTATTAAATACGACAGCGGAATCATCTGTGCTTCATCAAAAATAAGAATTGAATCTGCAATATTGTGAAGCTTTCTGCATCGAGACGATTTATTGGAAAATAGTGATTCGAAAAATTGTACATTTGTTGTCACTACAACTGGTTTGTCCCAATTTTCTGCCGCCAACTGCATTGGATTTAATTCATCCCCCTCTTCATATTTAACATTAGAATGATTCTCTAATACAATATTTTCTCCTAATATCTCACGAAATACCTTTGCATTTTGTTCTATGATACTAGTGTACGGAATAATGTAAATAATTCGTCTCTTTTTATGAACACAAGCATGTTGTAGTGCAAAAGCCAATGACGAAACTGTTTTTCCTCCGCCTGTCGGTACCGTTAATGTATAAACTCCAGGCTTCTCTGCACCCATTTTAATACAACTTTTTAAAATTTGAGTGCGATGACCATTTACTGTATCTTCATCCTTACATGCTAACCACGAACTTATGTAACTAGTAAGCTTATCCCACAGTTCTTCAGTAATAATCCCAGGCTGCCGATTCGTTTTTCCTTCTTGCATAAAATTCTCTGTGTCAAGAAAATCCGCATCGACTACACACGAGTAAATCATTCTAAGAAAAAAAGCCATTGAAAACGCATTTTTACCAATCATTCTTTTAGGACGCTCTAATTCAGTAATTTTAATTTCATCCTTATATGCCTGATAATTTGGAATTTTCTTTTTTTCTCTTCCACAAAGTGTTCCACGCCCTGCATCATCTGCATCAGTACCTTTATCTGGTAACCCTGCATGGTGACCTGCTGTAATATATGCAGCTAGTGAATACATACCTCCACGTGCAATAAGTTCCTTAGCGCTAGCAGTCGCGTGATCCACTAGTTTTCCACCTTTTAATCTTTCCTGAAATTCATCTGAATACTTGCCAATATCATGTGTCTCTCCACAACAATATCCCCAACTTCCAGCTTCAAATACATCTGCGTATTGCTTTGCAAGCATTGCAACATTTTGAGAATGTTCCAATACTGTTTGTTTACGTGTCTTATCATCACTAATGTGTGCAAGATATTCCATAAGCTCATGCTCCTTTCTAAAAGCAGGTCAACGGTTTCAACTTAACTTTATTAATTCTATTTTTCATTAGTTATATGAATAAGTTTTATGTCTAATTTCATTATAACCTATTTCTTTTTATTGTCAACTATTTCCGATTCTTTTTTTTCAAAAACATGTTAAAATAAAAACGTCGTCATCATTCAAAAAAGATTGATGTATGCGGATTGAAATATTAGCTATAGGGAATAGCGAAACAAAAAGGATGGCAGTTGCTATGCCATCCTTTTCACAATATTATGTTATCACTTTTCATTTTACTTTATAGTTTTTTAGCGATTTGCTTTTTCCACACCATCAAGAAACTTATCCTACTACTTCCTTACAGCACCCCTTGGCACTTCCAAAGCATAATCAAAAAGCGAATGGACGCTATTAATTGGAAAATAGCCACTACAATAAGTGCCAATGATCCAATTGCTGCGACGATAAATCCTAATATCGGAATAATTGAAAATACGAGCATCACAACACTGATCGCCAATGAAATAACCATACAAGTTACATACCAGTTGCATACGCTGTGGCAATAATCTGCTACCTCGTAAGATACCGTACTTACACATTCCTCTGTTGCTGTGCAAATGTAGTAGGTTGCACCCAGTGTTGCAAGGCCATGAAGAATTGACATCGCTGTTCCCCATAGTCCATCTCCACCGGCAAAAAGGCCCAGCACAATTCCTATAATTGTAAACCAAAATGCATTATTATATTTTTCACTCTGCGCTTTCAGATTTACAATCGCAATCAATTCCATGATTCCGCCAACAAGAGCTGCGATTACTCCCAAAATTGGAATTACTGCAAATAATGCCACAATGTTTCCCCAGAACATCAATCCAAGTCCTGACTTTACCTTTTGTCTATCCATTCTTCTTCCTCCTCAAGTGTTTTGTAGCCATTCTGCTAATTACTGTTTTTTCACCCCTGCGGATAACACTCCTTACAGCACTGTGCCGCAAACTGAATATCACTGTGCGGTGTCTTAACTCCATTCTCCTCCTGGTAACTCTCATGTCCCAATCCAAGAATGGTAATCATATCACCCTCCTGTGCATGTTCAATCGCATAACGAATTGCTTCCTTGCGGTTCGGAATGACCAAATACGAAACAGGTTCTGCCTTTTCTTTCTGTGCCTTGTCGATTCCAATTTTGATATCAGCAAAAATCTGATCAAATGTCTCATAGCGGTTATGTCCAGCAGTGACAATACTCAAATCGGCTAACAGTGCACTCGCCTCTCCCATCTCGTAGCGGCGATACTTGGAACGGTTTCCGTCAGCACCAAATACGCAGACAATGCGCTTTGGATGATATTCGCGAAGTGCTTCAAGATGATTTCTTGTGCTGTAACCATTATGGGCAAAATCGACACAGACTGCAAAATGACCATTATTGAACACAATATCAAAACGGCCGCGAATCTTTAAATGAGTTAATCCTTTATTGATGATATCAGTTGAAATTCCCATATCATGCGCAATGGCAACGGCCGCTGCAGCATTATACATATTGAAATCGCCTGGCAGGTTGACCTTAATGTCGGCATCAAGTGCGCCGCTCATTGTAAATTCAATACCTGGTGCTTCCAGCACACCATTTTGGCTCTTCTTTAAATTTCCAATGCGATAATCGGCCTTTTCGCCTTCTCCGTAATAGAATACCTGCTTTGTGCGACCATCCAAACCATCACTAAGAGTTACATATTTCATAAAAGCATCCAGATGACGATCATCACAGTTTACATAAGCACGGCGGCTCTGGTTTAACAACATCGCCTTGCAATATAGATATTCCTCGAAATCCTTGTGCTCATTCGGTCCAATGTGATCACCTGTCTCAATGTTTGTCCATACTGCGTAAGCAAAGTCTACTGTTGCCACGCGTTTTTGCTTCATACCTTGTGATGAAACCTCTAAAACAACATGCGTGCAGCCAGCCTTTACCATCATTGCCAGATACATTTGAAGCTCCATTGGATCCGGAGTCGTATTATTTAATTCATAGCAGTCATACCCTGGCGTTTCGTTACAAGGTGCGCAGCTATATTTGTCAGATCCCCATACAGCATGATCGCATCCTGCAGGCATTATGGCACCGTTTGTACCTATTGTTCCAGTAAGATAACCAGCTGCACGCAAAATATCAGCCATCATATGAGTGCATGTTGTCTTGCCCTTTGATCCTGTAATTCCGATACAAACCATCTTTTCAGATGGATATCCATAAAAGGCTGCTGCAAGTGCTGCAACTATATCTCTTGTAGATGCGACCTGCACAACTGCTGTTTTACAATCAGCATCAAGTTCAACTGGCTTTTCAACAACAAGAAGTGCTGCTTTCTTTGCCAGTTCCCCTGCCATTGTATGTGTGTCAAAACGTGCGCCTGAGATACAGATAAAAGCATCTCCTTTTTGAAGCATACGGTTATCATGGCAGATACCTGTTATTTCTTCTGAAAGATCTCCTTGCAATACTGTATAATCAATGCGCTGCAGTAATTCACTGATTTTCATAATCTTTACTCTAAGCCTCTCATATCCTCTATATTGTCTGTCAGCAACAATCCAAATCCGTGTTTCTTTCATATAAGTTTGAATAAATACTGACTTTTTTAATTAGTATTAGAAAAGAGGCATCTTCTTTTTTAGAAGATACCTCTTAAACTATACTATCAATCAATAAAAATTGCAAGTGATATTCATGAACTGTAACAAAGACCCTTTTATGCCTTCTTAGGTGTATGAACAACTTCTGCCTTCAAACCACCATCACCGACATCAATTTCAATAACATCCTGTGCGTGAACTTCTCCAGAAAGAATGATTCTTGCTGCAAGTGTCTCAACATTCTTCTGCAGGTAACGCTTCAGCGGTCTTGCACCATATACTGGATCATAGCCATGCTCAACAATATACTGTTCTGCATCCTTTGTCAGAGAAATCGACAGCTCACGATCTTCAAGACGATTATTGACATCTGCTACCATAAGATGAATGATATTGCCAATATTGTCCTTTGTTAATGGCTTAAAGAGGATTATCTCATCAAGACGATTCAAAAACTCTGGACGGAAATGACCGCGAAGATCATTCATAACAGCTGACTCTGCCTCTGATCTGATATTGCCCTGCTCATCAATGCCATCAAGCAAATATGAGGATCCAATATTAGATGTCATGATCAAAATCGTATTCTTAAAGTCTACGGTACGACCCTGGGAATCAGTGATTCGACCATCATCAAGTACCTGAAGTAAGATGTTAAATACATCAGGATGAGCCTTTTCTACCTCATCAAACAAAACAACACTGTATGGTTTACGACGTACTGCCTCTGTCAGCTGACCGCCTTCATCGTATCCAACATATCCCGGAGGCGCTCCGATCAGACGAGATACAGAATGCTTCTCCATGTACTCCGACATATCAATACGAACCATGTTGTTTTCATCATCGAACAGATTCTGAGCAAGCGCCTTTGCAAGCTCTGTCTTACCAACACCAGTTGGTCCAAGGAAAAGGAACGAACCAATCGGCTTTGAAGGATCCTTAATTCCTGCCTTAGAACGAAGAATCGCCTCTGTTACTTTCTCAACAGCCTCATCCTGACCAACGACTCTCTTATGAAGCTCATCAGCCAGATGAAGTGTCTTCTCGCGCTCACCCTCTGTAAGTCTGGCAACAGGAATACCTGTCCATTTTGAAATAATTTTACAGATTTCATCATCTGTAACAGCCTCATGAACAAGAGAAAGATCCTTTGACTTTACAGATTCTTCCTCTGCTGCCAGCTGTTTTTCAAGCTGTGGCAGCTTGCCATACTGTAACTCAGCTGCCTTGTTAAGATCATACTTCTGCTGTGCCTGCGCAATCTGCTGATGAACTTGCTCTATTTCCTCACGCAGCTTGCTTAAGTGATCTACTGACTTTTTCTCATTGTCCCACTGTGCCTTCATGCCTGCAAACTCTTCACGCAGACTTGAAAGTTCCTGCTTGAGTGTCTCAAGACGCTCCTGTGACAAGTGATCAGTTTCCTTCTTTAATGCAGCCTCCTCAATTTCAAGCTGCATAATCTTACGACTTAGCTCATCCATTTCAGCCGGCATGGAATCCATCTCGGTCTTTACAAGCGCACATGCCTCATCGACAAGATCAATTGCCTTATCTGGAAGGAAACGATCTGAGATATAACGATTAGAGAGTGTTGCTGCTGTTACAAGCGCAGCATCGGTAATCTTTACACCATGATAAACCTCATAACGATCCTTCAGACCTCTCAGGATGGAAATAGTATCTTCTACCGTTGGCTCATCAACTAAAACTGGCTGAAAACGACGCTCTAGTGCTGGATCCTTTTCAATATATTTGCGATACTCATCAAGTGTTGTCGCACCAATACAATGAAGCTCACCTCTTGCAAGCATCGGCTTTAACATGTTGCCGGCATCCATTGCGCCATCAGTTTTACCTGCACCAACAATCAAATGAAGCTCATCGATGAAGAGGATAATCTTACCTTCGCTCTTTTTAACTTCATCTAGAACAGCTTTCAGACGCTCCTCAAATTCACCACGATACTTTGCACCAGCTACAAGTGCACCCATATCAAGTGAAAAGATCTTTTTATCCTTCAAACCTTCTGGAACATCACCGCGGACAATACGCTGTGCAAGACCCTCTACAACTGCAGTCTTACCAACACCAGGCTCACCAATTAAAACAGGGTTGTTCTTTGTTTTACGTGAAAGAATACGTACAACATTTCTAATCTCGCTGTCTCGTCCGATTACTGGATCAAGCTTATGATCTCTTGCCTTATCAACAAGATCACTGCCATACTTGTTCAGTGTATCGTAAGTAGCTTCTGGATTGTCAGATGTCACTCTCTGATTTCCTCTAATCGTAGATAATACCTGAAGAAAACGTTCTCTGGTAATACCAAACTCACGAAACAGTTCCTTTACATCATTGTTTGGATAACGAATAAGTGACAGGACAAGATGCTCAACGGAAACATATTCGTCTCCCATTGCCTTTGCTTCATCCTCTGCGCTGACAAGTACCTTATTCAGTGCATTGCTGACATAAAGCTGTCCGTTTCCACCAGACACCTTCACCTTTTTCTCAAGTGTCTGAACTGCTCTGTTTTCAAAATATTCAAGCTGAATATCCATCTTGGTGATCAGTTTTGCAAACAAACTATCCTCTTGATGTAACAGCGCAACGATCAGATGCTCCTGATCAATTTCCTGATTTCCATATTGATACGCAAGCTTTTCACAATCCTGAACTGCCTGCATTGATTTTTGTGTAAATTTATTAATATTCATAGCCCCTCCTTATCTGCCACTGCACGACATCACTTGGTATATTTTGTCTATGATGTCTTGAGAACAATCGCTTAGTGGCTGCGAGTTATGTGTGTTTCATTTGTTCTATAAGAAGTATAACATAATTTCAAAATCTGTCAAGCACTTTTTTATTTTTTTTGCAAAAAAATTCGCCCTATCAAAAAGATAAGACGAATTTTACTTTTATTTAATTTCCATAGATTGTTTGATGCAGACGATTGATTGTTGCCTCAAAATCTGGAACAAGCTCCTCACCTAAATTTGAATACAGACCATCATATGGTATACGATCCGTCTGAATATCATAATTTATATAGGAAGGTGCGTTAGCAATCAAGGTTGTCAATGTTGCCGCATCAATATTGTGAGTAATAAGCGGAAGCATATTATTTACAACAGCGAGCAAAGTTGTTGCATCCAGAGATCTTGCTTTTTGCATCAGCTGTACAAGAATCTCTCTCTGTCTTGAAGTACGGCCATAATCGGAATGCTCATTTCCGCGGCTTGTGTAACGGATTCTTGCAAATCCAACTGCCTGATTTCCATTCAGATGTGTAATTCCACCACCTGCAACATAGTAATCAGAAGCATTTAATCCCTGAAGTCTGCACTGTTCATCCAGATACATATTGATATAACCAGCCTCCTGTGTTGAAACTTCCAGATCAACACCACCTACAAGATCTATGATATTAGCCATCGAACTAAAGTCAACTGAAGCATAATTATCAATATCAACTCGATAATTACTTTCGATTGTAGAAACAAGAAGCGGACCTCCGCCAATTGCATAGGCACTGTTTAGCTTTCTTATACCAACATTTGGAATGTTAGCATACAAATCTCGCATAAAGCTTGTCATATAAATTGTCTTTGTCTGCGAATTGATGGAAGCTAAGATCATGGAATCGGAATTTCCATACCATCCATCTCTAGTATCAGAACCAATCAGCAGGATATTATAAACATTGCCATCAGAAGCAACATCAATATTTTGGCCTACATTTACTTCTTTAGCAAAAGCTGCTGCTGCCTCTGAATCCAGTGTCTCCATCTCAGTAAAGCCTTCCACATCATCTTCATCTGCTGTTAGCAAACCATAATTAATGGTAACTTCACTATCATCTACATAATTCGTTTTTCCAAGATAATGCTTTAATCCAAAATAAAATACACAAAGTCCCGCAAAAACAATAATCAACAATACAAGCACCACAATTAAAAGCGGTGTCTTGGCCGACTTCTTCTTTCCCTTGGCCATACTGGGTTCTCCTCTCTGTCTTCCAGACTCTAAAGCCCATCCTATTACAGACAAACTCTTGTCCTAATTTGATTTATGGCTATTGTTTAACCACACAATCTTTAATAGTATAGCATATTTTAGACAAATTACCAGACTTTTTTTTACAAAATCTTTGCCTGAACTGACCTTTTGACCCTGATATCATTCTATCAAGATATAAAATCATGATTAGGGCATTCTTTATCATAAAACTGTTCCATTACATTGCTTATCGATGCCGTAATTTTCTCATCCATACAGCCTGTGTTTACTCCGTTTTGAATAGCACGCGAAAAAGCAGCTATCTCATAGCGAAGCCCTTCTCCATCCAACTTATAGAAATAGCGTCTGTTCTGTGTAAAGTCCTCATAACGAACTTCAAAATAATCTGTTTTCCACCACGGTGACGGTACATAAATATATCCTTTTGTCCCTGTTATGATAAGCTCACCTTCTGACTTTACACCGATTCCTGTTTTAACAGATGCTGCTGCATTTGCGTACAAAAAATTTATCTTTGAAAAAAGATCTTGATCATTTTTTGTCTGATATGTCACTATATCACATTTTTTATAATCTGTTCCCAAAATTGAAAATACAGACAATAATCCAAATGGTCCCCATACTGCCATACTGCCAAAGCCACCCTTTTGGTAACCTACAGGCGGCGGCGTCATCTGTGTACAGGTTGCTTCAACTGCCTTGATATTTCCAACCTCTCCACTCTTTGCCATAAGAACAAGACGGTTAAATGCCATAAAATATGCGGTTTTAATAGCTTCTAAGAAAACACAGCCTTTTTCTTTTGCAAGTCTTGTCAGAAAAAGTGCACCCTCTTTTTCTAGTGCCACTGGTGATTCGCAAAGAACATGTTTTTTTTGCTCTAATGCCTTTTGGCTGTACCAAGCCCGTTTATCCGGCGATGTTACCACATAGACTGCATCACTCTCATCAAGCAATTCCTGCAGCGTTTCATAAACTGTAAGGCTTCCTGCATACTTTTTTTCATGTAATAACAAACCTTCTAACAATTGTTCTTGCTTTATTGGCGGCTGAAAAATCCCCGACAGCTCTACATTTCCTACATACCTGGATTCCTGAATAAATTTTTCAACCATCGGCTCATAGCCAATAATACCAAGACGTATACCACTATTTTCCTGACGAAGCTTTGTACTGGAAATATTAGCAGTGCGCGGAAGATAAACCACCTCACAATATTCCTTCAAGTAATCAAATTTGCCTTCCCAATCTGAACCAATTGCAAAAACATCAATATGATATCGACGAATATCATCTATTTTTTGACCAATGTACTCCTCTGGTATAACCTCATCTGCAAGTCCAGTATCTTTTACTGCCTGAATACGCTCCATTAGAGACTGCTGAACATTCAGTTTTCCTCTGCTGATATCAAAACTATCTGTTGTCACACCCACAATTAAATAGTCTCCCAGCGCCTTCGCACGTTTGAGCAGGTTTATATGGCCATAATGCAGCAGATCAAACGTACCATACGTAATGACTTTTTTCAAATCGTTCTCCTTGTACTCGTATTTTTCATTCAAACGTCTGCTAAATCTATATTATGCTCTTTCATCGATCTCAAAAAATGCAGTCAGGAAACGTTCCATTGCATCTTTTGAACCAACTGAAATACGCAGATATTTTTTCAGCATTTCATTGCCATATGATTTTACTAAAATCTTTTTTTCTGTCTCTAATTTCTGCGCAACCTCAGTCGCCTGATGTTTTGGTGTCACGAAAATATAATTTCCACGGCAGTCTCTTGTCTCGTATCCATGCTTTGTGAGTTCTGCAAGAGTATATGCCTTTCCCTCTTTTTCCGTTTCTATTAGCTGCTCAATCATCTCTGGATGATCTAAAATGCGTTCTGCAAACAATAGCGCAATCGCATTTGCATCAAATGTCAACTTCGCATTTTTCACATAATGAATAATCTGAGGATTGCTGATTACAACGCCAAGACGACATGCAGCAATTGAAAACAACTTTGAAAATGTACGCAAAAGCACAACATTTTCTTCATTCAGTGCATATTTTAAGAAAGTATTTGGATAAAAATAATGATACGCTTCATCAATAATAACGATTGCACCGACTTTCTTTGTTTTTTCGATTACCTTTTCCAATTCATCTTCAGTGTAAACATTGCCGATCGGATTGTTTGGATTTAATAGCACTACAATTCTAGTATTTTCTGTAATGGCATCTAAAATTTTATCAATCGAAATCGTCATATCCGGCTCATATGCAACTGGAACATGATGAAGGCCAAGAATGCAGCAGTTTACCCAATACATTTCAAAGCTTGGTGCAACTGTGACAACATCTTTTCCTTTTTCACCAAATGTCTCTAACAGATAACGTATTCCCATATCAGAACCATTTACTGCTACTACATTTTCATATGATGCGCCAATATAGGCTGCATACTTATTCAAGAAGCGATCCGGCTCTGGATATATCGAAAGAAATTCTGGTGTAATCTCTTTTAATACGCTGTCTACAAATTCCTTTGGCAGTCCCTCCGGATTTTCATTCATATCATAGCGCAGATAATCATAACGGCCCTGCTGCGGAAAAACGCGATTTGTATTTTTAATATGTTCATCTACATAATACATAATTTGAAAACCATCCTCTCATAATGTAACAATTTTTTCTCTTGTTTTTATTGTACTACAGATAATCAAAACATACAATAAGAAAAATCATCATGAATCCCACCTTCTTTACATATCAGTTATTAAAAAGGTATCAGGTGTCCTTCCATGTTCAATTTTCAAAAAGGTATCTTTCATCCATGTTCTTTCAAAGCTCTTTTAATTTCTGCTGCTTTTTTGCTTCTTCTGCTTACCGCTTTTACACTTCCCGCCGCCGTAATGGTAAGCACTACACAAGGTTCACGAGAATTGCCAATTTATTGTGTTCAGACTGATCAAAAGAAAATTGCGCTTACATTTGACGCAGCCTGGGGCAATGAAGATACAGCTGATCTTTTGTCAATTCTGGCACGAAATCAAATTCATGCTACCTTTTTCTTAACAGGAAGCTGGGTAGATGCCTATCCTGATGATGTCAAGGCAATTGCTGCTGCCGGACACGATATAGGAAATCATTCACAGACACATCCAGAGATGAGCACACTTTCAAAAGAACAGATCCGCGATGAGTTAATGCAGGTACACAAAAATGTAAAGGAGCTGACTGGTCAAAATATGTGCTTTTTCAGACCACCTTACGGCGACTACAACAATCTTTTAATACAAACAGCAACAGAATGTGGATATCTTAGTATTCAGTGGGATATTGACAGCTTAGATTGGAAAGACTACGGTGTTCAATCTATCATTGATAGAACTGCATTAAATCCTGAGCTTTCAAACGGATCCATCATTTTGATGCATAATGGTGCCAAATATACAAAAGATGCACTTGAAACTGTTATTTCAACACTTCAGTCAAAGGGTTATGAATTTGTAACGCTGTCTGAGCTTGTTTATAAAGATCATTTTCACATGGATGCTTCTGGCAAACAAATTCCTGATTAATTACATCTTTTTTCCACTTTTTTCAATAACTATGCTATACTGAAGACAAAATTTAAATGCTTCAGAAAAGGAGATTTTATGAGTACACTAACGAAATTAAAAGAAAACATTGAATCCGTGATCGTTGGAAAGGGAAAGGTGATCGATATGGTCATGACTTCCTTAATTGCCGGCGGTCATATTCTATTGGAGGACGTTCCTGGAACGGGCAAGACAGTTATGGCTAAGTCACTTGCCCGCTCTTTGGATGCCTCCTTTTCCCGTGTACAGTTTACACCAGATTTGCTGCCATCTGATGTAACTGGATTAAACTATTACAATCAGAAGCAGGGTGAGTTCGTATTTAAATCAGGCCCTGTTTTCTGCAATATTTTATTAGCAGACGAAATTAACCGCGCTACACCAAGAACACAATCTGCTCTTTTAGAGTGCATGGAAGAGCGTCAGGTTACTGTTGATGGAAAGACCAGACCTCTTCCTGCTCCTTTTATTGTTATCGCAACACAAAATCCTGTCGAGACAACTGGAACATTTCCTCTGCCTGAAGCACAACTTGACCGTTTCTTCATGAAGCTTTCTATGGGTCTTCCATCTAAAGAAGAGGAGCTTTCTATCCTGACACGTTTTGAACATGCCCAGCCGCTTGCTGAACTGTCTGCTGTATGCACTACTGAGGAAATTGTTGCAGCACAAAAGGATTATAAAAAAGTTTTTGTTCATCCGCTTCTTCTTGATTACATGACAGAACTTTCACAGCAAAGCAGACGTCATCCTTATGTAGTTACTGGAGTAAGCCCACGAGGAACACTTGCACTTTTGAACGCATCAAAGGCGTATGCCTTTTTACATGAACGAAGCTTTGTCGTTCCAGAAGATATCAAGGCAGTAGCAGTCTTTGTTCTCGCACACCGACTTGTCTTAAGCCGCGGCGTTGGCAGCCAGTCAACCGGTACTGAAATTATTGAAAAGCTACTGTCTGATGTTGCCGTTCCTACTGAAAACTGGGGAAAACACGAATAAGACTGAGGATTTGCCATGAAAATACTTCTTTTATTAGCCGCAGCAGGTCTTTTATACATATTGCAGGATTTGATCTACAAAACTTTTTGGGACAAAAATCTCTCTGTCTCAATCCACTTTCAAGACAAGGCGGTTCTAGAAGGCGAACAAGCCACACTGACAGAGGTTATTGAAAACAGAAAGCTTCTTCCGCTTGCCTACCTTAACGTTAAGTTTCAGGTCAGCCGCAATCTTGTATTTCAAAATATGGAAAATACAAGTGTTTCTGATTTCAACTATAAAAACGATGTTTTTTCTGTTTTGTTTCACCAGAGAATACGAAGAACGCTTGTCTTCTCCTGTCAAAAGCGCGGATACTATGAGATTACACAATCTGATATCATCTCATCCAATCTACTTATGACAAGTGAATATATCAGCACATTGAATCAAAATACCTATTTATATGTTTATCCTAGATATCTAAATATTGATTGTCTTGACGTACCGTTTCGAAAAATGATAGGAACCATGACTAGCCGCCAATTTTTATATGAGGATCCTTTTGAGTTTCGCGGCATACGAGATTACACATCTACTGACCCGATGAATAGCGTAAACTGGACTGCCAGTGCACGAACTGGTGAGCTTATGGTTAATGTTCACGACTCTACATCTTCTCAGGAAGCCATTATTATTTTAAATCTGGAAACAGAAACTGTATGGGTATACGAACAGCTTCACGAAATTGCAATCCGGCTTGCCGCATCAATCAGCTACTACTTCCTTAATACTGGTGTTCCCACCAGAATGATATGCAACGGAAGTGACTGTATTACCGATCAGGTTGCTGTAATTCCTACAGGAAGCGGCCTTCGTCATGTGAATGCTATTGCTGAGGTTCTTGCAAGAATCGATCTTACACGAACAGTTGTATCCTGTACAGACCAACTGCATGAACTCACAAATAAAATGGCAAACTCGACTTCTGCTCCGCTTTATATCATGATCTCTAACTCAATGAGCAATTCCCTGCAGGATGCATTTGAACAGCTGATCAAAACTGGCAGCAGTGCTATGTGGATTGCACCTCTCTACGAGGACATGGAGCTTCGCGTACGGAAAGTGCCAAATATGGAAATTATACGATGGGAGGTAAACAAATATGAGAATTAAGCTTCAGGCTCTGACAGAGCATATCCATGGATTTTTGTTAATTCTTGGAATTACTGCATTTCTCTCCTGTCTTATTTTTCCTTCTCATTATTTATTCTACTTTTTTCACAGTTTTCTTTTGCTGATTCCATTTGCAGTTACTGCTTATGGCCAGGAAAAAATCAAGCATTTTGTCAGCTATTTCATTATTGGTATTGCATGTGCCATTTTGCTGTTTTTTATTGGAAGCAACTTTTGGGAGAAGCTGTACTTTTTGATTCTTTCAGTAGCTATCATGCTAATCCGTATTCCTTCCCGTCTTCAAAAAACAGACGACTATGAAATTGTGGATGAAAACGTAATTGAATCAGGTGGTCTTTTTGATTCGCCAAGTGCCGGCTTTTTAGGGTATTTTGTTCTTCTCTTTTTTATCGCCTTGCTGCTAAAACGAAATGATCTTCAAACAATACTCTACTGGATTACATTTGCCTGGCTGACTGATTTTCTTGTATACACGAATCTAAAAAGCCTTAATCGCTATCTTTACAGCAGACGCAATATAGCAAACCTTCCTGGCAAACAGATTATTTCTACGAACCGTGCACTCATGATTGCCTTTTCAATACTGGCTCTTGTGGTCATGCTTGTTGTTCCACTTCTTCCACTAGATCATATTGTTTATTCCATCGGCATCGCTATACGTGATTTTTTGCGATGGATTTTCTCTCATTTCTCCAGTGAAGAACAGACAGTCGTAGAAACAGCAGCTGAGTCACTTGCCACCTCTGGACAATCTGCTATGTTTGGCGATGTTAAACCTACACCTGCCTGGCTTAAAATGCTTTATGATATTTTATTTGCTGCCATTTTATTTGTTGTCAGTGCAGGTGCGCTTGTAGGAATTGGCTATACAATACTGATGCTTGTACATCGTTTCTACAAGCCATCTGCAGTAACTGGCGATATACAGGAATTTATTAATGAAGAAACAGAATCTACTTTTCTTCAGGATTCTGAAAAAAAAGAACGTGATTCTCTTTTTTCTATGCTGTTTAATCCGAATACCACTATTCGAAAAAAATTTAAAAAGCAGATTCAGCAGGGAAGCCATTTAAACAAAAAGGCTGGCAATTTCATTCCTGTATCACTGACTCCTCTGGAGCTTGAACAGTATGCAAAACTGCCAGATGATGAGCGCACACATCTTCTGCATGCCCTTTATGAAAAAGCGCGATATTCAAAAGAGGGCTGCACAAAAGAAGATGTTGCTTCATTTAAGAAATCATAACAATATAGTGAAAAGCATAGATAAAACGTCAGGAGCTATTGTATTTCCAATTGCTTCCTGACGTTTTATATTGCTAATATTTTATTGTTGCTCCAGATTACATACCAATACACTCTTTAATGTATGAAAGAAATGTTTTTACAATAATAACAAACCAATTCAATTCAATCTGCTGTTTATCTGATTGCACTGGTAGTGTTGCATCTGCCTCTGATGGCATTTCTGATTGTAGTGGCATTTTTACTTCTGGTTCTGACTGTGCCGTAAAAACTGTCGGCTGTGCATGATCCTCTTCAATCATAATTGCCTTCTCTTCCAATATCGCTGCTGCCTTCTGATTATCTACATCTGGTTCTACAAGAACAGATGCATATGTCTTTCCACTATCGTTATTCAAATCATGGCTCCAATTCAACACACCATTTTCTACATAATAACACTCTCCATTATACTGACATGGACCAGTATAATTCCAGTTTACCTGACCATTCTTAATGTAATACCATACTTTGCTGTGGAAACACAATCCGGTGTAAGACCAATCTAATAAACCATTTTTTATATAATACCAAGCACCATCATGTAAGCACAATCCAGTATATAACCAGTCAACAACACCTGCTCTCACATAGTACCAACTGCCCTCGTAATAGGTCAATCCTGTATAATTCCAGTTCACCTCTGCTCGCTCTACATAATACCAGCTTCCACTATTGCTTACAAGTCCTATATAATTTTCCTCTAACGCTCCATTCTGATAATACTTCCATTTTCCATCACGAAGAAGCAAACCTGTATAGCCATTTTGTGTATTCTGGTCAAGTGGCACATACGTTCCTTCCAGTGCAAAATCTCCATCCGCATCATATACATAAACATGTGTAATATAAGTTCCATATTCATTTTTATGATCTGACGTACGGATATAACATGTTGCAGTATTCTGTGAAACGCTTGCCTGATGCCAAACTAAATCATCCTGACCATTTGCCTCTGTCCATGTCGGCAACAGCACTTTCGATATTCCTCTTGAAGCCTCAATCTGAGCTGTTACACGATATCCAGTACTGCTCACTTCTGATACTGTAATCTTAACAATTTTTGGCATTTTAGAAGGTGTATTCGTAATAACACGATACATACTAAACTGTCCTGCATAATCCCATATGTATACATCATTAATATATGGGCCTCCCTTTTTATCTTTCGCTGGAAGGTCAATATATCCTGACATTGTGGATGAATTATAATTTATATCTCTCCAAACAAGATCATCCTGACCATTTTCTGCTGTCCATGTTGCAACACGAATCGCATTTACGCCAAAAAATGTACTGTACTGGAACGAAATTCGATAATTATCGGCACTTGTCTGTGTACATGAAGCTGTAATTTTTGGCTTTCCACTCACTCTCTCCAAATCCTCTGGAATTTGAACATCAAGTGTTCTCGTTACGCAATTTCCTGCTTTATCATACAAATAAATAACAGAATGATACGTTCCACTTTTATTTTGATGAGCAGAAGTCATTACGTATGACATTACACTTGACCCATTGACCGTCATATTCGTTGTCACAGCAGCGCCTAAACCAAGTTTGTCTGTCCATGTTTTCATCTCTGCCTTTGACACACCAAGCGGACAATCAAAATTTGCATTCACCTGATATCCCAAAGCACTAACTTCCGTTACAGATGCTGATGTAATCTTGGGAACTGGCGTAGGAACAGATGCTGTTAATGCATACAGCTTTTTTGTTCCCCTATTATCAGTAACATACGCATGACAATTATATTCACCTCTATAATTTCCATGATTTGAAATATTTACGCGAACACTTGCCCGTCCATTTACAAATTGAAGCGGATACCAGATAAGAGTCTTTGCCTGTCCTGCGGTACTGCTCCATACTGCCACAGAAGAATTTCCAGAAAGACCATAATCACTGGCTGCTTCTACTGTAAGTGTAAATCCATTATAAGAAATATCTGTTGTATAAACATTGTAAATAACAAGTGCCTCTGCCGCACCCTTCACAGTAACACTAACTAGCACTGGCTTTGAAGCTACATTGTCCGTATCATATGCCACAATTCGAACACCATATGCACCTGTTCTCCACCCAAACTCAGAAATTGAGAAACTGCATTGAGAATATCCACCAGAAATGCTTCCCCGCTTTGTAACTGTTTTCTCTGTGCTGAATGCAATATTCCATGCACTATATTCTACTCTTGCAACCGGCTTTGTTCCGCTCACCTTGCAGTATGCTGTAAATGCATCTTGAGTTACTCCTGTGTATCCCGATTCTGTAATTGTAAGTGATGGTGCTGATGTTGTACTTATACCACTGCTTTGGCATACATTCTGAATTGTAAAGCTTCCATTCTGCCATTTTTCAGTTCCATCCTGCTGCACCCAAATCTGAATCTTAGAAACATTGCTTTTTCCCTTCCAGTTTCCAAGATCAGCATATATCATCTGATTTACATTCTTTTTCAGTGCAAGCTCCGTTTCAAGCGTGTCCTGACCGCTTGTAAAACGCATGCGCACTCTCAAATTTTGATTATCTCCAGCCGTTCCTGAAATATTAAAACAAAAATAACGCTGTGAAGAAAAATCAACATTTCCTGCGCGTGCAATTCCTGCATATGTGAATGGACTGTTTGCTCCTGCATTTACGGCAATCTTCTGGCTGTCTGCACTGCAGGAAGTTAATCCATACTCACCATACCAGCCATTCATAAGAGTCGTTCCAACATTACATGACGCGGCATATCCGCCGGTACCTAAATCTGCACTCCTGTTTTTTGACGCCATTACAGAACCATATACAGATGAAAATGACGGCAATCCAACAAGCGATGCAAGTGAATCTGTATACGCAAATGATTGATTTGTATCAATATATTTCCATACCGTCCACGCAGGCTTCTTTGCAAATGTACACAATGCCTTATTTTCATCATTATACCAAAGGCCCTGATGTATTCCCGCATCTGCCTCCGGCTTCGCATCTACTTCTCTCATTGCAATAAATGCATCAATATAAGGGTTAGCTTCAGTCACATAATACGCATAAGCAAGTGCCGCTGCCTGCTTCCACTCTACATTTCCCTGGTTAAACGAATGTGATGTATATCCCTGCTCAGACAATATCACATGCTTTACGGAGCCATCTGGATTTCGCAATCCATTTTTACACAGATATCCAGTTAAAACTGAAATATTCTCCATTGAAATAAAAATCGCATTTTCATTAAAGGTTGCATTATCATTCCACCACTCTGCCTCCGTAAGTGGATTTCCATATGGATGGAATGCTACTCCCCACTCAATATCACCCTCTGCCTTCATATAGGTGTTTACATAGTCAATTAGCTCTTTTCCATCATAACGTGTTCCTCCAGACACACCATGCCAATACATGTCTAACGACATAAAAACTCGCGCATGTGCACAGCTGCTTTTCACTGCCTGGCTTGTAATTCTCATCATATTGGTATAAATATATGCATAATCCGGCGCAGACTGGTGACCTGTGTAATTCCACGAAGTATCTGCATTAACTTCATTTCCAACTGTCCAGCTTGCAATATGTCCATATGCATGATCACTTCTGCCATATCGCTCACCGAGAAAATGAAGCGCTGCTGAAATGCATTCAATTCCTTCCTTTGAGACAACGTTCCATCCATGATATGCACCAATTGATGCATTTGCACCAGGATAGCCAAAGCTATGTGGATTTTGATCTGGCTGCCATAATAAAATCGCATTCACAATAATATTATTTCGGTCGTACATAAGAAGTGTTTGGTCTAACTTGGCAATACAATTTGATGAATACTGATATGTTTTCCCATTATATGTATAAGAATATCCGCTGCCATTAATTAGCTCATTCATTACAATATTTACATTTGTATAACTAAGGCCTAATTCTTCAATATCTGTTCCAAAAGCAATATCTGTGAGAAGCCCTTTTTTGCTTCTTGCCTGCGGATATGATGACTGATTTTCTGCCAATGCTTCTGGATTTGTAATAAAGCATCCATCACTCAATGCCTGATACGTACCATCCCTAAATTTCATTCCAACAAAAAATTTAGAATACAACTTTGACTGTGCTGTATTATTATTCAGCGGAACAGAAAATTCAAACGTATCTTCTTTTTTCACATCTGCAATCGGACTGCCTGTAATATCTTTTTGATACATCGGCTCCTCAAACAGATACAATTTCTCATCTGCTGTCTTAAACTTATGGTTAAGCTTTCCCTTGACAATGACTTGACTTCCCTCTATCCGACATGATAAAATTTGAATAATCTGAGTCACATCTCCAAGATCTAAAAAGTCAATTCCATATTCAAACTCGGTAGTTTCCTCTTCTATTTCCTCAGTTGACTCTTCTTCTGTTAACTCTTCTGTCATTTCTTCCGATGATACTTCCTCAGAAGATTCTTCTGCAAATATATTTTCTCCAGATGATTCTTCAGGAGATTCTTCTACTGTCGTTTCAATAGCTGTTTCAGTTATTGTTTCACTTACATCTTCTCCCACTGTTGTTTCTTCATGTTCAGAAGCTGTTTCTATCGTTGACTCAGTCTCTAACGATGTACTTTCCGGTTGTGTACCTTCTGGCTGTATACTTTCCGGTTGTGTACTCTCTGACTGTGTACTCTCTGGCTGTATGCTTTCCGACTGTGGACTTTCTGTTATTGCTGCCGAAGTTTCCAGCTGTAAACTAGACTCAGTCTGCACTTCATTTTTTTCCTGCGTCTGGTTCTCCTTTTGATACAAACTGTTGTCAGTTGTGCTAATTTCTTCTGCTGCCTGTATCGTTGTTACACTAGTAAAGCTTCCCGCTACTGCAAGTGAAACAGCCATAAGAAGTGCACTTATTCTTGTTTTTAACTGCTGCCTTCTCATTTATTCCTCCCATTTTTTTAAAAGAATAGGCAGGTTCCTACCTGCCCATTCAATTATACTAGTTTTATTCTGTTATGTGCAGACAAATTTTGCTGTCTGCAATACCAATTTTGCTGTTTTGAGGTTCATCACAGCAAACTTCCCAGCGAATAACATTAATATTCTCCAAGATACCTTGATGGTTAGAATGTTCTACTGTTTTGATTTTAAATTCACCCTTACGTCCCTCTGCATGTAAAATAACACAATGCTTTTCTCCGCGAATTACAACACTATCATTTTCAACACTTACAGGCAGTCTTGTAATCAAATTTTCATAAACTGTCACGCCAAGTCTGCACTGAATATAATCGCATACAGTAAGATCTCCTGTATTTTCATCCAAACAAATCTCACGATATACCTTCTGTGCTTCAATTCCATATGCTTTTCCAAATGAAATCAAAATATTACGATCTTTTGTTAATTCAAATCTGTCGGCACAATATTCCTTTCCTGCCTTTTGATCAATATCTCCAATAATCGGAATATTGTGGCTCTCGCCTCTATTACAGAAAACCTCATAACGCTTTTCAGAAAAATAATCCTTTGTGTATTCTCCAGCGCCTAAATCATCCAAAAAAGCTTCTCCGTCTACCAGGTAATGAAAACTTCCAACATCATTATGATTATGTGGTTCACCATTATTTCCACCCTTTGCAATAACAGCTGTTTGTTTTGCACCTCTTAAAATACACCACTGCGCATCCTGTAAAACACAAGCACCGCTTTGTTCTAACGGCTTTGGTTCTTCTGCCTTTTTATTCTGTACATCGTCTAAATAGCGATGCGTCCAATACCAGCTCCAGTAAATTCCAACCCATCTCCAACAGCTGTCTCCATCCAGCTTTTGTACATATGATGTATCTGGAAAACGAATATCACTGTACTGATCTGCCAGACAGCATGTAAGTCCCATCGGATATGTTCCTCTTGAATCACCATCTGAAAAGCTGACAGTACGACCACCGGCAAAATAACACTTTTGCTGAAAATGTACAATCGCATTTACTTTTTCAGATGCCATCAGATCCTTTGATGGATCATATTCTCTTTGTGCTAATGCAAACAATGTAAAATACGTAAAGCCATATACCCAGTAACCAAGTCCCTCCTGACACGCGCCATCCATGCCAAAACCTTCTAAATAATAATGTTCCAGTGCATAATTAAGTCGTTCTAACAGTTTTTTCTTTTCTGTTCCTTCCTCCATAAGAAGAAGAGCTGCACTTCCCACATTACCACAACAAACAGCATTCCAATTATTCGTTGCCTGTTCCCAGCTTGCATATGGCACCTTCGACTCTATAAATGGCTTAAGAATACGAGCCTTCACTTCATTTTGCGCAAGCGTAATCACATCTTCTGAAAGCTCATCCTTTAAAAGAGTTGTAATATGTGCAAGTGTCTGACCTGTTTCACTTGCAAAAAGATCGATTACACCTCTCCAATTTGGATTTTCCTTTCTTCTAACGTGTGCCGGAAGTGCCCAGCACTCTTCTGCGCATATTTCCCGTATTACTTCTTCTAGCTTTTGAATATCTTCTTTTTCATGCCAGATCACACTTGCAAGACCAAGCACTGATAAGAATTTTCTTCTTCCAAAGTAAACAGCCTCATATCGCATACGGTTTCCATTTGTTTCAAATTCGCTAAAAAGCTCCTCTGTTAGCTGTGGCATGCTTTCATTTCTTAACTGGTCTGCCAGTTTTCTAACTTCACTTTCATATAGTGCCACATATTCCTTTATCTGATTTTGCATCTCCATATTAATTTATCTCCTTTCATCCCTTTTGTTTGATGCATGTAACTTTTTCTGATTTTTTACAGATTTTCGCCATTTTTACCGAAATATCTGTTAAGATTATACCTCTTTTTCTTGAATATGTATAGTATTTTTTCATTTAAGTTCAGATTACAGTTCACATGACGCCAGTATTTATATCAAAGCCCGAAGGTGAATGGATTTCACGAGCCGGACACTTGAAGCAGGTCTTTCAAAGTAATGTATGATAAGAAAGAACATAAAAGGAACCTGCGGAGTTTGGTCCGGCGACGAAACCATTGCACCGAAGGGTTTTAGTCGCATGACGCGCAAACTGTAACGACTTCAGAAAATCTGCGTCTGAAGATTTCTAAAAACACCATACAAATCAAGCGTTCCAAAGCCCCATTCCCTATTGGGATATGTTCTCGATGAATCTCTTTTTGCACCTCTGATAAAATACGTTCTTACATCTGTACTACTAAAATAGCGAATCCCGCTTTCTCTTGTCCACTGGCAAAATAATGCCGCTGCTCCCGCCATATGTGCTGCTGCAACACTTGAACCACTTCTTTGTACACGACGGAGTTCATTTCCCACACCTGATAACGACGATGTAAAACCTTCAATTCCAACGCCAGGCGCCGCCAAATCTGGACAAATCCGGCCATCTGTAGTATAGCCACGCCCTGAATATAGGTAAATACTATTATTTTGATGATTGTAATTGCTGACTGAAATCACATTTGCTGCATCAGACGGCGAAGTAAGCGTTATAAATTCTGAAGGACGAAGGAATACAGTATCCTGCCTCAAAAATGATTCTATCGGAAGCCACATATGATAACGACCTGTTATAAAAAGATCATTATATACACGTACTGTCCAGACACCTGGTGTAATATTGATAAAGCGAAGCAGTGCAAGAAACTCACCTGTTCCCGTAACAGAAAGTCTATACGAAAGCTCCACTCTTGTCTGTGTCAGTGCAAAATTTAAAATTTCAATGCGCCCTGGCCTCACATATATTCTTGGAATTACTTCTCCATTCGGAGAACGTATCGCGACTGAATATGTTTCTGGTTCATTTGCCCACAATTCAAGAAAGAAGCCATTCTCTCCCTCTGCAACGCGAATCTCTACATCCTCATATCCGCTTTCTGATGAAATTTGTCCTTCAAAATGATGACCTCTTGCTGTCTCATTTCCTGTTCCTGCCACAATTGTGATGCCCACAGAACTTCCAAGTCCTTCAAGCATTCTTGCAAGCGGCAAGCCACCTCGATGAGATCCAGCATTCGTTCCCAGTCCCAGACAAATCACAAGTGGCTGTTGACGCTTCTTTGCTAACGATACAAGATAAAGAACACCTGCCATGATATCATTTTCCTGATAGGCCACCGCATCCTCTTTAATCTGATAATAAGCTCGCAAGCGATTCTTAGCAGGCTTTAACTTTACCATTGCAATATCTGCTTTTGGCGCTGCACCAGTAAAACTTCCATCTGGCAGCTCATTTCCTGCCGCTATAGAAGCCAAAAAAGTTCCATGCCCAATTTCATCCCTTGAAGAAATTCCTTCATAAGCATCTTCCATTTTTACTGCTGCATTCAACTGCTCATGTGTAAATTCGCTTCCATATAAAAATCCTTCCGGCGTTCTTGTAATGTTCTCTAGCGTCTCTGAAAGCTCTGGCTGCACAGGCAGTCTAATTGGGCTTCCGGCCGGTATTGTCTGATCCCAGATTGCTGTTACTCTAGTTGTTCCATCTTGTTTTAGAAAAATGGAACCTGCATAATCAATTCCAGTATCCACAAATCCAATCAAAACACTACTTCCATCAAGCTTAAGATCTGAATTTTCCCTTACCTGCAAAATACCAGATGATTCCATACTTCCTGTATCCTGCAAACCAAACAGCTTTGGAATGTTATAATAGCCATAGACAGTTCCATCTTCATATCCATTCGAAAGCTTCAGGTAAAGAGATGCAAACATAGCCCCCAATGGCTGTTTACAGTCAAGCGTATACTTTGACTCAATAAGACTTCGATTTCCAATAAAATCACAATATTCCTCTGAATAAATCTGATCTTGACAGTTCAAAAAAGACTCCCTAAAACAAATCTCGTCATACTAGCATATGTACGTTATGATTGTTTTAGAAAGTCTTTTTATTATTCCATTAAATCATGTACCACTTAATCTCATTCGGCGCCATTTCCAACTCAAAGCTACTTCCGTCACCGCGGTAAACAGTCGTCTTCTGTGGCTCATAAGTATTGTTCACTACGCAGAATTTTCCATTCTTTACATAAGCGTGAACTTCTACATTAAAGTTTGTGCTAAACCACTGATTTAAAACAGCCTCACCATGCGCACTCCATAAAATGCTTCGATATAAGATACGGCTGTTCTCAAAACTATATGGCAGACCGCTAATATATACACTTCGGCCCTTACCAAACTCATTTACAGCCATCTGCACTTCCTTTTCACGCTGCACAAGAATTTCTGTGCCAGCATATGCGTACATACTCTTCTTTCCCTCTCCAAAGTCTACCGGCTTTGTTGTATCGGCAAGAATGAAATGATCCTGATGTTCTTCCCAGTTATACTTATCATAGTTTAAAGTAAATCCTGTCTCTTTCTCAACACCAATCAAATCAGCCAGCTGTAAGAAATGACCCTGGAATTGATGACCAGATGGTTCACCAACACCAATAAATCCACCTCCATTGTAAACAAATTCACGAATTGCAGATGAGATTTTAGGATTTTCCCAAACACTTCCACCAGTATGAGCTGTGTCACCATCTCCAACATTGATAATAACATCAATATCCTTTAATATCTGCGGATTTTGAAGAATATCATCAAATGAAATGAAGCAAACATCAAATGGAGCTCCGCTAAGTGCCTCAATAATTCCAGCATAGCTATAATTTTGCTTCTGATACAGTGCATGATGTACCATATGACATCCCCAGCTGCGAATCTTGCCCCAACTATTGAGCACTGCAACTTTTTTCACGCAATATGGTGTCGTTTCCTTTGCATTTTCATATAGCTCACGAAACTCATTGCATACATCCTCAACGTACTGTAAAAATTCAGGGAAATCGAGTGTCAATTTTAAGTATCCGCCATATCCGATACGATCAATCGGTTTTCTTAAAATCGCACGTCTTGCTGTAATCCAGTTTTCCTTTGCTTCCTTCACTGGATCTCCATTCTCATGGAATGTATCTGGGAAGAAGTAAGGCAGGAAACGGCCTTCTGTATATTTTACGCCCTTAATATCAGAAATCAGGCGTAATGTACTTCCATTTCCAACACTTCCTACAACTGCATCAAGTCCAATTGTAGCAAACTCTTCCATAAACGGTTCTGTCCCAATCCAATGATCGCCCAAAAACATCATGGCTTCTTTACCGCACTCATGAGTAATATCTACCATTTCCTTTGCCAGCTTTGCGACTTCTCTGCGCTGAAATGCCTGGAAATCTTTAAATTCCTTGCTTGGAACGCGATACTGGTTATTATAATAGCCCTGATCAATTATATACTCCGGACGGAATGGATAACCCACCTCTTTTTCAAACTGCTCTAAAATATAAGGACTGACTGATGCAGAATAACCATACCAATCCACATATTTTTCTCTCTTTAATTCGTCAAACATCAGCGTAAACTGATGGAAAAATGTTGTATAACGAATAACATTCACATATGGATGCTCTTCGCAATACTTGCGAAGACGCTCTAATGAATACTTATGTGTCTTTGGCTGGCGCACATCAAAAGTAATCTGATGCTCAAAATCCTTCCATTCATTTGTTACTGCATTATACATATGAACTGGATCCCAGATAATATATGCTAAAAAGCTGACCGTATATTCATGGAATGGCACAGCGTCGCAGATCACCACACAACCAGTATCTTTTTGATAATTCCAATTTGTTGTCGGCACGATCTCACCTGTTGAGCGATCAATGACTTCCCACCATCTTTTGATATCATCTCTTGTATTGACCATCATCAGTTCATCTGATATTCCCTTCATAAGCGGAATAGAAAGCTCTTTATCAACCGCTGTATAAAAGGCTGTCATCACATAACACTGCTGCACCTCATCTGGATTTGCCTTTGCCCACTCATTATCTTTTCTTGTTGTATAATAAGTCGCATAAATTTTTGCACCCGTTTTTGTCAATTCCTCTGGAAATTCAGTTCCATCACAGTCACGTATTGCATCCGCTCCCCAGCGCTTCATTAGTTCAATTGTTTCTGGTACAACGTCTAGATTGGTCGGAATCGTAACTCTTCCCTTTGTCTGGCTCATCTTACGTTATCCTCCTATAGAAAATTTTCTTATTCTCTTTTTGTTTTACTGCTATTATTTCAACACAATAATCCTGTTTTCTTCCTCAGTATAGTTTCCGCCGCCCATCTGATTTCTCACAAATGGAACACCTTCTCTGACATAGAAAATATTATGAGAAAGCAATGCATCAGGATTCAAGGATGGACTTATTGTTCCTCCAAGATCATCATAACTTACATTGTGACTGAAAGTATTATGAATTGCTTCATCAAGACAAAACATCACACATCCGCCTTCATTTTGTCTGCTGTAATTATATTCATATGTTGTTCCATCTCCAGAATCTGCATCATAAGCCATCCCATCCTGATTTAATCTCGTATCCGCTGCTTCATTGTAACGAAACAGCGCATCCTTACATTTCCATGGCCAAATGGCTGCCGCTACCTTTCCTGCACGATTTTTTGGACAACAATAAATACGATCATTAATTTCCTGTGCTACACAATCCGTCATATTGTGTTCCACAAGCGGACGAAGCGCATACATAGCTGTAATGCCATCTCCACCTGCTTCCTTAACATAATTATTGCGAATCACCATATGTTCATGACCATACTTAAGGAATGCTTTTTCGTCCAATATAGCTCCCTGAAATTTATCATGTGCATATGTATAGCCAACTGCAATTCCCCAGCGGCTTGTACGATATACAAAACAGCCTTCTACTATAACATCACAAAAACGAGCAGCACCTGTCATATCTTCATTTGCCGGCTTTAATGCTGTCATGTAAATGCCGCCATTATTCATATGCTTATCGTAAACATTTCCATGAACGTCATGAACATAAAGATTCTGCAAGTGAATACCACTTCTTACTCCCTTGTCCCTTGCAGCAACAGCAACTCCTGTACGATTCATCTTATAAGGTGCACTGTACGTTTCTCCGATGATGTTCTCTGCACTGTTTGTAATCTCAATATCATGAATCCAGATATATTCTGCATCGTACATCAATACCGCAGATGACACATATCCCTGATACATATGTGTTGGTGAATCTAATTCTGTGCCATAATCCTGATACCAGATTCCCTGTCCATTTGCTGCAATCACCGGCAATACTTCCTCATAAAATTTCTCGCAATTTTCTGGCAAGTATGCACCAATCTCAATAGGAGATTCTTTTGTTCCACTGTCTTTGATCTGTAAAAACTGTCCCTCAAAAACTGATCCTCTGGCTAAAAGTACACGATCTCCTGGCTGAAGCGTCAAACGATTGATGGCAAACAAAGTTGCAAATGCAGATGATTTGCTCAAACCATCATTTGTATCATTTCCGTCAATCTGACTGACATAATATGTTCTGAATGAGTTTGTCATATGCTTCCTCTCTCAATCTTTTCTCAATGATCTGCTCTACATCCTCAAATTGGAAATAATCTCCATGGTAACGTCCAAAAAGATCATGATTATTTTCATAAAAATTCAATCTTTCTTCCCGTGTAAAGGATGGGCAAACACCTAGCTGCTTGATTTTTTCAGATGGCTGTACGAAATCCAGGCGAAATCTTGTAAGCTCATATTGAAGATACATCGGTGGGGTATAAAAATATGGCCCATAAAACAATTCCCCTTTTTCCTGTTTATGCCTGTTCTCTTCATTTTTTTCTTTGCGGCGCTCTTCTAATGCTTCTACAGTATCATCAGGAATCAGGCCAAAATTTTTTGCCAGTGTAAGCGCAGCCTTTGCCCTTTGCCAATCTTTTTCATCCAGACAATACTTATTTTTCATCTGATTTTTCATTATTTTACTGCTCCTGCAATTCCATTTGCAAAGCTCTTCTGCAGACAAAGGAAAATAATCGCTGTCGGCAGTGTACAGATCAGTACACCTAACATCAACATTCCGTAATCTACACTATAGCCACTCTTTAAATTTGCTACTAACATCGGCATTGTAACCTCATTTTTATCCTGAAGGATAATTGTTGGCCACAGATAATTGTTCCATGCATTCATAAATGTTACCGTCATAGCTGCACCATAGGTAGATTTCATAACAGGAATAAACATCGTAAAGAAAATCTTAATCTCGCTTAATCCCTCTAATCGTGCTGCCTCAATAATATCATGAGGGAAAGATCTTGCTGCCTGACGGAACATCATAATCAAAAATGGCGTCGAAATAGAAGGCAATGCCAGTGCAATCCAAGTATTTACAAGCTTCCATGATGCAAACAGCTTAAATAATGGAATCATAATAGCAACAAACGGAAGCATCATTGCAAGCAGCAGGATATTCATTAAAATATCCTTTCCCTTATCATGATAAATCTCAAAACCGTAACCTGCAATTGAGCAGACAAGAAGTGAGATTACCGTTATTACAATCGCATTTCTAAAAGAGTTAAACATTGCAAGACCTAAATTTTGTGTCTCAATCAATGTCCTATAATTTTCCAACAGATGAGTTCCAGGAATCAGCTTTCCTCTAACAATGTCGATGCTGGCGTTTGTCGCACCTGATATCATATAATATAGAGGAAACGCTGACAGAAAACTTGCAAGAACCAAAATCACATAGGATATTGTTGTTTTTACTTTAGTCACGTTTATCACCTACTTTCATCTGAATCGCTGACAGAATTGCCACGCTTACCAAAATAAATACTGAAATTGCTGCGGCATAATTAAATTTTGGTGTCTCTACAAAGGAAATATTATAAACATAATGTGCCAGTGTCATAGTCGATTTTCCTGGACCTCCACCCGTCAGGTTCACTGACTCATCAAACAACTGCAATGTTCCTGATGTGGACATAATTGCAGTTAACAAAATGGTCGGCTTTAACAGTGGAATGGTGATACGTGTAAACTGCTTGAATGGACTTGCGCCATCAATGTAGCTTGCCTCATAGACTGAATAATCAATATTCTGCAATCCGGCAAGATAAAATACCATATTGTAGCCAGTCCATCGCCAAATCAATGCAATTACAATTACAAAGCGTGCTGCCCATGCATCCTGGAACCAATTTACTGGTGTCAAACCAATCGCTGCTATAACATTGTTAACAAGACCATCCTGCGCAAACAAGGATTTGAAAATCATAGAATATGATACAAGTGATGTCGCACATGGAAGGAATATCAATGTACGGAAAATACTTTTTCCTTTAATCTTGGGATTATTCAGAATCTGTGCCAGACAAAGTGCCAAAATTAACATAATCGGCACTTGGATCAAAAAGTAAAATACAGTATTAAACAAGCATTGTTGGAATGTTTTATCCTTCAAGATTCTCTTATAATTTGCCAATCCTACAAAAGTGCTTGCACCACCTGTACCCTTTTTTGAAAAAGAAAGCACAAATGCCTGCACCATCGGATAAAAGCAGAATATAAAAATGAGAAGTGCAGCCGGAATCAAGAAAACCCATCCTGTAAGATTATGTCTTTTTTCCAGGCTCATCTTTGCTTTTTGTCTTTTCACGTTAACCACGCCTTTCTATTTTGGAATTATTCAGAGCCATGCAAAAATGCTTTCTGTAGATGTCTGTATTAAAGCAGAAATTCAATTTTTATGGCAAATATGGTGATAAAAATATACCGGGAACGCACTGCATTCCCGGTACCAGAATTTCCTTAATTACTCGCTAATGTTAAACTCAACGGTATCCTGTGCATTCTGAATCTCTTCATCAATGTCAGCATCATTCTGAACCACATTTGTAACAGCATCCGTCAGTGCACTTCTGATATCAGAATAATATGCGCCATAATCAATTCCCGGAACCTGTCCTGCAAATTCAACGATATCCTTATATACAGCCTGTCCGCCGTAGAAATCAGAAGTCTCATTGTATACATCAGACTCTGCAGCTGGCAGATAACTTGCGATTGCACCTGCATTTACAAGCAGATCATCGTAAAGATCAACATCTGCGCCAAAAGTAGAGCTCAAGAAATCAAAAGCAAGTTCTGTATTCTTGCAGTTAGAAGATACTGCCCAGCTCGCACCGCCACAGTTTGCGTAGTTTGTTGCTCCCTCGATATCATCAAGTGCCGGCATATTTACGATCGCCCACTTACCAGACTGATCCTCTGCTGCCTGAATGGAAGACATGATCCAGCAACCCTGAATAACGCCTGCTGCTGTTCCCTTATTCATGGAAGCAATGTACTGATCCCAGTCAGTGTAGTCTACCATGATACCCTCATCGATCAGCTGCTTATATACTTCAATTGCTGCCTTAAGTGCTTCGTTATCTACAAGTTTAACTTCGCCATCTACAATAGGGGATGCGCCTGCAGACTGCAGCATTTCGATTACGATCTCTGAACCGCCTGAACTTGTCAGCATCGGGACATCATTTGCCTCTACTACCTTCTTTGCAAGCTCGATAAACTCAGACCATGTAGTATCCATGAAATCCTCTACTTTAAGTCCAGCCTTCTCTACCATATCAGAACGAATTGCCATGATGGTTGCACCATTATCAAACGGAACACCATAATTCTTTTCATCTACTGTAGAGTCTGCCAGCTTACCTGCTGAAAACTTTGAAAAATCAATTCCTGAATCTGTTAACTCAGTGAAAATCTCTGGATAATTAGTTACATTCTTATGGAAAGAATAATCCTGCATTAAAAAGATATCTGGCAATGTATCATATGTACCAGCCTCAGCTGCTGTAATCAAGCTCTGCTCAATATCAGAATAAACCTTCTCCTGAATGTCAAGCTTAAAATTAGGATGATCCTTCTGATATGCAGCCTCAGCCTGCTTCATTGCATATACGTTGAATGTAGGATCCCAACACCATACGGTTAATGTCTCCTCTTCATCTGCTGCGTAAACATTCTGTGCAATTCCTGTAGTTCCTGCGAGTGCATATGCAAACATAGCTGCTGCTGGAAGGACTGCCGTTAATTTCTTTCTCATAATAAATTCCTCCTTAAAAATTTGTTTTTCTGTTTTTGATGATCTTATTATAACTTTCCCATCTCCTTATTTCTACTTTTATATTGCTCTATTTTGTTATTATCTTGCTGTTTCAAGCGATTTTTTGCAATTTTAAGTCTATACTTTTCAGCATTTTATATTTTTTCCCGAATTGAATTACTATTTTATCGTATATTTTAACAGTTTTACGCATTAACCTTATTGATATTGCTCAGCAATATTCTTTAAATTTATAACAATTTATTATAAACTTTTCTTTTTTTCTATGCTATCATAGCATTACGACGATTCTTTTTTACAGAAAGGAGATTTTATGGCAGATGAACGTTACGACATCTCAATTACAAAAGAATATTTAATCCGAAACAAGGCTAAGCTTCTTTATATCTCCTCCGCTACCTACAGCGGCGACTGGCTTAGCACACCTCATACACACTATTGTTCTGAGCTTTTTTATGTTCTTGAAGGAATTGGACAGTTTCAGGTAGAAGACAATATCTTTCCTGTTAAAGCAAATGATTTAATTATCATCAATCCAAATATTTCACACACTGAACTTGGACTTCGCTCCCATCCAATGAAATATATTGTGCTTGGCATTGAAGGTCTGGAACTTTCGTCTGAAAATGATCATTCTAATTTTTGTATTGTTAATTTTAAAGAAATTAAGGATACGATGGTTTTCTATTTACAGATGATGCTAAAAGAAATTGAAACACGTGCACCTGGGCATGAAGCTATATGTCAGGATTTAATGGAAATTCTTATTGTTCTTTTTGGACGCCAGACGAATTTCTCAACAATTCTTACTCCAGCCAACAAAAAGGCTTCTCATCTATGTGATTCTGTCCGTCGTTATCTTGATCAAAACTGTGAGGAAGATATCACACTAGAACAGCTGGCAAAATTTTCTCATGTCAATAAATATTATCTTGTTCACGCATTTACCGATGAATATGGCATTTCTCCAATCAATTATCTTATGCAGGCACGTGTCAAAAAAGCTGAAAAACTGCTGGCCACAACTGATTATTCTATGTCTGTAATCAGCAGTTCCTGTGGATTTGCTTCATCTGGCTATTTCTCACAGACATTTAAGAAAATTACAGGTCTCTCTCCGAGTGCATATCGAAAGAAAAGCAAATCAGAACACGAAGCAAATAATTAAAAATAAGGTGTCAAAAACAGACTTTAAACTGTTTTGACACCTTTTTCTTACTATATGGATTATATTTTTATAGATCAGTTTTCACTCGCCAGTCTAAGCGGTTCCTGTCCTCTAAGTTCTATCACAGGTCCGCCTGTATGCTCCACGTAAGCGCGTGTAATACGTACACGGCCAATATTATCATCCTTTGGAATCTCATACATGATATCAAGCATAAAATCTTCTATAATGGCTCGAAGTGCTCTGGCTCCCGTATCCTTTTTTAATGCCTTTGCAGCAATTGCCTCAAGTGCATCCGGCTCAAATATAAGATCTACTTCATCCATTGCAAGAAGCTCTCTGTACTGCTTTAAAAGTGCATTCTTTGGCTCACTCAAAATTCTTGTCAGCATCTTCTCATCAAGTGCATCCAATGTAAAGACAATCGGAAGACGTCCCAAAAACTCTGGAATCATACCAAAGTTTCTAAGATCCTCTGTCTCAACATAGCGAAAAATATTCTTCTCATTATCATAGTGATCTTTAAGCTCTGCATTAAAGCCCATCGAAGATTTCTTTGCCAGACGCTCGCGAATGACCTGATCAAGATCTGGAAAAGCGCCGCCACAGATAAATAAAATATTAGTCGTATCTACCGTTACCATAGGCACCATCGCATTCTTGCTTGATGCACCAACAGGAACTTCTACCTCAGCACCTTCAAGAAGCTTTAACAGACCCTGCTGAACACTCTCACCGTTTACATCACGATGGTTTGTCTCTCTTTTTCTTGCAAGCTTATCAATCTCATCAATAAACACAATTCCCGTCTGTGCTTTCTCTACATCATTGTCTGCTGCTGCAAGAAGCTTACTGATAACACTCTCAATATCATCACCGATATAGCCAGCTTCCGTAAGAGATGTTGCATCTGCAATAGCAAGCGGCACATCAAGAAGCTTCGCTAATGTCTTAACTAGATATGTTTTACCGCTTCCTGTCGGTCCAATCATAAGCATATTTGATTTTTCAATCTCAACATCCTTTTTTTGCTGAAGTGCTGCCACTCTCTTATAGTGATTATATACAGCGACAGACATAACCTTCTTTGCGTGCTCTTGGCCTACAACATATTCGTTTAAGCTTGCATGAATCTGATGCGGAGATGGAATTGCCTTTAAATCAATTGGCTTTACCTGATCATCTGGCTTCTTTTTCTTAATTTTTTGTTTTTCCGGCATTCCCATATTCATGCCACTCATCATATTCATCAGATCATCTGGCATCCCAGCAAATGGAAATCCCTCTGGGATTCCAAACATTTTCGGGAAATTACCACTATTAACCTGATTAAATGCTTTTTGCATACAATCATTACATATAGTAATATCTGGAGAGATTGTGATCATCTTTCCTGCCTTGCTCTCTGGTCTGCGGCAGACATAGCAGACATTCTCATATGCATCATGATCATCATTTCTATTGCTATTAGCATTGCTGCTATTATTATCCGCATTTATTACATTTGTATCATTATCATTTGCATTCTGATTTGCCATAAAGAAAACTCCTTAATCTTTCTATTTTATTGACTGATCAGCAGCCAGCCTGCTGCACAAATAGATCCAGTCATTACCTATCGGTTTTTCATATCCCTTGTAGTATACTTGATACACGAAAGAAAAACAAGATTTTTCGAAAAAAAGACTGGCAGATTTCTCTACCAGTCCCTAAAATTTTTATAAAGTGAATTCAACTACATATTAAAAAGCTCACCCGCGCCTACCATGCGCAAAACCGCCCCTTAGGGCTTAATCGCTGCTTTGCAGCTGTTTTGCTTATGAAGCGGCGCTCCTTCCTAGCACAACATTCAGAAAAAACATGCAAGCATGTTTTATTCTGAACGACTGTGCTAGAATGAGCTGTTGTATCAAATCAGTTATCGATCAGCTTCTTTGTATCCTTCCAGCTCATCAGACTTCTTAACTCAGCACCAACCTTCTCAACTGGATGCTCAGCCTGCATACGTCTCATAGCTAAAAAGTGTGGCATACCAACCTTACTCTCTAACAGCCATTCCTTAGCGAATGCTCCGCTCTGGATATCAGCCAGAACCTTACGCATTGCGTTCTTAGTATCCTCAGTAATGATCTTCGGTCCAGTGATGTAATCACCATACTCAGCAGTATTGGAGATGGAGTATCTCATTCCAGCAAAACCAGACTCATTGATCAGATCAACGATCAGCTTCATCTCATGAATACACTCAAAGTAAGCTGACTCTGGCTCATAACCTGCCTCAACAAGTACCTCATAACCAGTCTTCATCAATGCACAAACACCACCGCAAAGAACTGCCTGCTCACCGAACAAGTCAGTCTCAGTCTCCTGACGGAATGTTGTCTCCAGAACACCTGCTCTTGCGCCGCCGATAGCCAATGCGTAAGCCAGTGCCAGATCATGTGCCTTACCAGTAGCATTCTGATGAACAGCGATCAGACACGGAACACCCTTGCCTTCCTGATAAGTAGAACGTACTGTGTGACCTGGTCCCTTCGGTGCGATCATTGTAACATCAACATCTGCCGGCGGAACGATCTGATTGAAATGGATTGCAAAGCCATGAGCGAACATTAACATCATACCTGGTCTTAAGTTCGGAGCTACACTCTCATTGTACATAGCTGCCTGCTTCTCATCATTAATCAGAATCATGACAATATCTGCTCTCTTAGTAGCCTCTGCTGCTGTATATACTTCAAATCCTTCTGCTTCTGCCTTTGCCCAAGACTTGGATCCCTTGTACAGACCAATAATGACATTGCATCCAGATTCCTTTGCGTTCTTTGCATGTGCATGTCCCTGGCTGCCATATCCGATAATTGCAATGGTCTTACCCTCCAGTAAAGACAGGTTGCAGTCCTTCTGATAATAAATTGTTGCCATAACTTTATCCTCCATATAGTGTTGTAGAGCAACTGCCCTACTAAATATGCAAAACAAGACTCTAAAATTAGAGAGTTGCAATGTCGCGTTTTAATATAACTATTGATATGTTTTAAAGCATTTCCATTAGGAAAGGCTATTTTCAGAACCTCTTGACAAACCTGTGATACCAGTTCTTGCTAACTCAAGTATCGTAAACTTCTCAAGAAGCTTTGTGCAAGCATCCAGCTTGCTTTCATTTCCGGTAAGCTCAATCATCATAGATTCTTCTCCGACATCTACGATCTTTGCACGGAAGATATCTGCAATCGCAATTACCTGCGCTCTTTCCTCCGGTTTTGCTGCTACCTTAATCAAAATCAATTCTCTACAGACAGACGCATCAGCAGGCAGCATCTGAATCTTTGATACATCTACCAGCTTTGCGAGCTGCTTTTCAATCTGCTCAAGCACCTCTGGCTCACCCTCTGCCACAACTGTCATTCTGGAGTGACACTTATCCTGTGTCTCTCCAACCGTCAGGCTGTCAATGTTATAACCTCTGCGGCTGAATAATCCGGCAACGCGGCTCAGCACACCGGCTTCATTATCTACCAACAATGAAAAAACAACTTTATTACTCATGTAATCACCCTTGTATCCTTCCGATTCAACGCTTTCGCTGCAAACATCCCAAATATTTTTTTGGCTACCTGCACGACTAATCATAACAATGTTTAGTTTCATTGTCAAGTGACAAATTTAATGTTGATCCGTGCGAATTTAATCTCTTTCGCCCTTTAATCTCATTTAATTTGATGTGCAATCGACTTTTATTGATTTTTTGTAACTTTCTACTACATGTGTAAAATCTTTTTTTAACTACAAATCACTGACAAATTTTATTCCATATTTTAACATTTTTGTCCAAAATGGAAAATGATTCAAAGCATATTCGCTTCAAATAGGTAAAAACTAAAACAAGATCCACCAGAAAGGACTACAATTATGGAAAAACTTTCAAAAAATATAGATATCAACATGAACTATCTTTCCAAGCTTCTTTGTATCAACAAAAGCTTTGATCTTATCACACGTGTCATTGAATTAAAAGGACACAAAGCTGCTATTTACTGCATTGATGGCTTTGTCAAAAGCGACACACTTGAAAAGCTTTTGGAATTTATGTTTAAAAAAACAGACTCCTTCAAACAGCCTGAAGATTTTCCAACGGATGCATCTTCTTTTTTGACCCTCTTGCTTCCCTACTGTGAAATCAAACTTGAAGCAAACTTTGCGCCTGCCGTCACCTCGCTATTAAAGGGAATGAGCCTTCTTATTATAGATGGCTATGATCAGCTTTTTATAATAGACTGCCGTAGCTACCCTGCACGAAGCATATCTGAACCTGACAAAGATAAAACCATGCGCGGCTCTCGCGACGGTTTTGTTGAAACACTTGTATGTAATACTGCCTTGATACGGCGGCGAATCCGCGATCCGAAGCTAATCATGGAAATGCAGCAGGCTGGAACACGCTCCAAAACAGATATCTGCTTATGCTATTTAGACGATCTTGTTGATAAAAAGCTTTTATCATCTATACGGAAACGGATTCAAAATATCACTGTACAATCACTTACTATGAACCAGGAAAGTTTAGCTGAATGTATTTTTCCATACAAATGGTTTAATCCATTTCCCAAATTTAAATTTACAGAACGCCCTGACGCTGCATGCGCTGCCGTATTTGAGGGCAATCTGATAATACTTGTTGATAACTCTCCAAGTGCCATGATTCTTCCTTCTTCTTTGTTTGATATTGTTGAGGAAGCAGACGATTATTATTTTCCTCCGCTCACCGGCACCTACCTTCGCCTAACAAGAGCTCTGATTGCACTCATGACATATTTTGTTCCCGTTTTGTATCTACTTTCTACCATGCACCCAACAATGCTTCCTGATTGGTTATCATTCATTGCTATAAAAGATAATATCAATGTTCCCATCATTTTACAGCTTCTTATTTTAGAGCTGGCGCTTGATGGCCTTCGTCTTGCTGCCGTGAACACACCAAATATGCTGTCCACACCTCTTAGCATCACAGCTGGTATTGTCTTAGGTGAGTTTTCAGTTAAATCTGGCTGGTTCAATTCGGAATCTATGGTCTATATGGCATTTATTTTTGTAGCCAATTATACACAATCAAGCTACGAATTTGGTTATGCACTCAAATTTATGAGAATACTGACTCTTATTTTAACTGCTATTTTCGACTTCTGGGGCTTTGCAGCAGGTGTTATTTTGTTTATCAGCTCTATGATCTGCAACAAGACAATAAGCGGTTATCCTTATCTGTATCCAGTCATTCCATTCTCATGGAAGGCACTTTCAAGGCGATTTTTCCGGTCACGGCTTACAGACGTTGAATCCAAATAAATGACCACTGTTTTCAGGAATCTCTTGTCTTTTTCTGTCTACTCATGGTATACTGACTGCAGTTTGTAAGCGCAGACAGATTCCTATGGTATCTGCTGCAGAAAGGTTAAAGGTATTCCATGATTAAAATAAAAGAATTTACTGAATTGACAGAAAAGGATAAAGCTTCCATCCGTGAGCTTATTGATGACTGTATCCGCTATGAGCAGCTTGAACTTGCCGTACCAGATTTGAATGAAGAAGACGGCACTGCATATTTATATTATCAGTCTTCAAAAAATCCAAAGCTCATAAGTGTACTTTTTTGCTATGATCTTGAGGATTATCTCGAGGTTAGCGCCTTCACAAGTCCTGCCCATCGCTGCCAGGGTGCTTTCACAAGTCTGTTCCAGAAGCTTATGGAAGGATACGAGGAAACTCCAGTATGCTTCTATCCAGATGGAAACAGCTATGATGCGCTGATGACAATGGATGTATTAGATTGTGAATATAGTGGAACAGAGCATTTAATGAGGTTAGAGCGCAGACCAGAAATGGCTGGGGATGCTGCAATTGCAGAAAATAATGCCACCGTTACTCTTTATCCAGCAACAAAGGATGACTTACTTGCACTTGTCGCAGTTCACAGCGCCGCCTTCGATATGGAAAAAGAAGATTCCATAGCATTCTTAGAGCAGTCATTTGATACTGGAGAAACCATCTGGTGCATTGCTGCAGGCGGTACAATTGTCGGCCTTGTATTAACCTCAATTCAGCCAGACCAGACAAATCTCTATGGACTTGCAATCCATCCAGAGTATCAGAAAAAAGGCTATGGCCGCGATGCAGTAAAAGTGCTTTTGCAAAAGCCAGAGATCACCTTCCCAGTTACACTACATGTGACAGAGGAAAATGAGGCTGCGTTTAAGATTTATAAGAATATCGGATTTGTTACGACACAGGAATTGATGGAGTATTGGTATTAAAACCATTTTAAGATAGATTTCTGGTGATAATTTTTATTTGCAAACAATATCATTTGCAACCGTATTCAAAAAGCTCATGACGATATGCATGAGCTTTTTTTAATTCCACAAAGCAATTACAACGCAAATATCTCGTCAATTTCTTTTTGCGACAGTGTTTTAATATGGGCAAGTATATTTCTGGCATTTCTCAGCTTCGAAATTACTTTTGCATCTTCACTAGATACTTGCAATTTTCCCAGTGTAACTAGATGAGAGAGTATGCCGATCTCCACTTCCTCAAGCTCGTAAACCTCCTCTCCGTATGCTCCCGTAATAGGAAGCAGCCCTTCAATTTCCTTTCGATACCGATTGATTAGACTATTTCTTTTTTTCTCTATTACTGGAAAAATAATTTTTATCTGTGCCTCCCATATACGTTCTTGTATCTTCTTTTCACTCATTGCAAACACAAACTCATTTCCATCACTTCGCAATTCAGATTTCTTGATCTCTTGAATTGTCTTTACTGGATTTTCAAGAAATGTTTGTCCTCTTTTGATACACTCAGCAGATAATTCTACATCATCTGAAATCATCAGCGTAACAATCTCTGCCAAATATTGCTTGAAGATTGCCGATTCTTTTAATGACGCTGCAGCAAGCATATGGAACAAGTATTGGTCATAGTATTCTATTTCTTTTTGATAGACAATTGCTCGAATCCGTCCCTGATCTCGAACTGCCATTTCTGCTCTTGTTTCAATGATGAAAATACATCCTCTCCGATCTTTTCCAAGCAGTTTGTCATAATTTTGAATAAATGTATACCAGTTCTTTGTCTGTTCCTCAGAATCTACTGTTATCCATAAAATATAATTATTTAATGCAATCTCATCACTTTCCGCTAGAAATTTTGCATAACCAATACCCGGTCGATACTGCGCTCTTTTTTCTCGCTTACAGTAATTTTGAAATAGATATTCTCCTGGGTCTATCTCTGCATCCTGTATTCTCTCCAAAGCTCGATTCGAGTTTTGACTTTTAATCCGATCTGATAGAATGTCGCTCATCGTAAAATACCACGGAACACTAGAAGGAAGCTGCAGCATAATGCTGCAGCCCTCCTGTACCCCCTCAACAATCAGATTTAAAAAGTGTGATGCGTTTGTAATTTTTTCCCACCATACAAAATCCATTGTATCAGTCCTCCATATATCCAAGCAGTTTATCTTCAATTTCATCCGCAGTTCCCATCATCTGGAAAAAGCTGTATCTTGAGAATAGATACAAATTTTGTACCGTATGTCTGAGAATATTCAGTTCCAAAAGCTCCTGCATCAAGCCAGCAATTACCTCAACTCGCTGGCTTGCCACCTTCTTCACATCAAATTGCTTTGCAATTGCAATAATATCCTGCGCTGAGAAACCTCTGCTTTCTGTCGCTGAATTAGCGTTCTGATGATACAAATATGCCATTAACAGCGCAATAATATAGTACATATTATCTTCGTCCAGCTTCAGCGTAATCTCGAACTTCTCTCTTACCTGATCCATGAAATCTGGCGCTGCCAATACCTTTTTTATATGATCTGGATTCACCTCATAGGCTGGTGTCTTATTCTGCTCATATCCGGCATAGTCATTTTTCATCGCCTCAATCAGCTTTGCACAATACATCTGAATTAAGCCCGGGAAATAGTTTGTGCTTGCCAAAATCAACGAAACAAGCGACTGCTTGTCCTGAGGGAAACGAAATCCCAGATAATATAGTGGTTCCTCAAGCAGCTTACGCGCATCCTTCATATTGAAAGGCTTGATCGTGATTGAGGTCAACTGAGGCAATACACTGTTATAAGACAATGCCTCTCTGTTAAATCTCACAATATTGTGAAGACCTGCAATTACAAACTTAAATCGCTCATTTCCAATATTCTGAAGATCCTTCAGCACATCAAGTGGATGATATTTTATCTCCTCACAGCTCTCAATAAAATCATCTGCCTCATCCAACAAGAGTAACAAATATGGAATATAGTTCTTCTTATCCAGCAGTCTTGCCTTAATTGCACGTCCCAGTTCGTCCCAATCTTCGGTATCAATCTGCTTTTCAAGCACCCCTTCTAAATACAAGTCACATCCAATTTTTCTGGCTGCCTGCTTATAATCAGCTCCTTTAATTTCAATAAATACAGCGCGATTGTTGTTTTCATCATGGTCAATTTCCATCTTTGCCTTCTTCAAAAGGGCAGACTTACCAAGCTGACGTCCACCATATACAATATTGACACCGATCGGAGACTCAATTTTTTCCAATTCCTCTTTTCGACCCATAAAGATTTCTGGTGTCATAACCTTTGAAGAATCCCAAATATATGGCTGATAATAGGAAAACGGCATCATCACAGACATTAAAATCTGATTGATAAATTGCACATTATAATTGTTCACCAAAAACATCAAAAGCACACGATCCAATACTGCAAATACATTGTCACTTGGATCTTCCTTCATCTTTCTCGCTAGAATACGTCGATCTGGAAGCGTCAATGCACAATCAAGCAAAATCAGCGTATTCTTTCTAGAGATATTTTTAAACTCTTCCATCAAACGATCTGCATTGTACTTTCCATTTAGACACACAACACGGAAACCACTCTCAGCAGCCTTTGATCCAAATGCAGCAATCGGATGCTTATAGTTGGTATTTCTTCCAATTATCTTTGGCAATGTTACCAGATAACTCTGATATTTTCCAACCTTTGTTGGTTCCTGCACCTTAGCACCTGTGAAACCAAGTGCATCTAAAAGGGTTGAAAGTTTATTTACACTAAGTGGCTGACCATTGCCTAACCAATTGTCAATTAAACGCTTTGCACCTTTATCGTCCTTATTGTGAACCCTCGCTGCTACCATTCTGCTAAGTGCAACTCCTGCATTGGCAACCATTCCGTAATTATAATCATACTCGTCAATAAACTTCTTCAAATAATCCTGACGTGCGTATTCCAACTCTTCATCCGGCTCATCGCTGTCAATTCTCGCCAGCAAGTCTTCTGCTACTGTGTAGTTCTGACATGCAATCATCTCACGAATTTTTTCAACTCGCTTCTGTCTGATTTCATTCATACGATCCTGACTTGTTATCGTTTCAATTTCTCTGAGCAATGTTTCTCCACGCACCTTGGCTTCCTCATGAATCTTCTCCTCATACTGTTTTAAAATCATCTTGAAAAAGCCATAGTTTTGGGTAACATTTGTGTACTCAAACCACTCATTTGCAATTCGCTGGATTTTTTCCTTCTTATTTTCTTTTGTCTCTTCAATCTGACCATAGCTCTGAGCAAGTTCAAGATCTTCAATAAAATTTTTCAATTTAATCTCTGCTTCTTTCTGCGCCTGCTCCTTTGAAACTTTTATGTTATAGTCATCGCGGCACTCTGTATTCCCATATGCTTCTAAGTATGACATAATGAGTTCAGCACTGCCATAGTTGTCACCATATTTCACAAAAATGGAATTCAGCATTTCTTCAAACGACAGAAGTCCCGCCTTAGAATGCTCTAGCACACGATTTGCCAAAGAAAGTTCCTGAAAATCAACAAACTTTCCCTGCATATCTGGCAGATAATCTTCATCAAGCAGCACATAGTTTGCTCTCAAAAAATCGATATAATAATACTTATAAGAGCGCTCATCATAGCTTCCATCAATTCTTGCCATCAATTCCTGAATCGTATTCTTTAAAACGATTGCGCCTGCCTGCTCACTTGCCTCTGTAGCCTTTTGTCTTTTATCCATCTCAGCCACTGCCTTTGCCAGCTTTTTCATAAGTTCCTTTCGGATTTCCTTATAACGCTGCGCACCTACATCCTCTGCTGAAACATTCTTATCATTGACTAAGCTTGACCACTCGCACAAAAGCTTGAGCACCTTCTCAATCGCATTCGTGAGATTATTTCTAAGGTCACTCATCAAGTTACTACTTTTATAGCGGCTTCCCCCATTCGTCTTTGACTTATCCCAACACTCATCAATATACTGATTCAACTTGTCCATGCTCAAATTCGAATATTCAACTGAACAGTTTTCACTGATGAAATTTTTCAAAAGATATTCTCTTACATCGGCTGCACTATCATAATCATTCTCTCTCACCGCATCAAGATACAATGCCAAGTCTCCAGTATCTGAAAAAGCGAGCTTCCATGTATCGACAAAGCGCTTTACACGCTTATGATTTTTCGGCTGTCCACACACACACGAATCATACAAAACATTCGCCAGCGCTGCCAATTTATTTAGTCTCTTCTTAACTTCATTCTGATCTTTCACGCGATAATCTGCATAAAAATCGATTCCCTTATGAAATTCTTCTTTGAAGTCCAACATATCATATGCGGCTCCCAATAAATTCGGACACTGGTTGGCAAAATCTACTGCATTCATGTTCTCATAAAGAGACTTCATCTGATAATCATATTCGTATCCCGTATGACTCATAAAGAAATTTCTCATGCCAGCTGCCAGCATCAGATATTTTGAAAATTCAGATTCACTTTCTGAATACAATGAAAAAATCTTCTGTGAGTTATAGGAGCATCTCATTGCCGGATCATTCACCGCATACGCCAACTGTTCATAGGCTTTTTTCGCTTGCATACTACTTCCTGACAATGCACGAAGGTATGCTGTCGCACAGTAAATTCTCTGATTTGCAATCATCTGATAAGTATTGCCCATTGCTTCATTCATATCATTTTCTACAAATGTCTGTGTAGGTAATTCAGTCGCTGCTACTTCACTTTCAGCAGTTTCGTCTGTATTCTCAACTGATTCTGATACTTCAGCAACTGGTACTTCTGAAACTGGCTGTTCAAATAAAACCTCTAATTGAGCTTCTTGAGCATCAGGTGATGTTTCTGGCAATTCTTCAACTATCTCATAATCTTCCTTCTGCGGCGTTGCTTCTTCATTGGAGTTTATTTCTTCATGTGGCTCTACCTCTTGAGCATAACTAGCATCATCTACTGATAAGTAATCAGAATCACCTTCCTCTTCTAAATCACTTTCTGGCTCTTCTACAATATCATTAGCCTCACACTCACTATCAGGTTCATCTGACTCAAACAAATCCTCGAACGCGGCCGCTTCATTCGTCATATATTTTGTATATGTTTTTTCCAACAAAGAATAGCAAAACAGCTTATCTAGATTAAGCGATGTCTTTTCAATCAAATATGCGGCAATCTTTCTTGTGATTTCTGCATTCAATCCGATCAGCAAGAAGCTCTTATGCGGATTCATCTCACATTCTTTCTTTACCATCTTGCAGTAATCATCAACATCCTCCATTGATGTCCAAAAAACGCCTGCAAATACATATTCCTTATTTAAGCCAACCGCAGAATAAAAGCATTCATTTATTATCATATTATTACACTTTGCTTTTTCTTCAATCTTGTCCAGATAAAGAGGCATAAACTTCACAAAGGCAATTCTTGCCAAAGCTGCATAGACAGTATCTTTTTCAAGCTGCTGTCCTGGATTTGATACACTTACACTCTTCATTCCAAGGCGTTTTCTGACTTCTTTTATGGCAATTGCCTTTTCTCCCTTTGGTGAAAGACAGTAAAATGCTCCCATACCATTCACCTTATATTTTCGAGCATATCCTTTTTGCTTCAAATACTCCAAAGCCATTTCGATATTGACTAAATTGCCTTTACTTAACAATGCAGTCATCTCAGATGAAATCGTGCCAAAATAATCAAATGTTATCATTATACTTGCCACTTCCAACGGATATTTTTCTCTCATATCCTTAATGCAGCTTTTTGTACCCATTGCCTTGTCTTCCGATGCACCTTTTTCCACTTCAAAATCTTGATCAAACAGTTCCTTTGTTATCAAAATACCGCTTTCTTCACTCGATTCTTCGCTTAGCTCATCCTCATGATCCGCACTCTCAGTTGCAGATTCCATCGTTTCTTCTGGCGTATCTGCTTGCTCGGCTATATCTTCGTCTGCATCCATTGACGCTTCTGGCTGCTCAACCAACTCTTCTGCTTCATCTGTTAAAATTTCTGATTTCTCAACTATCTCTTCTGCATCATCCATTGAAGTTTCTGATTGCACAATCATCTCTTCATTGGTATTCCCAGAAGAATTCAATTTGCTTACGCTATCCTCGGGATTCCCTTGCTTTCTGTATATGCTCTTTTTTAGAAATGCCTCTGCCAATAATGCATTCTCAAACGTACTAAATAAGCGTATCATATAGGAAATCTTTTTGCTATCATCCGCCTCCTCTACTGCATCTACAAAATCACTATATGGAAGCAATTGTGCTTCTGTATCTTCCGTGTATTCTCTTAAAAGTTTTTGCACATTTTCCTTATACTTTTCAAGCAATTCCACTGCCATTTCAGTATCAGATGTTAATTCAAGGAATCGTTTGTATTTTGCCAATTTCTTTTCTAATTCAAGCTCATCCACCTTCTGCGTAATTGCGCTTCTCATCTTCTGAATGTAATTGCCTTCTGGAACGATCAACTCAGCAGTTTCATACTGTTCCAAACACGTCGCGCTCAAGCTATTGAGATCCTGTAGTTTTTCAATAACGCGCTTCGATATTTCATCTGGAATCAGCTTTTCATCTTCTATGCAATCATTTACAGTCTCAATATCAGCCTTTAGATATGACATCTTAGCCGCTATTGCATCTAATAACTCCCGTACCTGTTGGAGATTCTTTATCCTATCCATGTGTAAACTCCTTTCCGTTTTTCTTTACTTACATTCTAGCAAATATAATATATAGCTTCAATCTTTTATTATATTTTTTATCTATTTTGTTGATTTTTGTATTGCATTCTATTCACTCTTTCCAGTACCTGTGCCTGCACAGAATCCTTTCCATGCAGACACAGGTACTCTCACTTCATGCTATGTATTGATACTATTAAGCAAAGCAGAAACTTGAGAAATCAAATGCATCACCTAATGTACTACTGTATCCTTCGGCACCTTGTCCTGTCATGTATTTCATAGAAGAACGCAATTTCGAAAGCTCATTTGGATTCCTACTAAGCCGAAATAGCTCAGACGTATTTCTTGCATCACATAAAGCGTCATGCTGTCTTCCTATGAAGGGTTGTCCAGTCAAATCTACCGCATCTTTTAGCCCTAGCTTCCTGTCCGCCCCGACAAGCACTCCATACTCCTCCTGAAAGTCAACCCAGTTGACAAGCACTTCTTCTATATCAGCTGTCTTTATTGTTTTTTTCAACTGCATCTCCTTTGTGACCTGTTCAAGATCAAACTCACTCCACGCATATATAACAAAACCTTCCCCTGATGCCCTACACCAAGATACAAATTTCAAAAACACTTCATTAAAAGCCAAAGCATCCACTATCTTCGATTGCGTTATTCCAGTAAGGCTTGTAATTTTGGGACTTATCCTTTTCGCATAGCTCGGTTTAACGTACTCCTTAAAAGAGGCAACTTCCCTATAATTTACATTATCAAGCATAACAGCACCCAACTCAATGATCTCCCTTGAGCACACTGTCCTTTCCTTCTTATAAGCTGCCTCGATTGACTGCATCTCGCAGTCCACAAAAATGTAACACATATTAGCTCCTTCCTGTACTGCTTCTAAGTACATAACGTATTTTCTTGCAGCCCATTAGAAATGTGCTGCAAGCCGATCATACCATAAACTTGAAATAGGGTCACGGAAAAAAGATTGCGAATTCTAATCGTATTCTCTTCCACCTTATGCAGAGAGTTTATACCGGTTACTTGTCCGATCATAAATGACCTCTCTGGCTCCCAATAGTAAAAATGCATCAGAGTAATATGCCCTGACATCATCAATATCTCTTTGGATCGTTCGGACGTCAACCTCATATGTAGCTGCTAGCTCATACTTGGAAAGTTGCTTTCCGTTTTCTAAGGCAAATACTATGTCCAAAACGCGTTCATACTTGTGTCGTTTCATATCGTCCTTCTCCTTCCTTGCCACCATAAGTGGCGGGGTGCTATGTTTGATCTGGCTCGTTCTTGTTCCACAGCTTGCTGGGGTAGGGAACCCTAGCAAGCTGGAAATGCTTGGTTTAAGTGTTGTTTTACATAATTAGTTACAGCGACTTAGCTTCAAAACACCTTTAAGTTACGATCTACCTTCGAAATCAATCCACTTCGAAATCCTCGCTGTCATAGTCTCGCTCATCCGGATTGCTTTCTTCATCAAGCCAGCGCTCATATGCTTCTTCGATTTCCTCATCGGTACTGTTTTCGTCAATCTCCGTATACCCATACTCTCTCAATATACGGATTTTTTCTTCCTGAGATGGTTCGTTACTCTCGTCATCATCGTATGGAAATTCATCCTCCTCATCCTCCTCCCAAGCATCCTGGCTCTGATCGGTTCCCTCTAGATTATTCTTAAAGTAAAGATATGCTTCCACGATTTCCTCGTAAGAATTGTTTTCGTCCACTGCATAAAAATTACCTTCGTACATCTCTTGTAACATTTCTTCTACTGTCTTGTCCATCGTATTCTCCAATCTGCCACCTTTATTTGATGGCAATGTTAATAGTTTTTTAAGTTTCTGTGTTGCACTGTAGTTACCTTCTATCGATCTCTGTACCAATCTTATTTCCCGTTAATCCAACAATAAGGGCACCGACAATCGCACCTGGAACGGTACCTGCAACTGCACCTACTGGTCCGCCTACAGCGATTCCTATATGAGCTCCCTTTGCAGCACCTGCAATTGCACCAGTTCCCATTCCAACTACAGTTCCGATAATTTCGCTTGTTCTTTTCATAATAATAAACCTTTCTTTTACTTAAAGCCTTCAGTTCTACCTCGCCATTACCTATGGATAACTCCAGACAATCATACCGAACACCTCCTTTTCTAATATCAGCTAGTTATAAACAAGCTATACCATAAGCAAAAATACTTGCTTCGATAGCTCTTGCATATATATTATCAATCTTCGATCCTGCATTTCAACTTTCTATCAGGAAAAAAAGGTACATTCTTTCAATCAAGTAAAAAGTTAAGTCATTGCCGCCCATCAAACGAATAACTTGCGCTAGGACTATAAACCCATTGTTACCAGACTAGCATTTAAAGGCATTAGCTTTCTCTTTTCACTGTGAGATACCATAAACTGAACTGTCAGAAAAACGTATTTCCAAACGATACCGCATCGCTGAAAGACTTATATCTAGCCACTTTCAGGATGACTAAAAATGAACAACCACAATTCGGAACTGAACAGAGATGCATAAATAGTAAACGCTCAATAGTGGATGCGTAGACAGTGACCTCATTTTTTGAGATAATAGC